>Ga0210387_10000203_pt1 | contig 43834 bp, 32 predicted proteins | sample IncBWC7OmetaG_FD_160108 | JGI IMG/M metagenome (GOLD analysis project Ga0210387, IMG submission 160108) | Forest soil microbial communities from Barre Woods Harvard Forest LTER site, Petersham, Massachusetts, United States - Inc-BW-C-7-O ... | reverse complement strand
TCGCTGTCGAGTCGAAGGTCCATTTCTGCGACCTCGGCGGCAACACCGAGATCGTGTTCCAGCAAAAGGAACTGCACGCGCGCGCGCAGGATGCGGGCGTGACGGTGATTCCCGACTGCGGCGTGGCGCCGGGCATGGTGAACATCCTCGCGCAACACGGTATCTCGCAACTCGACCGGACGCAGTCGGTCAAGATCTTCGTCGGCGGACTCCCGCAGAACCCCGAGCCGCCGCTCAACTACCAGATCGTCTACTCGCTCGAAGGCGTGCTGGATTACTACACGACGCTGTCGTGGGTCCTGCGCGACGGCAAGCGCCAGCAAGTGAAAGCGCTGTCCGAGATCGAGCCGGTCAAGTTCCCCGCGCCAGTCGGCGAGTTGGAAGCCTTCCACACGGCCGGCGGTCTCTCGACCATGGCGTTCCGGTACGAGGGGAAGATTCCGAAGATGGAGTACAAGACCCTTCGCTATCCGGGTCACGCCCACATCATGGCTGCGATCAGGGAACTGGGTTTGTTAGACCTCGCCCCGATCAACGTGAAGGGCACGAAGATCGCACCGCGCGATGTCGCGGTGGCCGCGATGAGCCCGCACTTGACGCGCCCCAAGGGCAAGGATCTCGTCGCGCTCCGCGTCGAGGTCGAGGGCTCGTCCAAGGGCGCGCCGAAGCGCATTGCGTTCGAGCTGATCGATTACTTCGACGCCGCGCGTGGCATCAGCGCGATGATGCGGACGACGGGCTACTCGCTGTCGATTACCGGCCAGTTCCAGGCGTGCAACGCCGCGGGCCAGCCGGGCGTGTACACGCCGGACGAAAGCATGCCGGCGCGCCGATACATCGAGGCGCTGCGCGCCCGCGATATCGATATAGTGGAAACCGTCAGCTAGTCGCACTTCGTGGCGCCTAGCTGACGCTTCGGGGCAGCGCAAAGAGCGCGCTGCGCGAAGCTGGTCGGTTGGGACGCTAGGCTGCGCCTAGCTTACGCGCATTTCGCGCTGACGTTCGCGGTGCCGCGCGGCTTTCGCGCGGTTCCCGCACGTCGCCATGTCGCACCACCGCCGGCGCCCGTTCTTGGTCACGTCGAGGAACACTCGCGTGCACCGCGCGCCGACGCATCGCCGCACGCGCGTCAGCTCGCCGGTCACGAGCGCATCGCCGGCCGAGTCGACGACCGGAATCATGAGGCCGGCGAAGGCGTCGCCGACGGGCGCGAACGTGCGGACGAATCGGCCATCGGGCCGGAGATCGACGCGGCGCGTGCCGGCGCTGCGGCCGAGGACACGATTGATCTCCGAGAGAGCCTCGATGCGCGCGCGTTCCACGTACGCGCCGCATTCGGCCAGCGTCCGGAGGGCCGCCCGCACACGCCGGGCATCCGCCAGCACCGCGCCCGCGCCCGCGGGCTGCTGCTCGGCCCGCCGCAGAATGCCGCCCACACGATCGCCATCGACCGCGCCCATGGCCGAGAGCCAGGCGAGGAACGCGGAGAAGTCATCGAGGACGTCGCCGCGGCCTGATGCGGTATTCACGAAATCCAGCCAGAGGCGCATGCGTGTGTGCGTCTCCCTCAGTCCGCCGCTGCCGCGGCGCTATTCGCGCCCACCAAGGCCGGTGGCGCGATCAGTGCGTCTTCCTTGTACACGAGCCAACCCGTGTGCTCATCGGCGACCAGCTCGACCTCCGTCCCCAGTGGCAACGTCAAATTGGGGTTCTCGTGCCCGGACGGGAAGTCCGTGATGATCGGCACGTCGAGATCGGACACGAGGTCCGTCAGAAAATCCTCGAACTCGTCTTCTTCTGATCTATCAAGTGACAGCTGCCCGAAGACCACACCTCTGACTTGCGACATCAGTCCGGCCGCCCTCAGATGCACCAATCGCTCATCGGCCACGGACATGGGCTCTCGTGTCTCTTCCAGGAAGAGAATGGCGCCTCGCGTGTCGATCTCGTACGGCGTCCCGATCGATTGTTGCACCAAAGACAAATTGCCGCCAGTCAATCGGCCGACCGCGCGACCGGGACGAACCACGCGCGCGATATCACGGCCGATGCGGGTCGTGGGACGGGGCGTCGTCAGCGCCGCGAGAAGTGACGACATCGTCGGATCCCGGGTACTCGGGATGAGATCATCGACGGTGGGACCGTGAAAGACACGCAGATGGGCGCGACGCATCAGCCACAGGTGCAGGGCGGTGACATCAGAGTAGCCGACGAAGCTCTTGGGGTTGAGGCGGAAGATTTCGGGCTCCAAGTGGGGCAGCATGCGGACGGCCCCGTATCCCCCGGTGCCGCCGATGACGGCCTTAACCCGCGGCTCCAGCCACATGCCCATGAAGTTCTCAGCGCGCCGCTCGTCCTCGGCGCGCTGGAATCGACGGAGCGTCGAGAGCTCGGAATCGAGGATCACGCTGTATCCCGCACGCTCCAGGGCCTTCACGCCGCGGGACAACCACCCGGGTCTGGGCGCGTACGACGGAGCCACGACGCCGATTGTATCGCCCTTGAGCAGCGCCGGGGGCCGGCTCAGCTCAGGCGGTCCTTCTGCCTCACGCATTGGCCGAAACGTACGCTCGGGCACCAAACGTCAATAGTGGCTATGTTATCTATATGCGTCACATGAGGTTGGTTGCGGTCTTCGGAGTGTGTGCCCTCTCCGGATGTCTGCACGACGACTCAGCGAAGGTCCTCGGGCCCGACACGCCCCTCGCCCTGCATTTCGACTCGCTGTCCGCCCAGGCCAGCGCCTCCTCGCAAGAGAACCGGGTCGCCGCGCTCAATTTGGCGCTGCGCGCAATCGCCGACGGGACGACCCCCGGGACGCTCATATTGTCGAACGGATTGGGCGCCAAGGACACGGCGACCTTCACCACCGTCTCGTGGACGATGGCGAGCGTGGTAGTGAACTCCTCGGCTCCCGACAGTGTCACGGACTCTCTGCTCGTCTTCGTAGGCTGGCGGGGTGCGAACGCGGACACCATGGTCGTCGTTCGCTCCGGCGATGAGGGGATCGCGCCGCAAGTGCAGAGTGAGCTCAGGACCCTGGGCCTCACGAGTCACCTCGTGATCCCGGGCGCGGCGGCGGATACCGCGACGTCCGGAGCGTTCGTCACCGGTAACACAGTCGCCGTGGCGGACTCCGGATCGATCGAGGGAGACTTCGGCGTCTTTGGCGCGGTGTGCGCGTTCGTCACCGTGACATCGATCGCGAACGACGACGTCAGCGGCCAGCAGTGCAATCGGGAGCTGCTGCTCTGGCAGTACGGCCTGCGGTTCAGCCCGTCCGTGCGGTGGAGTCTCCCGTCGGGTTACTCCCCTGGCGTTGTTGTCGTACACTAGATTCGGTCGGATGACCCGGTTTGGACGGCCCGCGATAGCGCTAACCCTGACCGTGTGGCTCAGCGCATGCGGCATGGGCTCGGCGACGGGCCCGAAGACCGGGGCGCTGGCGCTCCACTTCGACAACCTGGCGGAGCGCGCCACGGCCGATGGTGACGCCGTGCGCGCCGGCTACCTGCGCGAGGTCGCGGTCGGCCTGTCGCGAGGCTTGAGGCCGACACCAGTGGTCATCACGGCCGACGGCGCGGCCCGCCGCTTCGACGCGCTGTCCTACGAGGGTGTCGTGGGTCACGCGACGGGGGATTCGGAGTTCGTCGTCATCGCATGGGACGGGTGGGACCCGTCGGCGTTCGTGCTCGGAGTCGTCTCGATGCGGTCATCGGCGACCGGAATCGTCACCTACACGACCGGCGCGGCCGGTTTTCGGCAGAGCGACTCTGGTGCCGTAAGCGTGACGCGGTCCGCGCTCGGTGGCGGGTGCGCGTATTCAGCGCTCCACTCCGACCCATTCGGCCCAGGCGCCCGGTGCGTGCACCAGACGCTGCAGTGGGCCCTCAGCGTTCGCCTGACCGGAGGCGGCCGGATCGAGATGCCGACGCAATCGATACAAGGCGTTCGGCTCGATTTGGGGGCCGCAAAGGAGGCGGCGCCTGCCGCTGGGACCCAGGTCGCCGAGCGATGATGCGCCGGGTGGCACTCGCGGCGGGAGTACTGGCCGCCGTCGCGTGTGGCAGCGATCAATCGACCAATAGCACCACTCCGCCGCCCCCAACGGCGGCGGCGCTGGCGCTGCACTTCGATACCCTGGCGGGCGAGCTCAATGCGTCGAACCCCGCCGACGTCCGCCTGCAATGGTACCAAGCGATCGCCAGTATCCTCGCCCGCGGCGCGAGCCCGACCGTCCTCTCGGCCCAGGCGCGGGGCGAGCTGGCGGTCTTTGAGGTGCTGACCGAAGTCGACGCATACCCCGACAGCATCGCCGGGAAGAAGGTCACGGACTCGAGCTACCGGCTCGCGGCGTGGGCCCCAAGCACCAAGCCGAAACAGTTCGTCGACTTGCGCGTGCGGTTCGTGCCGGCCGGGACCGGGCAGCCCGATACGCTCGTGAGGTCGCTGACGCTCTACACTGACACGACCGGGGCGTTGCTCGTCGACAGCACCGCAGCCGTTGGCGTCGACGCGTTGAGCAGTCGCGGAACATGCGTGCTCACGCCGCTAGAGAACCTCACGGTTCCGACGAATCCCTGCTCCAAGGTCATTGTCGACTGGCTGGTCGATGGAGGCACCGGCTTATTGACAATCGATCCGGGGGCACAGATCTCGGGCACGCACCTCACGCACTAGATTTCGGCCATGCCCGCGTCCGAGACCTCCTCCACGTACTATCGTAAGGGCTTCGGGCTCAAGTCCGAGGTACAGGACTCGCTGACCGCGGACTACTCCGGTCGGTTGGTCGATCTCTTGCGAGCGCGCGATTACGAGCTGAGCGCCGGTGGCGTCACGGTCCGCCTGGCGCGCGAGTTCGGGTTCTGCTACGGCGTCGAGCGCGCGGTCGAATACGCGTATCAGACGCGCACGAAATTCCCGGAGCGCCGGATTTTCCTCGCGGGCGAGATCATTCACAATCCGCACGTGAACGCGAAGATGCGGGAGATGGGGATCGAGTTCCTCGCGTCCGGTCGCGATGGGTTCGACTTCAGCGGTGTCGGGGCAGCGGACGTGGTCATCTTGCCCGCGTTCGGCGTCACGATGCGCGATTTCGAGACGCTGCGCGAGAAAGGGTCGGTCATGGTCGACACCACCTGCGGCTCCGTGCTCAACGTCTGGAAACGGGTCGACACCTACGCGCGCGATGGGTATACGGCGCTGATCCACGGCAAGTACTATCACGAAGAGACCCGCGCCACGGCCTCGCAGGTCGAGAAATACCAGGACCGGCACTATCTCGTGGTGCGCGATATGGCCGAAGCGCGCATCGTCTGCGACTACATCGAGGGGCGCGGCGACCGGACGGCGTTTCTGACGCGCTTCACCAAGGCCGCCTCGCCGAACTTCGATCCGGATCGCGACCTGGCGCGCATCGGCGTCGCGAATCAGACCACGATGCTCGCGCGAGAGTCCCTGGCCATTGGCGAGGAAGTCGGGCAAGCCATGGCGCGCGCGCACGGCGAGGCGCACCGCGCGGCGAATTTTCGGACGTTCGATACGATTTGCAGCGCGACGCAGGATCGACAGGACGCCGTCGAGGCGCTGCTCAAGGAGCCGCTCGACGTGATGCTGGTCGTCGGCGGCTACAACTCGAGCAATACGCTGTCGCTGGCGGCAATCTGCGCGAAGACGGTCACGACCTATCACGTCGAGGACGCGAGCTGCCTGGATGTGGAGCGGGGGACCATCCGCCATCGGCCGGCGGGAGCGCATGACGAGATCGAGACGCCCGGCTGGCTCCCGTTGGACCGGCCCGTGCGTCTGGGGCTCACCGCCGGGGCGAGCACGCCGAACAACAAGATCGGCGAGGCGGTCGCGCGCGTGTTCGCCACGCGAGGCGTGACGGTCGAAGAGGCGCGATAGGTGAACGGCCAGTGAAGCTCGGGTTCGCCGAGCTGCAAGGCGGCACGTCGCGCGTACGCATCGTTCCCGCCCTCGGCGGCAAGATCGATGTCCTCGAGATCGCCGGGCGCCAGTGGTTGTGGGCCAATCCGGATATTCCACCGGTCGCACCCTCGGACGAGGGGAGCGCCTACATCGACTCGGGCGGCTACGACGAATGCTTTCCGACGATCGCGGCGTGTGATGTGCCCGCGACGATCAAGAAGTTCGCCGGCGTCAAACTCCCTGACCATGGTGAGTTGTGGAGCATGCGTCCCGATATCACGATCGAGACCATGCCGGATGGCCAGGCCGCGACCTGCGTGTGGGAGGGCCGGCGCATGCCGTACCAATTCACGCGCACCGTACAAGTCACGGCCGGCGGAACGATCGTCATGCGCTATGCCGCGAAGAATCTCGGGGCTGATCCGCTCCCATTCGTGTGGTCCGCGCATCCGCTGATCGCGTTGACACCCGAGACATGGCTGGATCTCCCGGCCGGCGCGCTGGTGCGAGCGGACGCCCGGCATGGAGAGGTCATCGGAATGTCCGACGAATTTCGGTGGCCGCGGGCGCGACTCGAAAAGAAAATCGCCGACATGTCGTGGCCGGACGATGTCACCAAGACGTATGCGTGCAAGCTGTTCCTCACGATGCCAGCGGGGCCTGTCGTCATTGGGGTTGAGCAGGGGACCGCGCGACTGGAAGCGGTTTTCGATTCGACCGAGATCCCGAACTGCGCGCTCTGGATCAATCGCCGCGCCTGGAGTCCGAGCCGCAAGATCAAGCCATACGCGAACGTGTCGCTGGCGCCATGCATCGGCGCGCCGGACTCACTGACCAACGCATTGCTGCAGCCCTGGGATAGCGCGCACTGGCTCGCGCCGGGCGCCGAGCGTCGGTGGGCGCTCACATGGCGCAGCGCACCGGCTCGGGCCCAGCAGTTCTCTCCGCGCTAAGGGCGCCGTAGTACCCCGCGAGTCCCCAGTCGAGGATCTCGAGGACCAACGCGCCGCCGTGGCGCCAGCCGACGCGCACGAATGCGCGGCAGACGACGGCTTTGACGGTCGCGGTCATCTCATCGACCGGTACGCCGCTCGCGCGCAACGTCGCCGCGTATCCTCGGACGACGCGCTCCAACTCCATGCGAACGAACCGCCGCTCGCCATCGATGCGTCGCTGCTCGGCGCCGACCGCGGAGTGATATCGGCGCGCGAGCACATCGTAGGCTCTCGCCGCTTTCTCGTAGCGCGCCAGCGCTTCCAGTCCGTATTCGAGTGCTTGCATATTGTATCTTTGGACGATGCTTCCTTTCCGGTTCGTTAAGACGAAGGACGCCCAGGTCGGTGGCCCGGCCCAGGTGACCACGACGCACGAACTGTGCGAAGGATTGGTGCGGCTCGACGGTGATGCATTGGTGTTTCAGGTTTTGGTCACTCGCACCGTGACCCGAGTCGGTGGAGCGAGCGTTCGCACGGACCGTTCCACCGAACCCGTGCGTGAGATTCGGGTGCCGATCGGGTCGCTCTCCTCGATTCGCGCGCGGCGTCGTGGTTGGCTGAGGCGGCGCGAGCTGATGCTCATCGCGCGCGATCTCAAGGCGTTCATCGATGTTCCTGGCGCCCGCGCTCAGGAGCTCAAGATCCCGGTGGCGCGCGAGCACGCCGATGAGGCCGCCGAGTTCGTTGGAACCGTCGAGCTGGCAATGGCGGATCATGCCCTCAAGCTCGCCGAGTCCGGTGGCCTACCGGAGCTCAGCGCGGGGTCTTAGCGGACTGGCCGCCTATGGTGGCACGTCGGACCACGACGACGTCCGTAGGGCGGGCGCGGGATTCGCCTGCCTCGCGGTGGGCGGTGATTGCGACGCGGGATATCGATGAGGAAAGCTCTGACGTTCCGCTGACGATGCCCTGCTACCCTGCGCCTCCTTCGTTCTGCAGCAGGGTCAATGAGAATCACGAGCAGCTGTGTCATTCCTGTCCTGTTCGAGAGAGGGTCCGATCGACGTGCGGCCTATGTAGTAAGACACTCTAAACGCTCACGCCCTACAGTACTCCTCCCGGCCCGCCGATGTGATCTCTCGGTTGTGAGATGTGTTGATACGTATTCGCCTCATCGGGTTGCCGCCCTGCGGCAACCGCGTCAACCCTGTACGAACCCGGCCTCTACGGACACGTCCCATGGACGGTTGAGCGCGGTGTCCGGCTCCGCTAATACCTGACGTGCGCAATGTGCTCACGAGTGCGGCGATCATCGCCACGGTGGTTCGACGGGTTCGGGAAAGTGCGGGCATCTCGCAAGAGCGGCTGGCGGTGCGCGCGGGCGTCACGCGCACGTATGTCGGTCGTGTCGAACGGGGAGTGTTGAACCCGACGATTGTGACGATGAACCGATTGCTTGGCGCGATCGGTGTGCCGTGGGCCGAGTTCGGGGCAGCGTTGGATCGCGAGTTGGCCGCAGCTAGTGAAAATCGTGCCGCTGGGCGTGTTCGGCGCCCACCGGTGCGGAAAGCACCGTGAAGCGTTCCGCACGGAGATTCACGACGCCGTCTTCGATCTGCAGCATGCCGCGCACGAGCAAGATCGGCGTGCGCGAGATGAGTAGCGCTTGGCGCTCGAACCGCTTCGGCGTCACGACGACGTTGATCGTGCCGGTCTCGTCTTCGAGCGTCAAAAAGACGAACCCTTTGGCCGTGCCAGGCCGCTGGCGGCAGATGACGAGGCCCGCGGCCGCGATCGACTCGCCGTCCTTCCCTCGCGCCACGATGTCGCGCGCGGTGCGTACGCCGTTGAGTCGTACCGTCTCACGGAGATGGATCATCGGGTGCCCGTTGAGCGACAAGCCAGTCGTGCGGTAGTCGGCTGCCGTCAGCTCGTAGGGCTCCATCGGTGGCAACACCGGTGGCGCGGCGACTGGGCGGTGCACGACGAGCGGGCCGCCGGTTCCACGCAGCGCCTCGAGCACATTCCATAAGGCCTCACGCCGAGTCCCGCCGACCATCGTATCAAACGCCCCGGCCTCGGCCAACTGCCGCACCGCCCGTCGATCCAGTCTCACCCGTCTGACGAAATCCTCAACCGATAGAAATGGTCCGGCGCTTCGCGCTCGGACTAATTCGGTCTTCGCCGCGTTCCCGAGTCCACGTACGCAGCGCAACCCGAGACGCGTGGCCGGCGCGCCCTCGGCATTGAGCTCCAGCGTGCAATCCCAGTCGGATCGTGTCAGGTCGACCGGGCGGACCTCGACGCCATGATGTCGTGCGTCTTCGACGAGCGTCCCCGCGGCGTAAAACCCCATAGGCTGTGCATTGAGAATCGCCGCCAGAAATTCCGGGGCGTAATAGTAGCGGAGATAGGCAGACGCGTAGACCAGGAGGGCGAAACTCGCGGCGTGCGATTCCGGAAAGCCGTAATCGGCGAACCCATTGATCTGCTTGTAAATTCGCTCGGCGAGCTCCGACGCGATGCCATTCCTGGCCATGCCGTCGACGAGCGCATCGTGTATCGCCGCCATCTTCTCGCGCGAGCGCTTGTGCCCCATCGCCCGACGAAGATTGTCGGCTTCGCTCGGAGAAAACCCCGCGCAGGAGATCGCGACCTGCATGCCCTGCTCTTGAAACAGCGGCACGCCGAGCGTGCGCTCGAGAATCGGACGCAGCTTGGGGTGTGGATACGTGACATCCTCGACGCCGGCCCGACGGCGAAGATACGGATGCACCATGTCGCCCTGGATTGGCCCCGGGCGAATGATCGCGACTTCGATGACGAGATCGTAGAAGCAGCGCGGTTGCAACCGCGGCAGCGTCTGCATCTGCGCGCGACTCTCGATCTGGAACACGCCGATCGTGTCCGCGCGGCTGATGCTCTCATAGACGCGCTTGTCGAACATGTCGAGTTGCGAGAAATCAATCGTGACCCCGCGGGTCTCCTTGATGTACTTGATACAATCCTGAAGCAGCGTCAGCATCCCTAAGCCAAGCAGGTCGATCTTGATCAACCCCGCGCCATCCAAATCATCGCGCTCCCACTGGATCACCGTGCGGTCGGGCATCGACGCGGGCTCGATGGGGACGACGGTCGATAACGGCTCCTCGGTGAGCACGAACCCGCCGACATGGATCGATCGATGCCGCGGCAGCTGATCGAGTCCTTCGACGACATCGGCCAGGAGCTTGACCCGGCGATCGTCGGGATCGAGTCCGGCCTGCGTCAGCACGTCATCGGAGCCCTCGGTTCTAGGCCGGATCGACGTCGTCGGATCGCGCCCATCACCCTCGGTCGTTGGTGCGTCAGCGCCACGAAGGGTCGCGGCAGTTTGCTTGGCCGAGAACCGGTCGCTGACATCGGCGAGCGCGCCGGCTTGCTCGACGGAGAATCCGAACACGCGCGCGGCATCGCGGACTGCCGAGCGGCCACGATACGTGATCTGCTCGCAGACCATGGCGGCGTGCTCGCGGCCATAGCGGGTATACACGTACTGAATGACGCGCTCGCGTTCGCGGTGCGCGAAGTCGAGATCGATGTCGGGCGGCTCTTTGCGGCCTTCGCTCAAGAAGCGCTCGAAGAGGAGGCCCATCTTAATGGGATCGACCGCGGTAATGCCGAGGCAATAGCAGACGGCCGAGTTCGCGGCCGAGCCACGACCTTGCGCCAGGATGCCTTCCTCGCGTGCGAACCGCATGATGTCCCAGACGATGAGGAAGAACCCCGCGTAGCCGAGTTGCTTGATCATCGTGAGCTCGTGCTGAATCTGGCGCTGGTGCTTCTCGGCCCGATCGGTGCCCCACCGCTCGGTTGCTCCACGCTCGACCAGCTCGGCGAGATAGGCATCGGGCTCGTCGACCGGAAACTTGGGCAGCGTCGGTTCGAGTTGCGCCAACCGAAACGCGCAGCGCTCGGCGATGGCGAGCGTCGATCGCATCCCGGTGGCATCGGGCCATTGACGCCGGATCTCGGCCGCGCTCTTGAGATACCATTCGGCGTTTGGCTTGAGACGCGTCCCCATCTCGTCGAGGGTCGTCGAGTGCCGCAGACTCGACAACACGTCGTGCACGAGCGCCAGCCGCGACTCGGCATAGTGCACGTCGTTCGTGACGACCCAGGGAAGCCCAAGCGCGCGCGCGATCGGGATCAGGCCGCGCACGATCGTGCGCTCTTCGGGCAACCCATGATCCCAGCACTCGATGGCGAGATGCTCGCGGCCGAAGATGTCGAGCAGCGTCCCGGCCGCGGCTTTCGCGACGTGCGGCCCATCGGCGACGAGCGCCGCCGGTACCCAGCCGCGCGGGCACCCCGTGAGGGCCGTAAGCCCGGCGGCGTGCCGCGCGACGAGGTCGAGTGACACCGACGGTCGGCCGCGCGGCGAGTCCATCCGGCCGCGCGTGATCAGCGTCGAGAGGTTGCCGTACCCTTCCCGCGTCTCGGCCAACAGCACGAGATGATGCGCACCGACCGTGAGCTCGGCGCCGATGATCGGCTTGAATCCCTCGAGTTCTTGTGCGGCCTGCGCGAATCGCACAAACCCGCCGAGCTCATCGTGATCGGTCAGCGCCAGCGCCCTGTACCCAAGGGCGGCGGCCTGACTCACCAGGGTCTCGGGCGAGGCCGCGCCGTCGAGCAGGGAGAAGGCCGAGTGGCAGTGGAGTTCAACATAGTCCGTGGTCATGTACCCGAAGATATGCCGAAATGAATTAGCTGGAAGTCGTGATCAATCAAGCATTATTCAAGCATATCAAACTTGACAAATGTTCCTTTTGTATTACCATGTCAGCCATACCCCCTAAAGCCATGGCTGGCTATGGCATCCCTTACTGCGTACTTCGTCAGCAAAAGTCTGGAGCGGCTCAACCAAGACCTCACGCCGGGCTTCCAGAAGCTCGCGAAGGAGCTGGTCGAGTTACTCGATCGTGAAGGCCGGGCGCGAGTCGCGGATATTCACCAGCGTCTTTTCTCCGCGAACACGCCGCAAAGCGCCAACGCCGCGCTGAGTCGTTTGGTCAACACGATCAACCGCGCGGCCGAGGGCAGGAAGGTGCCCCTCCGTGCAATGGTCACCGCTGACAAAAAAGCGGGGGCGAGCAAGCGGTGGGTTTGGTTCGAAGGGAGTGCGAGTGCCGGGGTGAGCCCCCTGATGAGCGAGCTCAACGCCATCCCGCGCGACCGACTCGTCGAGAATCAGCGCGGCATGCCGCTGGACGCGGCGCCAGTCGTGGTGCTCATCACCGCCAATGAGCATGAATCGCGCGCCGTCCTCTCTCATTTCCATCCCGCAGGACCACCGCCGGTCCGCACCATCGATGGCATGACTTACAATGAGCTCGGACTGCATGGCGGCATGCGAGTCGTGCATCGCGTCTGCAAGCAGGGGCAGGCGGAGTTTCAAAGCGCGACCCAGGATGCCGTGCACGCACTCCAGCCACGGGCCATCATAGCCGTCGGCATCGCCTTCGGTGTCAACCCGAGCGTCCAACGCATCGGCGACGTGCTGGTGTCCGAGTTCGTGCGGGCCTATGAGCTCGGTCGAGTCGGCGCGAACGGCGTCATCGCGCCACGGGGTGGCAAGCAGCAAGCGTCATCGTGCCTCTATCAACGTGTCTTGCTCTTGGACCATCGGCAGAAGGCTGATTCCGACGCCTCATTGCTATGGCCGGAGCTTCGCTTCGGCACGCTGCTGAGCGGAGACAAGCTCGTCGACAATCTGAACTATCGAAACAGTCTGCTACAACTCGAGCCCGAAGCCATCGGTGGCGAGATGGAGGGCGTCGGACTGCACATCGGTGCCGATCGTCACAAGGTGGACTGGCTCATTGTCAAAGCCATGTGCGACTGGGCTGACGGCAACAAACATTCGCCCAGCAAGAGTGCGGATCAAGCGCTCGCGGCGGACAATGCGGCGCAGGTCGTCAAGAGGGCGCTCGAACTCGGGAATCTCTACGACGATGGGCCGGGGGCGAGCGAGCCGGCGGACCGCGGCCCCGGCGATGGCACGACTCCACTGTTGGACCAGGCGCCACTGTGGCATCCCAGCACGAGCCAGATGGGATTCAGTGACTTGGGTGGCATTCCCGATGCACGCCGAGTACACGATGCGCAGGGGAGGCCGACCACGCTACAGAAAGATCATGCCGACGACCTCGACTCCGATCGCGGTGAAAGCGTGGAGGTGCTCTCGTATATCATGCAATGGATCGACGAGGTAGGCGGTCCTCCCGTCTTCGCTTTGCTCGGTGAGTACGGGATGGGGAAGACGGTCACGTGCCAGCGGGTCGCCCGAGCGCTCGACGAGCGTCAACAGCTCGACCCGACTAAACCGATTCCACTGTACTTCGATCTGCGCTTAGTCACGGGGCTCGACCGCCGCGTCCCCACCCTGCAGGAGACGCTCGAGGAATGCATGCGCCGAGGCTGGGCGCAGGCAGAAACTCACCTCGACTACAGCATGGAGAGTGTGTTCGCTTGGATACGTCACGGCGCCGTCATCATCGTGGACGGGCTGGACGAAGTGTTGGTCAAGCTCAAAGAGCCCGATGGCCAAGTTTTCACGAACGCCTTGCTCAAGTTGCTGATCGATGCGCAAGCACAGGCTCACGGATCGCGAGGACCGGCGCTCAAGATGTTGATCTCATGCCGCACGCATTACTTCCGCACGTTGCGGGATCAGAAAAACCATTTCACGGGACAGGAGCGTGGCGAAAACGATGCCGACAGTTTTCGCGCGCTGGTCCTGCTGCCCTTCTCCGAACAGCAAATTCTCAACTACCTCACGCAAGCGGTTCCGGACATCGAATCGGAGCGGCTCATCGATATCGTCCGGTCCGTGCACAATTTGGAGGAACTCACCCAGCGGCCGTACACGCTGCGACTCGTCGCGGAATTCATCCCGGAGATAGAACGGGACCGCCTCGCTGGTCGGATCGTTCACGGCGTCACGTTGTATAGGCGGATGGCGCAACGGTGGCTGGAGCGTGACAGCGGCAAGCACCATATCCGACCGAACCACAAGTTGCGCCTGGCCGCACACCTAGCCGCGTACCTCTGGCGAGGTGGGCACGGCGTGCTCCCCGCAAATGAGCTCGAAGCGTGGTTCCACGAGTGGCTGGAGAGCCAGCCCGACCTCGTTCGCCGCTACGGCCAGTTGCACCCGGATCAACTCGAGGAGGATCTGCGCACCGCTACGTTTCTCACTCGACAGGATGATCGGCTTCGCAGCGCCTTTCGGTTCGCCCATACGTCGTTGATGGAATTCTTCCTCGCGGAGTATCTGCTCGACGCGGTTCGCACCGATCAACCCGATGCCTGGGCCATGCGCGTGCCGACCTACGAGACCATGAAGTTCTTCGGTCAGCTCCTCGCCGAAGCCGACGATCCGGCCTTGCTGGACACACTACAAAAGTGGTGCGGCATGAGCCGTCCGCAGACGAGCGAGTTGCTGTTTAGGTATGCGCTCGCGGCTCAGGACGAAGGTTGGCCATCGCCAACCCTCCGAGGCATGCAACTGTCGGGCGCACGGCTCCCGCGATGTTCGGTGGGCAGTCGGTCCGATGACTCGGATCGGGCTACGGCATGGATCGACCTAGACTCAGTGGATTTCACCGACGCGGACTTGCGCGAAGCCCACTTCGAACGGGTTCGAATGAAAGGCGCTTCATTCCGCGGCGCAAAGCTCGAAGGTGCCACATTTGTGAATTGCCATTTGGAATATGGCGTCTTCTCGTCGGCCGTCGTTTCGCGAGCTGTACTTCGCCACTGTACGATGGATCGCACGGATTGGTCAGACGCGGTGCTGTACCGCACCCAGTTTCTCCATTGCATGCCGTCGGCTGCCGTACCTGCTTCGCATGGTGATGGTGTGCGGCATGCGGTTCCGGTGCTGCGGGTTGAACATCCACCGGCCACTGTTGCGCCGCAGGATTGTACGTTGTACGCCCAATGTGGTTGGCTGATGAACCTGAATGCGTGCGCGATTTCCCCGAACAACCGATACGTCGCGGCGGGCGGCGATCAGGGAACGACGTGGATCTGGGACGCGGTCAGCGGCGAGATGCTGTACGCGTTGGCGGTCCCGGGAAGTTGGTTGGACTCATGCACGTTCTCACCCGACAGCCGATGCCTGGCGATCAGTGGCGGAGGGGGAACGATCAGACTGTGGGACGTAGCGAAGGGTGAATTGTTGCGAACGCTGACCAGCGACACCGCGGTGACATCCTGCGCATTCTCTCCCGATGGCAGACGCTTGGTGTCAGGTGGGTTCGACCACGGCGTGCGCATGTGGGACACATCGAGCGGAGATTTGCTGAATGTGTTGCCGACGTCCGACGAATCCGCGCGGTGCTGTGCATTTTCCGCGGACGGTGGCTTGGTTGTGAGCGGGGGAGACGAGGGAACTGTTCGCGTGTGGGACGCAGCGAGCGGCGATGTGCTCGCTGCTTTCTCGGACGAACGAGGGGCCGTGGTCGCGTGTGGCTTCTCGCCGAACAGCCGGCTCGTGGTAGCCTGTAGCGATGATGGCACTGTTCAAGTGTGGGATTTGAGCCGTGGGGACGTGTTGCAGACGTTCGAGTTGCGCAAACGCCGCAGGCGCTCGAAAACGGCGACGGGCCGCCGCGGGAGCTCGCGGATACCGCGACGCGATCGTGTGCGCTCGTGCGTGCTTTCGGCGGACTGCCGATATGTGGCGATACTTACGGGTGACGGCGTCGTGCGCGTGTGGGACGTGCCAACGAGTCGTTCCTTATACGCGATTCCGGGAATCGGACCGGCGTGCGCGTTCTCGCCGGATGGGCGGTGGTTGGCGACCGCCAGGAGCAGTGCCGTGTGGCTGTTCGACGCGAAGGATGGTGAATGGCGCCGGACCATGGCGTGCGAGTATGCGTCGGTGAATTCGTGTTCCGTTTCACGTGACGGATGCCACATCGCCTCGGTGAATGAGGACGGCGTGCTCTTCTGGGACATGACCACCGGTGAACTGCGGCGGGAATTCCAAGAGAGCGGGGGTTGGACGGAGTCGTGCGCGTTTTCGCCGGATGGTCGATTAATGGCGACGGGTGGTGATGACGGCGGTGTCTCGATTTGGGATATTACGAGGGGAGAAATTGTCCAGACATTGCTCGGCGATGGAGGCTGGGTGCTGTCGTGCGCATTTTCGCCGGATGGTCGGTGGTTGGCGTCTAGTGGCTCTGATGCGACCGTGCGTCTGTGGGATGTCGCGAGCGGCTCGGCCTTGCACACACTGACTGGGCTCGGAGCGTGGGTGCACTCGTGCGCGTTTTCAGCCGACGGGCGGTACCTCGCGGCGGGCAGCTCTGATGGTCAGGTGCGAATTTGGGACCCTCTCAGCGGTAGGCTATCGCACGCCTTGGAGAACGCCGGCGGCGGAGTTCTCATGTGTCGTTTCTTGCCCGATGGTGAGCACATGATGATCGGCACGACCGACGGCTCGATCAGCACGTGGAGCGTCGCGACCGGGCAGGTGGTTCTAACGCGGCTCGCTGATCGAGTGGAAGTCCGGGTGTGTGCGTTTTCGCCGGATTTCCTGCGCACCGCGATGGGGGGTACGGGGGGGGCTCTGTGGCTGTGGGACCGGGTCACGAATGCAAGCCGGGCGTTGCTGGGTCACCACGGGACTGTCCTCGGCTGCGCGTTTTCGCCGGATGGCCGTTATGTCGTGTCCTGCGGAAATGACGCCACGATTCGCCTCTGGGATGGAAACAATGGCGCGTGCCTGCGGGTCCACGTTTCTGCTCGCGACGGTCGTGCCGTGTGGATACCGGATGAGAATCGTATCATCGAGACCGACGGCGACGCGTGGCGCTGGCTGGTCTGGCAAACCCGCGATGCGGCGGGCGACCCCACCGTTCTTCCTGCCGAAACGTTCGGGTCGCTAACGCCGCCGCGTCTCGGCGGCGCGGGCCCCGAAAGCGGGGGTTGACCCTTGGCCTTTCGCAATCCGTTCGTGTGAGTTACATTGATTACATCGTAACTCTAATCAATTGCCATGTCTAAAGTTGTCAGCTTGCGATTTCAGGAGCGGCAGTTCGCTCGCCTTCGACGCCTGGCTCGTCGGCTTGGCCGGACGCCGAGCGAGACTGGCGCACTACTGGTCGAGGAAGCGCTTCGGCGCGCGGAGTTCGCGTACATCGACTTCCGCGAATCGCCGGCCGGGCGCCAAGCATATGTCACGGGTACCAGCCTGGCGGTTTGGGAAGTCGTCCTCGTTGCGCGCGCATACGACATGGGCGAGGCCCGCACGGCAGAGCACCTGGCCTGGCCCATCGTTAAAGTGCGCGCGGCGCTCGCGTATGCGTCAGCGTATCCCGACGAGATCGTCGACGTGCTCGAAGAGCATGCTGAGATCGATCTTGGCACGCTGACGAGGATGATGCCGGAGACGACTGCGTTCGTTGCCCGATAAGACAACTCGTCTCCGCCTGCTCCTCGACGAGCACGTCTCGCCGGCGATCGCTTCCCAGCTGGCGATCCATCGCCCCGAGCTCAAGGTCACCACGATGCAGTCGTGGGAGCGCGGAGCCTACTTGAGCGCGCCGGACGACGTGTTGCTGCGGGCGGCCTGTGCGGCCGAGCTCACGTTGGTGACGTACGATCTGCGGACCATCCCAATCCTACTCAAACAGTGGTCCGAAGAGGAGACGCCTCACGGTGGCGTGATATTCGTCGACAGCAAGACGATAGCGCCAAATGATCTCGGCGGACTCGTTCGCGCTTTGGTTCAACTGTGCGATGCCCACGGTTCGGCTAAGTGGCGCAATCGAGTCGTCTACCTGACTCGCGCCGGAAGGCCGGAAAGGCGCTGAGTCAGTTCCGGACCCGGAGTCCCATCGGCGAACAGTGGCGACGCGGTTTGAGCCCGGGAAGTGCTTGTCGTTCCGACAGTTGCGGTCTACCGACGAACGGCACGCGGCTTCCAGTAGGATGCGCCATGGACGCACTCTTTCAGGACCTCCGGACGGCCATGCGGAGCCTCCGAGCGACGCCAGGGTTCACGGCTGCCGTCGCCGGCACGCTGGCGATCGCGATCGGCGCCAACACGCTGATTTTCAGCGTCGTCAATGGCGTGCTGCTCAACCCGCTGGCCTTCAGGTCGCCAGAGGGCTTGGTGGCGGTGGTGAACCCGACCGGCCACTCGAACGCCGTCTCGCCTCCGGATTTCCGGGACTGGAGAGAGCAGGTCCATCGACTGAGCGCGCTCGCTGCGTTCGATCCCGGCACCGTGAATTTGACGGGGATCGCAGCGCCAGTACGTCTCAAGTCCGCCGGCGTGAGCGCGAACTGGTTTTCGTTGCTGGGTGTCCACGTCGAGCACGGACGAGCATTCGCGCCAGAGGATGATCAGGTCGACCCGGCCAAGGTCGTGATCCTGAGCGACGCGCTCTGGCGGTCGCGGTTTGGCGCGGACCCCGCGACGATCGGCCGCGTGCTCGATCTCGACGGCAAGCCGTTCACGGTCATCGGGATCGCGCCGCCGGACCTGCGCTATCCCGACAATCCCGACCTCTGGATGCCGGAGACATTCTCGCAACAGGCGCTGAGCGAGGACGGTCGGGGTGCTCATTTTCTCGGGATCATCGGCCGCCTCGCGCCGGGCGCCACGTTCGCCGGCGCCCAGCAGGAGTTCGTGACGGTCACCGACCGGCTCATCGCGCAACACATGCTCCATGACGGAGGCTTTCATTACACGCTGACACCGCTCCAGGAACAGATCGTGGGCAGCTCCCGCCACGCGATCCTCATTCTGTTCGGCGCGGTCGGCTGCGTTCTGCTCATTGCCTGCGCCAACGTCGCCAACTTGCTCCTCGTCCGCGCGACCGGGAGAGCGAATGAGATCAGCGTACGCATCGCCCTCGGCGCGAGCCGGCAGCGTATCATGCGCCAACTGCTCACCGAGAGTGGCCTGCTCGCCTTCCTCGGCGGCGCCTGCGGCATCCTGCTCGCATCCGCTGGCATCCAATTCCTGGCGGCGACCCACCCCGGCAATCTGCCGCGACTGGATGAAGTGACACTGAGCACGCGCGTGTTGCTGTTCACGCTCGTCACGGCCACCCTGAGCGGTCTCGTGTTCGGCATCCTGCCCGCGATGCAGACCTCGTTCAAGGCGGACATGCGCGGCGCGAGCGCGCACCGCCGGTCCAGTCGCCTGCGTGGCGGCCTGGTGATCGCCGAGACAGCGCTGGCCGTGTTGCTGCTCTTAGGCGCCGGCCTCTTGACCAAGAGCTTCGTGCGCACGATGGCCGTCGATCCCGGATTCGTGCCGGAGCACGTCGTGCGATTCGACGTGAATCTTCCCGACGCGCAGTACAAGACATGGGCCCAGCTCCGTGGCTTTACGCACGGCGTCGTCGGGAATCTCGAGCGGCTGCCGGGCACCGTGGCCGTGGCGGCGGCGTTCGGCGTTCCGTTCGGTGATGTCGGCGCGCGGAGCACCTTGCACATCGCCGGGCGTGCGCCCGATCCACCCGACCACAAGTCCGTCGCCTACGTACAGATCGTCACGCCTCGCTACTTCTTGGCGATGGGCATTCCGGTTCGCCGAGGGCGAGTGTTCACCGATGCCGATCGGCCCGGTGGGCACCAGGTCGTCGTCGTGAACGAATCGCTCGTCAAGCAATATTTCGCCGGCGAGGATCCGCTTGGAAAGAGCGTGACCGTTGGATGGACGGTCGACTCGTCCGGGCGGGGAGTGGATACGGTCACGATGGGCGGAGAGATCGTCGGTATCGTCGGCGACACGAAACGGGGGGACCTGAAGGCTGACGCCCTCCCGGCGATCTACGCGGCATACGATCAGATGTCGATCGGCTACGTGACGTTCGTCGTGCGCACGACGGCGGCGCCCGGCACGGTGCTGCGCGCCGCGCCGCAGGCCGTTGCGCAAGTCGACCCGACTATTCCGGTGTTCGCCGGCGGAACGTTCGTCGAGGCCGTCCGTCAATCCGTCGCTGCCCCGCGTCTCTACGCCACCGTGGTCGGCGCCTTCGCTCTCGTCGCACTGATCCTGGCCATCATCGGGATCTATGGCGTGCTCGCCTACTCCGTCCGCGAGCGCCGCCGCGAGCTCGGCATCCGTGTCGCCCTCGGCGCCCGCGAGGCACAAGTCGTCGGCATGGTCGTGGGCCAGGGTGTGCGTCTCGCCGGCGCGGGATTGGTGCTGGGGTTCGCGGTGGCCCTCCTGGGCGGCCGGGTGCTCGCCACGCTCCTCTATGGCGTTCGGCCCGACGATCCGCCGACGTATGAGGCCGTGTCGGTGGCGCTGCTCGCCGTCGCGGCGCTCGCCTCGTGGCTCCCCGCGCGCCGCGCGGCGGTCATCGATCCCGTTATCGCCATGCGGCCGGAGTAGATTGTGCGAATATGCGGCGGCGTGCGGGAGGGTTGGCCGCAACACTGCTGATCGCGGCCTGCGTGGGCGATCAGTCGAGCGGGCCGTCGCCACCGGCGCCGACGACGGCGCAGTTGGCATTGTACTACGATTCGTTGGCGGGGGTGCTGTCGCCGTCGGACTCCCGCATCCATTGGCTCCAGCAGATCGACAATGGCCTGGCGTTCGGCGCCCCCCGGACGCCGGTCGAGATCGATGTCGCCGGCCAGTCCAACATCTATTGGGCCGTCGCGTACGCGACGATCACCTCGCCCCCGGCACGAGTTGACTCGACGTACGTGCTCGCGGCGTGGACCGGCGATCTCATGCCGTTCAGCTTTCTCGAGGTCACCATCACCTACGTGCGCGACACGGCCGAGTCGCAAGTCGTGTACTACGCGGACAGCACCGCGCGAGGCCTCACCGGATCCAATACGGTCGCGGGTGTGCAGGGCGTCGTTGTACAGGGCGCGTGCACGCCGGTGACGCTGGTGCATCTGTACACGCTGGCCGGCGCGTGTACGCTCATGACCGTGCAGTTCGGCTATCAGAGCTCGATCAACGGGATGCCATTCCGCGCGATGGCGGGGGTGCGGTTGACCCCGGCCGGCTAGTCTTCCCAGCCTTGCATGTACCACTGCGCGCCGCGCGTGTAGTCGACATAGAGCACGAACGTGGCGCCGCGGCTGGTGCAGCGCCAATAGTCGCGGCAGTAGGTGTCATCCCACCAATCGCCCGCGAGACGCTCCGGGCCGATCGTGCGGTCGATGGGGATGCGGCGCGTGCGCCAGTGGAATGCGACGGGGTGGTCGTCGGTGCATTCGACGTCGATGGTCTCCGGCGCTACCAGGAATCGCCTCGCTGTGTCTAACGTGGCGGGAGAGGGGTCAGCCGCCTCCTCGACCCAGGCGCCGCTCTTCTCCGGACAATGGCGATCGCGCGCGACCGCGCGGACGACGGTGTTGGGGCCGAGCTCGGCGCGCAGGCGGTCGAAGGCAGCGTCGAGCCCGGACGGGTCGCGCCAGGCCGTGTCGAACAGGTTGCCTTGATCGCCGGAGAGCGGCGCGGTCGCGGTGACCGCGACGGTGACGCCCGCCGCGGGCGCGGGGAGCGTGGCGCGTTCGAGCAGCGTCCGACACCGCTCGAACATCGGCGCGACTCGCGCGAGCGGGCGGGGCATGCGAGCCTCGCGAGTCACCGTGCGATTGTCGTCCAAGCGCAACGTGATGGCGACGATGGCCGCGGCGCGGCCGTCGGCCACGAGCCGCGTGACGAGCCGATCGAGCGCCGCGCGTACCAGAAACAGCACGGGCTCGAGCGTCGTCACGCTCGTCGGGAGCTCGGCGGTCACGACGCGCCGGGCTTCGATGCGCGCGAGCGCGGGCCGGCGACGGTCGTCGCCGTGCGCGAGCCGCCAAGCGGCGAGGCCGGCGTCACCCCACCGGCGCTCCACGTCGGTCGCCGAGAGCGCCGCGAATGCACCGACCGTCCGGAGGCCCAAGGCGTGGAGCGCCTCGCGGATCTCGTCTTCGATCGGGATGAGCGTGAGCGGCGCGGTCGCCAGGTACGCCGCATCGCTTCCCGGTGGGATGACGCACACGGGCTTGTCACCCCACGTCGCGGCCCGCGCGGCCACGCACGAATCCGCGATGGCTATGCGCACATCCGGATGCCAGTGCCCGGCGATCCGCGCGAGTGTTGTGACGAGCCCGCGCTCGCCACCCACGTGATCGAGCCCACCAGCGCCGACCCACCAGACGCCAGGCGTGCCGCTCAAGGGCGTCACCTGCGGGCTGGCCTCCAAGAGCGCGGCTGTCGTGTCGATGACCGCGCGCGTGATCACGACGTCATCCCACTCTTGGGACTCGAGCTCGGCGCAATGTGCCGTTGCTTCCGTGATGGTCATTCCCACCCGGACTCGCCGCCGACCCGCCGCACGGGACGCTGTTTTGATGCGCGAGGTTGGGTCGGTGAGTACCAGGAGGCGATCATCCCAGTGGAGGCGGTTCTCCGAACCGCGGCGACCGCCCTCGTCGTCCTGTGGTGCGCGCCACACCGCGCCGATCGGGAACCTCGGGATGCGTACACAAGCGACGCGCCACTCTCTGCTCACGCGGTACCTCCAGCATCTCGTGACTTCCGCCTTTCTCGACCGTGACCCGCCAGGCGCTCACCCGGAGTCGCACGGCGGTCCCCGTTTGCAGCGCTTGATCCTCGCCGAGCACGAGCAATACGGCATCGCTCTCGCGCGAGAGCTGCGACAATCGCATGGTGACTGCCCGTGTCAGCGGCGGCGCGCTGTCGAGCACCACGAGTCCGAATGCCCCGCTTCGCAACAGGACATCCGCGCTCCAGGCGCCGCGCTGGGGGGTCGGCGGGCGGATGACCCATAGCGTGCTCACGTGTGCCCAATCGCGCGGCACGAGCGTGCGTGTGGCGTCGATGTACGCGACCCGCTGGTTGGATCGCGTGACGATGTGGCGAACGAGTGAGGTTTTGCCGCTACCGAGCGGGCCCGTGATCTCGGTCAGCCGGCCACGGGGGAGTCCGCCGGACAGCGCCCGGTCGAGTGCATCGATCCCCGTCGGTACGCCCGTAAACGGGGCGGGCGCCGTGACCTCGGCGAGGCGTTGTTTGAGAGCCAGTAGAGAGGAGGCCGACACGTATCATGACACCAGGGTCAGACTGGAATCAGACGGCGAACGCGAGCTGCTCTGGTGCGGGCTTGTCCACGAGATTCCAGAAACGCCGGCGCGGGTAGGCGATACCGTGCTTGGCGCAGATCTTGGCGAGGACCCGATGCATGCCCTCACGATAGCGATCGCCAACGCTATGTCCCTTCGCATAGGTCGCGCGATACCGGGGCCCGAGCTCTGGGAACTCGGACTCGATCAGCGGGAGATAGCGCTTGCGGGCATCGGATCTGAGCCGCAGGCTGTCGGCGAAGACCCGCTTGACGCCCACCGCGGCGACGCGCGAACACAACGCATCGAGCGATGCGGGATCATCCGTGATCCCTGGCAGCACCGGCGCGATATTGATTCCCACATCGACTCCGGCCGCGGCCAGCCGACCCGCCGCTGTGAGCCGTGCCTCTGGAGTCGGAGACCGCGGCTCGAGGCGACGGGCCAGGTCGCGGTCAGCCGTGATCAGCGACACTTGCACGATGATCTTCGAGTTTCTCGCGATACGCGTGAGGAGGTCTATGTCACGCGTGACCAATGGGCCCTTCGTGAAGATCACGATGCGCATATTGCCGTGCTCCGCTAACACCTCCAGAATCCCGCGAGTGATGCGGAATCGGCGCTCGGCCGGCTGATACGGATCAGTGGCCGTGCCGAGCACGAGGGTCTCGCCTTTTATGAGACCTTGGAGGCGGTCGCTGCCATGTCGCAGCGTGTCGCGCAATACTTGTGGCGCGTTGCGTTTGACGATCACCTGACGCTCGAACGCGAGCCATGCTGGGAGCGGCTCGCTACCTTCGAGCGGGGTGCGGTCGACCACATAGCGATGCGTGAAGCGAGCGTAGCAATACGCGCAGCCGAACGCGCACCCCACGTACGGATTGATCGACCAGTAGTCCATACCCGTCGACTCCGGCGGATTGAGTACGGACCGGGCCGCCGCGCCGAAGTAGGCGATATCCGCCTGCGCACCCTCAGCAGAGGGTGTGCGGGGAGCCTTTTCGGCTATATCATCGAAGAGGACAGTCTGCGACACTTCACACCATACCGAACAAAGACCGTAGGAGCAATGTACCCGCTTCGCCTCTTCGCTGCCATAGTCATGATGACGGCCTGTGCGTCCGGCGGTGGTTCCTTCCCGCCGACCGTCGGAGATGCCCCGTCTAACGTTGCACGCGCCAAGGACTTGATCGCCGCCGCTACCCAAGCAGGCGCAGACTCGCTGTCGAGGGAGGCCTTGGCCTCTGCTCGCGCGCACTTGGCCGAGGCTGACTCGCTGACCAAGGTCAAGAAGCTGGATCGCGCCGCGCTTGCTGCGCGCCTCGCCGCGGCTGATGCCGCGTTCGCGCAGGCGGATTCGCAGCGGGCACTGGCCGAGCGCGCCAAGGCTGCCGAGGCGGCCCGTCTGGCGAACGTGGGGAGCAACTGATGCGCAGTCGATTCGTATTGACCGGAGCGCTGGTCGTCCTCGGCGCGTGCGGGGCCTCGATTCAGAAACCGGAATCGCTGACGCAAGCGCAGTCGCTCTACCAGACGTTGCAATCGCAAGGCGCCGATCGGCGGGCCGAAGGCGATATGATCCGCGCGAGGGGCGCGATCGATACGGCGCAGACCGCGTTCTCGCAGGCGCAGAACCAGGAGTACGTGAACGGGATCGCGGCGGTCGCGTTGCGCATGACGCAGACGGCCGAAGCGAGCAACTCGCGGGCGTTGGCGCAGCGCTCGACGGACAGCTTGCACGACGCGCGCCTCCAGAAGCAGCTCGCGCTCTCGCAGGCGCAGGGCGCGGCCGCGCAGGCGCGCGCGGATTCGCTGCACAAGGTCGCCGAGGCGGCGAACGCGCAGCTCGGTCAGGCGATGCAGCAGCTGCAGTCGCTGGTCAGCGAGATGACGAACATCAAGGAGACCGCGCGCGGTCTCGTGCTGTCGCTCTCCGACATTCTGTTCGACGTGGGGCAGGCGACGATCAAGCCGAGTGCGCAGAATAACATCCGGCAGATTGCCTCGGTGCTGAAGCAGTATCCCAGCCATCACATCTCGGTCGAAGGCTATACGGACGCGACCGGTGGGGATGCGTACAATCTGAAGTTGTCCGAGGCCCGCGCGGGCGCGGTGCGCGCGGCGCTCGTCGGTGGCGGCATCGACTCGACGATCATCTCGTCGCACGGATTCGGCAAAGACAATCCGGTGGCCGCGAATACGACGCCCGATGGGCGGGCCGCCAATCGGCGCGTCGAGGTGATTATCGAAGGCGCCGGACTCAAGGACCAGGCGACCGGTAGCGCCGCTGCGTCAAGCGCGAATCCGAACGCGCCGCCGCCCCCCGCGGCGCCGGCGGCCGCGGCCAAAGACTCGGCGGGGAAGCCGTAGCAAGGCAGTTGCCGCTCGGTACGTCGCGCGCGGTCGCGTCGGTTCTTGCCGGCGCGGCCGCGTTCGCGCTCGTGGCGTTCGCGACGCGGCCGCCGGGACCGGGGCTCGATCCGGACGCGGCGTCGTACGTGGGGGCCGCGGTGTCGTTCGTCCGCACCGGCGCGTTCCGCATCCCGACGAGCGGGTGGGCCGCGATCGATACGACCGAGGCCCTGGCCCATTTCCCGCCAGGGTTTCCGATCGCGATCGCCGGCCCGATCGCGCTGGGCGTGTCGCCCGTGCAATCAGCGCGGGTCGTCATAGCGGCTTCCGCCTTCGCGACAGCGACCGTCATCTGTCTGCTCATGGACACGACGGCGCTCGGGTTCGTCGCCGTCGCGGTCATTTTCCTGACGCCGGCGGTCGTCGACGCGCACCTCTCCGTACTGAGCGAGCCGTTGTTTCTCGCGCTGCTCGTCGCGGCCCTCGCGTTGTTCGCGCGCGACGACTGGAAGTCGCGGCTCGCGCTCGGTCTCGTCGGCGCGGCGGTCGTCATGGTGCGATATGCGGGCGTCGGCATCGTGGGGGCCGCTGCGCTGTGGGTGCTCGCGCGACGCGGTGTCCCCTGGCGTCAGCGGCTGCGCGATCTCGCGCTCGTCTCGTTGCCGGCGGTGATCGCGTTGCGCATCTGGACGTCGCGGAACGCGGAGATTCGGCGCATCGCCAGTTATGGACACTTTGGCGCCACGCTTCGCGTTGGCGCGAACACCGTCGCCGACTGGCTCGCGCCCGGCATCACGGCTCCGGCCGTTCGCTGGGCGGTGGCCGCGGTGATCGCTGCCATCGCGATCGTGACGGTTGTGAGAGCGTGGCGCTCACGGCCGATCATTTGGGCGGCGGCGCTCATCGGAGCGAGCCTGGCAGCGATCACCGTCGTGTCACGACTGCGCGCGGACCCGAACATTCCGTTCGACGAGCGCATCTTTGCGCCGGGTTTCTTGCTGGCCGAGCTCGCGACGGTTGCCGCGCTTGGTCAGGCGCCGCGCATCGCGAAGTTCTTACTCGGCGCCTGGGTTGTCGCGTCGGCTGTCGCGAGCACCGGCGCGATCAAGAATGCGCTCGACGATGGGAACGACTTTGCCAGCTCCGACTGGCGGTATTCGCCGACCGTCGCCTGGGTGCGCGACTCGGCGAGCGGTCGGACCATCTACACGAATTGGCCCGTGGCCTTGTACTTCCAGGCCGGCCGGAGCTCGCACAGCCTGCCGCCGGTGCTCGAGCCGCTCACGCTCCGTCGATTTGGCGATCGGCTGGCGCGAACGCACGGGCTCATGGTGGCGTTCGACATCCCGAGCCCGGATGCCGCGCCACCGGATTCGATCGCCGAGCGACTCAGGCTCGCTCGGGTGGCGCGGCTCGATGATGGAACGGTCTGGGAGCTTGCTAACCCCGGCGACGCGACCCGCCCAGCAGGGTCAGGATCGCCATGAACAGGTTCAGCAGGTCCAGATAGATATTGACCGCGGCGAGCACGTAGTCATCCGGGCCGAAGTAGTTCCGGATGCGCCATGTGTCGAACACGAGCAGGCCCGAGAAGACCAGGACTGTTGCTCCCGCGATCCAGAGCTGCACCCCGGCGCTATGCAGGAAAAAGTTGAGCACGGACGCGACGATCAGCACGATCAGGCCCGTGAAGAAGAACGAGCCCCAGGCGGAGAAGTCGCGGCGGCTGACGAAGGCGTACATCGTCAAGGCGCCGAACGCCGTGCCGGTCAGCAATCCTGCCTCTTGCAGCACGCCCGGTTGGACTCGGACGTAGTACAGCAGCATGGGCGCGAGGAATATGCCCATCATGAACGTGAAGAGATACACGAACCCGATGTTCGCCGGGAAGCTGCGGGCCGCGCGTTGGGCCGCGATCAGCGGCGCGAACATGACGAGTCCGGCGATCAGCGGATGCTGAACGACAGCCTGCAGGATCGCCGGCTGGGACCACGAGAAAGCTGCGCCGGCTATGGTGAACAGTATGCCCGTGAAGACCAAGGCATACGTGCGGCGGACGAGCGTCGCTCGCTCGGCGCCGCTCCGGACGACTTGGGCCGGGAGGGCGTAGGACGTGCCCATCTAGGAAAGCTCCGAGAACTGAGGTTTCTCTAAATATAACTGGCCGCCGAGCGCGAATAGCACAGCGCGCCTCCGGCGCGACCGCGTAAAGCGTACGCTAACGCTGTCGCGACGGCAGCAACCACCGGGAGCGGTCTGCGGGTGAGAGCGCAAGCCGGCGCTGCGCGATTCTGCAGACGCCGGCTCTTGCGCGCCCCCCTGAGAGCGCTTGCGCTGTTACGCGAGCGCCGAAGGCGCCGCGAAATTGCCTTAAGTTGCTTTCCGCAAATCGATGCTGCCGTTCACGGTCGAGCACCTCACGCGCGGCCCGCCAGTGCCGATCTGGGCGTGCAGATGGTGCGGATCGATGCGACCGCTCAACGCGAGCGGATAGTCGGAGTGAAAGCTGCCGTTCACCGTGGACATCTCGATGTCCGCATTGAGCTCCGTCGGCAAATACACTTTGACGGAGCCATTGACGGTCGAGTACTCGAGGTGCGTCGCGTCGGATGTCGAATGCATATGCACCTCGACGTCGCCGTTGACGGTGGACGCCTCGACGGGCCCGCCGAGCGTGGTGGCCTCGACGCTGCCGTTGACCGTGCTCACCTCGACCTTGCCAGTCGCGCCGTCGACGAACACACCACCGTTGACGGTGGATGTCGCGATGTTGACGCCCTTCGGCAGTTGCACGGTGAACTCGACGGAAACGTCGTCCTCGTCGTCCCACCCGTGATGATGGTGCGAATGCGACTGATACCCGTCCTCGTCGCAGCTGGACTCATTGCCCCAGAGCGCACAGATGAGGATGTCGCCGTCCGACGTCTTGTCGACGGTGAAGCGGACGACAGCCGGATCCCCGTGCCGCCAGCGCTTGTGCGCATCGACGACCACGTCGTTCCCGGTGGCCGCCTGCACGTGAACCGCCCCGGAGAGGTTCCGCACGCGGAGCCAGCGCCCACTCCCCACGGTGCCGCTCCAGTGGAAGTCCCGCGAGGTATCGCCCCGATCGGTCTGTGCCGAGAGGGAAGCGGCCGAGAGGGCGCCGGCGGCGATCACGATAGCGAACGCGCGAATGGTCATGGTCGTTCTCATTGGGAAGAGAGATGCTCGAGGCGAATATCCCCGCTGAACGTCTCGATCTGAATGTGTGCCCCACCGTGTCCGAGCGTGGTCTCGATGTGCTGCCCACTGCCGTGATGCCCGTTGGTATCCGTGGTGATCGTGATGCGGAACTCGCTCTCGATCGACCCGCTGAACGTCTCCATGGCGAGCGACGCGCCGATGTCCGGCGGCACGTGCAGGGTGACATCGCCCGAGTGCGAGTGGAAGTCGTACCGCCCGTCGCCGGCGACCGGCCCGCCGTAGGTGAGATTGCCGCTCACGGACTCCATGCGCACGATGCGCGACCGGCCGTTCGGGAGTGAGATGTCCCCGCTGACCGTCGACGCGTCGACATCGCCGTGGACCGCCGACAGCTCGATCTCGCCGCTCACGCAGTTGACCCGCAGGTTGCCCTCGACGTTGCGCACCCCGATGTCACCGGACACGCCCTCGATGACCGCGTCACCGACGACATCGCCGACGCGCACCTCGCCGCTCACGGTCCGCACTTCGATCGGTCCTTTGACGCCCTCGGAGTGCAGATCGCCCGACGTGCTGCGCATGAGCACACGCGTGCCGAACGGGACGGTGATGTCGAACTCGCTGTCGCCATCGTGGTGCTGCCGGACATCGAGCAGAATGCGATTCGGGCTGTGCTCGAACTCGACGCGACCCTCTTCGCTCGTCGCGTGGATCTTGGCTTCGCCGCGCGACCACCCGCGGACCGTAATGGTGCCCGAGATGATCCCGAGGTCGACGATCCCGCCCGAGCCCGAGAACGAGACCGTCGTGTCGATCGTCTCGCCATCCTGGTCGTCGCGCTCGTTGTCGCTGTCGCGATCGCGATCGTACTTGCGCTCGTATTTCTGCTCGAGCTTCTTGTCATACTTTTCGTCCTGGTCGTACCCCTCGGCGAATTTCTCGTCGAAGTCTTTGGCGTAGTCCTTCCAGGCTTTGGAGTAGTTCTTCGCCCAGTCCTTCCACTGATCGCCGTAATCCCTCCACTCACTCGAGGGAGGAGTCGGTGGCACAGGCGGAGTCGGGGGCGTGGGCGGCACCTGCGCCGCCGCGATGAGCGGGGCGGCGAGGAGCGCCAGGCAGATGAGGGTTGGTTTCATCGTCGCTCAGGTACGGGCCGGGAGTAACGCGACCGTGCGCAGAAGCGTGAGCTTCGTGTCCAGCGCGTGGTCGAGCTGATCGGCTAGGAATGCGCTCGTGGCGTCTTTCCGCAGCGCGGCGCGGCTTTCGGCGATCGCCGAATCAATTACGCTCAAGTTCTTCTCGATCACCGCGATCGTCTTGGGATCGAGTTGGGCACGACGGTCGCGGACGATCGTCCGCAGGCCGTCGATCTCTCTCTCATAGGTCACGGTCGCGGGCAGTTTCTCGGCGACCGGGATCACCGGAGTCTGGACTACCGGCGGCGGCGCGTTCGGGCTGTTCTTGGCGATGTGGATCGCGGGCTGCATGAACCGCATCACCGAGACAGTGCCGATGGCCGTCGCGAAAATCAGGGCGGCGGCCGCCGCGCCGTTTACCAGCCAATGCCTCCGCCGCACCGCCATGCGCTCCCATCGTTCGTCGAGCGAGACGACGGGGGTCGACAGCCGGGCGGCGATGTCCGGCCACAGATCCCGCGACGGCGTGAGCAACGGCAGCTCGGCCGCCCGCGCCCGAATGTCGTCGAGGTCGCGGACCAACGACGCGCATCGCTCGCACGTCGCCAGGTGCATCCGCGCCGCGGCCAGGTTGGCCGCATCGAGCGACCGCTCGACATAGTCCGGGAGCAACGCGTGGAACGCGTCGCACTGCAATTCAGGTGTCATCATCGTTCCAGCGCGCCGCGGAGAAGGAGCCGGGCGCGATGCAATTGCGCTTTGCTTCCGCCCGATGTGATTCCCAGCATCTCGGCGATCTCCTCATGTCGATAGCCCTGCACATCATGTAACACGAACACTCGTCGTGCACCCGGTGGGAGCCCCGCCACCGCCTGTTCCAAGTCCAGGATCGTCCCTGGATTCCTGAAAGTCTCGCGCTCTCCACTCGGTTCACCGCGTTCACTCCGTTCATCGATCTCTTCGTCCGTCACGAACCGCTTCCGCGCCCGGCCCGCGGTTTTGCGGGCATTCAAGACCACGTTCACGGCCAGCCGGTACAGCCACGTGCCAAACGCGCTCTCACCCCGAAACGACGACAACCGTTCCCATGCCCGGACAAAACAGTCCTGAGTCAGTTCCTCGGCCATCGTCCGGTCTCCCGCCATGCGGATGCAGAGCGAGAACACCCGATCGACGTGGACGCGGTAGAGCCGCTCGAACGCCCGCGCGTCGCCCGCCCGGGCGGCCGCAATGTCCGTCGCCTCAGCCGCCCTGGCGGCCTCAGCGTCGTTTGCCGCCTCAAAAGGCGCCACAAGCATCGGTCGGACTGTCCATGCGTCTCGTGTGTTGAGATCGCCGGACCGTCCCGAAGGTTTGCATCTTGCCCCCAACTGGGTTCTTAGAGCGTTTTGAGCCGCTCAAGCAGCGGGGGAAGGTCCCGGATCCAGTCCAGATAGAAGCGTGGCGACGCGGGAAGGAGCGCCGACCGCGGAAACGGCCCCCACAGCGCCCCTACGGTGATTACACCGGCCGCGTTTCCAGCGTACATGTCGTGTGGCGAGTCGCCCACGAATACGGCGGCGGACGGGGGGACCTGCAGCGCATCCAGTGCATATCTGACGGGCTCCGGATCTGGCTTGTGCCGGTCCGTCGCGTCGAATCCCACGACGACGTCGAGATATCGATCGAGCCCGACGAACGCCAGGCTCCGGTTCGCGATATCGCTGGCCTTCGAGGTCACGACCCCCGTCCGGTACCCGGCCCGGCGCAGGTCCACCACCGTCTCGATCGCGTCCGCATACGCCCGCGTGAGCTCGTCGTGATGCGCACGCTGATACTCCCGGTACCCGTCGATCAGCGTCGCCAGATCCCGCTCGTCCGCCGCGTAGACTCGCATCTGCGACGCCAGCGGCGTCCCGATTCCCGCGATCCATTCCTCGCGTGTCGGCACGCGATCCGATCGGTCACGAAAAGCCCAGCGAACGCTGGCGAGCAACAACTCGATAGTGTCGAGCAGTGTGCCATCCAGGTCGAACAGAACAGCGCTCACGTTCATTGGTGGAACAGTAGCATGGCGAGAATCTCGACGCCTGGACGCGGCGGCGGCCGCGTTCGGCCATGGTCGTCCGCGAACGCGGCAATCGCCGCCAGCCAGGCCTCGTCGTCCATCTCGGCTTCGGCCAACGCCCCGAGCGCGCGCACGGCTCCGACGCCGAGCGGCAACGTTGCCGCCCGTCTCGCGCGTGCGGCCATCTCGGCCAGCATCGGCCGCCGATGCGCATGGGCCTTGCTCACGATTCCAGCAATCCGCCGGGCAACATGCCGTGAGCCGAGATCATGTATGTCTCGCGTCGCTCCGCGACGCTCGCCCCACGCGAGCACGGCCCGCTCAGCCGTCTCTCTCTCGCCACCATCGGTCACCGTAGCCTCGTGCTCGGCCAACCCAATTGCGCGTAAGAGATCGTCCGGGTCGTCCGTGATACCAGAGCCGAGATCGGCGACGAGCAACGTCTCGGCGTCGACACGAACGGCAGCCAGGAAACCGGATCGCTCGGCGTGCACGGAGCCGATGCAACCCGAGGGAACGTCAGCGGCCGCCCACCGTTCGAGCGTCGACCGCAGGCTGGTGGCTCTCGGTTGTGGAAAGAGCATGAGACTCACGCCGACTGTCCGCGCGGCCTGCTGCAGCTTCTCCTGGAGGCGCCGCTCGACGCCGAGCATAACCTCGGCCGACGCCGGCGGCGCCAGCGCGTAGACACTCACGCACGGGTGCGGGGAGCCGACCCGCGCCGCGCGTCCCACCCGTTGCTCCATGCGCGCGGGCGTCCACGGAAGATCGAGGTGCACGACAACAGACGCGTCCTGCAGGTTGAGCCCTTCACTCAAGAAATCCGTCGCGATCAACACGTCGATCGCATGCGCCGCGGCCGGCGCCGGACAGCCCATAGCGATCGGTGCAAACCGCGCGATCGCCTCGGCGCGCCGCAATCGCCCGCCGGCGACGATGCCACCACGACCGCCGAGCGCACAGGTCCTTCGGTAGCCGTGATGCCGCGCGATGGCGTGCACGGTATCCTCGTACGCCGAGAACGCGATCGTCTTGCGACCAGTCGCGATTTCTTTGAGCGCCGCTGCCCGGGCGAGATCGGGATTCGGTCGCGCGGAGATCTGCGCGAGCAATCGCCGCACACCGTGTGCATGCGCCTCCACGGCCTCGCGAAGCTCGCACGTTTCCGCGGTAATCTCAGGTATCAGGAGCTCCGGGAATGCGAGTTGCACGGCCCCTTCACCGAGGCACCACGATCGCAGATCATAGTAGGTTGGATGGCGATCGTGCTTGAACGCAGCGGCCATCGCGATCGCGCGGCCGAGCCGACGTCTGAGCGCAGCCGTGAGTGCGCCGGCGCTCGACGCCCATTGCCGCACCAGGCCATGTGCGACCAGTGCGCCGCCAACGTCGCCGTCGCGCGGTGGCACTGGTGCCGGCAGTGCGAGGATGTCGTGCAGCGTCGCTTCGTCATCAATTGTGGCGATCCACTGCATCGGCAATACGCGTGGCCGCGTTTCCGCGGAGTGCTCACGGCGGACGATGACGCGGCCGAGTGGCGGATTCGCGCGAAAGAGCGCCAGTAAGGCCGTGATATCGGCGTGCGCGTTGTGCACGGGCGTGGCCGAGAGCAGCAGGACTCTCGCGCGTGTCGTCAACTCGGCGAGCGCGGCATATCGTCTCGTCGCCGGGTTGCGAAAATGATGCGCCTCGTCGACGACGACAAAATCACTCGGCGCGGGCCGCCGGCCATGACTGAGTGCCTCGCACGAATGGATCCGAGCCGACACGCTCGCCTCGGTGAGCACCCGACGCCACATGGGGAGGAGCGCCGAAGGCGCGACGACCAATGGTTGTTTCGCTTCCGCGAGAAGCGCGACCGCGATGTAGGTCTTCCCCAAGCCGGTCTCGTCGGCGAGCAACGCACCACCATACTGGTCGATCGCCGCGCGCAGTCGCGCAACACCCGCGGCCTGGTGCGGACGGAGCGTGACGTTGCCGAGCGAGATGCTCGGTGCGGGGCCGTCGGAGTCGAGCCCAAGCCACGCCCGCGCGATGGCGGCGCGGGCGCTCACCGCGTCGGCCCGAGGATCCATGCTGCGAGCGGTGCGACCGCCGCCGTACTGAGACCGTACACATCCACCGCCGCGTCCCACAACTCGCCCGACGTGACGGACTCTCCTCGTTCCGCGAGAGGCGCGAGTCGGGTGCGCGCGCGCTGCCAGTCGCGTGGAATTGGCAGGAGCCCGACAGTCCAGCCGAGGTACCGGTGCCATGAGCCGCGGGCGGGCTCGGCGATGGCGTTGAGCCACGCCGCGGCGAGCGGCCCGTTGAGCAGCGCCGCGAGCGCCAATGCGTCCGTGACATCGGGGCAGCGCGCGAGATAGCAGCTGTTGAGCGCAATGCACGCGCTGCCCGCGGACAGCACCGCGGCCCGCGGCGTGCGCCCCAGGTCGCCCCACACGACGCGTGGCGTGCGCGCGATGGCGCCATCGGTGCGAAATACCGACCACCAAGCCGCGCGTCCCGCATCCGAGCGCGCGCCCAACCGCCGGCGCCACGGCTCGAGCCACTCGGCCGCGTGATCGGGCAACTGCTCGACGCCATGCGTCCAGATGAGACACTCGCGTCCACGGGCGATTTTCTCGGGCACGACCCACGCGCCGAGGGTGTCGCCGCGAATCAGCGGTCGGAGGAGCGACGACTCGATGAGCCCGCGCCGGTTCCCACCGCGGTCATCCCGTCCACGCACGATCGCGAAGGGCTCTTCGATCTCCTCGGGCGTGACGAGGAACGCGGCGTTGCACCCGGTTTTTACGCCGAGGGTCGGCGGGCCGAACCGGGAGTAGGCGAGCGGGGTCCCCGAGCGGGACACCGCATCGAACGCCGCCCGGACCGCCGGTGGCACGAGCACCCAGGGGCTGCCCGGTGTCGTGTCAAATGCAAGCGTGCCGGCTGGTGCCACCCAACGCCGCGGACTCCCCTGTCGCTGGTGAATCGCCAAGCGCATCTGCGCCTGCGCATGCCCTCTTCTCGCAACCAACAGCGCCGGATAGGCCGCGGCGTCGAACTCTGGCTCGGCGTTGGACCAGTCTTCGAGCGACAGCGGCGTGGTCTCGCGCAGCAGCATCTCGCGGACGCCGCCACCGGCGAGCGCGCGAAAGAGTTTGGCGGGGACGATGAGCGCGATGACTCCGCCCTGGCGGCAGAGCGACAGGGCGCGTTCGACAAAGAGCGCCGAGAGATCGACCTGTGCCGCGAACCCCCGGCCGGCGCGCGCCAGGTGAGCTCCACTCAGCCATGGCGCGTCTCGGAACGTACGAAATCGGCTCCGCAGCCGTTCGCGCATGGCTACCGGGATATTGTGCAGCCGCACCCACGGCGGGTTGCCGATGATGGCATCGAATGCACCGACGTGCGCGAATTGAACCGCGTAGGAGAACGGCAGCGCGCCGCCCTGTTCGAGCGTGCGAATCTCTTGGCGCCGTTCCCTCGATTCTTTTCTCAGCGTGTGGAGCTGTCGCTTTGCCTCCACGCGGCCGCCGAAGAGGTCGCGCCCTCGGCAGGCCGCTATGAGATCGATGCGCTGCAGGCGTATTCCATCGAGCGCTCGCTTCGCTCGCGCGATGGCCAATGAGCGCTCGGTGCGGTCGAGCACTCGTTGGAGCGCTCGCTTGCGTGCTCCATGCGCCGAGACGTATTGGCGTGGCAAACGAACTGCTGGTACGCAGGCCGAGTCCCCGCCGAGCGAATCACCGACGCGCACGTTGCGATCGAGATTCGGCAGGGCTTCGCTTTCGTCGCTCTCGACGACGACCGATAGCCAGAGGCGCAGCTCGCACAACCAGACGGCGATCGGGTTGATATCGACGCCGTAGATCGATCGCGTGAGGATGCCGCGCCGGCGCTCTGCCACGGGCTGGGGATCGCCGAGCCGCCCGGCCAGATCCGCGAGCATCTCCAGCATGTGCACCAAGAACGCACCGGACCCGCACGCGGGGTCCAAGATGCGTATGGTCTCCAAACGAGAGCGGAGAATCGGCGCAAGGGCTGGATCGACTGTCCCGCCAGCGATGAGCGCGTGCGCTTCGGTGGGAGACAACTCGGGTCCGGAGAGTAGATGCGCCAGGGTGGAGGCGCTCGTGGTCTCGACAAGCGAACGCGGCGTATAGAAGCACCCGGTCGCGCGTCGCTCGGCACGCGCCATGAGCGACTCGAAGGTGGCGCCGAGCATTGCGGGGTCGACGGCTGACTCCGACCAGTCCGCGCTGCCCTCGCGAGCACGGAAGCGGTAGTGCGGAAGCAACTCGTCGAACAAGACGCCGAGCGCCGCGTCGCCGAACCGCACGTGCCGCCCACGCCGCTCGGCCGGCGTGGGAGTGAACAGGCCGCCATTCAGAAAGGGAATGCGCCCGAATGCCAATGCCCGCGGCGCGCGCCGACTCGGCGGCGTATTGAGGGTGCCAAAGAAGAGCGGCCGCAGCACGCGGTCATGCACGCCGCCGGTGCCGGCTACGCAGGTGCTGAACGTGCGCGCGAGGAATGCCCGGTCGCCATCGAGCCACCCCTTGGACTCGAGGAACGCGAGAAACAGGAGCCGGCAGGTGTAAACGAGCGCAATCTCGCGTTCCACCGATGTCGCGCCGAGGGTCGCGACGGCGCGCTCGATGCCGCGGTAAAAGCGGGAGCCCAAGGCCTCGCGACCGAGGATGTCGATCCATCGCGCGTGGACGAGGGTCCCGTCGCCGCCCGGCGCGAGGGTGGCCGCGGCCTCCAGCATCCGAACCGTATCGGCGTCGCTGTCCAGGACGCGCGCGCGATCGATGACCAGCGCCGCGGTCCGCGGCGGCACCCGGTCGGCGGACCAGGCGGCGAGCGCGAGATGTTTCGCAGGCGAGATGACACCCAGGAGCCATAGTAAGTGGGGCGCGCGGCGTGCGAGCCGTTCTGCGACTGTCGAGACCACGTCACGGATCGGTAAGCCGTTTGGCGAAACCGTTACCACCAGTGCCCGGAGGGCACCGGGGCCGCGAGCGATGGCGACGGTTATCGCGAGATTGCCTAACCCCAGGGCTGCCTGATCGGCTGGGTCTATAGTCCTTGCCTCGGCGAAGCCAAAGGCGATCAGAACGGGTGAGAATGTCTCAGCGTCCGTGACGTTGAGTAAGAGACCGGCGGCAGATCGGAGCGAGCGCACGCGAGCACGATGACGTGTTCCGCGCCGGAAACCCGCATCGCTATATCGTGGACCGCATCGCTGACCACCACACGGACAGTGTTGAACACACCTGGTTGGTGAGCCATGGTGGCTATCGTCTTTTCCGGATGCCGGTCACCTCTTTTTCCTCGTGGCGTTTCCACTGGACAAATCGTCCGGTCACTGTCGCGATGCGCATCGTGAATAAACCCTTCCAAACTCCGGAGATCGTCCGAATGCGTCGTCCGTTCGCAGCCGTTGCGGTGCTCAGCGCCGCGGCCGCCGTGCTCGCTTTAGCGGGTTGCGGCAGCAGCAGCACCTCTCCCTCGCAGACCAACTTCAAGTCACTCCCCCAAGCAGAACAGACCGCGTTCGAGAATTCCGCGGTACAGGAGGTCGAGGCGTCCGTGCTTTCGTTCACCAGCACCGATCCCACTTCACTGTTCGGATTCGACAAGGTCGCTTCAAAGCGCTTTGCTGGCGGATTGCGGATGGCCGGCAGTAAGACCACCCCGCGCTTCCAGAACTCGCAATCGTGTTCCAGCGTCGTTGGCAACTCGAACGACGAGGATCAAGACGGCGTTGTGGACGCGGACAGCATCACCTTCGCTTGTGCCGATACGGCGAGCGGAGAGGTGATCACGGAGAATGGGTTCTGGTCGTGGGGCGATCCGACGCCGGAGACGGCGGATTTGGAGATCAACGACGCCGCCAACCTGAGCCTTGCAATCACGGGTGGCACCGACGGCAACGTCAGCCTCAGCCTGGTCGGCAATGAGGCCGTGACCCAAGGATCGAGCTCGCTCAATCTGGTGGGCAGCTGGGCGATCGACGAAACGCTTGCGAATAACCCGCAGAACGAGAACGGCACGGTCAAGCTGAGCGCGAACGAGAATGCCACGTATACGTGGACCGGCTCGGCGCCCACATTCTTCGGCGATTTGACGGCTGGCACGGTCAGTCTGTCGGGCAATTGGTCGTACGACATCAATTTGACGAACACGACGGTTAACTTGTCGTTCGCGGTATCCACGCCGACCGCTTTGACCATCGATCGGACGAACTGCACGACGAACGGCGGCGGGATCCAGTCGGGCGAAGTCGACATCAAGTTCGCCGATGGGACGCTCGTCAAAGCCGTCTGGACCGGTTGCCCCGCACAGCCCTCGATCACGGTTACCTGATCGCGATCGTATCGCTCCCGTAGCACACGAGGGGAGGCCCAGTTCACCGGGCTTCCCCTCATTGCGGGCGCCCGCCACTCGGCTTTCCCACTGCGGTTGCCCGAGCAGTTCAACCAGGCGATCGTCGGAGAGCTCGAGGTCATCGATGAGGGCGTTGATGCGCGGTAAGCACGAATCGTTACGACAGGGCTCGCGTACGATCCGTTGGCACGCTGAGGAATGGCGTGGCACGCTGAGGAATGGCGAATCGGCCAATCTTGCACGCGTCCGGCCGAATCGACGGACCATTCGTGACGAGCCGCGTAACACGATCGAATCCCGCCCGAAAATTGGCACGCTGAGGAACTACGCGATGTCGCGGTGATGCGTTAGCATCGTCGGGCCATGAAGTCGACGATCAGCGCGACATCGCGGCCGATCGTGTTGGCCGCGATACGAGATGGCGAGTGGCGATCACACGTGCGGTCGACGCTCGACGCGTGCGGCATACTGACGTTCGTCGACGATGCCCGTGACTTGTCGGCAGCGGCACGCCAGCGCATGCCCGATGTCGCGCTGTGGCATCTCGATGGTCTCGTCGATTCGATCGAAGTGTATGCGGCGGCATTTCGTGACTTTCGACTCGTCGCTCCGCGAAGCGCGGTCGTCGCCTACGGGCATGTCGGACGAGCGACCGCCCACCTGCTATTCGTCGCGGGTCGCGCCGGCGCGGATCGTGTATTGCTGCGCGGATTCGATGACCTCGAGCGTGGTATCAATGAAGCGTTGCAATCAACGCGAATCGAGTCGGCGATTCGACGCACGCTCGAGCGATGTGATGTACCGGCCGGATCGGCGGCCGCGGCATTCGAGCATTGTCTGCGGACCACGAGCGCGGGCCCCATCAGCGTGCAGAATCTGTCGGCGGCGCTCCATGTCAATCGCAAAACCATCAGTACATGGCTGCGCCGGGCGGAGCTCCCCCCGCCGGAGCGGCTGATCAGCTGGTGCCGCGTATACTGGGTCGCGCACCTCCTTCACGACGAGCGCCGCTCGGTAGCGGACGTCGCGCGCACACTCCGGTTCTCATCGGAGTCGGACCTGCGTCGCATGGTCGCACGCCACGCGCATTGTACGCCGAGCCGCCTCCGCGGGTCCGACGGCGCCGACGTGGTCCTGGCGGCGTTTCCCCACGCCGGCGCACCCAGCGATGTGCCGGCGCCCCATCGGTCCACGGGTACGCCTCATTAGTCGACTGTCGCTCGGTTCAGACGGTGCGATCGTGGGGACATCATCGCACCCGGAGAGTTTGTGCCGTTCACATCGATTCATGGTCGCAGTGCGAGTCGCGCCATACTTGGCGCCGTCTATGCCGTGTTGCTTCCGATGCTGCTCGGAGCGTTGGCGCGGCCGATGTTCGCGCAACTCACCGCATTGCCCAAGAACGCGCCCTATCAGGCAGTGATCGGATCAAACAACGAAGTATTCACTATCCAGTACGTGGGATCGCAATCGCCCACGGCGAACTTGACGATATCGTGCACAGGGGTCATCGCGTCCTGTGTATTCGCCGCCAACAACCAGCAGACACTGAACGGCGTCTCCATGCCAAATCCCTTCGGGGTGCTGGCTCTTCTGTTGGAGCAGGTCAACTTCACGACGTCTGGGGGTGGCACGGGTACTGTGAAGCTGAAGGTTGCGACCACCAACCCGACAGCAAACGACAGCGCGTACATCAACGTGACGGTCCCGATCGTAAAGACCGTGACCGTGACTGTCTCTCCGAAGACGGTCCTGGGCGCGACACCGGGCCAGCAGTACACGGCCACGTTCAGTGTCAAGAACACGGGCAATGTATCCAACACATTCGGCTTCGCTGCCACGTGTCGCGGTCCCGTCCCCGCGACCTGCGGCAATCCGTCTCTGAGTAGCGCGACGCTCGCAATGGGTGAGGACACGACCGTCACGTTGAACTGGACCGCCGCCAGCAGTGCCACGGGAAGCGGCTGGGTCAGCATGACCGCGGACGACGGCAATGGCGCTGCCGGGATGGATACCCAGACATTAAGCGAGTACGGGGCCGGGCTTGATGTGGTCGACGTGAACCCTGGGCCGAGCTTTAGCCGGGCCAATTGTCTGTCGGTCGCAGTCGGCCCACGCGCCGCGTCCGAGTGCGGGACCCTGCGCATCGTGCACCCGCTACCCTCGGTCAAGAGCTACAACAAGGTCCACACGCCAACCTTGATCTACAACGCCCGTCTCGCGTCAGGAACACCGAACATCGGAGCGAACCTGACGGTGCCGGGATCGATGGCGCTCGACAGTGTCGAAGGTCGGCTGCTGGTGGTAGAGCACGGGACGTCGAACACGTACCCCCTCGCCCCGGAACTCTGGCACGGCAGCGATTGGCAGACCACCGGTGCACAGAAGACGCGCCGGCTTCAGCTCACCTTTTTTAACTCAGGCTTCACGCCCGATCTCTACGACATCACGTTCTACACCAAGCGGATTCATGGAACCTCCGTGCTCGTGCAGGACAGCGCGAAAGCGCAAGAGATCATCGCCAACTGGTACACGAGTCCTTTTGGGATGGGGTGGTGGCTCGCCGGCCTCGAGCGGACTCGGTTCACCCCAGATAGCAACATCGTGTGGTTCGGCGGCGACGGGAGCACGCAGCTCTACCTGCGGAACGGAACGAACGTGTGGAAGCCGGACACTGCTGGCGGGAGCCCGTATTATGTCGCGGGTCGCGACTCGATCACCTATCCCTTCGGCGCCAGCCACCTTTTCGTGCGCCACGCGCCGCACGGCGTGCAAGTCACGTTCGACTCGGGCGGCCAGCACATCCAGACGATCGATCGCCTGGGCCACGCGACGACCTTCACGTACAACAGCAATGGCACGCTGGCGAAATTGACGGTGGAGGAGCCGTACCCGTACGACACGGCCCTGTACTATGCGTTCAAGTACGATGCCAATGGGACGCTGGACACGGTCCTGGCGCCCGCCGCTGGTCGTGGCGCGAACGCCGCGCGGCGGGTCGTGGCCTTCGTCAACTCGCAGCACGCCCCGAGTGCGACGGAAGGGCACGACGCGATCATCGACCCCGATGGCGATACCGTCCGGTTCGTGTACGACTCCGCGGGCGGGACTCAAATGTTGATCACCGCGCGAATCGACAAGCGGCACTCGACGACCGCGTTCGGCTATGCGGGCATGCCATTCGATCTGTACACCTCCGAGATCGAAATGCAGCAGGGCGCGGGGCACGATATCATGCACGAGTTCTTCCCATACAACAACTTCGGTCAGGCATTGCCGTGGCTCGCTTATGGGAGCACCCAGACCGCGAACCCGGACTCCATCTCCTATCTGATCTGGGGCCCGCGCTGGAGCGCCTACCAATCGGACGGCGCGCCGAAGGACTCGGCCGACACCATGCGGGTCTATACCGATCGCTGGTTCGAGCCGACGCGGATCGTCGACGCGTATGGATCGACGACCACGCTGTTTCGGCTCAACGGGACGTATCCGACACTCGTGACGCGCCTCGACGATCCGCTCGGCCGAGTACAGACGGCCGTCTACGATAAGCGCGGCAATGACTCCGTCCTGACCGACTTTGGGTACTACATCAACAATCAGTTCGCAACAACGCAGTATTTCGCTGACAGCTTGTTCGGGTTCGATACGCTCATCGTCTCGCCGGCACACGACTCGATTCACAACACGCTGGACGGGTACGGTAACATCACCGTGCACACGCTCGGGCACAGCCCACACGTGACGACGTTGGCGTATAGCGATGCATGCGGTCTCGTGTCGTCAATCACCGAGCCACAGACGGCGGCGTCGAACTATCAGTACGATCCGGTGCTTTGCGACCCGTCGGCCGTGCAATCGCCCAGAGGCTATTGGACGGTGTTTTATATGGACAGTATTGGTCGAGACACGCTGGACCTGACACCGATCGACTCGTCAGACAAGACACTTGCACCGAGCACATCGTACGCGCGCGACTCGGTGCGTCACGTATTTGACATCATGGATCGCGAGTACGAGACGCAAACGTTCGGGCCGGCACTGAACGGCGCTGAGGCGCAGACCATGTCCATGCTCCGCGCGTTCGACCCCAATGGCAATGTCCTGACCGTGAAGCGTTGGGCGACGCCGAACGACGCCAATATCGATACCCTACGTACCGTAACGATCTACGACCTCGCCAATCGGCCGACAGTTGACACGGCGCTAGGCAAAGGCGCCACGACGCGCACCTATGACGCCGCCAGCAACGTGGTGTCGGTGCTGACACCTCGGAACAACGCGATCACCAGTAGCTTCGACGCGGTCAACCGGCTGACCACCAAGATCGTCCCGAGTTACACCGATACCACCTGGTCTACGGGTCTGCCGTCCGAGGCGATCGCAAATGTGATCGCACCGCAGTTCAAGAACGACACGCTTTATGGCACGTACGGATTGGTGCTGTATGGCGGGCAGCTCGTACACGGCGACACGGTCACATTCACCTACGACGCTGATGGCCGGATCACGGAAGCTGACAACGCCAACGCGCACATCACGCGACAGTACTACACGAACGGCTTATTGCAGTCTGAGACACAACGTGTACGCACGGTGCCCTATCCCGGCAACTTCACCACGCACGTCTACACCGTCGGCTATCACTACGATTTGGATGGGCGCCGTGACTCGCTGTACGTCCCATCGGTGCTCGGAGCCGCCAGCGAAAACGGTTATATCGGCACGACGCAGTCGTATGCGTACGACCCCACGACAGGCTGGCTGACGTCGATCACTGATCCGCTCGGCAACGTGTTCCGCTATGGGTACGTGCCACGCGGTGACCCTGACACGTTGCTCCTGCCGGGCAGTTACCGTGAATTGCGGACGTATGATGCCGACGGCAACATGATCACGGATGTCGTGGACAAATCGACGACGCCGGACACCGTTGGTCGCAATGCCACGTTCGCGTACGATGCACGCGGCAAGGTGCTAAAGGGCGCCAGTACCCAAGGACTCTGGAACACGATGTCGACGTCGTATTCCGGCCTCGGCTTCCTTCTGCACAGTTCGAGGGTGGATTCGATCGGAGGTACGTCGGCCACGAGCAACGAAGGGTTCGCATACGATGCGTTCGGTAACAAGCTGGTCGATACCGTATCGAACGGAGTCTTCACTCCTTTCGGTTTCAGCACGATCGTTAGTCCGATTAAGTGGAGTTACGATGCGGCGACCGGGCGGCTGGTCCAATCCAACACCATCAACATCAACACCATACTCGGCAACTGGGTGTACGACAAATCAGGGAACACGTCGTTCTACTACACAACGTTCAGCTCCATCACCTATCCGAACGTGGTGTACGACCGCGCTTCGTTCTACAACGCGGAAGAACGGTTGGTCGAAGCAGACTACCGCGAGATCACGTACCCCGAGTGGCAACCAAACCCCGGATTCATGAAACGAGTCGACGAGGTGTCCGAGTACGACGCGTTCGGTCGCCGGGTCGAGGTGTTGGCCAACCGTTGGTGCGCACCCGCGCCCCCTCTCACAGCCTGGCTCAACTTCTACCCGGATGCGTGCAATCGGACGCTCGCGCGGCGCACTGTGTGGGACGGCAGTCAGGAACTCGCCGAGTTCCAGGTTCAGGACTCGACCCCGGTCGTGGAGAACGACGTCGGCGTCGTGAAACTTGGCCTGAACTACCCCTTGGCGGAGAAGGTCGACAACAACCCCTTCTTTGGGCAAGTCCTGTACGTTCATGGGCTGAC
>Ga0210387_10000201_pt1 | contig 44127 bp, 39 predicted proteins | sample IncBWC7OmetaG_FD_160108 | JGI IMG/M metagenome (GOLD analysis project Ga0210387, IMG submission 160108) | Forest soil microbial communities from Barre Woods Harvard Forest LTER site, Petersham, Massachusetts, United States - Inc-BW-C-7-O ... | reverse complement strand
CCTCTGGTATTTGTTTCTCACGGCGGCTCTCTCCTTTAAAAGGGATTCGCAACCCGAACTCTATCCGAGTTCGGGCGAGAGCCGCTGCTTCTCGTTCTCAACTTTCAACTAAAGGCGGGGCATCCTCGGGTTTTGTCGGTACCGGGAACCACTTTTCCGGTAACCGCGTTTATCAAGACTTACCCAGTTTGGGACAAAGCTGGTGGGCCGGAATCTCGACAGCGGTGTCTAATTCTCGGAGCCTCTAGTTAGAAGAGGTGGGGCATGAATACGCCGAATCTCGGTCAAGCTGCGGCTACGATCACTGGACTAACTCTGCCATCGTTTCAGTTTGAATCACCTTGAATTGCGTCTCAGAAACTTTCTCCGCCACAAGCAATCCGTCATCGCAAAGCACACGGATGCGGTCGCCAATATTCAATGTCTTGGTGAATTTTCTGAGTTCCACGCACTCACCGGCTAAATTTGCATCTAACGGATGGCTGCCATCGATAACTCGCGCAGGTTCAAATTGGTTTTCTCGCCCTACCAACTGTGATCGATCCGCAATTCTACCGGCAACCCGCCGACATCTACTTGCAGTCCTCTTGCACCAGTCCAGCACCGCTGACAGCGGCAAGCCAATCCCCCAGGTTCCACGTTTTGTCGACATCCTTTGTCTCCATTGCCGCAGTTAAGTTTCCCCACAAGAAAAAATATCTTCGGGCTTATAGGAGCATCTGCGATCAGGCGGGACGCCGTCGTTGCTCGGGGACAACGAACAGTAACGTAGCTGATTTTACGGAAAACTAGATTGTAAGTGCCTAACGCATAGTCACACGTCATTCTACCTCTGACCTAGCTCTGAGATTGATTCCACATTTCCGGTACCGCGTTAATCAGGACTCAAGGATTACGTCCGGGTTTGTCAGTGACACAGTCAGAACTCGTGAACCCTCATAGCCAACGCGAATTGTTTTGCCTTTCCTCGTCAGGCTCAACCGGCATAGCATGAATACGAAAGAACCGGAATCAGCAGATGAGCATCGTTTGTCGGAATTGGAGACGTCAATGACCAGCGTACAAATCGAACAGAAGAGCTATGAGATGCCCCCGCGAGAGGGGATCAGCATCGCGCATTTTCTCACCGTCGCCGACGTCGAGCGATCGGCTCGCTACTACGAAAAGGTCTTCGGTGCTCGCATTCTGACCATGGGTGACGGCAACGCACCTCCGTACCTTCAGCTTGCGAATATCTGGATGATTCTGAACGTCGGGGGCGGGCCGACCCCGGATAAGCCGACGGTAACGCTCAGCGTCCCCGACCCGAATCACATCAACAGCTTTATGAATTTCCGGGTTGCTGATATTCAAGCGTGCTACGAATTGTGGAAAAGTCGAGGGGCCGAGTTCCTAACGGAACCGATTGCCAAGTACGGCGAGATTCGCTGCTACATCCGCGATCCGGACGGTTACATCATCGAGGTCGGACAGAGCACCGATCTCAAGTACGGTTAACGCTTGGACCCAAAAAAGCATTCTCACGGTCCCAGGCGACTTGTCGCCAAACCGGAAGTTATCGGCATACCACGGGTCAAGTCTTGATTTGTCGGGTTACCCGACATGTGGAATCTGCACGGAATCACTACCCCCTGCTATTTCTTGTTCCACAAGTCCATGAACAGCTTCACCGTGGCGGTGCGTGAGCGTTAGCGAATAAAAAGGCGATGCAGGGTGCCGCCTGTGCCGGAGTTGGTACGCTCAAAGCCTGCTGCCTCGTACTCAATTTGCAGGACCGAGAACTGTTTAGAAATCTCTTCGTTGTTTCCTGTAACCCTCTGTCCCATGGAAGCCTCAAGCAAAAATGAATTTGAACCGTCTTTGGCAGCATACACATAGATCGTCCGCCGCTCGGACGAACCTTTACTATACGTGGCGTGGTAGGCCATGCCGCCCTTTGCAAAAACTGGAATATCCGGTGGCTTCTTCGTATTCTCGGCAATCTGTTGAAGATGTTTGTTCCGCTCCGCAGCGAGTTCAGCTGTAAGCTCAGCGATCTGATTCTGAAGGTCCTGCTGTTCAGAACGGAGACGATTTGCATCAGCGCGGAGGGTGTTGGCTTCGGCGGAATGGCGCAACTCGAACCACGCGAGAACAGGAACCGCAATTCCAGGCACAGCAGCCAACAAGCTGTACCACAAAGGATGCATCAGGAGAAAATTCTTGATGTCCGGCAACAGAAGAAAGAGCGCGAACACCCATCCTATGATCGCCGCTATAGCAACCGCTCGTCTCATGGGCGGATTCTATCATTCAGTGCTTACTTCGCGGCAGCGTGATGGTCGTAGCTGATGGCCCGAGTGATTTTCCATGCGCCGTCTTTGTATTGCCACAGATGAACGAACTTCCCTTGACCGACGCCCTCGGTTTCCTCATGTCCCGGGTGGTGGAAACGATGGACACCCATCTCGACCGCGCCGTAGCCCTTCATGTAATACACCTGCAGCGTGCCTGGAACGAGTTCGCGGGTCGTTTTGCCGCAGATATTCTTCTTTACGCTGTCGGTCAATGCGGCCTTGCCGAGGGTAAGGCCACCCTGATCGTGGTAAAACTCGACATTGTCGACAAAGAAGGAGCTGAACTTCTCCAAATCGCAACGGTTGTAGGCGTCGAACAGGGCAGCGTCCAGCGTGTTGATGGCCTTGTCTAGTTCGGCCTGGGAATTAATGTTCTCGAGCGCGGGGACCGCCTGAGCGTCGGCCCGGATGCAGCACAAGGCGAATACCGCGAACAGCAGCAGCGTTTTGGTAATGAAGACTCTCTTCATGAGACTCCCTTTTCGGTTGGTGTGTAGGACACAAGAGATACGTCATGCAGGGAGAGGAAGTTCCCAGCGGCCGCTCCGCTCCCTTTCTTCGCTCGCTTGCCTCGACGCTACTGAGCTTTCTTACGGCAGCCAGGCGGCGGAGACGAGGATGCGGGAGGACTTTTTGGAGCGGGGCTTGGCGCGGAGGCGGATGACGATTTCGATGTCGCAGCCGAGGCGGGCGAGGAAGTGCATGAGGCGCTCGACGGAGAAGCCATCGAGGCGATAGCGGGAGAGCGCTGAGATTTTGGGGCTGGTTGATGCGGAGATGGCGGGCGGCGCGGGATTGGGAGAGGCGGCGCTCGGCGAGGACGTGGTTGATGGCGACGGCGAGACGGACTTTGGTGTGTTTCTCCTGGGAGTTGGGGAGGCGGAGATCGGCGAAGACATTGCCGGAGCTCTTGAAGACAGGAATCTTATTGTTGTTCCTTGGTGGGGCTTGCCTCATATTCGGTGCGCGGAGCCTACCAGACCTTGGCTAGGTGATGCAGGCTTTGGAGATATTCGGCGTCCTCGATTCTGCTTTCGACGCCAAACTCTGTGAGGATAGTCATCATTTGTCCAACGGGAAGCCCGGCAAGCTCAGCGGCTCTGCCTAAAGAGGCCTCTCCCTTTTTGTATCTCTCGACGGCCAGCAGGATTCTGCCGCGCGTAACCAGGTCACGTACAGCCTTGGAGAGATCGCTGCGCTCCTCTTTGGAGATCTCGGCGAGAAACTCATAGTTGTCGCGGTCCATGCGGATACTCATAGTCTTGGTCATGCGTGCGTCTCCAATTTCAGCCTGACGTCCTCGACGATCGAATTTTTGTAGCGGCCGTACCTCGCCAGTGCGTCGAGGGCGGCAAGCGCCGAACTGCGGTCCAGCAAACCCTTTTCACTGCTCCGAAGCAGAATGCCTACGGCGGTGGTGAAAGGAATGCTGAGTAACTTGCAGGCATTGATGCCGTTTTTGTCATCGATTCCCACAAGACGCGCCCTTTCACCGACATTGAGTGCGATGGCTTCCGCTTCCCCCTGGCCCAAGCTAAAGTCCGCTTGTAACTTTGCGATGAGCTTCCTGTTTTTGACAGGGATGATTGTGATTCCAGATTCGTCCACGGCCTTCTGGATCAAGAGTGCATCCTGTGTTTTCTTCGCACCGCAACATTCCCTAGCAACCTCCGCTGGGATGGCGACCTGCAGCTTGACGCCCTTCAGGAAAAGGCCGAGAAGTTCGGCTTTCGCCAGGAGGATCAGTGTGGATGCGTCAAGAACAAGCATTATGACAATATATTACAGACGTCATTTTAGCATGGGATCTTGCGGATAGCAAAACCAGGTAAACCGTGGCCGAACATCCTTTTGAAAACGTGAAGGCGGCTGTCCCAAAACTGCTCGTTCGGACAGATGACAGCCCACTTTGCGGGGGGTAGCGTGGCAGACGGGGACTCCAGCTCTAACCTACAGGTTTTCGAGGAGATCATGCGTTTCCTTCTGAACGTATTGCGTTTGCTTGTAACGCCCGTACTCATTGCGATGCCGATGGTCGCAGCAGCCCAACAACCAGCAGTCCAAGAACCGGCAGCGCAAGAACCGGCAGTGCAACCAGCAGCACAACAACCGGCCGCCCAGCAGCCGATGACAGAGAGCCAGGTTGTGGACCGAATTGTGAACCGCGAATGGGAGGAAATGCGATTGATCCACCAATACTCTCCCTTGGTGGAGACGTATGTCCAAAGTTTCCGCGAAGACAAGCATCTGGGAATAGTGCCGGACGGCGACAAGTATTTGCTGGGGCGGGCGGATTTTTCGCGTGGTATTGAGGTCATCTCTCTGAACGACACAGAGAATAAGAACAAGAACTTCTTCGGATCGATGGGGAATTTCTTGGCTATCGGGAAGCAGTATGTGCCTGCCGGCTTCTTGCAGATGGTCTTCATTGACACGGACGGGTTCAACCAGGGGAACTACAAATTCACCTACGTTCGGCGTGAATTCCTGGGTGAGGTCCGTTGCCTCGTCTTTGACATGACGCCGTTGTCCAAGAACGGCAAAGGACGATTCGTTGGGCGGATTTGGGTAGAGGATCAGGATTATTCCATCGTGCGTTTCAACGGCAGCTTCGGCCCGGCTTCCTTAACCAGCTACTACTTCAGTTTCGACAGCTGGCGGGTGAATACCGGAAAGAAACAATGGCTTCCGGCTTTTATCTACAGCCAGCAAGGCGATTTTCAGGACGCACAGACAAAGAACATGGCGTTCAAGCCATTCAAGGCGCAGACGCGGCTTTGGGGTTATTCGCCTGGAGGCGCTGGGGAAGAGCAAGAACTAACCAAGGTCCTAGTGGAAACGCCGGTGAAGGATCAGGGTGAGAAAGCCGGCGACTACTCGCCTCTCCTGGCGGAGCGTTCCTGGGCCCGGCAGGCCGAAGACAACGTCATGGAAAGCATGGAGCGGCTGGGGTTGATGGCGCCGTACGGGGACGTGGATAAGGTGCTCGAGACGGTGGTCAACAATCTCGAGGTCACGAATGACCTAGACATCCAACCGGAGGTGCGCTGCCGCGTTTTAATGACTTCAACGCTTGAGTCTTTCACGATCGGGCACACCATCGTGCTGAGCCGCGGACTGATTGATGTGCTGCCGGATGAGGGCAGCCTCGCGGCTATCGTCGCGCACGAGCTAGGTCACGTTTTGCTGGGGCATCACATGGACACCCAATTTGGGTTCCTCAATCACTTGCGGTTTGACGAGAAGGAAACCTTCAGCCACTTCGGCTTTAGCCGCACACATGAAGAAGAGCAGGCGGCGAACCAAAAGGGGGCCGAACTGCTGAGCAAATCCCCGTACAAGGATCAGACGGGGACCGCTCGGCTATTCCTGCAAGCGCTGAGGGATCGGTCCAGGGATATTCCCAATCTGATCAGTCCTCACCTCGGCGACCGGGTGCCGACAAATTTGGCCATCGCCTCCGCGTCCTCCGCGCAGTCTCCGGCTGAAAAGCCGGCGGCGAACGTCATCGTTGCGCTGCCGCTCGGAGGTCGCGTCAAGATCGACCCGTGGAGTGGACGCTTGCAGATGCTTAAGTCCAAACCGGTGAGCGGAGTGGCGGAGTACGAGAAAATACCGTTCGAGATCACTCCGTTTGTCCTGTTTCTAACGCGGCAAGGGGAGACTTCCTCCACGGAAGTGGTTGGCGCAGCGTCTGTCCAACCAGAGACAAATACGAAACCGTAGTCGGTGCCGAGTCCTAAGCTTGGCCGCTCAGATTTCTTCGGCCACGACGTAGGGTGCGCGATAGGTGCCGCGGAGGAGAATGTTGGCTTCTTCGTCGGCGATGACTTGTTCGGTCGCGGGATCGAATTTTAGCGTGCGGCCGAGGCGATAGGAGGCGTTGGCTAAGTGAACCAGTGTTGTGGAGATGTGCGCTTCCAGGATGGGGGAATGAATGTCTTCGGCGCGGCGGCTGCGGACACATTCAATGAAATTGGCGTAATGATCGCCGGAGGCTTTGCCGTGTGGGCCGGGTTCGACTTGATCGGTGATCCAGGTTTTGTAGGCGTCGTAGCCATCGATGGCAAGATAGCCGTTTGAGCCGTAGAAAATGTTGCCGACGGTGTTGGTCTTGGCGTCTTTGGGACCGAGGGATGACTGCGCGGCTGAAGACTTTTTGCTGGCGTTTGCACCGGCGGTGAGGCCAGCGGGGGGAACGGCGCTCGCGCCGTAAGCGCCGGTACCGATTTCGGCTTCGTGATTGGTGATCCAGGGGCGAACTTCGACTTCCATCATTTTGCGCTTGCCGTTGGGAGCGTCGAAATAGAAGACGGCGTTCAGCAGGTTGGGAGTTTGCTGGTCGTCGTCGAACATGAAGTGTCCGCCCGTGGCGGAGACGGAAGTTGGGAAGCCGACGCCTAAACCCCAGCGTGCGATATCGACTTCGTGAATGGCCTGGTTGCCGACTTCGCCGTTGCCAGTGTCCCAAATCCAATGCCAATTGTAGTGAAAGCGATTGCGCGTGAAAGGTTTGAGCGGGGCGGGGCCGGTCCAGAGGTCATAATGGACGCCAGCGGGAATGGGTTCCTCGGTGGCGTGACCGATCGATGGGCGCCACTTGTAGCTCAGCGCACGAGCCATGTAGACATCGCCGATGGTGCCGTCGCTCAGATGATGGATGGCTTCGAGCATGCCGGGATTGGAGCGGGACTGGCTGCCGTGCTGGCAGATGCGGTTGTACTTTTTTACTGCGCGGACTAGCTGACGGCCTTCAAACGTGTTGTGGGAGCAGGGCTTTTCGACGTAGATGTCTTTGCCGGCCTGGCAAGCCCAGATGGCCATGAGCGAGTGCCAGTGATTTGGAGTGGCGATGGAGATGGCGTCGATGTCTTTGTCCTCGAGCAGCTTGCGAATGTCAACGTAAGATTTCGGCTTTGGCAGGCCCATCTTTTCGATTTCGCCGATGCGCTGGCTGGAGACGTTTTCGTCGATGTCGCAGATGGCGACGATTTCCGTACCCGGGACGCGCGGAAAGCTGCGAATGTGATCGTTGCCACGGCCGCGCACTCCGCAAATGGCCACGCGGACACGATCGTTTGCCCCGAGAATTTTGCCGCCGAGCGCGAGCGTAGCTGCGCCTACCGTGATTGCTTTTCCTGTCGTCTTCAGAAAGTCACGCCGCTCGATTTCCATGATTGCCGCCTTTGTGTTGAGAGCTCTCCTGCACGACGCATTGTATATCCTGCGGGGCTTGTTCGCACATGCCGAGAGGCTCGATTGGGGGCGTGGCGCTGGTCGTTGACCTGACAGTTGCGCACAGGATGTGCTCGCGAGCGCAGATCGCTGCAGGCTTGGAGATTGCTGATTGGACCATAGCGTTACGGGGCCCCTCCGCTGCTCACAATTTTCGATACAGCCAATGAGAACGTTGCGTTTGCAGCCGGTCGCGCCGAGGAACAGGATGTTGCCACGAGTGACGTCGGTGCAGGAGTTGTGTCTCCGCAATCCAGCCTGCTGAGGTGGCCTTTGGATTATGTACAACCTGTAGACCTTCTGAATGACGCGGTGACGTCGGCATCCAGAAAGGCTTCTCTCTCCGTTCGCGATCTTTTAATTCGAAGTTTTCTTGCGGGTGGATTGCTCGCTTACGCGACGTCGCTGGTATTCATCGTGCTCTCGCAGAATGTTGCGCCAATTGTGGGAGCGATCCTGTTCCCGGTGGGATTTGTAATTCTGGTGTTGCTCGGGTTGGAACTGGCCACGGGAAATTTTGCGCTGCTGCCGATGGGATGGGCGGCCGGCGAAGTCTCTTTGGGCAAAATGGCGCGGAATCTGGGCTGGGTCTATCTGGGAAACCTGGCTGGAAGTTTGTTTTACGGAGTGTTGTTCTACCTGGCAGTGACGAACTGCGGCACGACGGGGAGCGGGGCGATCGGCGAATTGATGCGCACAGCGGCGCAAAAGAAAACCCTTGGGTATATGGCGCTGGGGCTGCGCGGATGGCAAACCGCGTTCATCAAAGGCGTGCTGTGCAACTGGATGGTGACGCTGGGAGCGGTGTTGGCGATGGCTTCGCGATCCACCATCGGGAAAGTGGTGGCGATGTGGCTGCCGATCATGACGTTTTTTGCGCTTGGGTATGAGCATTCGATCGTGAACATGTTTTTGATTCCGACGGGGAAACTGTTTGGTGCGCCGGTTTCCTTGCCGCAGTGGTGGATATGGAATCAGATCCCGGTAACGTTGGGGAATTTTGTCTCTGGTGCTGTGCTTACCGGACTTGCGCTTTACGTGACAAACGCTCCCAAGAAATCTACGACATTGGAAATTCCGTTGGGCACCGTGGAACCTGCGCAGGTGGCCATGGGACAAGCGGCCGAGGCCGACTAGAAATGTCTTTATAGTTTTGCAGATTTGTGCAAGAAGAGCGGATGGAGGGTCATGACGCGAGAGTTTGAAAGCAATTCGGTCGCGACAGCACGCACAGAGTCCAGTCAGAGCGTCCGCACTGCGAATGCGGTCGAGGGTTATAAGGCCTCGATGGATGGCGACGGGCTGCGCATCCTGGAGCACCTGCCGCAGATCATTGAGCGGGGCGCGGAATCGCTTACACCGGCGGAAAAGGAATTGTTGAAGTGGGTGGGAGTTTTCTACCGCAGGCCGACGCCAGGCAAGTTCATGATGCGCATTCGCTTGCCGAACGGTTTTGTGAAGAGCGAACAACTGCGCACAATAGCAGAGCTTTCGCGGCGGATCGGCAATAGCGTTCTGGACATTACGACGCGTCAGCAAGTCGAGTTGCGCGGATTCACGCTGGACAGCATTCCGGCGATTTGGGAAAAGCTGGCTGGCGTGGACCTGGGTTCGCTCCAAACGGGCATCGATAACGTGCGGAACATCAATGGGTGCGCGCTGGCGGGACTGACGCCGCACGAATTGTTTGACGCGTCGCCTGTGGTACAGGAGTTGGATCGCATCATCGTTGGAATCAAGGGAAATCCGGACTTCACGAACTTGCCGCGCAAGTTCAACATTACTGTGACTGGTTGCATGGATAACTGCACGCATAACGAGTCGCAGGATATAGCGCTGATTCCCGCAAAGAAGGGTGGGCGAGCCGGGTTTAACATCCTAGTTGGCGGAAAGATGGGCTCCGGAGGATTCACCGTTGCTTCGCCGCTAAATGTTTTTGTCGAGATTTTCCAAGCGGCGCGCGTTGTCGTCGAGCTGATCAAAATTCACAGGGATCATAGCCCGCGCGCGGCGCGTTCGAAATGCCGGTTCGCTTTCCTCATTGAAAAATGGGGGATCCCGAGATTGCGAGCGGAGCTTACCGCGCGTTTGGGGCAAGAGCTACCGTTCCAGGGAAGAGATATGCGAACGTCCCATCATGCCGATCATCTAGGGCTCACCGCGCAAACGCGGGCCAGGGTTGTGGCCGTGGGGCTCTGCGTTCCAACCGGCAGAGTAAATCCAGAGCAGCTAGATGAGCTGGCACGTCTTGCGGACGTCTATGGGGCCGGTGAGATTCGGCTGACGACCGGGCAGAACGCAATTATTCCCAATGTGGCCCGCGAGGGCGTGCCACAGCTTTTGCAGGAACCCTTGCTCGAGCAATTCTCGCCTCGGCCGTCACCCTTTGTGCGCGGACTGGTTGCTTGCATCGGCACCGATTACTGCAATCTGGCGCTTATCGAAACGAAAAGCCGCGCGGTGGCGCTTTCGCAGGCGCTGCATGAAAAGATGGGTCCGGGAGGGAATCCACTGACGATTCATTGGTCTGGCTGCCCGGCCGGCTGTGGGAACCACGAAGCCGCGGATATAGGTCTTCGCGGGTTTAAGACCAAAATAGACGGGAAGATTGTCGATGCCGTGGCGGTCTACGTCGGCGGGCGGACGGGTCCTTATGCGGTTGCAGGTAAAGAGATTTTGGCCACCGTGCCATGTGATGAAGCGTTTCCTGAAGTGATGGCAGACATCATCCAGTCGTACCGCCTTGAAAATGAATATGGGGAGCCAGGGAGCTTACCTGATCCGTTTTTCACGGCAGCGGCGACGGTAGGATTGGCTTCCTGGCGGAGTTCCGCCCCGTATGCAGCCTCTGCCGGCGCAGATTAATCACAACTTGCCCTTCGTGTTTCGCCAAAGTCCAACACTCCGAGTTCAGAGGCATTCGAGGTATAGTCAGCGAGCGGAGCACTGGAAATGCCTGTCACGAATTTTCACGGATTGACAGTACTGACGCTGGAGAGCCGACGGGGCCAAGAAATGAGCCGGCTGATAGAAACGTACGGCGGCAAACCAGTGCATGCGCCGGCGATGCGTGAGGTACCTCTCTCTTCAAACTCCGAAGCTCTAAGATTTGCTGCCGCGTTATTCGAAGGAAAATTCGACGCGGTGGTGTTTCTGACCGGAGTCGGCGCGCGCGCGCTTTCGAAGGTGATCCAGGGTGTGCATCCGCCGGAGAAGTTTCTCGATGCATTGAGAAAGGTCTTTGTTATCGCGCGCGGGCCAAAACCCGTCGCTGTTCTGAGGGAATGGAAAGTGCCGGTGGCGCTAGCCGCGCCGGAACCAAATACGTGGCACGAAGTGCTGCAGGCTATTGACGACAACAAACTGGATTTGCGCGGCAAACAGGTTGCCGTACAAGAATACGGTGTCTCCAACCCGGAATTGCTGGAAGGATTGCGCGAGAGAGGGGCTAACGTTACGCCCGTGCCGGTCTATCAATGGGAATTGCCTGCGAATACGGCGCCGCTGCGGGCGGCGGTGGAAGAAGTGATCGCGAGGCGGATCGACGTGGCGCTGTTTACGACCAGCGTGCAAATCCATCATCTTTTCCAGATTGCCGAACAAGACGCAAAGAACGATGCTCTCAAGGCGGGCATGGAGCGCGTGGTGAAGGCTTCGATTGGGCCGACCACTTCGGAAACGCTGCGCAGTTACGGATTGCTGGTTGATCTGGAAGCTTCTCACCCCAAGATGGGATTTCTCGTGAAGGAAGCTGCGGAACAGTCGGCTACATTGTTTCAGAAGATTCAATCGCGTATCCAATGATTCAGCTGGAAGGGGACTTACGAGGCGAAAATGGAACCGGCGTTCGCCGGTGGTCCTTTTTTCCCGGCGGTATGGGGAGTGGTGGTGTTATCTGAGTGATATGAGTGGTGATCGGATTTGGCTCGGTGGCGGATATGGGGATGAGTGAGAAGGTTGCAAGGCCGGGGAAAAAGAAAGCGGTGATGACAATGCATGCAAGCGGGACATTTGAGGTAAAGGTGAACGTTCAGAAGGCGGACAACAAGGAAGCGGAAAGTGCAAAGCTTGGGAGGATGTCGCTTGATAAGCAGTTTCATGGGGAGTTGGAAGCGACGAGCGCGGGCGAGATGTTGAGCGTGGGAACGGAGGTTAAAGGATCGGCGGGGTACGTGGCAATAGAGCGAGTGAACGGAACATTGCATGGACGCGCGGGCACATTCGCGCTGCAACATAGCGGCACAATGACCCGTGGAGAGCCGCAGTTGAGCGTCACGGTGGTGCCGGACTCTGGGACCGGGGAGTTGGTGGGCATCGCGGGAAAGATGACGATCAATATCGTCGACCGAAAGCATTTCTACGAATTTGAGTACACGCTGCCGGAAACTCCTTGAGAATCTGGAAAACCGAAAAAGTTTGCGGATCGCGGGCGAGGGATGGGCCGGCGGGATATTTGGTGTGAAATTGGCAGCCGCTAAAAGGAAAGAAGGCCCGATTTGTGGTCGGACCTCCCTGTTTGTTGAGTGAGTCGAGGAAGTTACCTAGCTGCGGCGACGGCTTTGGCGCGGCCGAGTTCGGGAACGACGCCGAGCTGTTGCATGAGGCCCAACGCATCCCAATTGACATAGCCCTCGAACATTTTGCCGTTCGTGAAGCGGGCGATGCTTACGCCGGTGATGTTGAATTGCTTGTTTGTTGGGGCGATTCCGTTGAGTTCGCCTTTATGGGTACCACGGCAAGACCAACGAGCCACAACTGTTTCGCCTTCGGCAATGAGGTCCTCGACCGTGAAACGAATGTCGGGGAAGGCATTGCGGTAAAGAGTGACTCTCTTCTTCTCAGCTTCGGGGCCGCGACCGACATCGGGCGTGGAACTGTCGTGGTGAGTGTACGCAGGCGCGATGAGCTCGTCTGTGACTTGCACGTGGCCTTTGTTCCACACTTCTTCGAACAAACGACGGACGTTAGTTTTGTTTTGTTCAGACATGATGAATCTCCTTTTATGAAAACACGAACTTCCTTCTCGCACGAAGCGAGCTGGCTTGAACGATGTGACCTGAGACCGCTGGCGTCTGGGTGTGTAAACCTGTACGTCGAACAGGAGGTAGGGCCCCGCGCGAGGAAATAATAAAGAACCTGATAGGTTCTGCCCTGTTGGCGCTCGATGCGGAGCTTGTCCCTATAAAGAAACTGCGAATGGACTGAGAAGCGGGAGTCTCGCCTCAAACAGCGAAACCACGACTCATAGTGTTCTTTGCGGAGAGGTGTGTCAAGGACATTCGAAAGTTTCTTTTTCGGAAAAAGAGTGTTGATCGGGCGAAGGAAAAGAATGAAATGAGATTACGCTGCGGCCCCGTCATTGATTCGGGTCGAATGATTGCGCAGTTGGAAATTGCCGCGCTGCCAGGGACGGATATTTTTCTACAATACGGCTTGATGGTATTTCACTATGGACATTCATGAGGTGGAGGCGCCGTGCCCGGAATTAGCGGAACGCGTCATCGGGAGGAACCGCAATGATCGAGAATCGCTCTTTGCCCACTGACACCCTGCTGCCGCACATCGAGTATAAGGACCTTGCCGAAGCGATTGAGTGGTTGGGCAAGGCATTCGGTTTCAGAGAGCACTACCGTTATGGGGAGCCGTTGAGCGGGGCGCAGGTGCATCTCGGCAAGGCGTGGATCATGGTCCATCAGGCGGAAGAAGGTTGCGCGAGTCCCGCAGAGCTCGGGTATGGAACGCAGAGCTTGACGGTGTTCATCGACGATGTGGAAATGCATTTTGGGATAGCGAAAGCCGCGGGGGCGAAGATTCTGGAGGAGCCGCACGAGACTGTATATGGCGAATTCCAGTACGCGGCCAAAGACCTCGATGGGCACCATTGGCTGTTTTCGCGGCACGCGCGGGACTTGAGCCCGGACGAATGGGGAGCCACGGTTGCGAAAGATGAGGGCATGGCATAGGTGACGGTGAACCGGATTGCGTCCTCTGCATCAGATACTCGAGGAGTGGCTTGAGGTCTCCGTCTGGAAGTAGAGGCTTTTGGATGCGAGGCGCGTCTATAGTACGCTCTCGGCGCCTTCGGAGGAGCGTAATGAAATTGAACATGCGAATGAGAGCGAGTGGGATGACGTGCACGGTGTTGTTTTTGCTCGCCGCGAGGATGCACGCAGCGCCTGTGCCACAGGCGGTTGGCGGAAAATTCGAGGTGTCGTTTCCTGCGTCGGCGCATGCGGGAGCGATCACGGGACGTATGTTCGTGGTGGTCAGCACGAAGGATAAACCGGAGCCGCGTTTGCAGGCGGGAAATTGGGGCGACTCAGGGCCATTTTTTGGCGTTGACGTGAATGCGTTGGCGCCGGAGCAGGCTGCGGTGATTGATGCGGGCACGCCGGGGTCGCCGGTGCGGAGTTTGCGCGAAATTCCTGCGGGAGATTATTACGTACAGGCGCTGGTCAATATTTATACGGAGTTTCATCGCGCGGACGGACATACGGTTTGGCTGCATATGGACCAGTGGGAAGGACAGCACTTCAATCGTTCACCGGGAAATTTGTATAGCGAAGTGCAGAAAGTGCATTTGGACCCGGCGGCGGGCTATGACATCAAGCTGAGCTTGACGAAGGAAATTCCTCCCGTGCAGGTGCCTGCGGACACGCCGTCGGTGAAGCACATCAAGATTCAGAGCGAGATGCTGACGAAGTTCTGGGGACACCCGATGTACATCGGCGCGATTGTGCTTTTGCCGAAGGGTTACGACGAGCATCCCAACGCGCACTATCCGGTGATTTACGAAGAAAACCACTTCAGCCTGAGGCCGCCGCTGAGATTTACGGAGGAAGATCAGCCCGTCAGCGCGGAGATGCGAACGCGGCTGGCGGACCTGAACATCGAGACAGGCCGCGAGTTTTTTCAGTCTTGGACATCGGAGAAATTTCCGCGGATGATCGCGGTGACGTTTCAGCATCCGACGCCGTATTACGACGATTCGTATGCGGTGAACTCAGTGAACAACGGGCCTTACGGTGACGCGCTGGTGAAGGAGATGATTCCGTATCTTGAGGCGCATTTCCGGATGATTCCAAAGCCGTATGCGCGAGTGTTGACGGGCGGATCGACCGGCGGGTGGGAATCGCTGGCGGCGCAGGTATTTTATCCGGATTTTTTCGGCGGGACGTGGACGCTGTATCCGGACTCAATTGATTTTCGGCGCTATGGGTCGGTGAACGCGTACGAAGACGACAACGCGTTTTTTGAGCCGGGGCATACGTGGGTGCAGGTACCTCGGTACATCATGCGGACGTCGGAGGGACAGCCGGAGATTACGATCAAACAGTTCAGCGAGATGGAAGATGTTTTGGGAAGCCACAATCGCTCCGGGGAGCAAATTGAAATTTGGGACGCGGCGTACGGGCCGATTGGGGACGATGGGTATCCGAAGCCGCTATGGGACAAGAAGACGGGCAAGATCGATCACAGCGTGGCGATCTACATGCGCGACCACGGGTACGACTTGAGCTACAACCTGCGAACGAATTGGGCCACGCTCGGGCCAAAGTTGCGGGGGAAGATCCATGTGTACGTGGGCGACATGGACAATTTTTACTTGAACTTGGCGGTGTACAAGCTAGAAGAAGCGATGAAAGAGTTGAAAGATCCGCCATGTGATTGCGATTTTCAATATGGACGTCCCATGAAGGGCCATGGGTGGCAGCCAACTTCGAATGCGAATCTGGTGAAATGGATGGCGGAGCACATAACCAAGAATGCGCCGAGTGGCGAGGACACGGCCGGCTGGCATTATTGAGATTGAGAAAGAGAAAAGCAGATTCTTCGCTTCGCTCGGAATGACATTTTGATTGTGGTGGACGCGGGTTGGCGTGATTGAGCGATTCACGCGACCTAATCGTGCACTCGTCTGCCTAGCCCTGCTATTCTTTAGGGGCCCAGTTCTGAGGCATAAGTACAGACCATGTTTGAAAATCTGACAGAGAAGCTGCAACGAACATTTAAGAATTTGCGCGGGCAGGGGAAGCTCACGGACGAGCACCTGGACGTGGCCCTCGGCGAGATTCGCGAGGCGTTGCTTGAGGGCGACGTGAATGTCGGCGTGGCGGACGACCTGCTTGCGAATATTCGCAAGCAGGCGCTCGGCAGCGAAGTGATGCTGCAACTCTCGCCGGACCAGCAAGTGGTCAAAGCGGTGCGCGACGAGTTGGTCTCGATGCTTGGGAAGCACGCCAAGCCGTTGTTTGCTTCGAGGCCGCCTTCGGTGTGGATGATTGTTGGATTGCAGGGTTCTGGTAAGACAACAACCACCGGCAAGCTGGCGAAATGGCTTGTGCAGCATGGCCACCGGCCGCTGGTTGTTTCGACTGACGTGTACCGGCCTGCGGCGCGGGAGCAGTTGGCGCAAGTGGCGAAGGCGGTGGGGACGGCGCTGTGGCCTGGGGCGGGGACGGATAAGCCGCTGGAGATTGTTAAGGGCGCTATCCGGGAGGCGAAACTTTCGGCTAGCGATGTGATTTTGGTGGACACCGCGGGGCGTTTGCACATCGACGATGATTTGATGAACGAATTGGCCCTGCTGAAGAAAGAGCTTCAGCCGAGCGAGATTCTGTTTATCGCTGACGCGATGATTGGGCAAGACGCGGTGCGGTCGGCGGGCGAGTTTCACAAGCGGCTCGGACTGACGGGCGTCATCCTGACGAAGCTGGACGGCGACGCGCGCGGCGGTGCGGCGCTTTCGATTGGAAAAGTGACCGGTGCGCCAGTCAAGTTTGTGGGCCTCGGCGAAAAATACGACGCACTAGAGGGATTTTATCCAGAGAGGATTGTTTCGCGCGTGCTGGGCATGGGCGACATCATGTCGCTCATCGAGAGGGCGGAGCAGACGGTCGATAGAAAGGCCGCTGCGGACCTCGAGCGGAAGCTGCGCAAAGAAGGATTCACGCTGGAAGATTTTCGCGACCAGTTGAAGCAGATCCGCAAGATGGGGCCGCTGGAACAGCTTGTGGATATGCTGCCGAAGATGGGGCCGTTGCAGAATTTGCCGAAAGACGCGAAGGTGGATGAGGGGAAATTGAAGCAGGTCGAGGCGATCATCAACTCGATGACGAACCAGGAACGGCAGGACCACAATATTATTGATGGGAAGAGACGGAAGAGAATCGCGAAGGGCAGCGGTACAACCGTGCAGGATGTGAATCAGGTTTTGAAGCAGTACCTGCAGATGCGCACGATGATGAAGCAGTACGGCGCGATGGCGGCGCGAGCGAAGCTGAAGGGATTGGGGAAGCTCGCGGGACTCTCCTGACACGCGGGTTTATTCTTTCGGCTTCAAATTCAAATAGAGATCGGCAGTTTTCAGGGCGAGCCCTTCTGGATCGAGATCGGTGCGATTGCAGAGGATGATGATCGTCAGATGGTTAGCGGTGAAGCGTTCGATGATGGTGCGGAAGCCCATCGTGCTTCCTGTGTGCCACATACGCGGAATTCCCCAGTAGGGATCCAGGAACCAGCCAAAGCCGTAGGAGACGGGCTTGCCGGGATGCAAGTTGTCGTCGTTGGGAGCGGTGGGCCAAAGAGTGGGAGAGCCGTTCGCTAATTTTGCAGGAACAAGCGCAAATGCCATTTCTTCGGCGCTGAGCAGGGTGTGATTTCGCAGGGCGTCGTCCCACTTGCCGAGGTCATCGAGATTGGAATAGATGCCGCCGTCGCCAAGCGTGGCTGACGTCGAGCTTTGGTCGATTTCCTTCAGGTTGTCGCCTTCTTTGGAGTGGCCGAAGACGCGGTTCACGACTTCATTTTTTCCTTTTTGATAGACGATGGTATGGTCCATGTGGAGCGGCGCGAAGATTCGCGCGTGGAGGAGATTTCCGTAGGATTGCCCTGATGCTTTGGCGATGATGAGGCCGAGCACTACGTAGCCGGAATTGCTGTACGACCAACTTGTGCCTGGGGCAAATTTTCCTTTGGTTTCTTTTTTCAAAAGAGCAAGCACTTCGTCGTCCTGGATTTGGTGTTCGGCGGACCAGAGCGGACCTTTCACTTTTTCGGCCGCGTCCATGAGGTCTTCGTAGTCGGGCAAGCCGCCGGTGTGATTCAGAAGATTACGGATGGTAATGTTTTTGCCGTAGGGCGGGAAATCCGGGAATATCTCGGTCAGAGTTTGGTCATAGCGAAGCTTTCCGTCGTGAACGAGCATCATAACAGCCATGGCGGTAAACTGTTTTGTGAAAGAAGCGAGGCGAAAGTTGCTGTACTGGTCGATTTTCGCGTGAGTCCGCAAATCGCGAGCGCCGTATGCTTTTTCAAACAGTGTGCGTCCATCTTTACGGACCAGAACCGCCAATCCAGGCGCATTTTCTTGCGTGACGGAAGAGAAAATTAAGTCGACTTGATTATCAACAGATGAGGACGGCGTTTGTGCCCGAGATTCTAAGGCAAGAGCAAAGAACGCGATGGCTGGAAGAATGAGCGTTGGCCTCATCCGGCCTCCTGTGGACGCCCCGCAGAATAACATTGCTTTCGCTCGTTTATCTGCCCGTAACACGTCTGCGCTATCACTCTTGGTTCCCTGAGAAAGCTTATGACACGCACTGCGCTAGACGACCCGCGCTTCTATCTCAATCGGCACCTGGAATGGCTGGAGTTTAACCGGCGTGTGCTTGAGGAGGCGCGCGACATCGGGAATCCTCTGCTCGAACGCGTGAAGTTTCTTGCAATTACGGCCAACAATCTCGATGAATTTGTCGAGGTGCGCGTGGCCAGTTTTCTGCAGCGGATCGAGCACGGATCGCGCCAGATCAGTCCCGATGGCTTGACCGTGGAGCAGGAACTGGAGAAAGTGTCGGCGGCCATGCACGTGATGGTTCGCGACCAGTACAAATGCTGGAACGAGGAATTGCTTCCGGCGCTGGCCAAAGTGGGAATTCGCGTTCTTCCGGCGAGCCAGCTTGAAGGAAAAGCGGCGCAGGCAGCGAAGACTTTTTTCGAGCGGCGCGTGTCTCCCATGTTGACGCCGGTTACGGTGGATCCATCGCACCCATTTCCGCACGTCCTGAACAAGGCGTTGTGCATTGCATTTCTGCTGCGTCGGCGGAGAAGCGGCAACGGTAAGCCGTATTTCGGCGTGCTCACGGTGCCGCGCGCATTGCCGCGCCTGCTTCGTTTACCCGCTCCCGACGGCGGGATTCACTACGTGGCGCTGCAAGAGATCGTCTCGGCGTATGCCGCGAAGCTTTATCGCGGATATGAAATTCTGGCGTCCGCGCCGTTTCGGATTACGCGCAACAGCAATCTTTACCTGGAAGAAGAGGAGACGCGGAGCCTGCTGGATGCGGTCGATGCGCAGGTTTCGCAACGGCGCAAGGGAGATGCGGTGCGTCTGGAAATCGACGCCGATGCGCACCCGGACATTATCAACAGACTGGTCTCGACGTTCGAACTAGATGAATCGCTCGTTTTTCGCGCGCAAGGGCCTGTGAATTTGCAGAGGCTTTTTCACCTCTACGAGGAGACACCGCGGCCGGATCTGAAGTATCAGCCATTTGCGCCGCGCCAGGTGCGCGTGGGGCACGACGCGGATTCGATGTTTGAAGCGATTCGACGGCAAGCTTTTTTGCTGCACCATCCTTACGATTGCTATGACACCGTGGTGAATTTTCTCCAAACTGCCGCCCACGATCCGCGCGTTTTATCCATTAAACAGACGCTTTACCGGACCAACTCGGACTCGCCGATCGCGCAGGCGTTGCTGGACGCGGCCGGCAAAAAAGAAGTGACGGTAGTTGTCGAATTGAAAGCTAGTTTCGATGAGGCCACCAACATTCGCTGGGCGCGGAGCTTCGAGGACGCGGGCGTACAGGTTTTTCACGGGCTTGTGGGACTGAAGACGCACGCGAAGCTCATGCTGGTCGTGCGGAACGATCCGGACGGCAAGATTCGCCGGTACGCGCATCTGGGCACCGGAAATTACAACCCGTCGACGGCGCGGTATTACAGCGATCTGAGCTTGCTCACGCACGACGAGTCAATCACTTCCGCGGTCCACGACGTTTTTAATTTTCTGACGGCATATGCGGAGCAGCCTAATTACAAGCCGCTATTGCTCGCTCCGCGCGATATGGCCAAGTCGTGCCTCGCGCTGATTGACCGGGAAGCGCGGCATGCGCGGCGCGGGCGTCCCGCGCGGATCATCGCGAAAATCAACGCCGTCATCGATCCGCCCATCATCCAAGCCTTGTACCGTGCTTCGAGCGCGGGCGTGGAGATTGACCTGATCGTGCGCGGCCAGTGCGGGTTAGTGCCGGGACTTCGCGGCGTCAGCAGCCGCATCCGCGTGCGGAGCATCGTCGGGCGGTTTTTGGAGCACAGCCGTATTTTTTATTTTGAAAATGGAGGTAAGCCGGAAGTCTATTTGGGAAGCGCAGACTGGATGCCGAGAAATCTCTACGAGCGAGTGGAAGTGCTGTTTCCTCTGAAGGACCCGCAGCATTGCGAGCGAGTCTGCAACGAAATTCTCTCGTCCTACCTTGCCGACACGCGCAAGGCGCGCATCCTTGACTCGGATGGAGCGTATTCGCGGCCGCGTGCCGTGCGCAATGGGCACGGCTTCTCCGCGCAGGAACATTTCATGCGGCTGGCTAGCGGCGATGGAGACTCTCAGCACATTCCCGCGCTCCGAAAGCAGAGCGTCGTTTATACTCCTACGACCATGATTACCTCGTCTGGCGGCGCCCCGGAAGAGGAAAGCTCGCTGGACTCGTCGAATGCAACCGTATGATCTGATTGTCATTGGCTCTGGACCTGGCGGGCAGCGAGCCGCCATTCAGGGAGCGAAGGCCGGAAAGCGGGTTGCGGTGGTCGAAAAGCAAGCCGCGATCGGCGGCGTGTGTATCAATATCGGAACCATTCCCAGCAAGACGATGCGGGAAGCCGTGCTGCATCTTTCCGGTTTCTATTCGAAGAGTTTCTACGGGTCGAATTACAACGTCAAAGAAAACGTCACGATGGCGGATTTGAATTTCCGCGTGCAACGCGTGATTGAGAACGAAGTGGCGGTGACGCAGGATCAGCTCAAGCGCAACGGCGTGGATGTGATCCACGGCTTTGGGAAGTTCATCGATGCGCATCATCTTCGCGTAGAAAACGGCAACGGTTACGTTGAGCTCGAAGGGCAGTTCTTCGTGATCGCCACCGGCACGAAGCCGGCTATCAATTCAAAAGTGCCCATCAACGGGCGAAACATTATTACCAGCGACCAAATCCTGACAATGCCGCAAATTCCCCGGACGCTGATCGTGGTGGGCGGCGGCGTGATCGGGGTCGAGTACGCGTGCATGTTTGCGACGCTTGGCGTGCGCGTGATTATCGTGGAAAAGCGGCCGCGGCTTCTGGAATTTGCGGATACGGAAATGGTCGAAGCGCTGACTTACCACATGCGTGATCACCGTGCGACGCTGCGGCTTAACGAGGAAGTCGAAAGCGTGGAGGAAACTCCTGAGGGAAAAGTTGCGGCGAACCTGGTCAGCAAAAAACGCATCAATGGCGATGCTTTGCTGTACGCAGTTGGTCGGCAGGGCAATGTGGACAATCTAGACCTCGCCGCTGCTGGTATCGAATGTGATGATCGTGGACGCATCAAGGTCGATGCGGATTACCGGACCTCGCAAGCGCACATTTTTGCCGTGGGAGATGTCATCGGTTTTCCGAGCTTGGCGTCAGTCTCGATGGAGCAAGGGCGAATCGCGGCGGCACGGGCGTTTGGGCTACAGGTACAGACGGATCCCGCCAGTTATCCGTATGGGATCTACACGATTCCACAGATTTCTTTTATCGGGAAAACCGAAGAGCAGCTCACGGATGCCGATGTGCCGTATGAAGTGGGCGTGGCGTATTATCGCGAGATCGCGCGCGGGCAAATCTCCGGACACACAGATGGCCGCCTGAAGCTGCTATTTCACCGAGAGACACTGGAGCTGCTCGGCGTGCATATTTTTGGCGAAGACGCCGCGGAACTGCTGCACATTGGGCAAGCGGTATTCAAGTTGAAGGGCAAGATCACATATTTCATCAACACCGTATTCAATTATCCGACGCTAGCGGAATGCTATAAGACCGCTGCGTTTAACGGGCTCAACCGCCTAGGCTAAAGCGGCATTTCACAAACTTCCGAGCTTGCCCCTTTAAGCCCAACCTTGGCGGTATTCGCGGCGCAGGAAATCGTTGGCCTGCGCGACGTTGGTAACGCGCATGTTCGCGCCGTCATAATTGATCTTTTTTCCAGCGCGAAGAGCGACGATACCGAGAAGCATAACCTCGGTCAGGCGCGCGGCGTATTCAAACGGGCAGGAAGTTTCGGTTTTGCCTTTGGCAGCGTTTACCCAGTTCATCTCGTGGTCTTCGTTTTCGATGCGGGGCAGCTTTTGCGGCGGCTTGCCGTAGGAATCGTTGAGCGATTTGGGCAGCAGGCGAGGCTTCAATCCGTAGGTATCGTGAAGCAGTTTGCCTTTGCTGCCGATGAGCAGGGCGCCGCCGCTTTTATTGAGATCTTCGTCGCCGAGTTCCTCTGGTTTGTCGGGCATGAGGCCGCCGTCGTACCAGGTCATCTTGACGGCGGGCATGGAGCCGCGGGCGGGGAAATCGTAAAAGGTCTGCGTGGCGTGCGGGTAGGACACGCCGTTGAACGGCGTCGAGACCGTCTCCACGGTCGACGGCAGGCCCAGATTGAGCGCCCACATGGAGTGGTCGATCAGATGCGCTCCCATGTCGCCGATGGCGCCGACGCCCCAATCCGACCAGCCGCGCCAGTTGAAGGGGTGGTAGATGGGGTGATACTCCACGTGCGGGCCGACGCCTAGAAAAAGATCCCAAGACAGCTTGTCGGGAACCGGATAGTCGCCGGCCATGGCTGCGGCGAGGCGCGCGTTGACGCCTTGCCCATTCCAGCGAAGAGTATCAGCGGGTTCTTTCAAAGCTTCGGGGCGCGGCACGCCTTGCGGCCAGAAGCCGAGTGGGCGGTTGGTCCAGATGTGGACTTCGCGCACTTCGCCAATCGCGCCGGCTTGGATGTATTCGACCGTCAGGCGAGCGTCGTCAAAGGAATGCCCCTGATTGCCCATTTGCGTGGCAACTTTGGTTTCCTTGGCGCGCTTCGACAGTTGCCGAGCTTCATCAATCGACCAAGTGAGCGGCTTCTGCACGTAAACGTGTTTGCCAAGAGCCATGGCGGCGAGAGCGATCGGCGCGTGCATGTGGTCAGAGGTGGCAACGAAAACGGCGTCGATGTCCTTCTGGTGCTCGAGCATGTCGCGATAGTCCTGATAGCGTTTGGCTTTCGGCAGTCGCTCGTTCTTCAGGCGAATCATTCCCGCAAGGCGGGCCTTCGCCTTGACGCGATCGAACTCGACGGGAGGCTGGCCGGGCGTCGGCTGTGGATCAGGATTGTCGAGGCGCTTTTGCAGATTCGGGATTTCGGTGTCGAGGCGGTCGAAGCCTTTGTTGGCATAGCCCCAGTCCACGTCGCAAAGGGCCACGATGTTTTGGCTTGAGAGATTGATCAGATTGGTGCGGCCCATGCCGCCGACGCCAACGCCAGCGATGTTGAGCATGTCGCTCGGAGGGGTAAAGCCGCGTCCGAGGACGTGCCGCGGGACTATGGCCAACGCGGCGCCGCCGGCGGCGACGTTGGTCAGGAATTTGCGGCGCGACAAATCATTTTTCTTTCCCATGGGCTGCTCCTTTTTTGCTGCGGGCATTATCGCGCTGTCACCCGCGCATTGCGAATGGTAAGTTCGCTGGTGGATTCTCGCAGGTAGGGCTTTCGCTTGGGGGTAGGGCTTCCACATAAAGGGCAACACCTCCCTTGTAGGCGCGCGAGAAAAAGAAAAGAGGGCACGACATGTCGTGCCCCTACGGACCGATCGGGCGTTGGAGCGGGGACCTCTGACGATGGAGGAGGAGGGGGCCCCCTCCCCGGTTTTTTTGTAACTGCACATTCTAAAGGGTTTTAAGTCGTGTGTTTTGAAACTGCGCATTCTAAAGGGCTTATGGGCATGTTTTGCGGAACTGCAGATTCTGAAAGAGTTAGTGAATAGCGAGTTGTGGGTAGTGAGTAGAGGGAGGAAAGAGAAGAAGGGGGTCGGTACACCGTCGGTGTTTTGCAAAAGAGTGCGGAAGCCACTGCTGCCAAGAGAGCTGGCGGAATGCTCTTGTTTGAGGAGTGCCGAAGAGTGTGAAAACAGGGGAGTTAGTTTTTGGCTTCTCTTGCAAGAGAGTGGAAGAGCGAAGCAGGAAAGAAATCGCGGGGCGGGAACGAATTCAACTGGGCTGGCGGATTGCAGAGGCAAGGGTGTACTTCCTTCGTCCCCCGCGATTAAGAACAACGCAAGTATAACATATTCGTACTAGTTGTCAAGTGTAATCTTATAAGTGGTTTATCTGCTTGAGGATGGTGGGCGCAGATCGGAGTGACCCACCGTTTGCAAGAAGCACCCGGCAAGGGTGGTCCACGCTAGAGTTAAGGCGCTGCCACCCGCCCGTTCATACCGGAAACCTGGGGACAGACGGAACGTTTTCCTAACGTCAGATGACCGATGCTCGAGTTCAGCCATAGTTTCAGGCAAAATGATTCGGAAACGTCCCGTCTGTCCCCATGCTTCTAGTAGCTCAGACGCGAGAAAAGAGAGGCTTCCAGAGCCGCTCGCCAACCCGGCCGTTGCTCCAGAAAACAGGCAGCGTATTGTTCGGCACAGTGTTGTGAAAGCATACCAATAGCCCCTGATCGCCGTACCCAAGAGGAGTCTGAGGCGTGAGTTCACGACCGATTTGCAGCATGACATCACGAGCGAAGTCAATTTCCTCGGCGCTTTCAAAAATTCCTGACTCCTCATCAAACGCCATGACATCGCGGCCTAGCATGGTGCAAGGGACAATGTTAATCCGCGGTTCCGAATGCTGAATCGCGTCAATCGCCGGACCCAAGGCATAAAGCACAAACAGCATTATGCGGCCCTCGTCAAAATATCGCTCAATGACAGACCGGTCCTTGATTTCCCGCTTCCAGCGCTCTAGCCCCTTGCGAATAGTCGTCCCAGTTGCTGAAAAATCATCTACAAGCGCAACAATCGGATCCGCATCCGCATGCGCAACCACCCAGTTCGAAATGTCGCCCGCGTCGCCTGCTCTTCCTGGGCTGAGGCGTTTCATGACGTCACGAGCTAAAGCCGCCCCGCTCTTAAGCTCCGAATCAATGAATGATAGGCATAGATTGTCTCGACGACCACGAATGACCGACCATTTCCCGCCGCCCAGTCCACGACGAAAAGCATTGACGCCTTCAACTAGCTTGGACAATCCGTATTCGCGCGCTCCGTCGCTAACGTAGCCTTTTTCGGCAAGTCGCTTTAACAATAAAAACGCGATCTCAATCCGATTCTCATCATCGAACTGACGAAGCCAAGATCGAATTTCAGCGACGTCTTTCTGTTTGCCACAAAACACAAGATTTTGGGAAACTGACAGAAGGTCATCTTCCGAAATCGGGAACACCGAATCGAATACTTGCACTGGCATCTTGGCGATGGGTGCTTCTTCGCGGGGCTTCGCCAATTTCTCGGCGTTGTAACGACGCCAGATAGGTAGCAGCACCAACTCCGCATGCCTGCGAAGCCATTCGTTAAATATCGGCACCTTGATACCGATGCGCGCGTCCGGCTGTTGGTCGGACAGCACCCTACGTTCGCGCAGCCGTTCGATGACACTTGATGTTTCGCCGAGTGACTGTCGCTCTGAACTAGCTAAACCCAAAATGTCCTGCTGCTGCCAAACAGATTCCGCAGTATTGAAGAATCCCCCCAAACATGAAATGCAGCAAAGCGCCAAGCAGTTTTCGGCGGCGTAACGTCGGTTCTGATCGCGATCGAGTACAGGATTGTCTTCCCAAAAGTGGGCAAAGTTTGTCATTCCCAAGCTTTCGATCAACAACGGACGATAGCTCTGAAAGTCCGCGTCGCTGATGTATGTACGCCGTTCTGCTACACACCGCTCAAATAAGGCACTACACACCAAATGCATGAAAAAAGGGTTGCCCGAACAGTACTCGGCAATGGCATCGAGAGCGGTTTGTTGGTACTCGAGCCGCTCTTGAACAGGTTGCGCTATAAGGTCACGCCGATCCTGGATAGATACAATTGAGTCAACAAATATATTTGTCCACTTGTTCAATTCCAGAGCATGCCTGGAGTAGATGATGTTCATCCGCTCCGTGCCTGCAAAAAAGAAGACGAGACCAATCTCTGAAAGAGAGCGGAGAGCTTTGACAAAAATCCTACCGCGCTCACCCGTATAAAAGGCGGAGTCCAAGTCATCGAATTCGTCGATTATTACGAGGAATCGCCAACCACTGCGAGCCGCCGTCAACGCCTCCAGGAAAGGAATGAGTCGACCTAACCCCGCACCAAATTCCGCTTCCGACGGTGCTGCGATTTCTCCCGGGAGCGCAGCAGCAGCCAGTCTTGTCGCGATCGTATGGGCTAACTGTCCCTCGTGCATTGCGATTAGCTCGCCCATACGAAGGAAAATGCAGGCAAACTTACTTTTAGCAGAAATCTCCTCTTTAATGACCTGTAGCAATGAGGTCTTCCCGACTCGTTTTTGTCCCCAAATGAACGTGGAAGTCCCTCCAGCAGCGCGCAGCAGAAGCGTGTCGAGGTGCGCCTCCCTCCCGAATAATTTCGCCCTGGTTTTGATGGGGTTTACGCTGTACGGGGGATTTTCGCGAAGGACTGACCAGTCCGGCTGAGCTCGTTGCTGTTCTAATCTGATCTCCTCAGTGAACTCATACCTTTGCCCGGATACGTCAGTACACAGCCACTTAATGGGCGTCGAGAAGCTGGGCTGGGCGCGAATCTTACACTCGAGCTCAACAATCCGGTCGGCGCCCGCGGGCAGTTGAAATGGATCCTTGGGGGAAACGACGTGCACGTCAGCAAGTATGGGGTCAAGTCGAACTCGCGTTGCATTTCCGATACCTTCATTGATAACACGGGCCATCACGACGCAACTCGCGTCTTGGGCTGAAAGATTGCCCTTAAAAATGGTACTGGTCAGTTTAATAGAGGGCGTCAGGGCAAATTTATAGGACCGGCTTGCTTCATCGGTAAGCTCAATCAGATGAGCAGCTATCGGCTTAATGAGTATCTGCCAGAGTGTCGAGTTCTCATTCGCCGCCATACGTGAAGCTGCCTCAGCCTGCTGCCTTAAGTCTGGCAAACGCAGAATGACGGTTTGCATGTCATTGCGCTCATAATTCAGACAGAATTCTCTAAATCCAGCACCCAAAAGAACATCAGCGTGCGACAACAGTGGACGCTCACGCACGAGAACAAAAGGCTTCAATTGCCGAAGGACCTTGAGCAGCTCCATTGCCGCAACTCTGACAGAAATACATTTTGACGCTTGAAACACCTTCAAGGCACTAACAGCTTTGGCGATCATGCCGCCCAGGGAAACCGCCGCGCGTTCGAGGACGTCCGCCGGCCGGTTGGCCTCGACTCCGAACAGTTTGCGGACATCACCCGAAAGCTTGTAACTCACATCCTTAAGCAGGTCCGGACGATCAACAATTACCTTTGGTCGCCGCGCCGCAAGCCCCACCAAGGCTGTCGATAACGCACCTGTATCGAAAGCTTGCAGGTTAGCAATCAGGTCCGCCATGCTTGAGGGGGAGAAATCCAGATCCCCAGGCGAAGACCAAAGCGCCAAGACTTTGGCTGCGACCGCGCTCGGATCAATAGCCAACGAATGCCCAAGCCTACTCGCAAGCCACTCACCCGCTCCGAGAAGATCGCCATTGACAACGCAGGAGTTGCCCTCGTCATCGATAAATTCCAACGAGCTCACGCTCGTTTGCGGCATCCCGCGCTATATTCAAAACACGAACTATGGTTTGCATGAAATCGGCACCGCTGACACTGATTAGCGAGTACTTTATCACTAGTATAGTACTTAGCAATGCCGAAAGGGACAGACGGGACGTTTTCTACTGCTTGTGCGAGCTTTGTGTCACGGCGATGATTTTCTCAGCAAGCGGGAACGTTCCTGTCCCCAATTCTGGTCCAATTCCGAAGTGAGTAGAACTCGTCTCATAAATGTATCAAGAGGCGGAGCATGGAGTTTCCTCAGGGGCTAAAGCCCCGTTTTGCCGGGTTTCTCCATGTCGGAGCTGCCTTCGTCTCTCTGGCCAAGAAAGCTCCGACCCCTAGGAAGGCATTTATGAGATGGCTTCTAGGTACCCCGACTCTCCGATTGCCGGAGGCTGCCCGGACAGGCTAAGATATCTGGTGGAGGCATCTGTTAGTGCTCACTATTCGTTTATCGAGGATTGGCAAGAAGAAGAAGCCGTTCTACCGCGTGGTGGTGATTGAAAGCAGCAAGCCGCGGGACGGACGTGTTGTGGAATTGGTGGGAACGTACGATCCGCTGAAGAAGCCTGCGGAGGTCAAGCTCAACGCCGAACGCATCAAGCATTGGCTCGGAGTCGGTGCGCAACCCAGCGACACTGTTCGTAGCTTTATCCACCAGCAGAAGATCGCGTAATCCCTGCGAAGTCCCCCATACCTTGCGCGCCCCCGGCCAGACCGGGGCGCGCTTGCCACGGCCCAGGGGAAGATCGAGGACGTGGAGGTGAAGGATGAAAGAGCTGGTCGAAGTTATCGCCAAGGCTCTGGTGGACCATCCCGAAGAAGTGCAGGTCAAGTCTGTCGACGGCTCGCAGGTGACCGTGCTTGAGCTACGGGTGCATCCGGAGGACCTGGGCAAGGTGATAGGGCGGCAAGGGCGCACGGCCAAAGCGGTGCGCACGCTGCTCGGGGCCGCAGGCATGAAGGTGAAGAAGCGCTACACGCTAGAGATACTGGAAGATTGAGCGCCGAAACCCAGCGTTGGGTGATTGTCGCGCGGATCCTACGGCCCCGTGGCAATAAAGGTGAAGTGGCAGCACAACTCCTCACGGATTTTCCCGAACGGCTGACAAGACTGACGGAAGTTTTTCTTGGCGCCAGCGGCCGCGCAGGCGCAGAGCCGCGTCTTACCTTGTTGAAGGCCTGCTGGCTCAGCCAGAACCACAAAGGCCAGGCCGTATTTCACTTTGAGGGGTGCAATTCGATTTCAGAGGCGGAAAAGTTTCGTGGGCTCGATGTACTGCTCCCCATTGAAAAGCGAGTGCCGCTCTTAGCGGGCCAATATTTTTTGGATGATCTCATCGGATGTTTGGTGTTCGAAAATTTTGCGGAGCCCCCCATCGTTTCTTCCTCGCCTTGTTCGCTGGCGACTGCGCCGTCTCTGCTGGGAGTGGTTAAGGATGTGCAAATACCCGGCGAAGGAATGGCGGGCACCCCGATTCTAGTTGTGGATACTTCAGCCGGAGAGATTCTCGTCCCCCTTGCCGAAGATATTTGCACGCGTATTGACACTGCCGCTCGACGAATCGATGTGGAACTCCCCGAAGGTCTCCGCGATTTAAACGAAAAAAAATGAGTTCGCGACGGCTTGGCTGTCGTCGTTAGTGAACGTCAATGGTCGTGACGCTCAGCGCCGGTAACGTGATCGTCAGTGAAGAGCCGCTCACGGCCATCGTGCCGATCGACACTGGCGCGACAGGGTTTTGTCCCTGAGTTGAGGCTGCGGTCATTTGGTACAAGTGAGCAGTGCCGGAGAGAGTTGCGCCGTTGATCGCCGTCACCTGTGCGGAAGCAGAGCGATTGATAGCTACGAACACCGTGCGGCCCGGCGTCGTGCTGTCCGTGCTGGCGTATACCATGACATTTTGCACATTGCTAGAAGTGGCCTGGAGCGAGGTGTCGCCAAAGCTGGCATTGACACCGTCGAACCCGCGGAAAGCGCGGAAGCCGGCGAGCGCGTAAGAGTAGGTTCCGTTGGGAGGCCAGAAACTGGCGGCGAAGAGGCCCTGGCTTCCGAAAATTCCCAAGTTGTCCGCTTGCGCGATGGTCCCGGCGATATGATTCCAGCCGCCGTTTTCATATTCAGTGATGGAGATTTTCATTCCGGGATTCTCGGCATTGATCTTGGCTTGCAAGCGGCCGAGAAGGTTGATCGGAGTGTTGCCGAGCTCCTGGTAAATCCAGGGATTGCTGTTGGTTGAATCGGTGAAGGTCGAATCCCACAAGGCGCGAGGGCTCTGGACGATTAGCTGGACCTGAGCGTCGGTGAGAGTCGTGCTGGTAAGATCAAGCGCCCGGGTCCCGTTGGGGTCGTACTCTTCCACGTACCAATGGAAGTCGTAGACGTCCACGAGCGGCTTGCCGTAAGTCGTGGAAGCGGTCTTTAACGCCTGGAGATATTTATCCGGGAACCAGTTTGTCCCGTTGGGTGTGGCGCTCAGCTCGCCTTGCCAGTTGTAGATGCCTTGGAAGCCGTAATGCACGGGCCCGAAAATCACGACGTCGGGAAATTGATCCTTCAAGGCTTTCGAGAGATTGATGGTCTTGGTGATGTAATTGTCCGAAGTAACAGCCGTGGAGCCTTGCACTTCAAGATGAGTGGAGTTCCAAAGCTCGGGCTCGTTATCCAAACTGATAAAAGTCGGATGCGTGGGACTCGCCCCGAAAATGCCCATGCCTGAGAACTTCTGATCGAGCGCCCAGATGAATTCGTCCATGTAAACGTTGGTGTCGGTCGTGGGAGGCGTGAGCGTGAAAGGAACGCTGGAGACGGTGCTCTTTTTGTCGACGACGGTCTTGAAGCGTGTCATGTCAGGCGGATTCGTCGTGCTGACTGGGCCGCTTTCGTCTCCCGAGACGAGGCCTTGCAGTTGGAAGGTCACGAGACTGGCTGCATCGTTGGATTGATCGCCGGCAATGAAACTTCGCACGGCTTCGGCGGGTACGGTGCTGGGGCTGAGGTAGTTGTCGTTTTCGTAGAGATAGTCGCTGCCGGCGTTGGAGGCGTTGGTCTCCCAGTTGTAGGCCGTCCAACGGTTGCCGCCGTCGCGGTCGAAGGTCAAGAGCGGAGGCGCGCCGGTGACGCCCGAATAAAAGTTGATGCCGTAGATATACGGCGAGATGGGCTTGGTTGCCGCCGGATTGACGGTAATGGTCACGTCGGCCGTGGCGGCGACCGGCGTTGCGGACGCTTGAGAGGAATTGGCGCTTTCGCCTGCGGCGTTCAGTGCGGAGACCACATAGTAGTAGGTCGTGGTGTTGGTCAGGCCAGTGTCGGCGTCGTTTGTTGTAGTGGGTGCCGCGACCTGGGTGTACGGACCACCGCTCGTTGTGCTGCGCTTGACGTGATAGCTTGTTGCACCGACACTGGCGGTCCAACTGAGGCTCACCTGAGCATTGCCTGCGGTGGCTTGGAGACCAGCCGGCGTAGCGGGTGGTGTAGCAGGAGCGACGGGCGTGGCACTAACCTGAGAAGAATTAGTGCTCTCGCCCGCGGCATTCAAGGCGGAAACCACATAGTAGTAAGTCGTTCCGTTGGTCAGGCCAGCGTCAGTGTCGCTAAGTGTGGTGGGTGCGGCGACTTGCGTGTACGGACCGCCGCTAGTCGTGCTGCGCTTGACATGATAGCTCGTCGCGCCCGGGCTGGTGGTCCACGCGAGAATCACTTGTGTGTTCCCAGCTGTTGCCTGTAGACCTGTTGGTGTGCTTGGGGGAAGCGGCGCCGTGGGGGTTGCGCTAACTTCGGCAGAATTCGCGCTCTCGCCATAGGAATTGTAGGCCGAAACCACGTAGTAGTATTTCGTTCCATTGGTCACGCTGCTGTCGGCATAAGTCGTGGTGGTGGGAGCGGCAATTTGCGTGTACGGACCACCAGCCGTTGTAGAGCGTTTCACGTAGTAAGCCGTTGCCCCAGAGCTCAGGTTCCAAGTCAGACTCACTTGAGCGTTGGCGGCAGAGGCTGTCAAGCCTGCAGGAGTTGTCGGACTATTCGAACCACCACCTACTCCGTTGCTCCCGCCGCTGCCCTTGGAGTAGCCCATGCATCCTGCCAGTGATACAGCGAGAAGAGCAGGAAGTAAGCAGTTGGCAATCGTCTTCACTGTGTTCCCACGAGCCATGGAAGCTACCTCCGGATGGAGAACTCGGAACAAGGTGTGTTGAGAGATGCGATGAAAAGGCCGGGCGCTGTGGACTGGAGTGCGTCCGGCCTGGGAACAAGATTATGGCTGACAGAAGGTGCTGGCAACCTGTTCAGAAGTACAGAATTAGGGCAAGGAACCCACGGCTGGAGCGCATGGTATTGTCCGCAAAGCCCATGGGTACGTTAGACTGGCAGCAACAATGCGCTTTGATCTGATTACAATTTTTCCGGAATTTTTTGCAGGCCCGCTCGATCACGGCATCCTCCGGCGTGCTCGCGAGACAAACCTCGTCGAGGTCCACATACAAGACCTGCGTGTGTTCACCAAGGATCGCCACCGCAGCGTCGATGACCGGCCTTTTGGCGGGGGGGAAGGGATGGTGCTCAAACCTGAGCCGCTTTTCGAAGCGACTGAAGCGCTGCTTGGCCGGAGCTTGGGCAGTGCCGAGCAGCCCGCCGCGCACGATCCCAAAACGGCCATTGTTTTGATGTCGGCAGCGGGAAAACTCTTCCGGCAGGAAACGGCGCGGCGATTTGCGGAGCTGGATCGCATTGTACTTCTTTGTGGACGATATGAAGGAGTGGATGAGCGTGTGGCCGAACATCTCGCCACGGAAGAAATTTCCGTCGGAGACTATGTTTTGAGCGGCGGGGAGCTTCCTGCGATGCTGATCATCGATGCGGTTACGCGGCTTATTCCTGGTGCGCTGGGAAATGAAGCTTCTTCGCAGAATGAGTCGTTCAGCGAAAATCTCGCAGCGCGGGATTTCACTTCGGTAGGGGCGCAGCATGCTGCGCCCCTACAAGCGGACTCACAACCTGCAGGCCACCCCTTACTGGATTTTCCCCATTACACACGGCCAGCCGATTTTCGCGGCTGGAAGGTGCCCGATGTATTAATCGGAGGCAACCACGCGGAAGTCGCCAATTGGCGCCGCGCCGCCGCTCTAGAGAAGACCCAGCGTAACCGGCCGGATTTGCTTTTGCGCTAAAAAGGGCTCGCGGTATACTGAAGATTCGGTGAAAGCAGCGCACCAGACCGATGATTTGCGCACCGCGCGGGGCTCTTTGGCGCACAGGCAGGCCTGCGCGTGTCCATGCTGTGCTTGTATGTGTACCGCCGCAAGCGGCATGGCAAGTCCTTCGGTCTAGGGCAGAACCAAACCCAAAAGGAATCCAGGGCCGCTCGGAATAAGCGGCCCTTTTTCATTGTTAAGTGAATGAGGAGCACAATGCCATGAGCAACGCGGCAGACGGAAACGGCAGGGAGTCCGGCGCGGGGAAACCCATCGCCATTTACTACGAGCAGCAGCACTGGTTCAAGCCGCTATTCGACCAGCTCGACGCGCGGGGCGTGAACTGGGTCAAAGTAGACGCGCGGAACCATCAATATGATGTCGCGGCAAAGGAGCGCGAGTATTCGCTGCTCTTTAATCGCATGAGCCCTTCGGCATGGCAGCGCGGAATCGGCCACGGGATCTTCTACACGCTCAATTATTTGGCTCATCTGGAAGAAAAAGGCGTTCGCGTGGTCAATGGGTCGCGGGCATTCACTCACGAAACTTCGAAGGCGCTGCAGTGCACGGTGCTTGAAGCGCTTGGATTGCAGTATCCCAAAGCACGAGTAATTAACCATCCCTCGCAAGCGCTGAGCGCAGCCGAAGGGATCGGGTATCCGCTTATCGTCAAGCCGAATATCGGTGGCAGTGGAGCGGGGATCAAGAAGTTCAATTCGGCCGAAGAGTTGCGCGGGGCAGTCGAGGAGAATAGCTTGGCGTTTGGTATAGATAACGTCGCTCTTGTGCAGGAATTCTTCAGGGCCCGCGACGGAGTAATCACGCGAGTGGAAGTTCTCGGCGGCGAATACCTCTATGCGATTAAGATTCACATTACCGGCGACACGTTTGACCTCTGCCCTGCGGACATCTGCAAAAATACAAAGGGCGAGGAACTGACTCGACTGGCGTGCCCAGTGGATGCTCCGAAGTCAGGCCTAACGGTAGAGGCCTACGAGCCGCCGCGGCAAGTCATCGATGACGTGGAGCGCATCATGGAAGTTGCCGGCATCGAAGTCGGCGGCATCGAGTATGTCATTGACGACCGCACCGGGCGGCAGCTCTATTACGACATCAACGCACTCTCGAACTTCGTCTCCGACCCCGAGCGAATGATTGGCTTCAACCCGTACGCGCGGCTGGCGGACTATCTCATCAGCGAGGCGCGGATTCACGAAGCCAGCCGGGGCGAACGGCTTATCTCCACCGGGAGCATTCGATGAGATACGGCTACTGGCTCCCTGTTTTCGGCGGATGGCTGCGCAACGTCGCGAACGAAAACATGCCGGCGACCTGGCCGTACGTAAAGAAGCTCGCGCAGCGCAGCGAACAAATCGGCTATGACCTGATGTTGATCGCGGAGTTGAATTTGAACGACATCAAGGGCGTAGAGGCGCCATCGCTCGACGCGTGGTCGACGGCCGCGGCGCTGGCCTCGGTCACCGAGCGCCTCGAACTGATGGTCGCGGTGCGCCCGACGTTCCATCTGCCCGCGCTGCTTGCCAAGCAGGCCGCGAATATCGATCACATCAGCGGCGGGCGGCTCACGCTGAACGTTGTGTCGTCGTGGTGGTCGGATGAAGCGAAAAAGTACGGCGTCGGATTTGAGCAGCACGATGACCGCTACGCGCGCACCAACGAATGGCTCGACGTGCTGCACGGCGTCTGGGCCAAAGATCATTTTTCTTATGCAGGGAAGTATTACCGCCTAGAAGACAACGTCCTCGAGCCGAAACCTGTGTCCCAGCCGCACCCATGCATCTATGCGGGGGGCGAATCGCCTGCGGCCAAGGATCTCATCGCGCAAAAGTGCGACGCGTATCTGATGCACGGCGATCCACCGGAGCGGGTTGGCGAAAAAATTGCGGATTTGCGCGAACGCCGCGCGCGGCATGACCTCCCGCCGCTGAAGTTCGGCGTAGCGGGCTATACCATCGTCCGCGAAACCGAGCGCGAGGCGCAGAGCGAGCTGAAGCGTATTACCGATGTTCAACAATCCGCCGCCGGCTACGCCAATTACCAGCAGTGGCTCGCCGGAACGCAACTCGAACAGCGCGTTTCGCTGGAAGACTATTCTGTTTCCAATCGCGGGCTGCGCTCCGGGCTGGTCGGTACGCCTGAACAGGTTGCAGAGCGGCTCGCACAATTCGAGGCCGTTGGCGTCGATCTCGTCCTGCTCCAATTCAGTCCGCAGCTTGAAGAAATGGAGCGATTCGCGGACAGCGTCATTCGGCGAAGCGTTTCGGCGCCGGCGCAGGCTTAAGAAGTCGCGGGTTCACCTGTCATTTCACTTGGCCGGAGTATTCCGTCTCCTCGGGAACATCCGTGGGGCTTTCGAAGTCGATCCGGTAGCCGTCTGGATCCGAGAATGACACTACCCAAAGACCGTTTCCCACGAACGGGTTCCTGCTGACCTTTATTCCGCGTCCAGTGGCTTCGCGATACATCGCCAAAGCGTCTTCGCACATGAAGCAAACCGACACTCCCTCTCCTACTTTGCAGCTGGGCTTCCAGGAATCGTGACCTTCCTTGCGAAATTCCTGCAACATCAAAGCGGCGTCGCCGATCTCCAGCCAACACCAGCGTACTTTCCCTTCGTCGATCCACTTCTTTGTCATAACAAAGCCGAGTCCGTCGACGTAGTGGCGAAGAGATTCCTCCATATTCGAGACATTGAAAAATGGCACCGCCTGTTTGACGTTCGCTCCTGTCTTCTTTTCAGCGCTCATGTTAGGAACTCCAGCGGGCATCGATGAGTTATCAATGCCTCCAACGGGAACCGGACCAGCAAATTCATAGCTTTAAGGGCACCAGAAGTCAAACAGGAGTGCTTCCCACCAGCGGATTGCGCTAGGTAAATTGTGAACATTTGGCTATAATTGGGGTTTGCTTTTGAAGAGCTGGCCCCGCCTGAGTGGGTCTGCAGGGAATACGAACATGAACCTGGTTATAGCTAAACTCCATGAAGCGCAACTGCGCAAAGACCTCCCCGAATTTCGCCCCGGCGACACGGTGCGCGTCAACGTCCGCCTGAAGGAAGGCGAGGGGGAGAAAGAAAAGGAGCGCTTGCAAGCGTTCGAAGGGGTCGTGATCTCCAAGAAGGGCCGTGCTTCGGGCGCCACGTTTACCGTGCGCCGTGTGAGCTTCGGCGTCGGTATCGAGCGCATTTTTCCTCTGCATTCGCCCTCGATTAGCTCGATCGAAGTAGTCGGCAAGGGTAAAGTCCGCCGCGCTCGCCTCTATTACCTGCGCGATTTGCGCGGTAAGGCTGCCCGCATCAAGCGCGCCGCTCGTGAAGAAGTGGCCGCCGTTGCGACGGCTGGATCGGAAGCCAAGTCGTAAGCGCAAATTCCCGATACGAATTTCACACCGCATTCAAAAAAGAGTCCCTGTTTTACAGGGACTCTTTTTTGCGTTCATTCACAACTGTAACCAGCCCCTTGGTGATCGAGGCCGATCCTTTCGCTTAAGAAGAGCGAATCAGGGCTGCACGTTCGTGACGCCTTCCGCGCCCGCCTTTGCAAAGTGCTTCTCATACCAGGCGATAGACCGGTCGGTCCAGTCAATCACGTGCTTTGTCTCGCGGATACCATGGCCTTCGCGCGGGTAACGCACGAAAACCGCTTCGGTTCCCACATCCTTCAACGCGATGAAAAACTGCTCGGCCTCTGCGATAGGCACATCGTTGTCGTTTTCGCCGTGAATCAACATAGTGGGCGTATGCGCTCCGGCCACGTGTTTCAGCGCCGAACGTTCCCACGCCACGTCCATCAAGTTGCCTTGATGCAAAAATTGGCCGAACTCCATCTCTTCATATTGATTGTAGTAGGTCATGTAGTTATAGCTGACCAGGTTGGCGATGCCTGCGGTTGGAATCGCGGCCTTGAATTCGTTGGTCTGCGTGATGAGCCAATCCGTGAGCTGGCCGCCGTAGCTCACGCCCTCGATGCCCATGCGCTCGCGGTCGATCCACAAATAGCGGCGCACCGCCGCGCTCACGCCGTAGAGAACATCCTGGCCCTCGTTACCGTCTTGATCGGCGAAGACGGCATCGGCGAACTTCTGTCCGTAGCCGGTCGAGCCACGAAAATTCACGTTGAGCGTCGCCCAACCGTGCGCGGCATACACCTGATTCCTGAAGTTGAAGCCGGGACCATTCTGCCCGTGCGGGCCGCCATGGATATTGACGATAAGAGGATGCTTCGAGGTCGCGGTCATGCCTACTGGCTTGGTGAGAAATGCTTCGACTTCAAATTTGTTGTCGTTGCTGACGAAAGTGAAAGACTCGACTTCGCCAATTTGCCTTCCCGCAAGGATTTCCGCGTTCAAGCCCGTAAGCTTACGCGCGGTGGCGGCGCCGGACTTGACGTAAAGCTGCGCCATATCGCGCGGCGTCGTGAATGTGTATGCCAGTGTTCCGTCCTTGCCGACCGAAAAGCCTCCAACGTTGCCAGTATCCTTCACAATGTATTCTGGCGCGCCGCCCGAAACTGGCAATCGCACCAGATGATTGCTTCCGCGTTCCTGAATCGTGAAGTACACCGCGCTGCCATCGGGCGCCCACTTCGGCGCGCCCTGACGATTGTCAATGACCGCTCCAATCTCGCGGCGATCGCTGCCGTCGGTGTTCATCATCCAGACATGCGTGTCTTCCATGGTCGTCTCGCGGTCCGTCAGTCCGCGCTTTGTTCCGCGATAGACGATGTGCTTGCCGTCTGGCGACCACAGCGGCTCATACTCGTTGTATTCCGTGGCTGTTAGCCGGCGAATGCCGTTATCCGCAACATTGAGCGCGAAAATATCGTAATTGAAAAATTCATCCTGGTTCGGTTCGTGGTTCGACGCAAAAAGAATCTCTTTTCCGTCCGGCGACCAATCAATCGAGTGTTCGTCATAGATTCCCTGTGTCAATTGGCGCACCTGCTTGGTGGCCACGTCCACGGCAAAAATGTGCAGCCGCTGATTGTCGTTGAAGCGAGTTATCCCTTCGCCGGCATCGGGCTTGTACAAGTAGCGCGTGATCACCATGGGATCGCCGCTGGCCTCCGCGGCCCTCTCGTCCGGGGTCGAAGAAATGAACGCGATCTGTTTGCCATCCGGCGACCACGTAACGTCCTCTCCTTCGCCCGGCAAGGGGCTGTTGGTGCCGTTCATTTTCTCAACGAGAGTCGTGATCTCGGAGCCGTCCGGGCGAGCCAGAAGCAATCCGTGTTTCTCTCCCACTCTGCCCTGAAACGCCAGCCATTTCCCGTCGGGCGACCAGCGAGCATTGGCCGTCACATCCTTCTCGCCTCCGATGCGAATGGATTTTTGCGTGGTGAGATCCATAACCCAAAGTTGCGGAGTAGGCCGCCCCGGGCGGTCGTACAGAATCACCGGATAGGCGATGTGATGCTCGTCCGGGGATAAGACTGCGTCGCCGACAGAGCGGAAGCGGGAAAGATCGCTGCTTGCCAATCCTTGCGCTCTGCTGGACGGAGCCAGCGAAAGGAGCGCCGCCAAACTCAAGAGGCAAAAGCTGGCGCGACGCCGCGCGGACTGCTTGCATGAATGCATGGAATTCTCCCTAAAGCGTTTTCGCAACCAAATTTGCCCGGTCATCGTAGGTCCCCCGATGTGCTGAGGTCAACGAGTCTTGTAAGGAGTTCGCGTCGGCTGGGCATTTGGCGCGTTTAAGGTATGGCAAAACATTCAGGATTCACGAAACAACCACTGCTTCGTCTATACAGAAGGACGACCTGTTGACAATCAACAGGAGCAAGCGTAGTCTCCTGTTGAACGTCAAAAGGAGAATCGCGATGGCGCAGACGCGCGGCGAAGTGTTGCAAGGCACGCTCGACCTGATCGTGCTCAAGACTCTCGATGGCCTCGGACCGCTTCACGGGTACGGCATCGCCATGCGCATACAGCAGGTTTCTGCCGACCTGCTCAAGCTCAACCAGGGCACGCTTTACCCTGCTCTACTGCGACTGGAACAGCGAGGCTGGATCTCCTCGAAATGGGGCGTCTCGGACAACAATCGCAAGGCCAAGTATTACGCGCTCACGCGCAGCGGTCGCAAACAACTTTTGGCAGAGACGGAAAGCTGGGAGCGCATGGCCGCGCTCATGACGCGCTTGCTCGGCCGCGCCGAAGGAGCCTGAAATGGAGTGGCTGCGTATTTTCGCATCACGCTTCCTGGAGATTTTTCGCCGGCGCAAGCTGGATAGCGAGCTCGACGCCGAACTGCGTGCACACCTTGACGCTCTTACCGAAGAAAACATCCGCCGCGGTATGACTTCGGAGGAAGCACGGCACGCCGCCCGCCGCGAATTCGGCGGCGTGGAACAAACTAAAGAGCTTTATCGCGAACGCCGCGGCCTCCCGTTTTTTGAAACACTTTTCCACGACATCCGCTTTGGTGCGCGGATGCTCGCCAAGAATCCCGGATTCACTATCGTTGCGGTTCTCGCACTCGCGCTCGGCATCGGCGCCAACACCGCGATTTTCAGCGTCGTCAAAGCCGTTCTGCTGCGCGGTCTACCCTTTAAAGATCCTGCGCAGCTCGTCCGAGTCAACGAAAGCGTTGCCAAGGGCGGCCGCTCTCCCGTCGCCTATCCGAATTACCTGGACTGGCGCGCTCAGAATAGTGTTTTCGAAGAGATGGCTGCGTTCGGCAATTGCGAAATGATCCTCGATGGAAAAGACAAGTCTGACCGCTTGGACTGCGAACAAGTCAGCGACACCTATTTCCCTTTACTCGGCGTCTCCGCGGTTCTCGGCCGCACGTTCACGCCAGAAGAAAACTCTGTTCCCATGAAACACGCCGTAGCGCTCATCGGCTCCGGACTTTGGCAGCGGCGCTTCGGCTCCGATCCGCAAGTCCTCGGCAAACCTATCCGCCTGAATGATTACGAATACATGATCGTCGGCGTGCTCCCAAAGGGCTTTCTCGGCTATTCGGATTTAGCCGAAGTCTGGATCCCGATGATGATGAGGGACGCGGCGTGGCCGCAGGTCGCAAAGTACGATTATCTGCACACCCGCGATATTCACTTTCACAAAGTGCTCGCGCGTCTGAAGCCGGGCGTGTCCATCGCGATGGCGCAAACGCAAATGGAAACGATTGCGGCGCGTCTTGCAAAGGCCTATCCGAAGGAAAACCGCGAACGCGGCGTTCTGGTGACTCCCGCCACGGAAGACTACGTGCGAAGCTTCCGTTCACCGTTGCTTGTCTTGCTCGGTGCGGTCACCTTCGTACTTCTCATTGCGTGTGCCAACGTCACCAATCTTATCCTCACGCGCAGCGCGGCCCGTGATCGTGAGCTCGCCATCCGCCTGGCGCTTGGCGCCGGGCGTGGTCGCTTGATCCGGCAATTTCTTGCGGAAAGCTTGCTTCTCACGCTTGGTGGCGCGCTAGCTGGCGTTGCACTCGCCTTTTGGGGCCTTGATCTGCTCGTCTCCGTTCTGCCCGTGACGTTTCCTTCGTTCACGCACGTCAGTTTGGACAGCGGCGTGCTTTTCTTTGTGTTTGTTCTCGCGGCGGGCACAGCGCTGCTGCTGACCATACTTCCAGTTCTCAATTCTGCTCGGGCCGACGTAAACGAATCGCTCAAAGAATCCGTGAAAAGCTCCGCAAGCTTGCGAGGCCGGCAGACGGGACGCCTCCTCATCGTCTCTGAAGTAGCGCTCGCCCTGGTACTTATGATCGGAGCAGGGCTCATGCTCCGCAGCCTCGGGCATCTGCTGGGGGACAGCCTCGGTTTTCAACCCGATCATCTCGTGACTTTGCGATTCTATGTCCCCGATCGAAAGTACGAGGGTGACGGACGAAATCGGTTCGGTCCCGAATTGGCCGAGCGCATTGCACAATTCCCCGGTGTTAAATCAGCAGCGACTACTTTCATCGATCCATTTCTTTGGGGCGGTTTCCAGCGCGGCTTTATCGTCGAAGGCCATGCGCCCATCTCCAACGCAGATGCGGATGCGGTTTATTACCAGGAGGTCGGTCCGAACTATTTCCACACGATGGAGATTCCACTCATGCAAGGCCGCGATTTCTCCACCAGGGATTCTCTTTCCACTTCCGGCGTCGTGATGGTCAGCGAATCTTTTGCGCGGCGCTATTGGCCCGGTCAGGATGCTGTTGGTAAGCGCATCAGGTATGGCGGAGCGGATTCCACCAATCCGTGGTTGCAAGTCATCGGCGTCGCTGGGAACGTTAAATACAACTCGCTGCGCCAGGATCCCGAAGCCGAGCCAGTCATCTACGGTGCGCTGCTCCAAAGCGAAGTCATCATCAACATGAGCCTCGTCGTGCGCACGCATAATTCCCCGGAAGCCATGCTCGGCCCGCTACGCGAGGAAATGCAGCGCATCGATCCTGCCATTCCCGTCTACAACGTAGCCACCCTGAGCGAGCGTATGCAGAAAGATTCCGCTGAGACGCGTTCATACGGCTTACTGCTTGCTCTCTTCGCGGCGCTCGCCTTGGTTTTGGCCGCTGTTGGCATCTACGGCGTGATGAGCTATTGGGTCACCCAGCGAACCCGCGAAATGGGCATTCGCCTGAGCTTTGGCGCGAAACCCAGCGACCTCCATCGGCTCGTCATCGGCGAAGGCATTCGTCTGGCCCTCGCAGGGATTGCCGCCGGGGCACTCGGATCCGTCTTGTTGACACGCGCTATGGCAAGTCTTCTCTACGGCGTGAAGCCATTCGACCCAGTTCTCTTTGCGGTGCTGGCCGCCGGACTCACCGTCGTGGTTATCTTGGCGTGTTACATCCCTGCGCGCCGCGCGACAAAAGTTGATCCCATGGTTGCTCTGCGCTACGAGTGATCATACGGCCTCCACTCATCGTGCTAAAATCTCCGGCCAATGAGCCGTCTCTGCTCTTCCCGTTTCGAGCGAGCGGCGAGACAACTCGGCTGGATGCGCATCGCCGGTCTCGATGAGGCTGGCCGCGGTGCGCTCTTCGGCCCGGTAGTCGCCGCCGCGGTCATTCTCAATCCCAAGCGCCGTATTGTCGGCCTCGACGATTCAAAGAAACTTCCCGCCGAGCGCCGCATGGAACTTGCCGCACGCATCCACGAGCATTCTCTCGCCTGGGCCGTCGCGGAAATCGATGCCCAGCGCATCGACGCCTGGAATATCTATCAAGCCAGCCGCCAAGCCATGACCGCCGCTCTGCAACAACTCTCCATCCAGCCGGACTATTTGCTGATCGACGCCATGCAGCTCGATGTTCTCATCGAGCAAAAGTCCCTCATCAAAGGCGACGCGCGGAGTGTTTCCATCGCCGCTGCTTCCATCCTCGCTAAAACACATCGCGACGCCTGCATGGAAAGGTGGGATGCGGTCTACCCGCAATACGGCCTTGCGCGCCACAAAGGTTACGCCACACCCGATCATCTCGAAGCTCTTCGCCAACACGGTCCCTCGCCGCTACACCGCCATTCTTTCGCGCCCGTCCGCGACGCAAATTGCTGGGCCGCCGGGGCCACGCAAACTCCGCTACCACTTTCTTAGGGCGTCACATAAAATCTCCGCCGGACACTCTAGAGGGCAAACCCATGCGTAGGAAATGGTTAACGCGCCGCGCGCTAATTCTTCTTTCGGCGTGTTGCATAGTTTCTTGCTTCTGGACTCTCGCTGCGCAAGTCGGAGCCAATTCCCCGGCCGCAGAGGAACAGACTCCCCTCGCCGCCACTCCGCCTATGGGCTGGAACAGTTGGGACTCCTACGGCGAAACCGTCACCGAACCCGACATCCGCGCGAATGCCGCCTGGATGGCGGAGCACCTCAAATCCTACGGCTGGCAATACATCGTAGTGGACGAGGGCTGGTATGTGACGAATCAGTCCGCCCGGCCCGCCGGTGCTGCCGCGGAGTTCAGCCTCGACGGCAATGGCCGCTACATTCCCGCCGTCAATACAATTCCGTCAGCCGAAAACAGTGCCGGCTTCAAGCCTCTCGCCGATTACGTTCACTCGCTCGGTCTCAAATTCGGCATCCACATTCTGCGCGGCATTCCCAAAGAAGCGGTGGCGAAGAACCTGCCCATTGCGGGCAGTCGTTTTCGCGCCAGAGTCGCGGCGGATATCACCGATTCATGCCCCTGGAATACCTACAACTATGGGCTGAAAGCCGACTCGCCCGCCGCGCAGGCTTACTACGATTCCATCGCCAAACTCTATGCCGGCTGGGGCGTTGACTTCCTCAAAGTCGATTGCATTTCCAGCCATCCGTACAAGGGCGACGAAATTCGCATGCTCAGCCGGGCGCTTCGCAAAGTTCACCGTCCGATCGTTCTCAGCCTATCACCCGGCCCGGCTCCTCTCGATAAAGCCGCCGAGCTGAGCCGCTACTCTCAAATGTGGCGCATCTCGGATGACGTTTGGGACGTCTGGTACAGCGACAAAGACTTTCCGCAGGGCGTCGGAAATCAATTTGCCCGCACCGCAAAATGGGCGGCGTCCTCTGGTCCCGGGCACTGGCCCGACGCGGATATGCTTCCTCTCGGCCGCCTTGAGCCCAACGCCGGTTGGGGGAAGCCGCGCACCACGCGCCTGACCCACGACGAGCAGCGCAACCTCCTCACCCTCTGGTCCATCTTTCGTTCTCCGCTCATCATGGGAGGCAATCTCACCCTGTGTGACGAATGGACCCAATCCGCCCTCACCAACGCGGAGTTGATCGGCGTCGATCAGCATTCCACCGGCAGCCATGCCGTCATATCTACCGACAAAGCGGCCGTCTGGCTATCCACTCCGGAATCCGGCGATGGCGCCTACATTGCCGTCTTCAATCTCGACGCGGCGCCGCAATCGATTCACTATTCCTGGAAAGATCTAGGCCTCAAGCGCTCGAAGTACACCCTCCGCGACCTTTGGGAACACGAAGACCAGGGTTCCAAGGAATTTGTCGATGTCACGCTCCCGGCCCACGGTTCCGCAATCTACTGGGCCTCCGAAAAATAGCAAACGCTTTTGTTTTTCACGGTCGCGCCATTCCTTTAGCAAATCCGTGCCGATGGCGATGTCTCCGCATCGCGCGCCCCTTTGGATGACAACCACTGGAACGGCAACGGCACGGCCATCGCTGCCGAAGAAATCTTCAACCTCCGCCAGTAGCAAGCTATTTCTGCTTCTGTTCTTCCACACCTTCGCCTATGTCCCCATCTTTTCCCCAAGCTTCTCTCCGAATCTTCCATGCCCACAAAGGGCCGAAAAAGGCACTTCCCCCGCTTCGCCTTGTCTTCGCCGACTAGTTTCCTAGTCCTAACGGGGATAACTGGCTGCTCACACCCCCTTCTGGGTTCGTTGACTTGCCTTTTCCCTGCCTGCTAGCGTTAGCAAGCACGGCTTGTGTCTGCCTTTCCAACACTTGGGACGGAGCACTGCTCCTCCTGCAGGCGC
>Ga0210387_10000199_pt1 | contig 44167 bp, 46 predicted proteins | sample IncBWC7OmetaG_FD_160108 | JGI IMG/M metagenome (GOLD analysis project Ga0210387, IMG submission 160108) | Forest soil microbial communities from Barre Woods Harvard Forest LTER site, Petersham, Massachusetts, United States - Inc-BW-C-7-O ... | reverse complement strand
ATCCATCGGAGCTGAGGGAGGCCTTTGAGTTGCTCATCGAGGACTGAAGCCGCATGAACGACCAGGATATTCAGGTATTTATCACCGGTGTCCGGCGATATTTTGAATCCCTGAAGAAGGATCTTAGGGTCGTCATCGAACCACCTTTTATCAAAGACGAGGAAAAGCCGTTTCTGGAATATACCGGGATTATCGGTATTTCCGGTAAAGCGCACGGCGCGGTTTGCTTTACCGCCAATGGGGTGATGCTGGAAAATATTTTGCGATTCCTCAACGAAGCTCCAATTAACGGCGAGTTGATTTGCGACCTGGTAGGAGAAATTGCCAACACGCTAAGCGGCAACGCCCGCGAGGAGTTCGGAAGAGACTTTTTGATCTCGGTCCCGGTTGTTTCGACCGGTGGCAACGTTGACTTTCAATTTCCGCCGGACAGCCGCAACTATGTGATTCCGATCATCTGGCAGACCGAGAAGGCCTATTTGCTCGTTTGTCTAACCTGATAAATCAGCATCAGTTGTCGGAAGTCGCACGCTACGAACAAGTTAAGTAGGAAAATCGAAGAGTAAACCGTTTTGAACCTGCTGCACACTGATAAAATTGCGGAGAAAGTGAGAAACTTTTGAACAGCGGAGAACGTGGCCTGTCTATATTCTTCGGTTAAGGCGATTCGGGTTTGCGCACGAATCTCTCGACTTCTACTCCTTGGCGTGCGCAGCCCGGATCATTTTTTTTGGACTGGCCTCTTGGGCGGCATTCGTTATTTTGCTCCTGCCAATGACGGACGTGATTCTAGTTGTCGAAGATGAACCCGATGTCGTTGATTTGGTCCGATACCATCTTCGCCGGGCGGGATTCGATGTGTTGACAGCGTTGAATGGACCCGCTGGCCTGGCTACTGCCACTCAGTCGCGGCCGGATGCAATTGTCCTTGATATCATGCTGCCTCAGATGACCGGTATCGAGGTTTGCAAGGCTCTCCGCGAAGCGGACGCAACCGCAGCTATTCCGATCCTGATTCTGACTGCCAAGGCCGAGATACCAGATCGGATCGCGGGCCTTGAGCTGGGAGTGGACGACTATATTACGAAGCCGTTTAGCCCGCGCGAATTGGTTTTGCGCGTACAGAACTTGCTTCGACGACTGCGAGTCGTCCGGAATTCGTCTGTTCTGATCGTGGATGAGTTCCGCGTGGACAAGGGAAATTACGAGATCACCATTCGCGGCAGGCGATTGGATCTCACGACCACAGAATTCAAATTGCTCGCCGCGCTCGTTGAGCATCGAGGCAGGACTCTCTCCAGAGAGACGCTTTTGCAGGATGTTTGGGGTTACAAAAATGTCATCGATACGCGTACGGTCGATACCCACGTCAGGCGGCTTCGTGAAAAGCTAGGTCCAGCCGCCGATCGAATAGTCACGATGCGAGGAGAGGGTTACAGATTTCTTGTTAATCATCGAGCGTGACAATCGGGTGGTTGATTCTCTGGCTGATCTCGTTAGGCATCCTCGGCGTGGTGGCAATGACTCTTTGGCGTCGCGTGCTTTTTTTGCGCCGCGAAGTGCGCCGTCTGCTTGCGGAAGGAACACTTTCTCCTGAGGTTCCAGGCCCGCGCGTCGTGCGGGAAATACACGACGACCTGAAAGAAATTGCGCGGCGACAACGCGAGATCGCGCAACATATCGCGGACGAAGATTTCAGTCTGCGGGCGATTCTGGCCAGCATGGTGGAGGGTGTTTTGATCGCGGATAGCAAAATGCAGATCCAACTCGCAAATGAACGTCTGCGGCAGATGTTCTCTTTGCCCAAGTCCCCGATGGATCGAACGGTGATGGAAGTCTTCCGCAACCACTTGGTGCACCAGGTCATTCGAAAATCGCTGGATACCGGGGAACCGCAGTCGGCCGAGTTGCCGGTCGAGATCAGGGACGGAGACCAGTTCCAGCTGAAATATTTCCAGATCACCTCTGTCAGTCTTCGTTCACGTGAACCGGAGTCGCGGGCCCGGGCACTGGTGATTTTTCACGATGTCAGCCAGATCCGGTCGTTAGAGGCGGTTCGGAAAGAATTTGTGGCCAATGTTTCTCACGAGCTGCGAACCCCCTTGTCGATTATTACCGGCTATCTTGAAACGCTCATTGACGGAACGGACGATCGCGAGACCAATCTGCGCTTTCTGCGGACGATGCACAAACATGCGCAGCGGCTGAACCTGCTGATCGAAGATCTCCTGGCGCTATCCGAATTGGAGTCCCGGAGAATCAGTCTCCATTTTGAGCCGGTCGATTTGTCGGAGAGCGTTCACCGTGTTCTGGAGCAATTGGATTCGCGTATTTGCGAGAGCGGCGCGGCGGTGACCGCGACCATTCCCAAGCATCTGCCGCGAATCGAGGCTGATGCATTCCGAATCGAGCAAGCTCTCTACAATCTGGTGGACAATGCTCTGAAGCATAGCGGCAAAGCGGGCGCCAGAGTCAGCGTTGATGCTTCCAGCGACGCGACGACCATTACCGTCCGTATCTGCGACGATGGCGTTGGTATCCCCCTGAGCGACCAGCCTCATATCTTCGAGCGGTTTTATCGGGTTCACAAAGACAGGTCGCGAGACGCGGGAGGCACCGGTCTCGGTTTATCAATCGTCAAACACACAGTGCAAGCACATGGGGGGTCGATCGCGGTCCAGAGCCGCCCAGGCGCAGGCGCCACTTTTGTGATGAGTCTCCCTGTCAGCCAAAACTGAGACCTGGCGATTCCTTAAGTTGACGGGCGTGCTTCGGTGGCCATTGCGCGGAGTCCTAACCGGGGTAGCGTCTGGACGTGGAAACCTCTTTGATGGATCCAGTCGATATCGCTCTGGCCGAAGATGTCGGCAGTGGCGACCTGACCTCCCTCTTTTTTATCCAGGAGACGCGCGTTTCGAAAGGTCGAATATTCGCCAAGGAAGCCTGCGTGATTGCCGGTGTGGAGATTGTCCGGAGAATCTATCGGAAACTTGATCCGCGACTGGAGCTTTTAATCTTGAGGCCGGATGGATCTGCCGTGAATCCCGGCGAAACGGTGATCGAGTTGACCGGTTTTACCCGCACGATTCTAACCGGCGAACGCGTTGCGCTGAATTTTATTCAGCGTCTTTCCGGAGTCGCAACCTTGACGGCTCAGTTCGTTGAGGCTGTGCATGGCACGGGAGTCACCATTCTGGATACGAGAAAGACGACTCCTGGCCTTCGGGCGCTGGAAAAGGCCGCGGTAAGAGCCGGGGGAGGGCAGAATCATCGGATGGGTCTTTACGACGGCGTCATGGTAAAGGACAATCATCTCCTGGCCCAACCCGAGCTCCAGGAGGCAATTCGTTCGATTCGCCGGATCCACCCCAAAATTTTGATCGAAGTAGAGGCCGATTCGATTGATCAGGTGCGCGACTTTGTCAATTTGGACGGGATCGATGTCATCCTGCTCGACAACATGTCTCCGGACCGATTGCGAGCCTGCGTGTCGCTACGGAAATCAGGAGTGAAATTTGAGGCCAGTGGCGGCGTTTCTCGGGCGACCGTCCGCCAGATCGCTGAGACCGGCGTCGATTTTATTTCGGTCGGGCAACTGACGCACTCTGCCAGGGCAATTGATTTCTCTCTGGAATTGTTGCATGCGTGATCCGAGAGAAATCGAACTGCTTCGCCGGCTGTTGCCGGCCGGAAAAGCGATTGAACTCGGGAAATTGTTGGAGCAAACGGGCATCGGATCCGCTGAGTTACCGCCTTTGATCGAGTGCCTCCAGCAATGCGGACTTGTTTTCCGCAGGACCGAAGAGACAATCGGTGTGGTCAAGGAGCCGGAATCACTGGTTCCCGAGATGATCCTGGCGGGACTTCAGACGAAGACGATCGGTCGGGATGTCTTGGTTTTTCGAGAAACGTCTTCCACCAACGATCGAGCTCGGCAAGCTGGTCTTGCCGGCGCCGGTGAAGGTCTGGTGATCTTCGCCGAAAGTCAGACCGGTGGGAGAGGGACTCGTGGTCGGAAATGGGTATCAACGGCGGGCGTCGGCCTTTGGCTTTCGATTCTCCTCCGCACGCGGATGCCGGCCGGTCAATGGCCGCTGCTGGTCCAGACGGCAGCTGTCGCCTCTGCCGAAGCCATCGAAAAATGGGTTGAGCAAACGGTGCGGATCAAGCCGCCCAATGATCTGATGTTGGGCGGCGGCAAGCTGGCTGGGTTCCTGCTGGAAACATCGAATACCTGGGATTTTCAAGTGCTGGGGATCGGGCTCAACGTGCGATCAGCGCCGGTGCTCGACGGATATCCGACTGCGGCACTCGAGCAATTTACCCGAGGTCGGGTGTCGAGAGCCGCGCTGGCGGCGGAGTTACTGAACCATTTCGAAGATTGGTATCTCAAAAGGCCCTTGGCCGAAATGTCCTCGGCGTTCGGGCGCCGAATTCAAGGTGAAGCGCAAACCGCGGGTTTCGCGCTTTGATTTAAATCCAGGAAGTCGTAGTTTTGTAAAAGTCAGAGTCCTTAGGACTCCAGCTATCAAGACGTTTATTAATCATTAATCGGGAGTTCGTTTGTGGAGGAGAAGGTACAGCCGGCTAACGTGCAGGAAGAAGGCTACACGGCAGACTATTATGCTTCTTTGATTGTGGGCCTGATCCACAAACTGAACAACGTGATCACGGTTCTCTCCGGGCATTCGGGGCTATTGCTGCTCGAGCCGAATCTTAAACCAGACATTTTACAACCTCTTCAACAAATGTCTCGGGCGGCTGAGCTTTTGTCGCGATGCCTCGACGAAGCCGCTTCCGTGAGTCGAAACACACCCCTTCGTCTGGAGTCTGTGGCGCTCTCTGAACTCTTCGAATCGTTGGAATCTCCTCCCGGTTTATCGATGGTGAAACAGTGCGACGAGCGGTTGAAGGTTCAAGTAGATCGCCGGAAAGCGAAAGAAATTTTTGAGCAGATTCTTCGAAACGCGAGCGAAGCGAACGCGAAGGCCGTCGTTGTTACGGCGCGGGTGCAGTCCGTGGTGGAACTGAAGTTCCGGGACGACGGGCACGGTATGAAGACGGAGGTGATGCGACGGGCCTTTGATCCATTTTTCACGACCCGTCGGCAACGGGAACAATTTGGTCTGGGTCTCTTCAAGGCGAGGGGCGACCTAACCCGGATGAAGGGCAGAATTTATGCCGAGAGCGACGGAAAGAGTTACACTGAATTGGTTGTCGAATTACCCGTGGGGTGAAACTTACAGTAAGTAAGGCGTCTCGCCTTACCCTCTTCAATCCCGGAAGGAAAACCCGGGTAAGCCGGGACGGCTTACTTACCGGATGGGGAAGCTAAGCGTCCAGCTTGACTCTTACGGTTGAAGCGTTTCGGCGGTTTTGCATGGGGTCAGCTGCGGAAAAACGCCGACAGTCCACTATGGGCGGTCGCGCTTTTGCTTAAGGAATTTCTTTACCTCGTCCAACGGGAGACAGTTCACGACATCCTCACGCGTCAGCCAGCCTTTTCGCGCGGCTTGAATCCCGAACCAGAGATCCTGCAAACCGCGGATCGAATGCGCATCCGGATTGACGGCGCACCGGACCCCTTGCTCCTTAGCGAATTTCCAGAACCGCCAATCCAAATCCAATCGCCTTGGATTAGCATTCAATTCGATGATCGTCCCGGTTTGGGCCGCTGCTTTGATGATTGCCCCAAGATCCACCGCGTATTGTTCCCGGGCCAGCAAAAGTCGGCCGCTCGGATGGCCCAGCATCGTGACGTATCGGTTCTCCATCGCGCGAATGATGCGCCTGGTCATCTCTTTCTCCGTTAACGTGAACGAAGCATGGACACTGGCCACGACATAGTCCAGCTGAGCAAGGACTTCGTCCGCAAAATCCAGCTGACCGTCTTTCAGAATGTCGCACTCGACACCGCAGAGGACCTGAAAATCGTCGTTGAACCCCTTGTTCAATTCGTGGATCCGTTCGACCTGATTGAGCAACTGTTTTTCGTCCAGGCCATGGGCCTGAAACGAACTTTTGCTATGGTCGGCGATCCCTAGATATTCCAGGCCCAACTCCTGCGCGGCCTCCGCCATTTCTTGCAGGGTATTGTGCCCGTCGCTCTCGTTGGTGTGGTTGTGAAAGGTTCCGCGAAGATTCTGCAACTCGACCAGCCTGGGCAATTCCCCCACTTCGGCAGCCTCAATTTCTCCATGGTTTTCACGCAATTCCGGGGGGATATAAGCGAGACCCAGAGCTCGATATAGATCCGCCTCAGTCTGAATGTCCGGAACAGGCTGGGGGATTTTTTTGGAACCAGGTTCCGGAGCGAGCCGATATTCATTCAGCGTCCAGCCATTTTGCAGAGAGCGTCCGCGGAGCGCCACGTTGTGTTCCTTGCTTCCGGTGAAATAACAAAGCGCAAACGGAAACTCGCCATTTGCCACCACTCGCAAATCGGCCTGCATCCCATGATTCAAGAGCACGCTGGCCTTTGTCTCGCCCTGAGCGAGCACTCGATCGATGGCGTAATGGGAAAGGTAATGCTCGATGATCCGTTGGGGCTGCTTGGTCGCGATTAAAATGTCGAGGTCGCCAATCGTTTCTCTTCCTCTGCGATAGCTCCCCCCTGCGCTGATCTGGGATACGTCTGGATGTCCGTGGAAATGATCGAGCAGTTCGTCGGTCCAGACCTTCGCGTCGGACAGCAGGAACCGGCCGGAATGTTTCCGTCGCTGCTCAATCGCCTGCAGCAGATTGGCGGCGGTTTTGGCCCCAAAACCAGGCAGCTCCGAAATGCGTCCATCCTTGGCCGCAGCTTCTAGTTCGCCAATGGTTTTAATACTCAGCTTTTCATACAGAGCCTTGACCTTCTTACCACCCAGCCCAGTGATTTCAAACAGTTCAAATATGGTCTCTGGAAACTCGGCCTGCAGTTTTTCGAAATATTCCAACCTGTCGGTCTGCACGTATTCGGAAATCTTCTTGGTGATGGCGTCACCGATACCGTTCAGTTCTCCGAGCTTGGCTTCGGCAACCGTAGTTTGAAAATTTCCGGAAAAAGTCTCCAGTGCTCGAGCGGCGTTGGTGTAGGCCCGGATTTTAAACGGATTCTCGCCCTTTAGCTCCAGCAGCCTGGCGATAGTTTCCAGGAGTTCAATAGTTTGTTCCTTGGTTTTCATCCTATTTTCGTGGGATTCCGTCGACCTTTGCGCCGGAAGAGATCCCGTGTCGAACGAACCAGCCCTGGTTGACCTCAAGCGCATAGGCCACCTGATCCGAGCTGCTCGGAACGACGGTTTCATCCAACGGGCTCATCGATTTTATCTCGAGAATTTTCTCGGTCGAGTCGATGTAGGCGATCGAGAGTGGGATTTTCGTATTTCTCATCCAAAACGAGGCCTTTTTCGGCTGCTCAAATAGGAAAAGCATCCCTCGATCCTCGGGCAACGAATCGCGGAACATCAGGCCGTTTTCCGATGCCTGGGGCGTGTCTGCAATCTCCACCGTCAGAGGTACATTCGAGATCTTCAGTTCCGCGATTCTCAGGCCGAACGGTGAGCTATCCGCAGCTTTTGGCTGGCAAGCCGCGGAAAGCAAAACCCAGCAGAGCGTTAGAGTTAACGCCATCGAACGCAAGACGAATTGACGAATGGAGGTTGTCATTAGCAAATCTCTAAGTGATCAGTTCCTCCTTGATTTGCAAAGCTTCGGCGAGTGCCTGCTCGATCGTTTCCCGGAGCACGCAGAAGTGTCCCATTTTGCGTCCAGGACGGCCTTCCAGTTTCCCATATAAGTGAAGCTTTGCGTAGGGGTGATTCAGAACGGGTCCCCAATCGGGCTGCCTGCCGGCGTGCCAAAGGTCGCCGAGCAGGTTGACCATCACAACCGGTCTGAGAAGGGCAGGAGATCCGAAGGGTAAACCGCACACGGCGCGTAATTGCTGTTCGAACTGGCTCGTCACACAGGCATCAAAAGTGTAGTGCCCGGAGTTGTGGGGCCGGGGGGCGAGCTCATTCACTATTAGCTCGTTACCGCGGGTCAGAAAAAATTCCACTGCAATTAGGCCAACCACGTCCAGGTCATCTGCAATATTCTTCGCCATGGATTGAGCAAGGCGTTGGACGGCGGGATCAATTCGCGCCGGAACAATCGAATAGTCCAGAATTTGGCGGCTGTGCACATTTTCCGAAACAGGGAACAGGCAAACGTTGCCTTTGGCATCCCGCGCGCAGATGACGGAAAGTTCACGATCGAAAGAAACCCATTTCTCGAGAACGGAGCGGTTGGCCGGGGCACGTGAGTAATCGAATCGGTCGCCTTGTTTGATCTTTTGCTGCCCCTTTCCGTCATACCCAAAATCTGCACTCTTCAGAACGGCGGGCGCACCGATCGAGTCAAGCGCAGCATCGAGTTCCTCCTGATTCGAAATGACGGCAAACGGTGCGTGCGGATATCGATGATCGCGAAGGAAGTTTTTTTCCCGCTCGCGATTCTGGCAGATGTGAAGGACTTCGGACCGAGGATGCACCGGCTTCGATCGCGAGATTCTGTCCACGACTTGTGCCGGAATATTTTCGAATTCGAAAGTAACTACATCAACCGATCGCACGAATGCCTCAAGCAAGTCCCAGTCTGCGTATGAGCCATTAAATTCGCGGTCCGAAATTTGGCCGGCAGGACTGTCGGGCGAGGGCTCGAAGGTATGGACTCTGTACCCCATCCGCCGTGCCGCAATCGCGAACATCCGCCCCAATTGCCCACCACCCAACAGGCCGATCGTTGAGCCCGGCGGGAAGACCATTTCCATGGGCTTCAATCTGAAGAGAAGCAGCACGGTTGCACAACAATATTCAGGAGTCAGAATTCAGAATTCAGGAGACAGGGAGTAAAAAGGCTCGTTGGGGTTAATTCCGGACGGAAAGGCCCGTGAAGCACCCGAAAAGACGCGAAAAGGAAAAATAGAAATATTCAAAATATTCAGGAGTCAGGATACAGGAGAAAGGCTCGTTGGGGTTAATTCCGGACGGAAAGCCCGCGAAACACCCGAAAAGAGCGAAAAAAGGAAAAATGGACAGTCGTTCATTCTGCAACTCCTGAATTCTGAATTCTGACTCCTGACTTCTGTTCATTGAACATTCCGCGTATTCGTGCTTATTCATCGGAACGATGTTGTCAGAGTGGGAAATCAAGGCTCGGGCCCGCCATTGCGCACGAACGCAGGAAGCCTTCGACGATGGCGCGACAATTTATACCCTTTTGTTTCGGGACAGGGCCGGATTCAGACGTGAGGATATTTCTGAAAAAGCATGGCAGCAAATCAAGGAGGGTGTTGAGCCGTTCTCGTTCTGGAAATCAAAATTTCACGCGCCGCCGCCGGCAGCTCCGGAGCCGATGCCGAAGGAAACAATAGAAGAACTTTTGCGCACCTTGGTCAGTGAGGACCAGCCGGAGCATTTGAACGCGCGTTATGTCCTGGCGATTCTACTCGAGCGAAAGAGAACGTTGAAGCAAGTAGATATCCGTGAAGGCGCAGAGGGGAAGTTTTTGATTTATGAACACGTCAAAACCGGTGAGGCCTTCATCATTCCGGATCCCCGATTGAGGTTGGACCAGCTCGATGCCGTACAGCAGGAAATCTATTCGCTGCTGGCAAGGCCGTAGGAAGTTGCCAGTGCCAGTGTCAGTGTCAGTCGGGAACGATCACGGCTCGAGTTTTGTCTTTTGCTGATTTCCTTGGAAGATTTCTTGAAATGAACGAAAGACAAACCTCGAGCTATCGATCGTTCCCAACTGACACTGACACTGGCACTGACACTTCTCCCATGCTCGCCTGGTTCAACAAGATGCGTCCCCTTTACCTCGCGCCGATGGCGGGCGTGACAGACTCTGTTTTTCGCCGGCTTTGCAAGGAGCAAGGGGCGGACGTGTTGGTCACCGAATTTGTCTCTGCGGATGGTATTTTGCATCGGAACCAGCGCACGCGGGAGATGCTCAGTTTTCAAGCGGAAGAGCGCCCGCTGGGTGTCCAGTTGTTCGGTGCTGATCCGCAACGCATGGCGGAGGCAGCGAAATCTGTCATCGACTGGGTACAGCCGGATTTTATCGATCTGAATTTTGGTTGCCCTGTCAACAAGGTGGTCAGCAAACATGGTGGATCCGCGCTGCTCAGGGATTGTCCGCTCCTGGAACGGGTTGCGTCAGCGGTGGTTAAGGCCGTTGCCCCTGTGCCCGTCACGGCCAAGATCCGGCTGGGATGGAGTTCGGAGACGATCAACGCCACGACAACCGCGACTATTCTGGAACAAACCGGAATCGCGGCCGTCGCCGTCCACGGTCGTACCAAGGAACAGGGGTACTCCGGGGCGGCCGACTGGGAAGCCATTGCCCAGGTGGCGGAAACAGTTTCCATACCGGTGATTGGGAACGGAGATCTTGTCGACGTCGACGAAATAATTCTGCGGCTTCAATCGACCAAAGTACGCGGCTTAATGATTGGTCGCGCCGCAATGACATCCCCGTGGATTTTTCGACGGGCGAAACATTTTTTGCAGACCGGCGAATTTCTTGCGGATCCTTCGATCGAAGAGCGTTGGAGCCATATTCTGCGCCACTGCCTCATGGCAACGGCCGAAACCGGTTCCGAGAGACACGGGATGACCGCTCTGCGTGGTCGGCTGATGTCTTACTCGAAAGGGATGCCAGGCGGCCGGAGCCTGCGAGCAGAGCTTCAGCAAGTCTCCTCGGTGGCGCAACTGGAAGCAATCTCCGAGCGACATTTGGCGTGGGTGAGGGAAGAAGTGGTCAGTGTCTGAAGAAGTGGTCAGTGGTCGGTTGTCAGTTGTCAGCGAGATCAGCGAGGAGTCTCGGTCTTCGCAGTATTCGACGCACACTCAGGGAATTCCCGAGCGGCGATCGGAATTATCTCACCGACAACGGACAATCGACAACTGACAACTCTTCACTGGGACGTGATTTGTTCTGTGGGAAGAACAATGACGAATCTTCGCCCAGGCCGGGTCAGCAGGTAGAATCTGGTCGTCAAGGTGATTGCGGCAATGAAGAGCCCCGTTGCCAGGCCAGCCCAGATTCCCACCGCCCCTGCTTGGAAGACGAAGGCGGCGAGGTATCCGATGGGAATGGCGCATAGCCAATAGTAGGTAAACGCGAAGAGCATTGGCGCCCGGACGTCAGCCAATCCTCGCAAACCACCCATCGCGGTCACCTGGATCCCGTCAGCGATTTGAAATATGCCGGCAATGAGCAACAGATTTGAGGTCAGACCGACTACCGCGGAGTCGCTGTTGAATGAGTTCGCAATCGAGTGCCCCAGGATGGCATAGACAAATGCAAAAAACAGCATGATCAGCCCGGAGAGGCACAATCCACCGAAACCAATGACCCGCACCAATTCCTCGGTTCCGGCACCGACGGCCTGACCTATTCGTACACCAACCGCCTGCGAGATGCCGAGCGGGAACATAAATGTGGTCGCAGCACAGGTGATCGCGATCTGGTGAGCTGCGAGCGCCGCCGTGCCGATCCAGCCCATCAGAATCGCGGCGAACGCGAAAGCGCCGACTTCGGCTAAATACTGGAATCCAGTCGGTAATCCGATTCGCATGAGCGAGTTCATCGTTGGCAGATGAAGCAAACCTGGCCACAAAACCGAGAAACCGCCGCTGGTAACGCGCAAGCAAAACAGGAGAGTACCCAGCATGGTGACGATTCGCGAGATGAACGTTGCCCAACCGGCACCAACCAACCCGAGTGCGGGCGCTCCAAGGTTGCCGAAAATGAGCACCCAGTTCAGGAAGACATTCAAAGCGACGCCAAGATACATCATCAGCGCGGGTACGAGCGGCTTCGATACCGCCTCGCTAAAGCTCTTCGAGCTGATGAAAACAAGCGCCGGGACGAGTGACCAGCTCAAGATCGCGATAAATGGCTTTGCCTGAGCGAGAACCGTCTCTGGTTGGCGAAACACGGAGAGCCAGGGCTGCGCCAATGTCAGAACCGTAGCGAGTATCACTCCGACCATCACGGAAAGCCAGATGGACGAGCATAAGATAACCTGCTTGTGCCGGTCCATTCCGGCGCCGTGCGCTCGAGAGACGAGAACACCCACCGACGTGAGTACCCCGATACCGAAGACAAATGCGACGCTGATGAGACAATTCGCGAAAGCGGCCGCCGCGAGCGAACTCGTTCCAACGTGCCCCACCATGAGCGTATCGACCAGACCCATCAACATCTGGCCGACTTGACCAGCCATCATCGGGCTGGCGAGCGCCAGTGTCTTGACAAGCTCTGTCCTAAAGCGTCGGGCGTCCGGCATAGACCGTTCACCAAACCAAGATTTCAGCCTCTGACCAGGGGAAATGTATCGGCGGTCGGGGGAAACGTATCGGCGAACCGTCCCCCCGTTTCCCCCTTGCGTTTGCTTTTAGGCGATGCAGATCCATATTCGCGCGTGATGGCAGTGACTGAAGTTAAGTACAAAATCGGGAATGAGCGTTTGGTGAAGGTGACGGGAAGCGCCGCGGCAAAGCTTTCGCAGTTGCTCCAGCGACAGGGTCGCCCGCGGGGCGCTCTCCGAGTCGCAGTCATCGGCGGCGGTTGCTCCGGTTTGCAGTACAAGATGGATCTTGTCGATGGACCGGCGAACCGCGATATCCTAGTGGAATCCAACAGCGTTCGTGTCGTCGTTGATCCAAAAAGCGCGCTATTCGTGAGCGGTTCCTTGCTCGACTACAGCGACGACCTCCAGAAGGGAGGATTCAAGGTGACGAATCCAAACGCCGTGGCGCATTGCTCTTGCGGTGAAAGTTTCTCTGCCTGATGGACTACTTCGCCCTCCTCGATATCGAGCGACGGCCCGCAATTGCCGAAGAATCTCTAAAGAATGCCTACTTTCGCAAGACTGAATCGCTCCGTCTGGATCAGGCCGGAGCGGATGCGTTGTCTTCTCTTAACATGGCCTTCCGGATCATTTCGAATCCTGCAACGCGAATTCAGCACCTGCTAAAGCTTGAGTTCGGAATTGCTCGCGAAGCGCGAATCGGGTCTGACCTCGGCGAACTCTTTGGAAGCGTCGTCGAAGCGTTGGAAAAGGCCGACCAGGAGTTCGGCTCACTCTCAGCCGAGAGTTCAGCGCTGATTCGCGCCTTGGCGTTCCGAACCATGGACGGCGTGCGCGAAAGACTGGTTCAGATAGAAGATGAACTCTGGCAGCGAGAGCGTAGCCTGCTCTCGGAGCTTGGCCAGATCGATGGGATCTGGCCGGAGAGCCCGGCTCAGTGTCGCGAGTCGCTGGCACGGATTGCGGTTGACCTAACGTTCGTGCAAAAGTGGCTGAGCGAGGTGCGCGAAAGAAAAATTCGCTTGGAAGAACTCGCTTAGCGTCCGATTCATATAATTTCAGCGAAATTTATTAGCTTATGAGTGATATCGTCGGGATTGATCTCGGAACAACGAATTCGTTGATAGGTGTGATGGATTCCGGTTTCCCAATCCTGATCGCTGACCGAGATGGATCCAGGCTGACGCCTTCCGTGGTTTATCTCCCGGAAACCGGCGATCCTGTGGTCGGTGCTCCGGCGGATCGGATGCGTGCACTCTTCCCGGAGCGGACGATCTATTCCGTCAAACGCCTGATCGGACGCAGACCGGGAGAATCGGAGAAGGAAGAGTTCCCTTTCGTTGTCAAATCTGAAAGCGGCCGGACGCTGTTGGAAATCGGTCAACGACTGTTCAGACCAGAAGAGATCTCCAGCCTGGTACTCAAAAAACTCAAAGCCGATGCTGAAGCCATCCTTGAAAATCCGGTCGATCGCGCAGTGATCACGGTTCCCGCTTACTTCAACGACTTGCAACGCCAAGCGACAAAGCGGGCCGGGGAGTTGGCAGGGTTCGCCGTCGAAAGAATGATTAATGAACCGACCGCTGCTGCGTTGGCCTACGGTCTGAACAGACTGGCTGATCGCTCGCGGATTGCCGTTTACGACCTCGGCGGTGGAACTTTTGACATCTCCATCCTCGAACTCAACGAGGGCGTATTTCGTGTCTTATCCACGAACGGCAATACCCGGCTCGGCGGCGATGACATCGATCGCGAGTTGGTCCGCCTCTTGAAAGAACGCATCACCGGGCGCCATCCTGAACTTCGGCAGGAACTCGATAATAAATTGTTCGTGGCCAGAATCCGGGAAATCGCGCACCTCGCCAAGCTGCGCTTATCAACGGAAGACATGGTGCAGGTCGAAATCCCGTTCCTTTCCGGGAATCGCAGTTTCTCTTATAACCTGACCCGACAAGAGTTGGAAGCGGTGGCCCGGCCGATTATCCGGCGCACTCGTTCCCATTGCCTGCGCTCACTCGATGATGCCAAACTGGATCCAGTGAAGCTCGATGAAGTCATTCTCGTCGGTGGCGTTACTCGCATGCCCATTGTTCGCCAGTTTGTCGCGGAGGTCTTTCAACGACTCCCTAACAATACTCAAAATCCCGATGAAGCGGTGGCTGTAGGCGCAACGATCCAAGCAGGTATACTTTCCGGTCAGGTGCAAAATGTCGTCCTGCTGGACGTAACTCCTTTGTCCCTTGGTATTGAGACCTTCGGCGGGTTGATGAACGTGCTGATTCCGCGGAATTCCACGATCCCTTGCAAGGCCGGCGAAATGTTTACGAATGCGGTCACGAACCAGACCGCGATGCAAATCGTCGTCTTGCAAGGTGAACGCGAGCTGGCAAAGGATAACTGGGAACTCGGGCGATTTGATCTCCAGTTTGAACAGGTTGCCAAAGGTATCGCCAGGGTGGGTGTTCAATTTGAAATCGATGCCGACGGTATACTGCACGTCCTGGCCCGTGATACTCGGACTGGGTGGGAAAAGGTCGTCGAACTTAGCAGTGCCGTAGACGTCTCCGACGAGGCCGTAGAAAAAATGATCGCCGAATCTTTGGATCATGCCTTCGATGACATGGCTGAGCGTCTTTGGACCGAGGCGGTTTTGAAGAGCAACGAACTGTTGCCGGCGGTCCGCAGCGCAATGACCCTTGTGGGCGATCAAATCGAACCAGACGATCAGCGCAAGATCAATGCGCTCGTCCATGAAGTTGAAGCTGCTCTCAAAAGCCACGATCCGCCCCGCCTAAAAAAATCAAATGCTGAACTCGACGAAGGAACCCAGCATCTGGCGACACTCCTGATTGATCGCGCGATGGCGGAAGCTGCCAAGCGCAAGCGGTAAGGACGCACGATTCAGAAGAGGCAATCCAGCTTTTTGCCATGGTTTTAGGCCCCGGAGGGGCTAGTCAAATCTTTAGTAAATAAGGCGTCCCGCCTTACCCTTCCTAAATCGTTCTTGGTAGGTCCAGGGTATAAGGCGGGACGCTTGGGTTGCGGGAGACGGTAAGGCGGGACGCCTTACTTACCAGAGATTCGGGCACAGAACATTACACTAGCGAGAATTCTCGATTTGAGAGCCCGGCTCCGTGCGAGTGTCAAAAAATATTTTAGGCGGAACCGCGTCGCTGATGGTCCAGCGCGATTTGCCATTGAACGCTTTGATCTGTATGTAGCCGGTGTCTGCCGGGTAGGCTTTAATGATCGTGTCCCTCCAAAATCGCCCGTCGTTCGACGCTTCAATATCGACGGTGAGAGGTGCGTCGCCGACGTATTGGCCGTTGACCTCGATTTTAGCACCTTTGGGTTCCGAGACGATCTGGACTTTGAGCCTCTGCCTCTCAACGTGCGTGTGCGATGCGCACCCGGAACAGAGCAGCAAAACGGAGGCCATCAAGGAGGCAGGAATGGCGGGGAAGAGTGGGTGGGCGCGATGCATGAGAGTTGCCTTATCAGAAATGGGAGTGGTTCGTCTCGCATTTTGTCTCTGAATTTCGCGGTCGTGCGGACGAATGGTCGTTTTGGGGTCGGGACGGGCAAAACGAGGAGGAAACGAGTGCGAATCCTGGGTCATTCTCTGGAAAGCGGCTGATTGGATCAGTGGGGTACAAGATCAGGTGAAAATGTAACATACTGGTAGAAAGTGACTTACAGTTGTAGTATACGCCTGTAATAAATGGATTGACTGGCCGGTTAAATAGCTTATCCTGCTTCCGGGTTTCTATAGAATTTTTCTGGGCATTTCGGAATGCCGCTCCGCTAAGGAGCGATAGACCGGGATGCTGAGAGAAAGAAGAAAGGGATCTCCGCGAGGAGTCCTTTTCGGAACTCTCAAGGTTAAAACGTTAACTTGAGGAGGAAAATATGGAAATTTCCGTAGTCACGGCTTTGCTGAAAAGCGTCGCCTACAATGACGAGGCGTACGATGCACGAGTCGTTCCTGAGGCGGATTTTGTACCGTTTGATCTCTCGTATTTGAGAGATTTTTCGAGACAAGGCGAGAAATCGAGAAATCCGTTCGGAGGACGCGGCCAAAATGCATCGGATGCTCTTCCGGCGTAATTGCCACACGAACGCTACCAAGCTTCGTCTGGCGTCCCCCCAGACAACTTTTTTGCCTTGTGGGCGAACCCTTTTCATTGATGAGTCCCGGCGTTGAGACGCCAGCACAGGCTTCCAGCCTAGTATCGCAGTTGAAGAGGTAAGGCTGGACGCCTTACTTACTGGTCGGCAAGCCGTCCGCTTGTTTCGGGGTGGTCGTTTTACAGGATATTGACTCGATGAGTCTTTCTCCTTATTGAGGACCATGAATCGACCCGCAGAGCCGCTTGACCTACGAACGATCGAAACCGCGCTTGATCAATTCAGCGTCGTTGTCGTAAACGGGGGAAAACGGCTGTTTGAAGAGGGTCGCGTCCACTCGCTCAAGGAGACCGCGCGTCCGAATACCCTTGAAGGTGAGGTTTCTGAGAAAGACGGTAAAACGTACCAGGTTACCCTGTCATTTGGCAAATCCGCCGCGAACCTGCTCTGTACCTGTCGAATTGGGACAGAATGCAAACATGTTTATGCCGCGTTGCTTTTTCTTTCCAAGAGATTCCGGAAACAAATTATCGTCCAGGATAAGGAGAGCCAAAACACTCAAAGGGGTGCTGACTACTTTTCGCTGATCACGGATCCGACGCTGCTGACCGAAAAACTGACTGACTTTGTCGAACGCCTCGAAGAGCTCTTTCAGACTTATGAGTTGGGAAAGCAGATCAATGGACGAATATTGAAAAGCCTCTTTTCGGATTGGCCGGCAGACGAGTACTGGTCCGAAATAAACATTGCCACCGGCGAGCGCTTGTCCCGGGTCCAGTTCTGGCATTTCCTCGTCGCCAATTTGCAACAAAGAGGACTCAAAGTCCCCTCGCTATTCGGTGAGTTGAACGACACCAGCGCCTCGAAAAGCTTAATTGAAAAATGGAATGACTCCCAGGAAACGCAAAAGTGGGCCATTCGTTACGAGCGAAACAATGAACCCATTGTTTATCAACGGTTCATTTCCGAATTCCGCTGGGTCATCGATGGACGCGATCTTTGCCTTGAGGTGAAACATGGAAACGAGCCATTCCGGCCTTTACGCTCCGATGAATTGCATCGCCTGGCAACGGGATGGCGCTCTGGACGTTTACAAATTTCGATTGAATCATTGCTCTTGCTGCTGCAACACTTTCTTGCTGACGGTTATCAACCGCCGGTGCGATTGCCGCTTGGCTCTGGATTGGCCGGTCGCTTAAACGGCTTGTTTCAATCAGACGAAATCAGGCGGCGAACGGTTGGGTACAGCGGTCAGCCGCTGCACCTGGAACGCGGCAGCACCGGGTGGGAAATGGTCGAAGCCTCGGCTTCGCTGTACCGGTTTCAACTGATGCACAACGGTCAAGTGCCGGACACCACGCTCCTGATGCTTCCCGGACCGACCACTCTTTATTGGTTCAGATCTACCTTGCTGGAAGCCGGTCCGCCCCCTTTTCCAATTGACTCCCTGGAGTGTCATCCAGTCATGGAGATCCCACGATCCGCGGTCGAGTCAGTTTCAGGAATCCGGCATCTGGTCGACAGTGTCTCGATCTTGCCGGATCCTTTGTCCAAACGTGTGACTCGGATCCAGCCCAAACGAGTTCTCACGGCCCGTACGGAGTCGACCGAATTGGGCGAGTCGGTAGTGTTTGTTCCCCGGTTGGTTGATCCGCGCAACGGAACGGAGATCCAATCTTCTGACCACTTTGGCTGGAGTATCTCAGGGAAACAGGTCGTACAGGAAGGCGATCACTTCGTCGTTTATCAACTCCCGGATCAAACTGATTTCAATGAACTGTTCTCCAGATTGCCGTCCGAATACGACCTCTGTTCCAAATCCTGGCGCGTCAAGAATCCAAAACGTGCCGTCGAGCTATTTGCCAAATGGTCCCGATCGCTGCCTGACGATGTGGAATTGCAGACCTCTGAATCGTTGCGAGGGTTAAGCACGAAACCGCTCGAAATCGAACTTTCTTTCGCTTGCGAAGATGTTGGAAACGATTGGTTTGACCTCCGATTTTCCTGGTCGGAAGGGGAGTTGAGGCTCTCTCCCGCGGAGCTTCAGGCGCTCCTCGACGCTCGGGGTAATACGGTCCAATTCTCCGCGCGTGCCTATCAGAGTTTGAGCGTCCGACAACCTCTAAAATTGATGAAGACGCTGGATGAACTTGGGATATTACCTCGCGACCTGGCGGCCGGCCCGCAGCGTTTGCATTTATTGCATCTGCGCACACTGCTCGCAGCGAATCTCGTTCCAAAAGAACTTCATGCAGAGCTCGAGAGGCGGCTCGCTCAAATCAAGACGGAGGTTGTCACCGACATTCCAGACACCATTCGAGCAAACTTACGCCCGTATCAGATCGCCGGATTTCGATTTTTGACTTATCTCAGCTCGAATCGCTTTGGCGGTATTCTCGCCGACGACATGGGACTGGGAAAAACGCTCCAAACATTGACTTGGCTCGCCTGGCTCCGGAATGCTGCCTCCATTCCGGGCCCCAGCCTTATTGTTTGTCCCAAGTCCGTTGCCGACAATTGGGTCGATGAAGCTGAACGTTATTATCCGTCACTTCCAATTGCAGCCTTAAAGAAACCGGAGCTGCAGGCCAAGTCGGTTGAGCCAGGACAGATCATGGTTCTCAACTACACACAGCTTCGTCTGTTGAGCGAGAATCTGGCTCAAATCGAATGGGATGCTGTCATTTTTGATGAAGGGCAATATCTTAAAAATTCAAACTCGCAAACCGCTCAATCCGCCCGCGCGTTAAAAGCCGCCCACAAGATTCTCCTGACGGGTACGCCGATCGAGAACAGGTTGTTGGATCTCTGGAGCCTGATGCATTGTGTGATGCCGGGAGCGCTCGGAACGCAGGGTTCGTTCAAGCGCGAATTCCAAGATTCGGGCGACGCCGAGTCCAGAGCGCGCCTCTCTCGCAGAGCGCGTCCATTCTTGTTGCGCCGCACCAAGGAAGAAGTCGCATTGGAATTACCGCCAAAGATTGAAGAAGATATTCGAGTCACCATCGAGGGAAAGCAGGACGAACTTTATCGCGCTGAAATCAAAGTCGCCCGCCAGAACCTCCTCAAGATTAAAGATGGCGAACAACTCGACAAAGAGCGGTTCAACCTGTTGACATCGCTGTTACGACTACGCCAAATCTGCTGCCATCCCGCGCTAGCCGGACTCAAAGACGAATCGGCGACGAGCGCGAAATTGGAGGCGCTCGTCGATTTGCTGGAGCCCTTAATCGAGGAGGGGAACAAGGTTCTGGTGTTCAGCCAATTTGTTGAAATGTTGCGTCTGATTGAAGAGCGGATCAGCAATTTGGGTTGCCCACTGTTCAAGCTCACCGGACAAACGGAAAATCGCGGCGATCTGATCATGAATTTTCGGCGTGAACCAGGTCCAGGTGTATTCCTTATCTCGCTGAAAGCCGGCGGCTCTGGACTCAATTTGGAAGTAGCATCGTACGTGATCCTTTTTGATCCCTGGTGGAATCCAGCCGTCGAAAATCAGGCCATTGATCGCACCCATCGAATCGGTCAAACCAAGACAGTCTTTGCCTACCGACTGCTGGTCCGCGATACCGTGGAGGACAAAATCCGTCAGCTGCAGATCCGGAAGGCCAACTTGGCCAAAAACGTGCTGGGCGAAGAGGCGTTCGGCCGGGCACTGACTCTTGATGATTTTCGGTATTTGCTCGAGTAGCCTGCAGGGCCTGAAGCTGCACCTTTCCGTACTTTTGCAAAAGGTTCTCCGTGATCGTTTTGCCCTTGGCCCGCGACCAATACCCCTGTAGCTCGGCGACAATCCTGAGGTTCGGATGGCCCTTGATTACCGACTCGAAACCGTCGATACCCCGTGCGGTGGCAGCTGCGCCATACTCGCCGACAAGGTAGACTACGTTCCCACCCTCCGGTAATTTGTTACATAGGAAGCGGATGGCTTTGTCCCTTTCCTACACTAGGTTCGCGAGGGTACCGAGTTCCATCGTGGGCTCGACAAACTTGCCCGGAGCTCAGATGAGAACACCGACCAATCCGTGCGCCGAAGTGAATCATGAGTGGGCAGATGGCTTCGTCCGCCGAGTCCGCGTGCAACCTGCGCAGCGACCCAGGCGGCCAGTTCCATCCGGCCGCGCAACGATAGCCCGCCCAGGATCCCGGCGCCATACGCGCCATGGAAAGCGTCACCGCAGCCCGTGGTGTCCACTGCGGCAACGGCGAACGCCGGTTGGTGAAGCACGCCATCCCCGGTGAGCGCCCAGCTGCCGCGCACGCCGTCGGTCACGATGAGCTGCCCAGTCGTCTTTTTCGCTAGACTTAGCAGCGCCTGCTCCGCGGTTTCTTCGCCCGTGAGTGCACGGGCTTGGCTTAGCGGCAAAATGCAGTCGGTCGCCAGTTCGATGAGCCGCCAAGCTGCTCCCGGGTCGCCTGCTTCGACGTCGAGTACGGAGTGCCCGCCCACCTCACGCACCGCCTCGAGAACCGTGGGTGCGGCGTCAGGCTCGTATCCGTCGACGAGCACCAGCTTCGCCCGGCGCACAACATTCAAAGGGATGTCGGCGGCTTTCAAGAGGTGATATCCTTTAGCCATGTAGAAGATGGTGCGCTCGCCGGTTTGCGGATCCACGTGGACGACCGCGGCGACCGGTGAGGCATCCGGATCCGTGATGAAGAAATCGTCCAAGACTCCGTACCGTTTGAACTCGGCCCGGGTAATCGTGCTGAGCGCATTGTTGCCCATACGGGTGACGAAACCCGTCCGCCATCCGAACGCTCCAAGCACACAGGCGGCAGTCGCCGCCGGACCACCGCCTTGCAGGACCAAGTCGCGCGCGGGTTGCTTTTCGCCGGGCGTAAAATGGTCGGGCAACTGCACGAGGATGTCGACCACGTTAATTCCGACGGCCAAAGCGTCTAGGGGTGCAAACTCGTTCATCATTTCAACATTCGGACGCGACCAAGGCTTCGCAGAAAATAAAATTTTGCCCGCTATTTGAAATGTTCCTGCTTCGTCATTGCAAGCTAACTATGGAATCCTCTCAGCTCATTGGTCGCCGTTCTCGGGCGGGCAAGGCCCGGCACCGGGCTATGCCATGCCGCTGAGCGAAGAGCGCCGAGGGGCACTCCAGGAACGAATTCGTTCGAACCTGCCAATTGCCAAGGATGGATCGATACCTTTAATGGCTCGGGCGTGGGCTGTTCGTGGACGCGTGCCGTGACTGGTCGGCAAGGCTCTTGATAAATGTAGACGTGGCTGGATTTCAGAAACTAACGATGGCAGCGCCGGTTGGTGGCATTTCAGAAACAATTTCGGTTGCGGGAACTTCCTCTAGCTGAAATCGATCCTGAATTTGATCGCAATACTTCCAGTGCAGACATGCTGAAATTAGGAATGCCACGCCTACCAGGATGCCAAAAATTCCACCGATGATCGACGCGTCGCCATCGTGATCTTTTGCGACAATCAGGAGGCCTAAAAGGGTAAAACCCAGGGCCAAGCCAATCAAGCTGATTGAGGTTGAAATTTTCTCCAGTCGCCTTGGTGTTCTCATCCTGAATTCCGGTCGTCGATTTGGCTGTGCGGGCGGCTCGCTGCTAAGCAGTCGGGCTTCGTCAACTTACAAAGGCGTGAGAAAGCCCGAGTTTCAGGAAACTTGGTAATCAGGCCCACTTTTTGTACCCTGGAGGGAATGGCGCTTCTAAGTTAAGGGCTGTTTGGGAGGCTGTAGGATTCAGATGACATGAGCCGACAACAAACAGCGCTCGCTGTAAGTTGTGCCGGTTTGGCGGTTTGTGACCAAGGACTGTGGGAGCCGAATCGCCAAGAGTTCCTAAGCCAAGCCTTCGATTTGCTGAATTAAGCGGAAGGCTTTTCCTTAATGGGTGCCCCCGTCTTGGGCCGCGACCGCTCGATGACGACAAGTGTGACGTAGTAAGTGGCAATCGCCACGGGTGTCGCGATCATTACCGCGCCGAGCAGAATTGGCCGGCCGACGGTGAGGAACGTTGACCAGTGGAACCAGGCCGATGGGCGTTGATGCGACAAATGCAGGCTCGGCGGCAGCTCATGAGGATGGCTCAAAAGCCAATACCCTATATCGTATTCCCACCGGAGCAGCAGCGGCAGCAAGGGGAGGGCTATATCGTGCAGGGTTGCGGCAATGGCCGTCGCCAGTAAATTGGCGCGCACCAGCCGGGAAACCCCGAGCGCAAGCAGCGTCTTAAATCCCCACAACGGCACGAACCCGAAGAACATTCCGATCGCCGTGCCCAATGCGATCGAGTGGGTGGTGTCCTTAAGTTGGACCAGTTGCCGGCTCTTATCGCGAAGCCATCCGATCGGGTTCATAGGGGCTGAAGTTACCGAACTTCAGTCTGTTATGGAACAGCAGAATTGTGCACGATTACCGGACGCTACGTGCCGCGCGAGTGACGCCTGGTGTCTCGGAGCAGCTTTTGTACTTCTTCGTCGGATATTTGGCCGAAGATCTCATACGATTGGCCAACCGAGTAGAATGGATCTGGCCGGACGATCACGACCAATTCATCCACTACTTGTTGCAGTTCGTCGCAGGATTCTACCGGTGCGGCCGGCGCGGCGACGACGATTCGAACCGGTGGTTGTTGCTTCAACGCGGCGACCGCGGCGAGCATCGTCGAACCGGTAGCAATGCCGTCATCTACCAGAATGACGGTTTTTCCTCTCACTATCGGTGCAGCCCGATGTCCTCTGTAGGCAAGCTCGCGCCGGTCCAGTTCAATTCGCTCTCTTTCTGTTACCGCGTCGATGACCGCCTCGGAAATACGCTTTGAGCGGATGACCACGTCGTTGAGGACGCGAATGCCGCCGGACGCAATGGCGCCCATCGCCAATTCTTCCTGACCCGGCACACCAAGCTTGCGCACGATAAAAACATCCAACGGAACCCGGAGCGACTGCGCAACCTCGAACGCGACAGGCACGCCGCCTCGCGGCATTCCCAGAACGACAATATCTTTGCGATCCACATAGTGACTCAGCTTTTTCGCCAGCGTCCTCCCCGCGTCGGTTCGGTCCTGAAAGAGCTTTGCCATATCGCTTGCCCTATTTGTTCAATTTAGTAGCGTTTCGTTCGACACCTGTTATGACGCCAGACGATCTACCGATACCATCCTCAGGCGAAACTGCCGTGAGCCTTGAAAGCCCGCAAGTCGTGACGGATGAAAAAGATCTTCCTTATGATAGAATACTGGTTCCGATCGATTTTTCCGAGCATTCCAAAAGGACCGTCTCGTACGCCACGAGAACAGCCGTCAGGCACGACTCGACCATCTACCTTCTCCACGTCTTCCAGATCCCTGACTATGTGGTGACTCCGTATGCGCGACGAAGGCAGAACTCCGCGGAGGTCCAATCGCACGTCGTTGCCGCCGAGCAAGAGGCCAGGGAGACCCTTGAAGCGTTCGCCCAAGAGCTTCTAAACAGGGGAATCAAAGTTCAGCCTTACCTGCGGGTGGGATATCCGTTCGACGAGATTGTCCTGATGGCAAACCATTTCAAGGTCGATCTGATCATCATTGGATCGCACGGCCGCGGCGGAATTTCGCGGTTGCTGGTTGGCAGCACGGCCGAGCGCGTCGTCGAACACGCGATTTGCCCGGTGCTCGTCGTGAAGGGACCGCGACCTGGGGCGGGGTCGGAATAAACCGGCCTTCTGAGACCTCTATTGGTCAGAGCTACCGGTCATATGAAGATCATTTACGCGCTATTGATTCTTGCTTGCTTCACCACATCGGACCGAGTTTTCGCACAAATGAACGATTCAAAATCCTCGCCTAAACTGGAGTCGGCTGTTTTCGGCGGCGGCTGTTTCTGGTGTCTTGATGCTCAATTTAAACTGATCAACGGCGTCAAGTCCGTGCTCTCGGGGTATGCCGGAGGAACGACCAAGAACCCGACTTACGAACAGGTGTGTAGCGAAACAACCGGGCACGCTGAAGTGATTCAGGTTGAATTCGATCCCGCCGTCGTCAGCTACGAGGATTTGCTGCGGAAATTCTTTCGCGCTCATGACCCGACGACCTTGAATCGACAGGGTCCGGATGTGGGCACTTCGTACAGGTCGATCATCCTGTACAAGGACGAGAATCAAAAGGCCATCGCTGAAAAGGTGAAGGCCGAAGCGCAAAAACTGTGGCCCGATCCAATCGTGACCGAGATTGCGCCTCTCAACGCTTTCTACACGGCGGAAGACTATCATCAGGATTATTATGCGAAAAACCCAGACCAGGGTTACTGCCGAGTGGTCGTGGCGCCGAAAGTCAAAAAATTCGAAAAACTCCTGAAAGAGGAGAAGCCGTAAGCCTTTTCGAGAGTTTTCAATCGGGGTTTAAGGGATGTTGAAGAGTAACCGCTTCCGGATTCCGATCCCGATCGACAATGATATTTATTTTCCATCCATTTTGCTCCAGTTGGTAATATCTGGGCACCTGATCACCAGTCGCCGAAAATCCATACTTCGATAACCAGTCAGTCGGTAAGGGCTGGTGGGGAACGATTTCGCTGCCGAAGATGGAAAATTTCCCCTTAAAGACGTGGGTCGGATGACCGTCCATGGATGGGAGAAAGTCGGGATCAAGTACCCAGGTAATGCGCAAATTTTTGGCATCCGAAATGTATCGGACTCCATCCGCATCCCAAGAAATGTCCTTTCCATTCGATTTAGACAGGTTCTGAAAGTCCGGATTTGTCTCCTGGAGGAGAACCCCGATATCGCTGGTATCGAGAACGTGCTGGCCCAGAATCACAAACGTGCCGTCAAAGTGCACTTCGGAAAAACCAACAGGAGATTGACCCCATGCAGGGAGGAGACCTGTAAATAAGAAGCAACAGGAGATCGCGAAATGACAAAGTCCACCTCTCCAGAGCCTTGGCATACATTTCATACAGTGTGATTTGTATCAAAATACCCAGGGAGACACAAGCCGTCGACTGCCTTGGCCGTCACAATCTTTGCCGTGCGAATGACGCTTCTCAAGGGTGACCCCCGTAAAGAAATCGAGGACGAGGCTCTTTCCTCGCAATCGTTCTTAAATCGTCCTCGTCCTCGCCCTGTCAACGCGTTCGTGAAGCCATGGACGTATATTCCGAATGCCAGTTTTTTAGCACAATATCTTGTATTTTAGGATACAGTTTCATACAATATGGAGGTATGACGCAGGAGGCTCTTCTTACTAAGTGGAAATTTGTGGTTGAGTTTGAGGACGCAGCAACTAACGAAATATCGGGAACAATCGGACAAGCGGACACTCGTGAAGAATGCGAAGGCCTTCTCGAGTACGAGAGGCAGAACCTTTATTCGGATGGACAAATAATTCTAAATGCGGAGGCGGCTGAGGTGTGCGCGCAATGTGAGGGTGAAGGAGAGATTTCAGCGGGGAGCAGCGGCCTGGTCATTTGTGATGCCTGTGGCGGCCGCCATGGCCCGATAGCGACCCTGACGTCCTCGCTCGGGCCGAAGGGAACGGAATATTTACTCATGCGCCGGGGTGATTTCACCCCGGGAATTTCGCCGCGCCGAGCTGCCTGACAGTCGGCGGTTCAGGAAGCAAGCTGCCCGTGATTCCTTTTTCCATCCTCGATCTTTCGCCAATTGCCCAAGGCGCGACGCCTGCCGACGCCTTGCACCGTTCCCTGGATCTAGCACAGCACGCCGAACGTTGGGGCTATCGCCGCTATTGGCTGGCCGAGCACCACAACATGGCGGGCATCGCGAGTGCTGCAACTGCCGTAGTGATTGGATACGTCGCGGGTGGAACGAAAACGATTCGTGTTGGATCAGGGGGCGTGATGCTACCCAATCATTCTCCGCTCGTTATCGCCGAGCAATTCGGGACTCTAGCCTCTCTTTATCCTAACCGCATCGATCTCGGGCTGGGTCGTGCGCCTGGTACCGACATGCTCACCGCACAAGCCTTGCGCCGCGGTCCTTTCGCTGGCGCCGATCATTTCCCTGAGGACCTGCAGGAGCTCCAGGCCTACCTGGAACCTTTACGCCTAGGACAAAAGATCCAGGCTGTTCCGGGCGCCGGAACGCAGGTCCCGATCTGGCTGCTCGGTTCAAGTCTGTTTAGTGCGCAATTGGCTGCCTTGCTGGGGCTACCGTTTGCCTTCGCCTCCCATTTCGCTCCCGGCGCCCTGATACAGGCGCTGGAGGTTTATCGGCGCAAGTTCCAGCCCTCCAGGCAACTTCAGCAGCCCTATACCATGATCGGCGTGAATATCTTTGCCGCCGAAACCGATAAGGAGGCGCGCCGCCAATTCAGTTCCGTCCAGCAGGCCTTTATCAACCTTCGGCGAGGGACGCCAGGTCCGGTACCCGCGCCCATTGACGACATCAGAGAATACGCCGCCGACTTCGAGATCGCTCAGATCGAGGAGGCGCTGGCATATTCCGCTGTTGGTTCCGCTGAAACCGTGGAACGCCAACTGCGGGTTATTCTCGGGCAAATCAAACCCGACGAACTAATGGTCACGGGACATTTCCATGACCATGCCGCCCGGATTCGGTCGTTCGAGATTGCTGCTGCCGTGCGAGAACGCCTCGAATAATTCGTCCCTGAAGGCGAACACCGCACTGGGTTCTGGAAGAAGCTGTGGGCGAGTGTCTTGGGAAATGCGGATTGCGGATTGCGGAATTGGGGGGGATTTGGGAAATGCGGATCGCGGAATTTCGTATTCCTCAATTCTAAAATATTGAAGCTTCGCTAAAGCCCATTCTGCAATCCGCCTTTCGCGATCCGCCTTTTCCCAATCAGCCCATTCCGCAATCCGCATTTCGCGATCCGCATTTCCCCTCAATCTCCCTAGCGCAATCCGATAAAGGCCGGGCCACCCCATCCGCCCCACGCGCCAAAGTTCATCGATGCTTCCTGGTTCATCTCCGCCGCCTCAAGATTATCGTTAGCCAGTTTGTTCTCCAGACGAAGCTGCTTGTACGATTGATATTGTTGGGGCCCGCCTACGTAGGCTTGGTTGTTAGCCGCATCGGGGAAGACGTAGTAGGTCTTCCCGTCTTTCTGAACCAGGCTCACTTTGTCCACCGGGAGTGCCTGGAGCTTTTGTTGCTGCGCGGGCGTTTTGGGGACGATCACTTTGAAGCCGGCGGCGATCAGCAGGTTCTCTTTATTCTGCGTCTGGGTGCCGGCGCAACCGGCTACCAGAGCTAAAAGCGCGAACGCGCCAATGAGGTTCAATCCGTTGAAGAGATGTTTCATGGGTTTTTGATTGTTACTGGTTGGTCTGGATATCATGCCCGTTTCGTTTGCATTTATCGATGTGAATCGCGCAAATAAACGCTCGCTAACTAACGCTTCTATTCGCCGGTGTGTGAGCTCAGGGCTTTCTGGATCTGCGCTTTGACGGCTTCCATGTTGAAGCTCGCGCCCTTCTGCATCGGCGGAAACTCGATTAAGGTCTGGGCGGCCTTGGCTACCTCTTGTTGCACGAAGACGAAGCGCCAGAACTCGTAGACGAACCAGTTGTAAAAGGCCAGGGACCCGCTCTTGCCATCGGGCATTCCCGTGCGCTCATACGGGTCCAGCCGCAGATTGGTCAGGATCGGCCAATCGACCTTCTCCGTGGCGCCAAGCCAGCCACTGGGCTGGTCTGTGAAGCGGTTCCTTGAGTGTCTGCGGGTAGTTGCGATGGCACGAGTCCTCCATCGCGTCCAGGTGGTAAAGATACCCGAAAAATTCGTCGAATCCGTGAAGGGTGGGCAGGAATTGGTTCAGGTCGCCCAGGTGGTTCTTCCCGAATTGGCCGGTGGCGTAGCCCATGGTCTTGAGCACCGTGGCGATCGTCGGCGCCTCGTCGGACATTCCGAGCGGGGAGCCGGCCTGACCGACGGTGGTGAGCCCGGTGCGGATCGGCAATTCGCCCGTGATAAAGTTTGCCCGGCCCGCCGTGCAGCTGGCCTCCCGCCTCAGCGCAGGAGAGACCATGACCCAGGCTCCTACGCTCGCCAAAACCAAGTCCCTTCTGGAAGGGGGCCTCTTCAGCAAACCGGATATCGATTTAAACGCTTACTATGTGCTCGCGCTGAATGAAGACCCGACCATTTCCGTCGTCGATCCCCTCTTTGGCTTCGGAGGTTCCAAGCTGCTGGCGATGGTTCCTTTGAAGAGTCGAGGGGACGACTGGGTCTTGTCCGCCGACCAGAGGGCGCTCTACGTCTCAATGCCGGACAGCAATGCCGTCGCGGTCGTCGATACGACCTCCTGGGAAGTCAGGGCCTCAATCGCCACCGGCCTAAGTCCATCTCGCGTGGCGCTGCAGCCGGATCAACATTATTTGTGGGTCGCCAATCTAGGCTCGGGCACGGAGGCGACTGAGGGCGGTGTGACGGTCATCAACACCGCTGATCTCTTGACGAACGGATACATCCCGACGGGTCGAGGTCCATATGAGATCACTTTCTCCGAGGATAGCCGGTATGCGTTCGTTCTAAATCGGAAGAGCGGGTTGCTCTCCGTCATCGAAGTCTCCACCTTGAAGAAAGTGGTGGAAATCCCGGTGGGAACTCGGCCGGCGTCGATGGCTTACTGCTCGAAAGCGCGTTCGTTGTACGTGACGGATGAAGAGTCAGGAGAGATCGACGTCGTAGATGTGCAGCGAGACGAAGTGACCGCCAGGATCAAAGGGGAAGCTGGACTGGGGCAGATCAGATTTCCTCCCAACAGCCAGTTCGGATTTGCGGTCAATCCGAAGAGGAATGTCCTCTATATCGTCGATTCCTCGTCTAACCGGATCGTGCAGACGGGCGACATGTTGCACGAGCCCTATCAGGTTGCCTTCTCGGATCGGTTGGCCTATGTCCGCCATCGTCAGGATGCGACTGTGCTGATGGTCCCGCTGAACGCCATTGGGGTTGCCGGCAAGCCGGTGCCGGTTGTCGATTTCCCAGGGGGACAGAGTCGGCCAGGTGACGTGAGCGTCCCGAGTTTGGCTGACAGCGTGGTGGAAGTGCCCGGCGGGGACGCTGTGCTGGTGGCCAACGATGCGGATCGAGCCGTCTATTTCTACAGGGAAGGAATGGCCGCCCCGGTCGGACAGTTTGACAACTATGGGCACCATCCCCGCGCCGTCCTGGCCGTGGACCGGAGTCTCAGGGAACGTTCGACGCCAGGCTCTTACGAAACCTTTGTCCGGCTCCCGAAACCTGGTAACTACGAAGCCATTTTTCTGCTGGATTCGCCGCGGCTGGTCAAAGGCTTCCAATTTGAGATAGTTCCCAATCCAGAGCTGGAGAGGAAGCGAAACACCGGTCAGCTCGTGGCATTTCCGCGTCTAGCAGAACGACTGCTGAGAGTTGGAGACCGAGTACCCCTCCAGTTCAAAATCGCTGATCTGATCGACAAATCAGTGAAACCTAATCTGGACGGTGTCGTCATCCTCACTTACCTGGCGCCCGGACTCTGGCATAAACGAATGCCGGCTCAGGAAACAGCTGGGGGCATTTACGGTATCGCTTTTGAACCACCGAAAGCAGGTGTCTACTACGTTCACGTTCTGAAAGATGGAGATATAGTTCCAATGAATGACGGTCAGCCGGTGATTCTTCAAGTGGTCGACAGATAGTATGCGTAAAATATGCGAAGGAGCAGACTGCCAAAACGAGCAGTGTCGCTAGTGTACCGTCTCATAAGGCCAAAGACAGGTTTGGGACACCTGCCTGAATCCTGCGCTTGGCTTGCCCAACCTCTTGCTTTATAAGTGCGGGATGATCAGGCAAGCGGTTCGCAGCGACGCTGGAAAAGCCGTCCCGCTGATCGTGCAAGCGATTGGTCACCTTGCGTTTGTGTTAACCGGAACGAATGATATTCAGGAGGCGGCCTCCGTTTTAAACGACTTTTTTGGGCAGGAGGACAACCGCATCAGCTATCAAAATGCCCTGGTCATGGAAGTAGAAGGAGAGCTGGTTGGGGTGGCTATCCTCTATGACGGCGCCAGAGCCCGAGAGCTGGATGTACCGCTCGAGAGCGCAGCCGCGAGGAAATCCGGTAATTCCGATTATAGTATCCCCACCGAACCGGAAGTGTCCGAGTTTTACCTGGACACCCTCAGCGTGAGTCCGCGCTACCGAGGGAAAGGGTACGGTCTCAAATTAATCGAAGCGGGGTGTGATCGGACCGGCAAGCTCGGGCACCTTCGCATGGCGCTCCTGGTTGAGATTGACAAAGCAGCGGCCAAACGGCTGTACGAGCGAGCCGGTTTTCGGGCGGACTACACCAAGCGGATTGCGGGACAGGAATACTTTCATATGGTGCGGAGTTTGTCAGGAGGCGAAGCGCAGGAGTTATCGCATCGAGCGAGACAGCATGCCGGGGCGGAGTAATCTTGTCATCGTCTATTTCTTCAACGCCGATCGACGCCTTAACATTTCCTATCAGATTGTCGCTGCTCATCGAGGGTTTGATAGATAGGATGTCAGATCGTTTCACTGAGAAGTGGAAGACTATGAGTGGTAAAGAGGTGTTCTTGCCATGAATCAAAACGAGGAGAAACAATTCACTAAAGGCGATCTTACACCATTGACGTACGCCGATTTGAAGCGCTGGCTTGGGCTTTTGGTTCTGTTGATCTCGGCGGCGCTGCTGGTGTGGGCCTTGAAATCGATTTTGCTGCTCTTCGCGGTCGTTTTCCTGGTCGTAATGGTGCTCAACCCGATCGTCGCTTTTCTTGAAAGAAGAGGCATCCATCGTGGTTTGGCGGTGGCAATACTTGCCTTGGCCGTCATGGCCCTGATTGCAGTGGCAGTGGCGTTTCTGATTCCGCCGCTTCTTGCACAGATCGATGAGCTGATCCGGCAAACGCCGAAGGCTTGGAACCGTGTGCAAGTGCAGGTACTGGCCTTTGGCCAGCGCTATCCTTCCATTCAGCAGTCGATCCCTGAAGCCGACAAGGTTTTGAATACGGTCGGTGCGCGGGCAGGCGACCTGTTGCGGCTGCTGTTTGAATCGAGTTTTCGAATTGTCGGCGGACTCTTTGGGAGTGTGTTCGCCGTGCTGCTGCTGGTGTTCGTGCTAGTCGACCCTAAGCCGCTGGTGGTCCGTTTTCTCACCCTGGTGCCAGAGAATTACTGCGAGCCGTCTCGCCGAACGCTCTTGCGCCTGACCCAGCAGATGGCAGCCTGGGCACGTGGCGTCGTTATCAACGGAACGATCAGCGCCGTGACGACCGGTTTGCTCTTGGGGTTCATCGGCGTGCAGCCGGCTCTGGTGTTTGGGTTCATCGCGTTTCTGGGAGAGTTTGTGCCGATGATCGGACCGGTTCTGACGTCGATCCCGGCCCTTTTCGTCGCTTTGAGTCTTGGATTCGACAAGTTCGGCCTCGCACTTTTGGCCGTGCTCTTTGTTCAGCAGGTTGAAACCAACGTGCTGGTCCCATTTATCTTGGGTAAATCGATGGAACTAAATCCGGTCAGTATTCTCTTTTTTACTTTGGCCATGAGTTCTCTCTTTGGTTTAACCGGAGCAGTTCTCGCGCTTCCGGCCGCGGCGCTCTTTAAAATCGTGATCGATGAATTCTATTTGCGACACCATTTGGTCGATGCGCAGCAAATCCAATCGCAAGCAACGCAGATAATTCTCGGTAAAAGTGATCCCAGGTCATGAATGGTTCGTTCAGTGAGATTGACCGGTACGTCTCTTCGGCGCCGCCAGAGGAATTTAACCGATTTGCCCAAGAGTTCCGCGAGGCTTTTGTCTCCTTCACTCGAATGCAGTCCCAGTTGGCGCTGCCCGTTGAAATGTACTCCGCTGACATCCGAAAACTGGCTGCGGCGTACCGGTTGCGTGGTGACGATCAGAAAGCGACTGAATTTTACAATCAGGAGATCGCGCGCTGCCAGAAAGCCGGCGCCACGGCCCAATTGGCCCGGACGATGGATGGACTCGGCATATTGCTGGCCGGGCGAGGCAAAAAGGACGCAGCAGAGCGCCTATTCCGGGACAGCCTGGCCCTTCGCCAGAAATCGAATCTGGCTGACGAGGTTCGATCGTGGATGCTCCTGGCCGGGTTAAAAGCGCTGGAGGACTCGCCGTCAATCGGAGAAGATGCCCTCGAGCAGGCCATGGCACGCCTTCCTGCGGGGCGAGTGAACTTTGAAATCAGGACATCGAAACGGTCGATTTTATGAAAGCCTTTTACGCGCGAGTTGTTGAAGCCGGCGAGACACCCCCGGCTGCGCTCAGCGTAATCCAGCGCGATCTGCTGGTTCAGCGCCGAGAGAAGAAAGGCCTGGCAGCCGCAGTCAATCTCACCGCGCCGTTCGTTCTCACTTCCGCTTCGCAATGAACTTAACCCGAGCGTGTGCTCGCCCCGTCATCCTGGCCGTCACTCAGCATCGGTTGGGTCAAAGCCCCAGGCTGAGCCGGCAGTGTTTCGACGACTAAGCGAGTTCTGACCAGGTAGGTCGGATGCTTTTCCTGGACAAAGGTGATCAGCGCTTCCCGAACATGACAACGCAGCGTCCACAGCTTGTCTGGATCAGCCGCACTGACCAATGCCCGGATCTGGATCGAGGTTTCCTTGGCGTCAGCGACCACCAGGGACTTTACGCGATGATCCCACGCAGGATGCGCTTCAACGCATCGAAAAAACTCCTCCCTGAGTTCGTTCACGGCCAGATGATAGTCGAAGTGGAGAAATATCGTCCCGAGAAGTTCGGGCGTGCGACGCGTCCAATTTTCGAACGGCTTTTCCAGGAAATAGCTGATGGGAACCACCAGACGCCGCTGGTCCCACAAATGGACCACTACGTAGGCCAGGGTGATTTCCTCCACCTTGCCTGACTCACCCTGCACCACTACCAGATCATCCAAAAGGATCGGTTGCGTTAAGGCTAACTGAAATCCGGCGAAGAGATGGCCCAGCGAGCGTTGCACGACGACTCCCGCCAGCACGGTGACGAGGCCGGCCGAGGCCAGGAGACTCGTCCCCAGGTGACGCAATGGTGTACAAAAAACCATCGCGGTCGCGACCGTCAGGAAGGCCAGAACAAACAGAATCGCCTTGCGCAGCGCAGAGACCTCGGTGTAAAGCGCGCGAGATCGAACGTCAACCCCGCCGCGAACCCGGTGGGATTGGATAATCTTGTCCGCCGCCAGACTAACCTGCCGGCACGCCAGATAACCGGTTGCCAGGATGACCAGCGTATTGATGATGTCCCGCGAGTTGGCCGTGATGTAAGCCGGGAGACCGACTCGACCAAGTGCGAAGATCGTTGCCAACATCGGAATTCCAACCTGCAGTGCGTCGGCGCATAGAACCGCGACGACGCTTTCCCAATGGGAGGAGTCGCCGGCGGCTAAAGCGCGCAGTCGCCGATTGGTGACGTAAATCAGCCTGCCGACCAGGGAGCTGATGGCGAGGATGGTAATAGCCTGCAGGATGGCGGCCTGTCGGGCAGGCATGGCCCAGTCTGTTCCAAGGTAGGAGGAAATCACTCCATTGAAGTGCCAGGCCAGGAGGGTGTACAAACCACATCCCCAGACCCAAAGGTCAAATCGGGTGAGCAGCGCCCGTACCACGGCCGTTTTCGTTCCTCGGTCATTGACCAGGGAAAGCCGATCGACGCGCAGGATTTTGGCGAACCGGTCGAGTGCCCGTTGGATACCTAGCAGTACCGCCAGGTGCAGGATCGCCGCCGCAAGCTGACCCAAATTCAGTCCGGTGATGATCTCGGTCCGCATCAGTGCAAAGTGAAATTGTCGTCGAGAAACTGTCGGAAAGTGGCGGGATCGGATATTCTGTAGCGGGCTTGGGTGGGTCCGAGGCCGACCTTGATGGTCAGTAAGCGCGGTCTGCTGAGTTCGAACATGCTTTCGTCGGTGAGGTCATCGCCGGCACAGAGCGCTAATTCGTAATGGTCGTTTTTCTCGAGCACCCGGGTGACGGCGGTTCCTTTATTATTTTCCGCTGCCGTCACTTCCACCATCTTCTTGCCGTGACGCACTTTAATCGGGTGGTTGGCGGTCAAGGCGGATAATTCTTCCGTCAGCTGTTTCGCCTTCCAGGCGCCGAATTCCTCGTCGGCTTTCCGGTAGTGCCAAACGATCGAGGAATGTTTCTCCTCGATCGAGCTGCCCGGGGTTGCCTGCTCGTACAGGCGCAGGATCGGTAGCAGCTCCTCTTTCCAGGCGTAATTGATGTTGCGATCCAATCGTTCCCATTCCTTCTTGCCTCGATCCCGCAAACTGGCGCCATGCTCGGCAATCAGCCGGAAGGGGTGGCGGCCCAGAAATGTTTCCATGTCTTCCTGGGAGCGGCCGCTGACCAGGGTAACGTCCACGCTCTGCCGCTGGCCGAGCCGGTGCAGCAAAGTTTCAAGTGCGGCATTTGGCGTCGCCGCCCGGGGTTCAATTTCGATTTCGCGCAGTGTGCCGTCATAGTCCAGGAAGAGAGCGATCTGTTTCCCGGCCGAGACAGCCTGTCCGATCTGCTCGCGCGCCTCTCCGATGTCGATTTCCACCGTACGAGCATCGCTGATTGGCCCAGACATCAGGTCATCCATGAAAGAGCGCGCCCAATGTCGAGCATCGTAGCGCATCACGCGCTCCCGCATCGGCCGAAGACGATTTCGTCTTTCTTCCGTGGGCAGAGCTAAGGCGTGAGTCAGGGTCCCGGCCACAGCCGCGGAGTCATAAGGATTGACGAGGAGTGCGTTAAAGAGTTCCTCGGCGGCGCCGGCAAATTCGCTCAAAATCAGTAGACCGGCGTTTTCACGCTGGCAGGCGATGAACTCTTTGGCCACCAGGTTCATGCCATCAATCAGCGGCGTCACCAGGGCGATGTCCGCCAAGGCGTAGAGTGCGCACAGGTCGACAAAAGGGATCGAGCCGTGGATGAAGTGGATCGGACTGTTGAGCAACGTGGCGTATTTGCCGTTAAGTTGGCCAACCCGCGATTCGACTTCCTCCACCAAATGCTGGTATTCTTCGATCCCTTCACGGGAAGGTACGCTGACGAAGACGAAACGGATCTCATCGATCTTGTCCGATCCGGCCAGGAAATTGTCAATGGCCTCCAGCCGATGGAGAATGCCCTTGGTGTAATCCATGCGCTCGACTGAAACGACAAGCCGTTTGCCTTCATGTGCCAGGCGGAACTCCTCCCGGCGCTGGTCGAACTCATTCGAATCGAGCGTTTGCTCGAACTTAAGCGCGTTGATGCCGATCGGATAGACGCCTAAGGCGGAGTTATGTCCTTGGCTCGGGATATGTGTGAGCTCCGTTTCGATGCCCAGCAGCCGTTGGACAGTGCTACAGAAATGCCGCAAATACCCGAAGGCGTGAAAGCCAATTCTGTTCGCGCCCAGCATGCCCGCCACCAGTTCAGTTCGGCGTGGATGGCAGCGAAAAATCTCGTAAGCGGGAAAGGGCGTGTGCAAGAAAAACCCAATTCTGAGGTTGGGCGCCGCTGCCCTCAACATTGCGGGGAGCAACATGAGCTGGTAATCGTGCACCCAGACCAAATCGCCCTCGTGCACGATCTCGAGCACCCTTTCAGCGAAGGTCCGGTTCACGTTTTGGTAGTGCTCCCACCAGGCCGGTTCGTAACGAAGATAGTTGGGCAGGTAATGCAGCAATGGCCAGATGCTGGAATTGGAAAAACCCTCGTAGAATCCGGCAGCTTCTTCCTGGCTGAGAAACACCGCGACGCAGCCATATTCCCGGTCCAGCTTCTGCGCGATTTCCTGTCGCCGACTTTCTTCGGGAAACGCCGCCCCTGGCCAACCGATCCACTTCGTCTTGTATTTGCCCGCGGGAAGTCCTTCCAGGGCTGCCACCAGTCCACCGGAAGACTTGGTGACGCGATCCTCTTCCACCGTCACCGGCAAACGATTGGAGACATTGATGAGCGTGTTTTGCATCGGAATTGATTGGTGCGAGAAACTCTTTCTGCCGGGGCCACGCCAATGTGCGCCCGCACTGATAGCAAATGAAGTTCGACGAGAATGTCCAATAAAAACCGGACGGGCGATCGCGGGAAGAGTGTGGAAACCCCTGCCAGCCTGGGAGGAAAAATCTCTCCAAATCAGTGTAAGGATCCTCTTGCTTCCGCGACGAACCCGGAGATCGCAAAAATACGGATCATTCCCAGGTTGCGCTGGCCGGCGAAATCACTCATAAACACGCCAAATGTTTTCGCACATCGTGATTTTTTGGACTGACCCTGACCAACCCAACGCCGCGGATGAGGTGATCGAGAGCGCAAGGGAGTACCTCGCTTCCGTCCCGGGCGTGGTCAGCTTCCACGCCGGCAAGATGGCGCCCAGCCATCGCGCGGTGGTCGATCAAAGTTACCAGGTTGGACTGAACATCCAATTTGAGACGAAGCAGGCTCAGGACGAGTATCAAGTCCATCCCCGGCATTTGGCCTTTGTGGAGAAGTGCAAGACGTTTTGGACGAAAGTAGTCATCTACGATTTCGAGTGAGACGGAAAGGAGCAGAGCCTGTTGGCGGATCGGCGTTGCGTCGTCCGCCTAGCTGGCCATCGCTTCGTCAGCAATCGATGTTCAAATATCTGCTCGATTGAGAGCCTCTCGGATGTCTGAGAAAGAACTTCTGGAATCGTCGTTCCACTCCATTAGGCAACAGGCCTTGTCAGATTTGGTTAGTTGAGCCACCCCCGTTTCGGAAACGCTGAGCGCGCGCAATAGGCGATCCATCATTTCCTCCCATTGTACGGGCGGGTAGACCTTTTGGATCGCACCGAGAGCGCACCATTTGGTCGCCTCGGGGTCAAGAGCATCGACCTTGTTGCCATGGGCGTCTTCTCCCGGCGATTCCTGACACCAGGCATTTGACGAGCCTAGCAACTCATACGCTTTCATCTTCTTTTCGAACTTCAACCTTTCCGTACCTCAATTTTTCAAAATGATCTTCTTTTCGCATAGCCTAAGCTTTCGTTGTTAAAAATGACCTTATTTATATAACGTTTTCCATTGGGATTCCCGGCTGTCTTCGGCAAACCAAAGATCAATCGGTCGGTCTTATCGGTAGAGCATCTACCGATGATCGTAAATGGAACGAAAGAGCCAACGGAAGGCGCAAAGTGCCTTCGGCGTTCACCGTTCGGCGTTCGGCGTTCGGCGGCGCGTTTTCGGTTTGAGGGCTGTCGATCGCTCCGTAGTTTTCGTGCGAACTTCGCCCTTTGACCCTCCCGGCGATCTTCGCTTTCAACGGCGAACGGTGAACGCCGAACGCCGTAGGGGCAGCGGGGCGCATATTTGTTGAAATTCGACCGTAGAATGGACATCGTGTTTCTCGGCTTAAAGAAGCTGTTTAAACCGAATTGGTGTTATGACTTTTGCTATTATTTCGCCGTTTTGAGACAGGAAAAGTCATAAGACCCACAGAATCAACCTCCTAGAACCGTTGTAGACCGTTTCCATGACTTCGATTCCCCAGCGTTTCTTATCCACCACGGCGGCTTACTTGCCGACCACCTATCATGCGCTGACGACCCGCTATGACAAGATGCCCTTTCGGCGTGCGGGAAGAAGCGGCTTGTTGTTGCCCTCCATATCCCTCGGCCTCTGGCATAATTTTGGCGACGCCGACCCGATCGCCAACAGCCATGCGGTCCTCCGGCGTTCCTTCGACTTGGGCATCACCCATTTTGATTTGGCAAACAATTACGGCCCTCCGCAAGGCGCGGCTGAACGAACCTTCGGGCTCGTTTTTAAGGCCGATTTCGGAGCTTATCGAGACGAAATGGTTATCTCGACCAAAGCAGGCTTCGACATGTGGCCCGGTCCCTACGGTGAGTGGGGGTCGCGGAAATATCTGATCGCCAGTCTCGACCAGAGCTTGATTCGGATGGGCCTCGATTACGTGGACGTTTTCTATTCGCACCGACCCGACCCGGAGACTCCACTTGAGGAAACGATGGGCGCGCTCGATCAAACTGTGCGCAGCGGCAAAGCACTCTATGTCGGCATCTCGAATTATTCTCCGGAACAGACCCGCGAAGCCTCGAGAATCCTGCGCGCGCTTGGCACTCCCTGTCTCCTTCATCAACCGCGTTACAATATGTTCGATCGCCACATCGAGGGTGGTCTGCTTGATGTACTCAAAGAGGAAGGTATCGGCTGCATCGTTTTCTCACCACTGGCCCAGGGCCTTCTGACAGAGCGCTATTTAGCTGGAATCCCGACCGATTCGCGCGCAGGTAAAGCGGGCCGGTTCCTGAAACCGGAGAACGTCAACGAGCAAGCTCTTGGTCGTGCTCGGAAATTGTCCGCGTTGGCCCGTCGGCGGGGTCAGACTTTGGCACAACTCGCAGTGACCTGGATCTTGCGCCAACCGCAGATTACCTCGGTCCTGATCGGCGCCAGTCGCCCCGCGCAGATTGAGGAACTGCAGACCGGCCTTTCTAATCCGCAACTAACAGACAGCGAACTGGAAGAAATCGAGAAGGCTCTGGAGTAAAGGAATATATATGAAAGCATCGAACTCACCCTTGCCTTGCAGTGTTGCGTTTGAGACCGGCACCGGCGTGATTCCCGAGGCGACGGCTCATTATCAGAAGCGTCTTTCAGACTTGCGGGGACTTTTTCTGGATTCCGAGGCGCTGGAACTGCGTATTCAGAAAGAAAACGACCCCATTTGCTATGAGAATTACGGCTTTAACCAAAACCAGGCCGACGGTGACATTTTTTTCGGCACCACCATCATTTACCCAGGCAAGGTGGGCTCCGAGTACCACCTGACCCGTGGTCATTACCACCGCAAACGCGATCACGCGGAAACCTATCAAGCCCTTTCAGGCCATGGGCTTGTCTTGTTCGAACGTGAGGATGGAACGACCTGCAACGCGGAGCTCGCGCCGGGCAAAGTCACCTATGTCCCTCCATTCTGGGCGCACCGTTCCGTCAATACCTCCAACGTGCCGCTGGTTTTTCTGTGGACCTGCCCGGTGGAGGCGGGGCATGACTACGAAGGTCTGCGCGGACGCGGGATGCTGCAAGTCGTGGTGGACCGCAACGGCGTGCCGACCGTCGAGGACCGCCCCGGTCCCCAGTCTGAAACTCGAGATCCAGAGAACGCACGCAACATTCGGTAAACCTGTTTTAGTAAGTAAGGCGTCCCGCCTTACCCTTCCTAAATCATTCTCGGTAGGTCCAAAGTCCAGGGTAAGGCGGGACGCTTGGGTTGCGGAAGAGGGTAAGGCGGGATGCCTTACTTACTAAGACATTTTTCGTGTTAAACTTCGAGGTTGGCCAGGAGGTCTCGAACGAGATTGATAACGCTTTGAGGGAGTGATTTGAAACCGGGGTAGTTGGTTCTTTACATGCTCCTGCGAAAAATGGCAAGAGGCATGGCATGCAGATTCCCGTCCGCAGATTATGCGAATCGATTCGGGCTGTCATCTTTCTCCTGCTTGGAGCGTTGAGTGTAGCTCGAGGCGACAATATTTCAGAGGCGGATGGCCAGGCGGCGCCGGTTGGTCCACCATCTTCGAAGGAGGTGACTGGCAAGCAACTGGAGGCCAAAGCGGTGGAAGAAGCACCCGTCAAAACGACGGAGCCTTGGCAAATCACGGTTGCGGGCCCAGGTTGGCTGGCCAACGTCAGTGGCCACACCGGATTTCATGGCGTCAATCCCTACGTGGACGTCGGAATCGGACAACTTCTCAAGCATGTGAATGTTATCTTTTCCTTTGGTGCCGAAGTCCAAAAAGGGCGCTTTGGCGTTCACGGTGACGTTCTGTATTTGAACGATCAAGCCGGTACTGGCGAGTCGTCAGGTCTTGTCTCCAAGGTAGATCTTGGTTTGCAACAATTCCTCGGCGAGTTTTTTGCTTCCTACCGCGTCATCGACGAACCCCGTGGCTGGCTGGATCTGCTGGCGGGGTTTAGATATACCTATCTCGGCCAGCAGGTGGGTTTACAAGCCAACAACACGGCCATCAATGCGGCAAGCACGCAGTTGGTCGACGCCTTCGCTCAGCAACTAACCACGCCCAACTCCGACTTACGAACCCTCGTCCAGCAAAACATCGTCGATAAGCTAACCTCGCTCAATGGGAATAATCCGCCATTGCCGGTGGGCCCGATTGCCGGCCAGGAGCCAGGCAAGATTCGGGATGCAGTCCAACAGTTGATCGCCAATCAGGACCCGGAGCTTGCGGCGGCGATCCGAACCGGTGCTCAAGCCAGAGCTAATCAATTAAAAGCCCAACTCGCAGGCCAGGTTGCTAACAAACTGACGAGCCAATTGAATCGCAGCTTTTCTTTTTACGATAGCTGGACCGATCCGCTGATCGGCCTACGAGGGCGCCTGAATCTCACCAAGGCGTTTTATCTCACCGCTGAAACCGATGTTGGCGGCTTCGGAATCGGATCCGACATCGCCGTGCAGGCTTACGCCGCCCTGGGATGCCAAATTACTCGCAGCATTTTTACCGAAGTTGGTTATCGGTATCTTTACGACGATTTCCGCGACGAAAACGCCAACGACTTCCTTTATCAGCTGTCATTGCACGGCGCACAAATCACCGTCGGGCTCAAGTTTTAAAATTTGAGCAGCTTTTCAGAACTTCCTCGTGATATGGAATTACCTCGCGGAGAAATTCCACATGCATCGAAGGCCCAGATTGTTCTTCTTGGCGGCGTTGACGGTAGGTCTGATGGGCGGGATGGCGAGGGGTCAAATCGCAAAAACTGCTTCGAACACGGCGGCGGCAAAAGAACCAACACCCATTCCTTTGGCGGAGGTGGTTCCGCAATCGAGTTCGGTGTCCGAAAATTTGCGCCAGATCGAAGAAAATTTATCGGCCCATCGGTTAAGCGCTACGGTGGATCAAAAAGTGACAGCGCTGACCAACGACATCGATGCAGGTCTGAGCGAAAATTATCGAATTCTGACGGACAACCCTTTGCTGTACGAGCTGGGCCGGCTGGAAGCAGGCTGGCAGCAGTTCGGAGAGCGATTGTCTTTCTGGAGCCGCCTGCTGACTGGTAAAGCGAACGAACTTGATGGCGAGGTGGCACGTCTTGACCAACTCGGCAAGACGTGGGAGCAGACGTTCAAATTGGCGCGCAGTTCCGGAGCGCCGCCAGCTGTTCTTCAGCGTACCCAGGAGCTAATTGCCGCGATCAACCAAACGCACGAGGAGGCGGAACGCCAATTAGCGGAGGTATTGACTTTGCAGAGCCGCGTGGCCGAGCAGTTTAGACGAGTCAGCGCTGCTCGCGATTCCGCGGGGGAGACGCGCAAGGAGATGGTCGACCGTCTTCTCGTTCAAGACAGTCCGCCCATCTGGAGCGCGGCTGTGCGCTCCACGGAGGGAAAGAATCTGGTCCGGGCAAGTTATAGCACGTTCCGGAGGCAGTTGACCGCAGTTCGAGATTACGTCAGGCGAAATAGAGTCGCGTTCTTCGGCCACGCTGTCGCTATTGTTCTGTTAGTCGGCATCCTCTATTGGGGGCGGCCCAAGGTCCAGAGGTGGATCGAGGAGGAGCCGAGCTTCGATGGCATCGCACCGATCTTCAACGTCCCGATTGCCACCGCGGTCGCCTTCTTATTTCCTTTCAGTCGTTTGATTTATCCGCTAGCACCGCAGCTGTTGCTGGCCGTTTTGGGCGGTGGCTCTCTTCTCGCAACCACCATCGTTCTGCGGAGACTCATCGATCGGCGTCTGTTCCCTGTTCTCAACGTACTACTGGTGTTCTACGTTCTCGAACAGTTGCGGGCGGTTACCGGGTCAGTGCCCCTGTTGTCGCGGCCGCTGTTTCTGGCCGAGATGCTGGTCGGAATCTTGTTCCTCCTTTGGCTGATCAGGTCTGCGCAATTATCAAGCCTGCCGCAGGTCCAGAAGGATCGCTCCTCGCGGGCGGTTCAGGCCTACGCTCGATTCGCCGTGGTGATCTTTTCGGTTGCGCTGGGGGCGAATGCTTTGGGTTATGTCGGGCTAGCGAACGTTTTAGGCCTGGCGGTTCTCGGAGGCGCTTACGTTGCGTTTGTCCTGTACGCTGTACTCCGAATCGCCGTCGGATTGTTTTTTGGTCTGATGAAGGTTCGCCCCCTCGCCATGCTGGGGGTCGTGCGCCGGCATCGCCCGTTACTCCAGGAACGCGGAAAACTTGTGTTGCGATGCCTGGCCCTTTTACTATGGCTGGGTTACACGCTCGAACTACTCGCTTTGCGCGAGCCCTTCCTCGAAAAGTTCGGGGAGGTCCTCAGCGCGCCGCTCAAATTCGGCTCATTGCAATTCTCCTTTGCTCACATCCTAACCTTCTGCATCACCGTCTGGGCCGCGTTTTTGGTTTCGAGATTCTTGCGCTTTGTCCTGGAAGAGGACGTCTACCAACGCCTTCAGCTAGCGCGCGGTCTTCCCTATGCAATCTCCACGGTGCTGCACTACGCGATTCTGCTCGCCGGTTTTTTCTTGGCCGCCGCCGCCTTGGGCCTCGATATGACTAAATTCACCATTCTCGCCGGAGCATTCACCGTCGGCGTGGGATTCGGGCTGCAGAACATCATTAACAATTTCGTCTCCGGCCTTATTTTGTTATTCGAGCGACCCGTAAAGGTCGGAGACGTCATTCAAGTGGGAGATGCGGCCGGAGTGGTTCAGCGCATTGGGATCCGTGCCATCGTTTTGCGCGCAGGGGACGGTTCCGAATTGATTGTGCCCAATGGGAACCTGATCTCCAATCGCGTCACCAACTGGACCTTCTCGGATAGCCAGCGGCTAATCGAAGTGCCCGTCGCCGTCGCTCAAGCCGCCGATCCGGATCACGTCATCGAGCTGTTAAAAAGTGTCGCCGCGGCAAACCCGCTGGTCACCCCGAATCCGCCTCCCCAGGCGTTGGTCGTCAATTTGGGTCCCGGCGCACTCAGCTTTGAGTTGCGCGCGTGGACGGATCGAGCTGAGAATTGGATGCAGATTCGCAGCGAACTCGCGGTCGCCATTAAGTCGGTCTTGGCACAGGAGAACATCTCCATTCCTTAGCTAAAAAAAAACTGGCGGAACCCGGTACGGTCCCGCCAGTCACTTCGCAGTCTTTAAATCTTACTTAGAAGGCGAATCTAAGGCCGAAATTAGTCTGGATAAAGTTGTTCGAAGCCCCGTCGACAAGGTCATAACCAGCTTCGCCGAAAATCCCGATGTGAGGAGTAAAGCGATATTCAAGTCCGCCGCCGAAGTGGCCGAGCACCCGATCGTCTCCAAAGTTGTTACGGATCGCATTGACGCGGCGACCGGTGAAAGTGACATCCCTGCTCACCCCTGCTGAATTGGTCACCGTAAAGGTCTCACTGACCGAGTGTCCCTCACCCCCTCCGCCCACAATGATCCCACCAAGGCCGGCGAAGAAGTAGGGTGCCAGGTGAACGGACGGCCAGAAGTCATCCAACGGCAGACGCAACATGAAGTCACCCGTCAAGATACCCGCCGCCACGCTGTTGTCTCCGCTCGTTGACACATTGACCGGAGCGAAACCGGGAACGAGAGTCACCTGTCTGCTTTGTGCACCATTTCCTGAACGGATACTGAGTCCCGCTCCCTGGAACCTGACACCTGCGTATTTCCACGGGAACCAATAGGTCAAGTCAATGCCGCCGCCCCAACCGTGCAGATCGCCGGCATGTGCGCCGGAACCAACACCAGTCGCATACGTTCCGAACGCCCCGATATCGAATTCGTTTGGTCT
>Ga0210387_10000198_pt1 | contig 44220 bp, 46 predicted proteins | sample IncBWC7OmetaG_FD_160108 | JGI IMG/M metagenome (GOLD analysis project Ga0210387, IMG submission 160108) | Forest soil microbial communities from Barre Woods Harvard Forest LTER site, Petersham, Massachusetts, United States - Inc-BW-C-7-O ... | reverse complement strand
AGCTAACGCGATCTTTAAAAGAATTTTAGTAAGAACTCTTGGGCCGCTCAGAAGGCCTCGATCAACCCCAGCCGAGGAAAGTCAGCCAAGCAATGGTTGAGACGACGATCGGTATCAAGAGGAAGCAGATTCCGGATTTTCGTTCGTGCCGACCTTGACGAGTGCCGGGCAGTCCTCCTGGCGACGTAGAGGTCCCATTCGGTTGCCGCTGCTTCGACTCGCGACAACTGCCAACTGTGTAGGTCTCGACGAACGTCGGTTGCGTCCATTAGGGCTGACCCACAGGGGGGCGCTCAAAATGGATCAGTAGGCGCTATTGGAAACAAGCAGAGAGGGGATGGTGACAATTAAAATCTTTACGTCGAGCGCCATCGACCAATTACGCGCGTAAAACGTATCGCACGCGATGCGCTTGTCGTAGGTCGTCGAACTGCGGCCGCTAACCTGCCAAAGGCCGGTTATTCCCGGTCGGCAGGCCAAATAGGCACCTGCGGAGGATGCATAGCGCTCAAGTTCTTCGTCGGGAACCGGGCGAGGCCCGACGATACTCATCTCGCCTTTTAGGACGTTAAAAAGCTGCGGCAACTCATCCAGACTGGATTTACGAAGGATTGCACCGATCGAGGTTATCCGTGGATCACGTTTCAGCTTTCGACTCGTCTCCCATTCGCTGGCGGCTGACGGATCAGATTCAAGCAACCGCTGCAGCCGCTCAGGCGCATCCGTCACCATTGTACGGAATTTTAAACAGTCAAAGTGCTTTCCGTTGAAACCAACCCGTCGGTGACGAAAGATAGCAGGACCTGGCGACGTTATCACCGTCGCCAGGAAGCAAATGGTCATAAGAGGTGCAAGTAGAATAAGTCCGGTGATTGCCAAAACAATATCGATGAACCTTTTCGGAGTCATTCCAATTGGTCTGCTCAATCTCGAAAAAGAGACCGCAAAGCTATTCCTATCAGTATCAATCAGGCTATTCATTGTGACGCCTTAAAAAACACAGCCTCAAAATCCCCAAATTTCTCTCGGCTTTTACGGTCCCTCTTTCCTCTTTATTTATCTAATTTACTCGGCATCGCACAATTTTAGCAAGAATTAATGAGCACAAAGCTCTTGTTAAGACTAAGCGAGTAACCGCCTCAACCAGTTAACTATTTTCTGCGCACTTCTAGCGGGCAAAGTGTTCGCCGTTCAAAACCCTCAAAATCGGGCACTGAATACTGCGCCGCAACAGAATGGTTAATGGGCTGCTCAGCTGTTGGTCTCGCTAGCCGGGATTAGGTTCATTTTTATTTACTTCTTATTTACTTCTTTCACCAGCGCGGCCTGTCGGCACTGAGCGATAAAAAGTTCGCTTCGACCGCTCTACGGCCACTCCGGCTGGTTTGACGTCAATCGAAAAATCATCCGCGCAGTGATCTTCATTTCGCCTGGCAGCGGAGTAGGCATAGGGCGGTGAGGGATTGGCGGCGTGCTTCCTCGACGTGTTGGCTGCGCGCCAGCGTTAGCGACGCTACTTTGGAAGTACTGTGCTTTTAAAAGCCAAGAGGGAGTTCGAAAAGCCGCTTATTGCAAAATGCGCCGTGAAAGATCTCGTCCCATTGACCTAGTAAACCCGTTAAGTGTGAGGAAGCGCCGCTAAGGCGTCGTAAAACAGCCTCTGATAACGTGGGTCGAGCTCGAGAATCCGTGACCGGAGTAACGCTTGTATCGGGGCATGCGCGTTCGAAAAGATGCGCGCGGGTATTTCGACCATACGATTTTTGATAAGTCCTTGGAATTCGGAAAAAATCATTCGCTGTAGCAATTCGGGTGCCGCAAGAACGACAGGGATTGCGACGGTTATCCGCCGCATGCTCAGCCAAGCTTCGTTAGGTGATGTGTCGTAAGACATCTTGAGCAATTCGAAAGTATGTTTGCTCAAGTCTCCATGTTCGATCTCGAGGCCAAAAAGTATAAGCCAAACTAGCGAATCGCGCGGCGCGCAGGCAAGCGCCTGTCGGGCGCGCAACTCAAGCGAACGGGTGCGCCGTCCAAACTCTTCACTAGCTCCTGACTGTAGAGCCCCGTCAGCTAGCGGAATTTCCAAAAGCAGCAACGCACGCTGAGCGTCAATGTCGCAGGCACTCAAACCCTGAGCTGATGCGCGATCAAGCATTGCGACCGAATTTGCACGGCTGAACATTTTAAATTTCAAGAGGTCGGTTTCGAAATCTAGAAAGGAATCAGAGGCTGCACCCTCCGCTACATTCGTGATTCCCCAGATCAGAGCCAGGCAGCCCACAAGAAATAGGGAAGAAGCGCTTCCAATCGACGCTTTGGGCTTGGACGACCTTGGCACGGAAAAACTAGTCCCCGGTGCAACAGCCAAAGTTAGACAACTTCAGCGGGAATCTTATCATCTGTATAATAGTTGTAAGTGCGATCCGAATAACCCTCGAAGCGCCGCATCATGGCTTCGTCTGCTTTATTCAGAACTGCGCCCAATAACCGCTCCGACAAAATTTCGGAGGTCGACACAGCCTTAACGATTTCGTCCATCGACGTAGACCCCCATTCGACGACCAATACAAAGGCATCGAGTAGATGCGCGGTTGCTTTGACATCGACTACCGGAAGGATAGGAGGCAAGTCGATTAGGACGTAGTCATAGTCGTTCTTGGCAGCTTTCAGCAACTTCTTGATCGCCGGCGAGTTTAGGATGTCAGAGCTGTTGGCGGGCCTAATTCGCGCTGAAGACGGCAGGAAGTCAAATTTATGCTTGGAGTCGGTGATGACTAATTCTTCGAAGGGGGTTTGATTTGCTACCATATCGAGCAGGCCCGGCACGCCAGCATAGCCAAGCATGTTGCTCATCGATGGATTACGCAAATCCGCGTCAATCAACAAAGTGCGGTTCCCGGCTTTGGCTAAAAAGTCGGCAAGGGCTGCCGTGACCGTGGTTTTCCCTTCGCCCGGAAGCGCGGAAACAATTCCAACAACCTTGCCGCCCTTTGGATGCAGATCGATGGCGACTTTGATATAACGTAACGCCTCGGCGGTTGCCGAGAACGGCGCGACGCTACTGATTTGCTTAAAGGCGGCGGCACTAGCGGAATGCGCTTTGCCAAGAGCCGGCCGCTGTACGGCAAAAGCCGGCACAACAGCAAGACAGCTGGTCCCAAGAAGACTTTCGAGTTCCGCACGAGTATGAATCTGCCGGCTCATTCGCTCGCGAAAGATCGCCAGCGCGGTTCCCAGGCCGAGTCCGCAAAGGGTCGCGAGCACAAATGTCAGGCTCTTTTTTGGTGAGCTTGGCCCGCTGGGCGCGCTCGCGTAAGAGACGATTCGCGCCTCGGTTGAAGGAAACGATTGTTGCTGAACCGATTGAGTGAAACGGGACAGAAAGGTCTCGTATATACTTCTATAGGTGTTCGCGGCCGTCTCAAGCTCGCGCAACCGCACCTGCGATTGTCGCGTTGTGGCGGACTGCTGAAACACTTCACCCATACGCCTTTCGATCGAGTCTTCCTGAGCCTTCGCTATCTGCACCTCGCTCTTATAGCTTTCAGCAATACGCGTGACTTCATCCCAGATCGCGCGCTGCAAAGCGGCCATTTCGGCCCTCAGATTTCTAGCTGCCTGGTGCTCCACACCGTAGCGGCTGCTCCATTCTGATTCTTTGTTCTGGTCGTCGAGAAATTGCTGCCGAAGCTTGGTAATCACGGGGTTGCTCAGAGCATCGGTGACGATAGGGTCGGGAATGTCGAGGCTTTCCTTTTTGGGATCCGGCCGTTGCTCTAGCACGTGCTGAATACGGTCCAATTTTGCCTTCGCCTGACTCGTTTCGGCGCGTGCCTTAGCCAAGGCTACCCCCAGCTGATCGAGCTCGACCTCGCTCGCCAACTTGCCGTCGACGCCGATGATAATCCCGTTCTGCGACTTGAAGTCCTGTACTTCCTTAAACGCGTCGCTGGCTTGCTTGCGCAGTTCGCCGATACGCTGTTCCAGCCAGACACTTGCGCGATGAGTAGCCTCGAACTTTGCCTCAAGTTGATCTTCAATGTACGCGTCAGCAAACGCATTGGCGATTCTTGCAGCCTTGACCGGGTCGAGGGAAGTGTATGAGATCTGCTCGATGTAGCTTCGCCCAATGCGCGTTACGTTCAGATTACTTCTCAGCTGACCGGTAACGCTGCGAAGAACTTCGTCGTCCGTGGGCTCTGGCACAGCGGCCTTTGAACCGAACAACGCGTAAATGCGTTGCTTAAGACTTGTAGTCGTGCCGATAAATTCGGGATCGGAGGTCAGGCTCAACCGCTTGGCGACGACTCCGGCAACCCTTTCGGATTTCGTCGTTTCGATTTCACTTTCGACTGATGCGTCTTCGACAATTCGACTTTCAGTCGCGAGCTCGGACTGAGTAAAACTGACTCGTTTGGTATCAATAATCATGTCGGATTGTGCGGTATATTTCCGCGGAGCAATAGCCAGATAGAAGACGCCAAGGATGAGGGCCAAACCTGCCACGAGTGCAATCAGGCGCCATTGCCTTTTCAGAAAATCACGAATCTGCAGGAGCGATAACGGCGCTCCGGCGGGATCGTTAGCAATCGACGTCGCATATCGCCCGAATTGGCCGGATATATTCATAAGAATGGTTCCTCGCACCCCAACTTTAGGGGAGGCTATCGCGTCGGGCTTACAGGACTGGCAGCGGTCGTGGTCGTTGAGGGGGTCGAACTCGAAGAGCTCGAAGTGGGTGCGTTCGCCGTAATCTGAACAAGTGCGGTAAAACCTCCGCTCGCCGCCGGATTTGTCGTCGAAGTTGGCGACGTATTGGGATTGGTAACTACGACGCTGCCCACTGCACCAGTTGCTGAGCTAGCTGCGGCATCAATCGCGGCCGTCGAAAGGTCTCCGGCAACGGCAGCAAATGAAGCTTGGAACTGCCCGTCGTCGAAGCCCGCGACTGCCTGCTGGATCAGAAGGGCCGCATGTTGGTCAACGTTGTTGCATGCGACCGCTGCTTGAGCGAGGCCGGCCGCGATGGCCGTTCGAAACCGCGGCGTCGTCCCGTGAGCAACGCGAACCAAATCCGCGGCCAACTCTGCGGAGGTGCCAGCAAGCTCTCTCACTCGCGCTTCTAGCGTACGTGTGTCGGTGTTCGGAGCAATAATTGCGGTCGGGTTTGCCTTGAACTGGCTAATTGCCTGTTCGGAGAGCGGTGGGACAGTACATGGCGCAGCATGCGCCAATCCGAAAAACGCCGGCACCATCTGTGCAACCAACGTCAGCACAACATAATATTTCCGCATCGTTACACTCCGATACAAACACTTTGTTAAGTCTCTAAAATGCTATTAAACCCTATCGTAAGCGCAAAGAGGTATCAACCAAACATGGTCGCCATGGTTATTCCGCGAATCCATGTGGACCAGGTGCTTGAGCTAAATTCAGCTAAACTATTGGAAAAATTGGTGTTTTCTAATCGGTTTTTGTCGGCTTGGGGAGCGCTCCAAGTAACTTGATCAGGGATCGTTTCGGGGGCCGCCTAGATCGAAAGTTACATGCAGCGGGGCGTAAACTTGTCACCTTCCTCCCGAACGGGTACGACAAGCATGGTAAGTTGATGAATGCGATCTTCCCTTCCTGGTATCGAGCAACTGACGGTGCAAGGACGACGGCCTTCGTTGGCTGCAGGCATACGCATTTATGCGGTGGGAGATATTCACGGGCGACTTGACCTGCTCGACGAACTCTTAGCTCGCGTTGATGCCGATCTTGCACTCCGTCCGTCTGCCAAGGCTATTTTCGTTTTTTTGGGTGACTATATCGACCGCGGGTCCCACTCGCGGGAGACGATCGATCGATTGCTTGAGCATCGCGAAACTAACGAATGCGTGTTTTTGAAGGGTAATCACGAGCAGATCGCAATCGACAGTTTGAAGGATCCCGGCCTATTTCAGAAGTGGATGCGCCTGGGAGGTGTGGAGACGTTAGTTTCATACGGCATTACTCCGTCCAATTGGACGAACGAGAAGAGAATCGTTGAGCTGCAAGCGGCATTTCATCGCGCTTTGCCGCATGCGCATTTCCGTTTTTTCCGCGATCAACCAACATCATTTGTCTGCGGAGACTTTTTCTTTGCGCATGCAGGGGTGAGGCCGCGAATCGAATTGCCGCGTCAAGCCGAAAGCGATCTTCTCTGGATAAGGGATAAATTTCTGCTTTGCCGGGAGGATTTTGGCAAGACTATCGTTCATGGTCACACGCCTACGCTCGAAATCGAGGTTAGACCCAACCGGATCAACATCGATACCGGTGCATTTGCAACGGGACGATTGACGTGCCTAGTGATCGAGGAGACGACGTTGTCGTTAATCGATACGTTCCAGCCCTGAGCTCCCTCTCGGTTTTGTATCGCAAAAAGAACAGGAGTCGGGTTCCGTCATGGCGATGAATGTGGCGGTTGCGCCGGATTATTGTGGGCGGCCTTTGCCTCAAGACATCTCGTACCCTGCTCAATGGTAAGCGGCGATCGTTGGAGTCGGCGGCACGAGTTCGCGGATAATTGCATTAGAAAGACCGACAGCGACAACGCCCTACCACATATTTCCATTAGCGTTAAGAAGCTAAAGAGGTCGAATGCCAGTGATTTACATTCTAAATTTCACGCGGAAACGAGTCCGCTGCTCAAGCCGGACAACGGTTCTCGGCAAGTTCCGAATGGAGCATTCCTCTGAAGATTGCCTACCTCGTGCATGACCTCACGGATCCTGCCGTCGCTCGACGGGTCAGGATGCTGAAGATCGGCGCTGCGCAAGTTGTCATTGCGGGGTTTACGCGCGTCCCAGAGCCTCCCAGGTATATTGATGGATGTGAGACCATCAACCTTGGTAGAACCGAAGACGGCCGAATGCTTAAGCGGATTGGGTCGGTTGTATCAGCCTCCTTTCGTTTGGAGCAGCTACATCAGGCCTTGAGTGGTTGCAGCGTAGTGCTCGCTAGAAACTTGGAGATGCTCGTTCTCGCCACGAGAGCACGTCGTCGTTACGCACCAAAGGCCGCATTGGTCTTTGAGTGTCTCGATATTCACCGCTTGCTGTTGCGTAAAAATCTGGTCGGCCGTTTCTTGCGTGCAATCGAAACTGCGCTGGTTAACCAGGTCGATCTGATTTTGACGAGTTCGCCGCGGTTCGTCAGCGAATACTTCAAGCCAAGAAATTTCAACCGGCCGATCGAAATTCTAGAAAACAAGCTCCTTCTTTCCGACTACGAGGCTGGCCGGACGAACCAACCCGCTCAGCTTGGCGGGCCGTCCTGGAAAATTGGCTGGTTCGGTATGCTAAGATGTCGGAGAAGTTTCGAGATTCTAAGTTCGGTAGCTGGCCGTGCCAACGGAAATTTGCAAGTTGTCATTGCAGGACGTCCGTCTCCAAAGGAGTTTCCCGACTTCAGAAACCTCGTCGCCAAAGTGCCCCACGTTAAATTCTTAGGCCCTTATGGTTTTGACGAATTGCCGGCGCTCTATTCTCAAGTACATTTTAGCTGGGCGGTAGACTATTTTGAGCAGGGCTTGAACTCGGCATGGTTACTTCCCAACCGGATATACGAAAGTGTTTTCTTCGGCGCCGTTCCCATCGCATCGGAAGGGGTTGAAACCGCGCGTTGGCTCGCCGAAAAGAAAATCGGAGTTACCCTGGCCGGGGAGCCCGAATTGGCGCTTTGCAATATCGTGCGCTCGATGACAGATCAGCGCTATCGGCAATTGTTTGATGCTCTTCAGAACATTCCTATAGTACAATTGGCTGATACGACCGAGAGCTGTCGCCAATTGGTCGAGTCTCTTCAGAACATCAAAAACCCCGAGAGATATCGATAGATGCCGATCGATTCACGAGATGCTTTCGGGCAGCAGGCCTCCGTGGTCGTCATTATTCCGTGCCTCAACGAAGAGGACTATATTGCAAAAACAATTGCTGGGTTCTCCGCAGAGCCGTCAGCTATCGTTGGAAAGATAGTCGTTGCCGATGGCGGCAGTACTGATCAAACGTTGAGGATAATACAAGCGTGTGCGAACCACGATAAACGAATCGTGGTTTTAAAAAACGACCGTCGAATACAAAGTAGCGGTTTCAACAAGGCTGTTGAGCTGTATGGCGATCTCGCACCTTTTGTTATTCGGGCCGACGCGCATGCGGACTACCCAAGCGACTTCTGCGCAAAACTGCTTGAGGCTCAAGAAATGACCGGGGCAGATTCCGTGGTCGTTAGTATGATCGCGAAAGGAGTGACGTGCTTCCAGTCGGCCGCAGCCGCGGCACAGAATTCGAGGCTGGGTAATGGTGGGTCAGCGCATCGCAGAGCCGCAGAGGGGCGGTTTGTCGATCACGGCCATCACGCATTAATAAGTGTAGGCGCCTTCCGCTCAGCGGGAGGATACGACGAAGCTTTCTCTCATAACGAGGATGCTGAACTCGACCTGAGGCTTATCTCCGCCGGATACCGCATATATCTGTGTGCAGGTACCGACATTACCTATTTTCCAAGAAAGAGCCCGGTTTCCCTTTTCTACCAATACAGAAATTTTGGTAGGGGGCGGGCGATGACGATATTGAAGCACCACACAAGGCCGAAGTTGCGTCAGGTGGTTCCCGTCATGATTGCTCCTGTTGTTGCAATGTCGCTGCTATATCCCGTGGTTTCATTCCTCGCACTTCCCGCGCTGGTTTGGGCAGTGGCAAGTTTAGCCTATGGAGTAATGCTAGGTGTTCGCAACAGGAGCAGCTGTGTCTGCGGTTCAGGGTTTGCCGCTATGCTGATGCATCTTGGATTTTCTGTTGGCTTTATCTGGCAGACCGTCAAGCAGATATCCGTCGGAGGCCCGCGTCAAAAGTTCGGCCCGCAGATGGGCGCGCATTAGGTTGGAAAACATCATGGGTGAATGGCGTAACGGCGAACGATCCGAAGTCGACGCCAGCGTGATTATCGCAAACTATAACGGCGAGAACTACATTGCCGATGCCATTCGATCGGCATGCAACCAGAGCCTTCGTAGCATCGAGATTATAGTTTCTGACGATGCATCCACCGATTCCAGCGTCCGAATCGTGGAGAGCTTCATCGCGGAAGACAACCGTATCCGGCTCATCCCGTGGCGGATCAACGGCGGACCCGCTGCGGCCCGAAATCGCGCTCTCGATGTCGCGAAAGGTCAGTGGATCTGTATTCTTGACAGCGATGATCTAATGCATCCGGATCGGATCCGCTCACTGATCGAGGTGGCTGCAAAAACCGATGCCGATATTGTCGCGGACGACGTCCTGTTTTTTGACGACGGTCGCCGACAAAAGCCGAAAACGCTCCTCAGCGGAAGCTGGGCGAGGTCAGCTCACTGGGTGTCTGCCAAAGATTATCTGCAGACTAGCAATTTTTACGGGCGAGGTCCCTCGTTAGGATATCTAAAGCCGATCTTTCGAGCGTCGGTCATCGCAAAGCGAGAGATCCGTTATGATGAAAGACTGACAATTGCGGAGGATTTCAATTTCGTATTCCGATTATTGATGGCCGAAGCCAAATTCCGAATTGTTCCTCAGATTGGCTATTTCTACCGCAGGCACGGCGCCTCGATATCTCATCGGCTTAACTCCGACGTGTTGCAACGTGTCCTTGATGTTGAAAGCGGATGGAGAGAGCGGTGGCCGCTCGCTTCGTTGCAGCTTAAGTCTCGCGAAAGATCGGTCACGCGCGCAATCGCATTCGACAGACTCGTTCTTGCCATCAAGTCAAAAAAAATATTGAGCGCCGCCGTCATAGCGATCGCCAACCCTGCCGCGGCTTGTTTGCTCGTGCTCCCGATCGGTCAATTCCTTAAACGATTATGCTCCAAGCCAAAGTCCTTGAACCGTAAACAGCGCCAGTTGTGTATCCTTACCCGGCAGCGGGTGATCGGACGAACGAACGGGAGCTCCCGCTATCTGTTAGACATCGCCGCTTTTTTGGCGAGGCGAGGGTTCGATGTGCACCTTGTCGTCCCGTCGCCGTCGACTATGGGAAGGTGGCCATTTCTGAAGCTATCGGACGATATGGCGATCTTTGAGTCGATCAGATTTCGCGGCGCCATGCGTATTGGTCGCTATGTTGTCGCCTACGATCCGAGACTAATTCTAAAGGGCACGCTGGGCTTGTTGGATCGCTTTCTCTATCACAGAGGGCTGATCACCTATCCTCTGACAAAGCCGGCTCCCTATGCAATCGCGCAGCCCTTGACGCGAAGGGATCAGCTATTCATCGCACGGGAAGCTCCGCCTATTGCTGACGCTTTGATTGCAGATTATTGCTTTTTGACCGGCGCGTTTCCCTACGCGCTTAGGCCTGATGCAAGACGTATCGTTATCATGCATGATCTATTTTCAAGTCGACCGTCTCAGTTTCAGAACTTGCATGCGGCGGACTCCGTGACCTCTTTGTGTTTGGCTGAAGAAACGAAGATGTTGGCCGCGGCCGATACTATTGTGGCGATCCAGAAAGACGAGGCCGACGTGCTTCGACGCAGACTGCCCAATCACGAAATACTTGTTGCGCCAATAGCCGCCATTCCGGTTGAAGGTCCTCAAGTCGGAACGGCCGAGATCGTCTTGTTCGTAGGTAGTTCGGCTGCTCCCAACATCGATGGGATCAAATGGTTTATTGAATCTTGCTGGCCGGAAATCCAGCGGTCGCGACCCAATGCCTCGCTCTACATCGTTGGAAGTGTCTGCGATGCACTGGGTCATGCGCCAGCTGCGATAAAATTGCTCAACGTCGTAGAGAGTCTGGAAGACCTATATGCGATGGCGTCGGTCGTCATTTCACCTTTGCGGGCGGGGTCGGGACTCAAGATCAAGCTTATCGAGGCCCTGTCCAAGGGCAAAGCCGTGGTGGCGACATCCACGACTTTGCAGGGTGTTGCCGACATGCTTAGTGGGTGCGTGCGCGTGGCGGACAGTGCACCGAGTTTCGCATCGATGGTGACCGATCTATTAGCTGACGAAAGCAGTCGCGCGGAACTCGGAGCGAACGGAATTTCGGCGGTCTCTCAGCATTTCGCTCCGGAGAGCGCTTACGGTGCTATTGTGGCGGCGGTTGAGCGAACTGGTTCCGGGACAGTTGCAAGATCTTGCGTATCTTGATCGAAACGGTACGCCTTCTGGAGTGAGCCGACTCCAAGCCGGCGTTCATGCGAGTTGATGGAGCGGTTCGATGAAACACCACACAATCCGAGCGTTCAGTTCTGCAGCTAGTTTCGCCGTATAGAATTTACCGAACGGTTCTTTGACGATATCCAAATCACGAGCCCCGCGGGATTTCATCAGCGGATGTCCATGCTGGTAAATTTAGCGGAAGGCGGCGGCTGGCCTTGGCGTACCGGATAAAGCCACATAATTTCCTGCAAGATATACAATCGACTGGATTCGGGCCTATGCGCCGAGAGACGAGCAATAGATCAGCTTGCGTGGACGTGCTGGTCGCGGTCTTCAATAACGCGAATACGATCGAAAGAGCAGTCCAATCAGCCCTAGCGGAAGCGTGCGTCAAGAGCGTCATTGTCATCGATGATGGATCTACGGATGAAACGTGTTCCGTTCTAAGATGCTTGAAGGACGAGGTGGGAGGTAGACTTGTCTTTCAGCAGCTGGATCGCAATGAGGGGCCATCCGTAGCCCGCAATCGCGGCATCGAATTGTCCGACGCGCCCTGGATCGCGATCTTGGACGGCGATGACTATTTTCTTCCCAATCGCATCAGAGCTCTCTTGGAAGCTTCCGAAGGAGCCGACCTCGTTGCGGACGACCAACTTCAGGTGAACGAAGGAAAGGATGTTGATCCGCGCCCCTCAAGCGAATTACTGATAGGCCTCGACACGACGATTACAGTCGATCTTTCGACCTTCGTGGCCGGGAATCTAAGTCAGGGAAAGCGCCAAAGAAAGGAGCTTGGCTTTCTTAAGCCGATCATGCGGCGGGCCTTTCTGGATCTGAACCAGTTGCGTTATGACGCAAACCTACGCCTGGGCGAGGATTTTGTCCTCTATACAAGAGCTCTTGCCGCCGGCGCGGTTTTTAAGGTTATCCCTTCTCGAACATATGTTTCTGTCGTTCGATCGAATTCGATCAGTGGTCAACATTCGAAGAGGGATCTGGAGCAGTTGCGCGAGAGCAGTAATGCCCTCGCACAACTGCCGAGGCTGACAGTTGCGGAAAGAAGGCTCATTTGCAGGCACTGTCAATCCGTCGATGCGCGTGTTCAGTGGTTGAATGTCATCGATGCCGTCAAGATGAGAAGTCCTACGGCATTTCTGTCACCCTTCTTCATTCGCTGGGCGACGTCCTTGTTTCTGGTAGGTCGCCTCTGGGAACAGGTTATTCTGAGAAGCAAAAAGGCGCTTGGAGTCTCCTAACGATAAGAGGGCCTATGGTTCAAAGACGAGCAGAGAGGCGATGGCCCGCAACCCGTCGAAGCCGGGGCTCCAAGCAAGTCGACGCGGTGAACAGCAAATCCTCCAATTGCGCGGCTGGCATAGCTGAGGGCATGCAGAACGATCCGAGACCCTAACAGTCTGTGGGACAGGTGCTTTCATGCCGATCGCGAATTTGCTTCGCAAAGTGATCGCGGCGGTGGCGCGCAGGATGCGTCCACAATTAGAGCGAAGCGGTTGCTCTGCGCTAAGAGCTAAGGCGGCAGCCGGCAACGGCCTCGCGGTACAGATTATCCCAAAACCGTTGAGCATCGTCCGGCGCAAAGAGCGTTTCCGCCGTGGCGCGTGCCTTCACTCGCATACGACTGTAGGCCGACCGGTCTTGGACGCATGCTTGAACCTTCTGGAGGAGGGTTTCGGCCAGCCTGTCGACTTCATCGCGAAACATGCGCTCGTAAGCGGGAAGGTGCCTGTCCGTGCGGCCCTCGTACTTCCATTCCCCTATTTCGTTTTTGTCCATCGGCAGCAATATGCCGTTGACTTGATCTTCAACGAACTCCGGGAGCGCCCCTATGTCGGTCGCGATAACAGGCGTGCAGCGCGCCATGGCCTCTATCGCACTGTAGCCAAAAGTGTCGCTGAAGGTCGGCAGAAGCAGAAAATGCGATCGCCCAATCAAGTCCAGGACTTCGGAATTGGGCTGCGAGCCGTGCGACGTCACGTTGGGGAGGGTATCGAGAAGGCTTCGATATTCGTCGAGGAAGCCGGGGCGCGTCGGACCTATCCAGGAACTGGCGCCGGCTTGGAGCCCCGAGACGATATCGACTTTGAGCGGAAATCCCAGTTGGTTGGCGCATTGAGCTACGCGCAAGGCAACCAGACCGCCCTTCCGCACAAAATGATTGCCCACAAAGACCAACCTGATCTCTTCAGTTTGTGATGCTGCGAGGCCATCCGATTGTGGGGGGATGAGAATGTTTGGATAGCGAACAGTCAGTTTGGAAGCGACATCGTCAAACCACGGCTTGCCGGTATGCTGCTGCAGGAACTGGCGACGCGCGATCTGCGAGATCGCGACGATTTTCCGGCACCTCTTGGCGGCGAGCATTTTCGAAAACACGGTGAAGATTTTCCAGTCTTCACGGCCAAAGACGCGGGGAAGATGGGATTCGAAGCCGATGACGAACGGAACGAGACCGATCGGTATGCGATTGAAGGCATGTATGAGATCGAATTTCCGAAGCGGAAACGGATTGAATATCGTTACCCCTTCGATAGAAGAGTGAACGTAGTTCAACGGCACGAAATCTCGGATGGAAATGTTATGGGCGGAACGCCTGGGCGAGTTAAACAGCCAAGGATAACGCGTCGGCGCCAGTACATCGAGTGCGTGGTCCATCGATACACTGTTTATCGGTTAAACAGAGCACGCTCAACAGCGTCCTGTCTGCTAGAGGATGTCTAAGGCGGTAAGGTAACCGTTCGCGCGGATATTGCTCCCCGGCAGCGGCTTGCTGAAATGCCGGCCTAGCGGTAAATTGGTAGGCCAGTCGTCCGAAACATAATCCGGTGCCACAGCTCTTACGAGTCCGCGTGAAGAACAAGAAGCCGATGCCAATAACGTTAATCTTGGCTCCGAGCGGCGGAGAATTTGCGCTGAAACCGTTGCCGAAGGTTGCCCTGATGGCTAGCGTATCGGCAGCATGGTTACCCGCGATTGAGGTCTGCCCAAGGCACTGTCACGTTCTTTTCACTTTCTTATGAAGATCTCGGTCTCTTAAGTACGATGGGTTGTCGTCATTCCGGAGGATACCGCTCTGCTATCGTCGTGGAGTAACGTAATATGAGAGTTTGCGGCACGCTGGCGGCGGCTTTTTTTGTTCTTCAAGTCACCGTTTCTTTCTCTCAAGGAGTAAGTGGGACTGAAACGCCATCCTTGCTTGGCAGCGAGCTGTCATTCGCGAACACCTCGGAAATGCTCGACCAGCGCTTTAGCGAACTGCCCGTTTGGAGAGAAGGGGGCGTACAGGTCGATTCCCCGGCCTTGCCGTTCAATGCTGCATCATTTTCCTGGGCAGCTGGCTACATCTGGAATCATCCTTTGGCAGGACAGCCGCTGCAATGGCCGCCGCCCGTAAGGGATTTTCCGGCATGGACGTCGAATGGTTCAGCAGACGCCAGCCCGAACGGCGATATGATGCGCCGGATGGAAAAAAAGCTCGTTCCGCTGACCTGGTCGGGGACGCTGAATTTCACGGTGCAGGAAATGCCCCCCGAGCTTGCCGGCACCGTCGGCAAGGAGGACCCGAAGCAGTATATCGGTGCAACCATCAACAGCTTTCCCTTTGCGCAGAAGTACGGCGTTTTCGCAATCTCCGCGAAACTTCCGCTCGGCAAGGGAATCTGGCCGGCCTTCTGGCTGCTGCCATCGGACAAGAGCTGGCCCCCAGAAATCGATGTGATGGAAGTGATCGGACTGGAGCCTAGGACGCTCTATACGAGCGTGCACACGAACATTCCGCGCAAAGAAACGGCTTATGGGCTGGGCACCGACACGCATCTCGACCTGAGCGCTGCCTTCCACGAATACGCGGTTGATTGGGGTCCGGAAAAGATCGATTGGTATTTCGATCGCAAGCTGATCTACTCTCGACCGACGCCCCCTGATCTGCATAAGCCCTGTTACATCATTGCAAACGTCGGTGTAGGCAAGGCGGTCGGTTGGGGAGGGGCGCCCGATTTCTCGACGCGTTTCCCGGCCACCATGCAGGTGGCGTATATCAAGGTTTGGCAAAGATCCGACTACCTGGGGCGCTGATTGCCTTTGACGTCATCAGGTTTGCGCCGCCTCAAAGACTTACGCCTTTCGCAACGAAGGGCCGCGTTTTGCGCTAACCGCGTAGTAATAGGCCGCCAAGAACAACATCGAGGTCATGCTGAACTGGCTGAAAAGCTCGACCTCGCCCAATGTTCGGGCCAGGATGAAGGTCACGAACCCAGCGAAGAAACAGCTCTCCGGCTCGGGATTCTGCAAGGCCCATCGCCAGACGCTGAAGAACACGACAAGCGTCGTGGCGGCGGCGATCACGATCCCGGTCACGCCCAGCTCCACCCCTATCTCGAGCCAGAGATCATGGAAATGGAAGCCGTAGTGATTGTCGATGTAAAAAGCCTCCCAAAATCGCACCGCTTCGATATTGCTTTCGTTCCAGTATGCCTGGAGGCCAACCCCGAGCGGGTGGTCAGCGATGACACCCAACGCATGAGACCATAGAAGCGTGCGGCCGGTAAGGCTTACGTCCTTGCCTATCGACTGCAGCAGGAGGTCGAAGAGATTATCAAACAGCAGGAGCGAAAACACCACCGCCGTGACGCCGGCGAAGGCGCAGGCGCAGGTCAGAAAAATTCTTGTGTTCGGCTGGAGCAGTCGCATCAGAAAGGGTAGGAGCGAACAAACGAGCGCTAGGACCCCGGCCAGCAAAGCACCTTCCGAGTTGGCGGAGATGAGCATCGGTGGCGCCGCAAACAAGGCCAGGAGGGCGATCACTCGAACCAATGCGGGCTGCTGACGGTCGAACATCACCCAAAAGCTCGACAATGCGACAATGGCGAGCGACTGAGCCACCATGTTCTTGGAGCCGAAAACGGACGGCACGAAGAGATAGACCACGTTTGAAGCGATGAAGGCGAACATGGTGACGGCAATGAATGATCTGGCACGCAAACCGTGGGCGAACATGAGGGCCGCGAGCACCGAAAGTGCGATTTGTGCCGCCCCACGCAATGATTGCATGGGCTGTTCCGACCAAATGATGGATAGCGCTCCAAACAGCACGATGACCCAAGGAACGAGGCTCCAGGTCAAGGCCTGATAAGGGCGAACGGGAAACAGCGCGCAATAAAGGAGAACGGCGCTCAGGAAGACGATGGCGGGTATGGTGGGAATGACGATGATGAAGGCGATTGACAGCGCACAGCACGTCCATAGCAGCAGGGTGACACGATATTCCCAATCCGTCTGATGCGCCGTAATGTTGAGTGGGAGAGTGCTCATGTGCGTCAACCGTCGATCGCGAGGTTGCTGCGAGAGCGATCCCCGCGTGCCCTATCTAATAGTGTGCGCCGATGGTGCTTTGAGACCATTTCGGTGTGACGCCTGCAGCAGAGATTGCCAGTCTTTACCGTGACGAGGCTTAGAGTATTGCTGCTGCGATTCATGGTGCAATCGGAACCGGTGATTGATCGCCCATGAGAAAGCCTTTCTCCATTGCACCGATTCTCCGTCCTTGATCGTGCCTCGTCAAGGCGTGCGCGTCAGTTGTGAACGTTGTGCCGAAACGATGATGAACGTGCCGTAAGTTAGCCTGCCACTTCCGTTGACGTCAAACAGCCCCGTGGACGTGGCACTGGCGGCAGCGGCCCGGTCAACCGGGCAAGATGGGGGGAACGGAAGGCTGGCGGCTGGTTGAGAACCGTAAGGTTAAGCGGTGCGGACCGTAAGGTTAATTGCAGGTCGTATTCCGCAACCGGGCGTTGACGAATGAAATTCGTCTATAAGATAACCTTGGCCCGCCAGATGCGCAGCCGAATTGCCCACCAAGAACAACTTGTTCGTTGGCGTGTGATGAGGCCAATTGCCGACGAATTTGGATTTGCGTCCTGCTCGATCTCACCGGATCTCCTCAATGAGCCGATCAATCAAGGTATCTATGAGCGCGGCTGTCGCTGCGGAATCAGCAACGACATTCAGATCATGGACGTGCCAATATACCACTCGATTGGCCCAAGCATGGAATCTCGTTTCCACAAGCGGCCGATGCTCGGCCTCCTTCATCGCTATCACCAAATTCGCGCTTTCTAGGGCCTGTTCGGTACAGGCTACGGGAAAGCGAAGCGGAGCACTAAGAGGGACGCTGAGTTTGGACAATGCCGCTAACGTATGCTCGGAGATCGGCCCGACATTTTCTTCTCCAGTTTCGATCGCCAAGGCACAAGACGATGCCTGCCAGTCGAGCTTCAAATTGTGGGCACGATGGTTAAAAAGCTCTTCCGCCAACCGGCTTCGGTAGTAATTGCCGGTGCACAAAAACAAAACCCGCTTCGGCATCCACAGTTCTTGCTTTGGAGGTTAATTCATTTGGCTAAGAATTCGGCGAATCGTGGCGGGCCAACATTACGAATTGTACCATGTTTTCTGCCTTTTCTCAATTGCTGTCCAGCCGGTGCGGGCGCTCTTGGATCTTGGAACCACGAAAGGTTCCGTTTGGTCTACGCGCCAGGCGGCCGGATTCGTCGTGGGTTCGCTGCGATGATGTTCGTCGGCCGGTAGGGAGCGATGGAACTGCGAGAGAAATTGAGGCTGCGTGAACGCCTAGCCAAGGTGAGAATGTATGGTGAAAGGCAGACGCTTGCCGCGTTTGGTAGCCGCAACGCGAAGCCGGGCGGCCGCCTGCTGTGCTACCACTCGGTCGGACAGGCCGAACTCGGAGTGAATGATTGCTCGCCGCCGCGTTTTCGCCGTCACATCGAGCTTGCGATCCGACGTGGTTGTCGATTCGTGCCCGCGGCGGAGATTGCAAGAGGCCGCGGCGGCCCTCGTGATCTTGCCATTACGTTCGACGACGGGTGGAAGAGTATCCTCACTATCGCAGCTCCTGTGCTTCGAGAATATCAGATACCGTCCACGCTATTTGTAGCGACCGGACTGGTGGACAATCCTTCGGATTGGCACCGCTCACGGATGTTGACCTGGAGCGAAATTGCCGAGCTCTCGAATATGGGGATGGAAATCGGGAGCCATTCGATATCGCACCCCGATTTTCGGACTATCGATAATGAGCGTACTGTTGACGAACTGAACAGGTCGCGGATTACGCTGAAGTCGCGACTAGACCTTGCGATCGATTGCTTTGCAATTCCGTTTGGTCAATCGATGAATTGGACAGCGTTTGCTCAGAGTGCAGCGCTTCAGGCCGGATATGAACTAATTTACGCGCAGGCTGAAAACACGCGTCCGCCGGGAACCATTGCCCGGACTTTCGTCACGTCGATGGATGACGATCGGATTTTTAGTGCCCTATTAGAAGGTGCTTTCGATAATTGGGAAGAGTGGTATTAGTCATGACAAAGCAAGGAGTGATGGTCTCCGCTACGGTCCCGAGGCGGGATCGCCTGGACCTTTTGCGCGGAGCCTTCCAGAGCATATGCGCGCTCGAACGCAACTGCGTATTTAGAGAGGCGAGCGCTTGGCTACGCTTCGTGCGGTCCGGTGAGCGTTCGCAATATTTCCTCCCCCGTGCGGTCCAGATGCTACTTTCCGACGGTTTGCTGAGAGACACATTCGTATCGGCCCTCAGAGGCACAAAGGCTAGACAGGGTGTCCACCTGGTAATGGTTTGATGAATCGACAAGAACGCAACCGTCAGGTGTTGAATACCGATCATCTGAATAAAGATCTCGGTCGGCATGCGGCTCGCGGCGGAATCATTGCGGTTGCCGCGCAGCCGATCCGTGTGGTGATGCAATTTGCCTTCACTGCAATCCTAGCACGTTTGCTCGTGCCGGAGGCGTTCGGCGTAATGGCGATGGCGATGGCGGTGACCAGCTTCGTCGCGCTGTTCTCGGAACTCGGACTGACTTCCGCAACGATTCAGCGCTCTCACGTCGACCAAAATCTGGTGAGCGGTCTCTTCTTCGTTGGTCTTGGGATAAGCCTTGTCTTGATGCCCTTAATTTGGGCCCTGGCTCCGTTGGCAGTCTGGTTCTTCAAAGATGCGAGGGTGGCAAATCCGGTCATCGTGTTGTCGGTCTCGTTCCCCCTTGCGGCGCTCGGCGCGCAGCATACGGCATTACTGCTTCGCTCGATGCGCTGGATGGCCTTGCAATGGGCGGGGCTGGCCGGACATGCGGCAGGTGGCCTGGCAGGGATCCTGATCGCCTGGAAGACGGACCTCAGCTATTGGGCTCTTGCGATCACGGCGCTCGTCGCGCAAATCGTCACGCTATCGCTGATCTGGGCACTTTGCCCGTGGCGCCCGAGCCTTGTCACGAACTGGCGTGATGTGCGAAGCGGTCTCCACTTCGGCGCGTACCTAGCTGGTTTCGGCATTGTCAATTTCTTTCACCGCCAGTTGGACAACATCATCGTCGGCTGGCGGTTTGGCGCCACCGAGCTTGGCTATTACTCTCGCGGCTATCAACTGATGCTGCTGCCTCTCAATGTTTTCAATGGCCCTATCAGCTCTGCAATCGAACCGTCACTGAGCCGGTTGCAGAATCAGCCGGAACGCTGGCGTCAGGCTTTTCTAGACGCGCTGGGTTTGGTCATGTTCCTGGGAGCAGGAGTCGCCGCCGGCTTGATCGCCACCGCGGATCCGCTAGTTACTATAATCTATGGTACAGGATGGGAAAAGGCGGCCACGATCTTCCAATGGCTGGCAGTCTCCCTCTTCGCTGGTGTGCCGATGCATGCCTCGGGATGGATCTATTTGTCTTTGGGCCAAACTCGCCGCATGTTTATCTGGAGCCTCTTCTTTGTGCCCATTGTCGGCCTTGGCTTCGTGCTTGCGATCCCGTACGGGTCGGTTGGAATAGCGATTTCTTACGCCGTCACGATGAACCTGTTGCTTGTCCCTTGTTTTGCCTTTGCGTGCCGGGGCACGCCGGTCAGCTTGTTGGATACTTTGACTGTCATTATCCCTTTGGCTGGCTGTAGCGTCATTGCAGCGCTTGCTGGACTGTGGGTTTCGACACATGAGCCGGGCGTCCTGCTGCGGCTGGTCTTGGGAGCGGCAACAGCGGGGATAACCTACCTGTTGCTGGCAGCCACCTTGATCGCGAGGGTAAAGATGTATCGTCAGTTGCGCGACCGGGTCGAGGTATTGTCGCGCGGTTTGATCGAGGAGGTGAGGGCGAGAACAATGCCGTACCTTGAACGCTGGATGGTCGATAAGAAATAGACTGACAGGAATCGGTGGGCGATGTTGAACAGGAAACGCGCGCCGCAAGCGCTTCGCCGGCGTCGAGGAGGACGCCGCAGTCGCGTTATCTTTGTCATCGAATACGCAGCTTCGCAGAAGTGAGATGCGCTATTCGCAATCAAGTGCGCGCCCCTGGCCAACGAACTGGTCGAACAGATGAAGGTGCGTGCGCAAAGCTCTCTGGCGCTTTCTTCACGATGGCGCGATTGTCGCAGCGTTGGCCGCGCTTCAACATGGCGGCCGTTTCACCCAAGCACGCGCACAGGCTATCATTCTGGCAATGCGGAAATGACTGCTTCGGAGTGTGACCATCTTATCGATTAATTGCCACATATTCCGAGATTCCGGGCATGTTACGTTGGAGAAATTAAGCGTGTCGAACCCTCGGTTCATATCGGTTATTGTGCCCACCTTCAATCGCCCCGTCCTGTTGGGCGAGGCTGTCGAGAGTATTCGCGCACTGGAGGGGACAGATTTTCAATTTGAAATCTTGGTCTGTGATAATGGGCAGGCGCGCGAGACACAAAGCGTCGCGGACCGTTACGGCGCGAAGTATATTCCTGTTCCAACCAAAGGCGCGGGGTCGGCTCGAAACGCGGGCCTTAATGCTGCGACGGGCGAATTTATTGCCTTTCTCGACGATGACGATGTTTGGATGAAGGACCACCTTAGAGGTCACGTCGAGCTTTTGGATTCAACCCCCGACCTTGATGCGGTACTCGCGCAGGTCGTAAGCACAGACAGCGACCTAAAGCCGATCGGCGATCCTTGGCCCAAAGAGCATCCAGGCGAAGGAAACGCCCTTGTTAGGAAAATGCTCAGCGGGTACTTTCCTCAAATCGGGTCTGTCCTTGTACGGAGCACTGCCCGCGGGCGTATCGGATTGTTCGATAACCGCCTTACCGGCGGTCAGGACCTCGATTGGATGCTGAGGATCGCGCGCCAGCATAAACTGGGGTTTGTTAGCGTGCCTTCGGTTCTGTTCAGGACCAAGCCCGACGGGGTATACGATGAGGTTTATCGCCGTCGGGCGCATTTCGATCGCGTGGTCTTTTTGCGGCATGCCTTAAGCGATTGGCGAATTTGGAAGAGTCCCCAGCAATTTCTTCAGGCGTACACGGGCACTCTTTCCTACTTTTTTTGGTATTTTAATTCGGTGGCTCTCACACATGCTCAGAACGGCAATCCCAAATATGCGCTGAGGGCCATAAGTGCTGCTTACTACGTTTTTCCGATGCGTGCCTTCTACCACACAATTTTCGGGAAAAACTTGGGAAAAGCCCTTCTCTTGGTCTTGCGGCAATGGACAAGGGAGAAGCTTTCTAAAAGGGGAGGGGCATGAGCAAATGAATGCTGCGCATAAACCACCCACTTCGGCGCACGACACCTTCTCCGCCCAACAGATTTATAGCAAGTTCGATGCGATTGTGGTGGGTTCAGGAGCTGCTGGCGGACTTGCTGCGCTTTTACTTTGCGAAGGTGGGGCACGCGTACTCGTTTTGGATGCGGGGCTTCCGCCATCGTTACGCCGCGCGCCGTTTCAGACCACGTTACAGTTCCTCGTAAAAAACTGGGCCGACCCGCGCCTTTTGAAGGTTGTACCACCGCGCCTGGTTTATAAGGGCCGCGAAGCGTTGAAATTTGCGGGACGGTTTCGCCAACCTATCCAATCCAAATGCTATGCGTGGGAGCGGCTTCCTGAAGTTTTTGTCGACGACATTGACTGTCCGTACACGACCCCCGAAGACAAACCTTTTGAGTGGATTAGGGCGTGGACAATCGGGGGGCGGCTAATCGTGCCGGGTCACGGCAGGCAGTATTACCGCCTGAGCCGGGAAGATCTTAATCCGAGCGACGGTCTTAGCCCTTCTTGGCCCATCAACTCTAACGAGCTCGATCAATGGTACGCTGCTGTCGAGAAGCGGGTTGGTCTTTTCGGTGAGATGAACGGGCTTAACTGTGTGCCTGACAGCGAGTTGGGGACAATTCTTGAGCGCTTGCCGTTCGAGAGGACTGTAATAAATTCAATTAAAGAACGCTGGCCTGGGGCGGATGCGATCCTCGGAAGGTACGCACCTCCGCTTCCGTCGATTGATGCAGCTGACGCGACCGGCCGTCTTACACGCCGGTCAGGGGCTGTCTGTCAAAAGGTTGAGCTTGCCAAAACGGGCCATGTTTCGGCGGTCGTTTGGTATGATCGCCAAACGGGGCGTGAGATGCGTGCGGAATCCAATTGTGTGTTTCTTTGCGCGTCCTCCCTTGAGACCACTCGTATTTTGCTGATATCGGCGGCCGCGAGCGGGCGGAAATTCGGTGTATCCTCAGGAGTTCTTGGGCATTATCTCATGGATCACATCCTTTCGAAGATTGAAAGTGTTGGTCCAGCATCGGTGGACGATCCGGTCTCCGTCGACGATGGGAGGTGTGTTTATCTTCCTCGCTTTGACAACCGCAATGGCAGTTCATCTAGGTCGAGCCGCGGCTTCGGAGTGCAGCTCTACGAAGCCGCCGCAACGCCTGGCAAGTCATACCACGTCGCTGTCGCCTTTTCCGAGATGCCCCCCCGTGTCGAAAACCGGGTCTCTCTCAGTTCTAGCAAAAATGATGCTTGGGGCATGCCCTGCTTGCACATCGACTGCGCTCACAGCGAACGGGACAAGGAAGCAATGAATAAGCAATTGCAAGCCTTGCGGGAGGTTGCAGCTCTTCTCGAAATGGACCCCTCCCAAACCCGGGAAAGCTTAGGACCGCCGGGTTTGGCCATCCATGAGTGCGGCACTGCTCGTATGGGCGAAGATCCGCGCTATTCGGTGCTCGACCCGAACAATCAATGTTGGGATGCCAAAGGCCTCTATGTCACGGACGGGGCCTGCTTTCCTTCCCAGGGCAGCCAACACCCAACCTTAACGATCATGGCCTTGACTGCGCGCGCCTGCCATCATGCTTTGCAGCATGAAATAGGATAGCAAACAAAAAATTGGGACGCACGATGAGTTCTATCGATGTTGTCATACCTTGTTATAATTACGCCCATTTTTTGCGTCGCTGCGTGGACAGCGTTCTGGCGCAAACCGGGGTGGATGTACGTATTTTGATAATTGACGATGCGTCTTCGGATAATTCCGAGGAGGTCGGAACAGAACTCGCCAAAACCAGTGCACGGATAACATTTCGGCGCAGCCCGAGAAACAAGGGCCTGATCGCAACCGCGAACGAGGGCATCATGGATTGGGTCACGGCCAAGTATTGCCTGTTGCTTTCGGCCGACGATGCGCTCACGGAGGGGGCGCTCGACAGGGCAGCTAAGGTGATGGACAGCCATAGCGAGGTAGGCATGGCCTACGGCATGAGCTACATCATCTCCGATGATGCGAGCATTATCGAGCTTCCCCATTCGGACACGTTCCGATATCGAATTGTTTCAGGGCCGCGATTTCTGAAGCAAGTGTGCGAGCATTGGCAAGGCGTTCCCACGCCTACCGCCGTCGTAAGAACCGCGCTGCAGCATCGTATCGGCGGATATCACCCGGATCTACGTCAGACGAGTGACGCTGAAATGTGGATGCGGATCGCGACTCAAATGCCAATCGCCGTTATTCACACGCCCCAGGGATATTACCGCTGGCACGGTGCGAACATGTCGTCCGCCTACACTGGACGCGCTTTAAGCGATCTTGATGAGCAGTATAAGACCATACATGAGGTCTACACAACCTGGGGGACTAACATTGAAGGATTCCCCTCCTGGATCGAGACGGCGAAACTCCGATGGGCGCGCCAAGCGTGTTGGATGGCAGGTCTTGCAATTGAACGCGGCGATCTTGTTGGTGCCACCAGCTGCTTTAATTTCGCAAAAGAAGTTTATCCCTCGCCTTGGCTCATTAGCTCTTGGTGGAAGGCGCGCATCAAGAAAATGGCTGGACCCGCACGGATTGGGCAGGTTAAACGTTGGCTAGGCAAGCGGGCGACGAGCGGCAGTGTTTCGTTTGCCCCGTTCATTCCCGGCGAAATTTTTGGTTGGTGGCCTGAAGCGCCGGAATTTTCCGCTTCAACCCATTCATGAAGAAGCGTCGGACCTCGGAGTTGCGCTCTTCATTTCGAACAAGAGCGGATTGACCCAGTGGCCGCAAGGCAAGTGCCATGCTGAAACCTCATCTCACGACGCAAGCTTTTCCAGTGGGATTTGGCTGTGCCCATTTGCAATACTCGTCCCAGTCTCGTCGGGGATCATTGCGTCTCTTGGAAAAAGCCTTCGATCACGGCATAACGCATTTTGATGTTGCGCGTCTCTACAGTGCGGGGGAAGCGGAGGGAGTCGTCGGTGAATTCGCTCGTGGTCGCAGAGATCAGATTGTCCTGGTTTCCAAAGCCGGGATACTTCCCCTTAGGGAAACTTATTATCACCGCGTTGACCGGAAAATTCGGGGCGTCGCCAAAGCTAGGGCCCCTGCACTGACCGGCTGGATCGCCGATGCTGTGAACGAGCCTGTCTTTGGCAAATTCTCGCCAAAGCAAATTCGGACCAGCGTAGATAAGAGCCTTCGCGAGCTCAAGACCGATTATTTAGATGCGCTCTTGCTTCATGAATGCAAGGCCAAGGATATTGCAACCTTCGACGTGCCGGCGACCCTGGACAAGCTTCAAGCTGAGGGCAAAATTCTATCCTACGGTCTTGCGACCAGCATCGAGCAGTCCGCGGCTATTATCCGCTCTTTCCCGACTCTTGCTTCGGTAGTGCAGATTCCTGAACAGAACTTCAACACACAGACTTGGCCCTTTCTGTCGGAAAAAAGCCGGTTGGTTATCACCCATTCGCTATTTGGAGAAAACCTGAAGAGGTTGGTGACTTTGCTTCAAGAGCAAGACGCGATCCGCCAGGCGATCCGATCTAAACTAGGTTTTGATTTGAGCAAGCCGCAGGGTGTAGCGCAACTCCTGATGGTCCGCGCGCTGAAAGCTAATCCTCGCGGCATGGTCTTGTTCTCAACCTCAAAGCTCGATCACATTCAACAGTGCGTAGAAGCTGCAGCGGTCGCAAAATGTCCTGATAGCCATGATTACGTGGCTGAATGTTTGCATCTTATTGAAAACATGGCGTGGTAAAACCGATTTCAACCACCCGTTCGTTGTCTGATTTCGCGCAAGATGCGCTCCGCGGGCGCGTTGATCTTGATCCTTTGCAGGAAGCCGAAGTAGGCCAGCGATCTCATCGATCGATCTTTCCAGAAGTTCAGCACCGCTGTGAGCCTGTACGCTTTCAGCTTGGCAACGACGTGCCGTCCAGCAGCGCTATCCTCTGCCGCATGGACGCAATAAGTAGTTTCCGCCTGGCGGATTGAGGCATCGGACCTAGCGAAATTTAAGCGTATTTGCGTCGAGGCCTTTTAAGCCGAGATGGCGTGCCTAAGCTCTCGCACGACCGTGTCCTGTTCGTCTTCGCTCATTTGGGGATAGAGAGGCAGGACGATGCAAGAATCCTGCGCGGCTTCAGAATTAGCTAGGGACGTTTGTCGAGATCCTGTCGCGTAACAGGCCTCTCGATGGATGCACATGATGCCACGACGCGTCGCAACACCCGCGTCCAGCATCTTCTGCATAACCGTCCGCTGATTAGTTGCTTCGGGTAGTCGCACGCAATAACTTTGAAAATTGCTGCGCGCCCAGACCGGCTCGTGGGGCGTTACGATTCCAAGATTGTCATTTAGCAATTCAGTGTATCGCGAGGCGAGATGGCGTCGCTTGGCAATGATCTCCGGCATTCTCTCAAGCTGCGTACGTCCTACCGCCGCTTGTATATCGGTCATACGGTAATTGTAGCCAATATTAGGATGTGTTTCGAAAATGACCTGTGGCGAGGAATGTCGGATCGTGTCCGGAACGCTCATTCCGTGCTGCCGGAGTTGTCGGAAGCGTGCATCCCAGTTGGGATTGTTAGTCGTCAGCATGCCGCCGTCACCGGTACTCATCACCTTCCGGGGATGAAACGAAAAGCATACAATATCACCAAGCGGCAGACCGATTTTCAGCCACTCGCCATCCTTGCATAGTTCGCTGCCGATAGCACAGGCGGCGTCCTCTACCACCGGAAGGCCGTGCTCGCGTGCAATCTCCACTACAGAGCTCATGTCGCACGGCATGCCCATCTGATGAACACATAAGATGGCGCGCGTACGGGACGTGATTGCGGCCTCGATCTTGGAAGTATCGATATTGTAAGTCGCCGGATCGATGTCGACAAATATCGGAATTCCGTTGCAATACTTGATGGCATTTGCCGTGGCGATATAGGAATGACTAACTGTAATGACTTCATCGCCGGCTTCAATTCCGACTGTCAACAGCGCGAGATGAAGAGCCGTAGTACAATTTGATACGGCGCACGCGTGCTTGGCGCCAACAAATTCAGCGAATTCCCGCTCGAATGCAGCGACTTCCGGACCTTGCGTGATCCATCCACTTAGAATAACGCGCGCTGCTGCATCCGCTTCGCGGCTGTCCATTACAGGCTTGATGATGGGAATCATTTGATGTTGTTTCTGTTTTCTCGCCACCACGAGACCAGGCGCCGTAATCCTTCTTCCAGGCCCACGGTCGCCCTAAAACCTAGCTTCTCTTCAGCTTTTGTGATGTCAGCAAGCCGACGAGAAACCGGATTTACCTTCCGCTCGGGGCCATATTCGGGCGCAAGATTTGATCCCATCACGCGAAGCAATGCCGTGGCCAGCTCGTTGAGGCTCGTTTCGGTCCCGCTTGCGACGTTGAACACGTCATCACCGAGGTCCGACTGAAGAGCCAGGATATTTGCTCGCGCAATATCGTCGATGTACACAAAGTCCATAGTTGTGCTGCCGTCGCCTAAAATCAGAGGCGGCTCGCCCGAGGCTATTCGATCCATCCATCTGATCAAGACCTCGGTGTATTTCCCGTGAAGATCCATCCGCGGACCATATACGTTGAAATAGCGCAAGGCGACGTAAGGCAATCCGTACATGTCATTGAAGGAGCGTAACAGGCCTTCGAGCATCACCTTGCTGGCACCATACCACGTTCGATTGTTGTAGGGATGATGATCCTCCGTGGTTGGGAATGTGTCGGCTAAACCATAGATGGAGGCGGACGATGCGGTCACGACCTTCTTGACGTTATGGGTGTGGGCGGCTTCCAGAACGTTGTAGCTACCTACGCACATCACCTCGAGTGCCTCACGCGGCTCTGCCGCGCATGCTGTGATTCGCAGCGTAGCCATGTGAATCACGGCGTCCACCCCCTGCGTAACCTCGCTCAGACGTTCGAGATCTCGAATGTCCCCCTGCACAAGCTCGACCCGAGGGTCTCGCAACGCAAGCTCGACATTTGATGTCGTGCCCCGCACAAGGTTATCGAAAATGATTATCTTTTCAGGATCGTGATCGCGCAGCAAAAGGTCGATCGTCGTCGATCCGATCAGTCCGCACCCGCCTGTTACCAGTATTTTTGAGCCACGGATTTTCATGATCCGTTGTTTCCTTCTTTGTCAATTAATTGGGACCACTTGCCGAGCAGCTTCCAAAACACCTGCAATGACTTCATCCTGCTGGGCCGTGTTCAGCTCCGGATAAAGCGGCAGCGAGAGAACTTCTTCGGCAGCTTTTTCCGCATGCGGAAAATCTCCTCGATGCCACCGTGTGTCGGCGTAGGCAGTCTGAAGGTGGACCGGAATCGGATAATGGATACCCGTTTGGATACCTCTGGCAGCCAACTCTTGCTGCCAACTCGATCGTGTGGGGCTGCGGATTGCATACACGTGATAAACGTGGCGGTTGATGTCCGACGCGGCTGGCGTTTTGATGCCGCTGCCAGCGAAAGTTTGGTCGTAGCGGCGTGCAAGCGCCCGGCGCGCTTCCGTCCATTTCTCGATGTGCCGCATCTTTACGCGTAGGACGGCACCCTGCATTCCTTCCATGCGGAAATTATATCCCTTTAATATGTGGTGATACTTCTGTTCGGCTCCCCAATCCCGCAACATTCTAATCTTTTTCGCATATTCGGGATGGTCGGTTGTGACGATACCGGCCTCGCCATAGGCGCCGAGGTTTTTCCCTGGGTAGAAGCTAAAGCAAGCCATGTCGCCCAGGCTACCGACGCGGCGCCCCTTGTATTCGGCGCCATGCGCTTGCGCCGCATCCTCAATGACCACCAGTCCGTGCTTTCGCGCAACCTGAACGATTGGATCCATGTCCGCGGGTTGGCCGTATAAGTGAACCGGGATCACGGCCCGAGTCTTTGAAGTGATCGAAGCCTCGAGCTTCGCATGATCCAAAGTGAACGTTTTGGGATTGATATCCACGTAGACGGGAGCAGCGCCAGTATAGTGGATCGCAGCGGCAGTTGCGACGAAGGTGAATGGTACCGTGATGACCTCGTCGCCCGGACCGATTCCTGCCGCGAGCAGAGCGAGGTGCAGGGCGCTGGTGCCGGAATTCACGCCAACTGCATCATCGACGTTGCAATAAGCGGCGAACTCTTTTTCAAAAGCAAAGACCTCGCTGCCCAATGTGAACTGACAACTGTCGAGCACACCTTGAATCGCGACGGCTACTTCATCCTTTATGCTGGCGTACTGCGCCTTAAGATCAACGAACGGAATCATTAAAAACGCCCTTTGCGCTGGATATGCACGGTTTCGCCGCGGCCTCGCATCGAACTGGTAGCTGCCTCGACTAGTTCGACTACCCGGAGGCCCATTCGGCCGTCTGTTTCGGGCGACTTCGACTGCTCAATGCAATCTACAAAATGATTGGCTGCAACGCGAAGCGCTTCGGTTTCATCTAGTTTTGGTGCCCACATATCACCCGTTCGATATCCGACGCGCATCTCGTAGATTTTCTCTGGATCGTCGGTGAAGCTCACGCCCTTATCGTAAACCTTGACCTTCTCGCTCGGCTGAAGATCATCGTAGGTGATCATCTTGTTACTGGCGCCGAGTAAGATCTGGCGAACTTTCACCGGCGCAAGCCAGCTAACGTTGATGTGGGCAATCGTGCCGCTGTCATAGAACATCGTGATGTAGGCGAGATTCTCCGGCGTTCCTGGAAAATGATTAATTCCCGCCGCCGAGACTGCATTTGGATGCTCTTTTAATAGATGGTCCAAAATTGAAAAATCGTGGACTCCGAGATCCGAAATGACGTTAACGTCGTGTTGGAATAACCCGAGGTTTACCCGGCTGCTGTCGTAATAGTAAATTTTACCAAGCTCGCCGCTGGCTACGATCTCATGCATCTTTCGGACAGCGCCGGTATAAACAAAGGTATGATCCACAAACAATACGCGTTTGCGCTTCTCGGCTTCCTCCACCAGCTGACGCGCTTGCAAGGACGTTTCAGTCATTGGCTTTTCAAGCCATAGGTGTTTGCCTGCCTTCAGGACTGCCATGCCGAGCTCAAAATGGGTTGTCACTGGCGTCGCAATGGCGATCGCGTCGATTTCCGGATCGCGCACAATTTCTTGAAAGTCGGTTGTCGCCTTTATTGTGGGGAAGCGGCGCTGAACTAGTCCAAGCTTGTCCGGGCTGAAGTCAGCCACAGAAGCTAGCTTGACGCGGGAAACTTCCGCAAAATTGCGGACAAGGTTGGGGCCCCAGTATCCGTAACCGATTACGCCAATGTTGATCACTGACTTTACGACCTTTCAAATTTTAGGCGATGACTTAAAATCGAAGTAGCTTGAATTGCATCCATCATATCGTTTCGGTTGGCCATAAATGTCAGCTGCCTTTAAAAAATAACCGTCGTATATTGAGCCTTCAGGTTGCGTTGAACGAAGCTGTCTTCGACCTCGTGTCTCCGATAATCCGCGCTGGCACTCCGGCAACAATTGCGAAATCAGGCACATCCTTGGTGACCACCGCTCCGGCTCCTACAAGAGCATGTTCCCCAATCGTAACGCCAGGGACGACTGTCACGTTGGAGCCGATCGAAGCCCGACGTCTGACCCGAGTAGAGACAACCTTCCAGTCCTCCTCACTCATCGGAGAGCCGTCAGGATTGGTCGCTCTCGGCCAGCGATCATTCGTAAACATCACACCATGGCCGACAAACACCTCATCCTCGATGGTAACTCCCTCGCAGATGAATGTGTGAGAAGAGATCTTGCAGCGCGCACCTATTATGGAGTTTTTTTGTATTTCTACGAAAGAGCCGACCCGGCTGTCGTCTCCGATCGTGCAGCCATAAAGGTTTACCTGGTTGGGGTGATGGATTTTTACGTTAGCTCCTAATTTGCTTGTGTCCGAAATTGGCATGGATTTTCCTGCTTAAACAAATCTCGGGAGCCGAAGAGATTTCCAGATATTTTATAGCACCTAACTTCGTTCGAGTAAGCCCGGTGCCGTTTCGAATCTGATGCAAATAGGACTAATTCTTTCGACGGTTAAATTCGTCGAAGCCACCTCCGGCCGCCTCTAGATGCGACAAAAGGAACCAACAGCTAGTTCAGTTTTTCTGCTCAAATCGGGAGCGGGCGGGGCAGTCCGAAGTTCGAGTGCAAAAGTGGACTGTGGCGTTCACCACGCCCGCCTTTCAGTCTGTCCAAGTACTCGCACCTGCTTTAAGGACTAGGCTGAGTATTACGGCCACCTATTTTGTTAACCAAGGCTCGCTTGGGGCTCTCTCCAGAGCCCGCGATGAATTGTTAGCCTCCTCAGGCCGGGCGCCAATAGCCTGGACTAGCTAGAGTGGGTGGAGGCGGTGCAGCAGGTTCGCTTCGATGTTTATGTGTAATATCGTCGGAAATTCGGTGTTTTTCTAGAGGAGTCGGCATGCCAGTTGGCATCGTTAAGCTTTTTAGCCGGTCAAGAGGTTATGGTTTCATTCGACCCGATGAAGGTGGAGGCGATGTTTTCGTTCATCGAACGGCGCTCGAAGAAATGGGGCTTAAGGCGTTGAGTAAAGGCCAGAGAGTGGTGTTTGATGTTCGTGAAGAGCACGGAAAATTGGTTGCGAAAAATCTGCGTGTAGAGCTGGATGAGAGTTTGAGTCAAAGCGAAACCTTAATTCCGCAAATTCAGTTGGTCGACGTTGAGATAGACCCAGTTACTGAAAATTTGAACTCTGCTGACCGGAAGTTAATTTCACGGGCGGACCTCGAACAGTCGCTGGCAGACGCCGTTCGGGAGATTTCCCCCGAGTGTGGGGCGTTCGTGGGCATTATCGTCGACCGTATTCTTCCCGAGACGGCGGGGGGCATAAATTGGACCATCAGAGGAGTGAAATACGGAAAAGCAGACCGCGGCAAATGTGACGCAGCACTCAGTATGTGGCTTCAAAAGAAGCGGCAGGAATATACGCTGATTGAAGAGTGAATCTAAGGGCGCTGCGCGATGGACGCGCTAACTCAGCGCTTGGGACAGGGCGCTCTGCGGACTTGTTTCTCACCGATAGCCTGGTTGCCGGTCAGTTCGAGCCTCGCGGCCGCGCTGTCATACTTGCGGCAGGATGAACTTCCGGGCACCAAAACGGCGAACCCCGACGGTGCCGGCAACACCCTATTGTTCAGGACCACCATTTTTGCTGTTGAAACGAACTGAATCGCGGAAGCCTTTTCTGGCGGCAAGTAATCTTTGCCAACTTTAAATTCAAATAACGCCGAGCCGGGTTTTCAATCACATAATAGCTAAACAAAGCCGCTAGAAGCGTCGCGGTCAGAAGCGCTGCCTTATTTATCGCGGGCTGCTGGAGATAAAGCGGCTGCTGCCAGAGATAGAGCGAGTATGACCAAAATCCAACCATACACAGTGGCCTAACGCTAAGAGTCGCGCGTACCCAGTTCCAAGCCGAGTCTAACGTGCAAATGCCGATCGCTAGAAACGTTGTGCCAAGAGTATATTTAACGGGGTCTGGAATCGAATAAGGAATGAGCAAAAAAAGTCCAATCACGGGGGCCGCAATCGGAATCAAAGGTGAGACGCGTCGTCCTACGGCGATCAAATAGATACCTGCGGAGACTAGCACGGAGGCGGCGCGAACGTCCGAGTGCCAGTAGACCTCGTGATAATCTCGGTGCATCAGTCCGGTTTGAATCGCTCCATTGGCCATCATTGCCGCTGCGAATAGCAAAAGGAGGGCAGGCAGTAGACGCGGCGGTAAACGATCTCGGCACGTATAAGCGAGAAGACCGAGCAACAAATACGAATGCTCTTCGACGCATAGAGACCAAGTATGCTCGATGTATTCGCTTGGGTAAAAATAGTTTGCGGTGAAGGTCAGTGCTGCGACCACGTCGAAGGCGGAGAGAAAGCCGAAAGTTGCCAGGAGAACGACGAGGACAGCATAGGCAGGAAAGACCCTAGCAAATCGACGCCCGTAAAACGTTCCGATCGACGTTCCGCGCAGAAACAGAATACCGGCCATCAATCGACCACTCAGCACAAAAAACGCCTCGACGCCGGCGCGGGCAGTGTAGAAGTCCCGTCCATATAGCGTGGGAAGAAGGGCGAAATGCCCGACAATGACAAGCAGGATCGAGCAGGCCCGCCATCCATCGAGATAGTCAATTCGCTCTGACGAAACTCTTGCGGACGACTTCAAAATACTGCTGATGCGACCCTCCAACAGCTCACGAAAACGAGTCACTAATCCGGGTGGTCCCCAAATGGTCGGTAATCGTGAAGGGGCCTTACACAATCGCGGCTGTAGGGCAGCCCTTCTGGCTCGATCAACTAGACGCAGTCCGGTTGCCTTACCGGTTCCTTTTACGACAGACTAGAGCGGAGCGCGAACACCGTTAACGGTGGCGCAAAAAGGCCCCGAAGGCCGCCATTTCGACCGGCTCCATGACGACGAGTCGAAACGCGCTCAGACCAAGCACGAATTGTGGATCGTGACCGCCATCAGCCTGACGCCGGTCACGATGTTGGCCGCTCCGGCGGTGCTCACGGCCCTGCGGAGCCTTGACCTTTCAACAAACGCTTCAACCCGTGGCGAGCCGGCCGCGTCAATGGGCCGAGCGTCGAGGTAAATGCATTGAAGCGGAGAAAGTCAGCTGCTGCGACACACCGAGCCCCAAGATGCCCCCGCTCTTCCCTTCTATAGACATGCATAGCCCCGATCGCGGTCATGCGCGTAAATCCAAGCGCGCGAATCCCTCTCAGAACTTGGTAGGGATGCTGATACAGAAACCATTCATTGCCCGGCGCCGGCTTACGAGCGTCGATGTCAAACACAAGCAAGCCTCCGGGGCGAAGCGCACATCTCAGCTCGGAGACCGTCTGACGGACATCGGGTACGTGGGCCATCGTATTGAAAGCCGTGATGAGATCGTAGCGTCTCTCCTGTGGCTTATCCTTGTTCAAGTCGATGAAATCTGCGTGAATGTTGGAACGAGAGAACCGCCACCGCGCGAAGTCTAGAAGGGGAGTAGAAACGTCTGCCAATGCGATTTTCCAGCCAAATCTTTGGAAAAGAAGGCTTGCCGTACCGACGCCAGAGCCAAAATCTAAGTGATCCCCCGGCTTTAGGTTTTTCAAAGCATCGGCGACTTGTATGGGGAGTGCTGGATATGGCCCTTCACGGTGTTCCGCTTGTCGGGCGTGATAAGAGATGTTTCCGAATACCCAGTTCGTAACACTTGAATAGAAAGCGCGTAGACCATCAGGTGTAGAGCGATCAGCTTCCGACCATTTCCGCTTCGAGATCTCGTTTGTGTTGCTAACGATTTCTCTCACTTCATCTATACTGCTACCGGAATAATCGGCTAGTTGGTGGATAACCGCCTCCGTCGGTGGCATATCCGAGCCGTCCGTGAGTATGTCGTTCCAGATCTCTGCCGCGGATACCATACGGGCTTGTCCTTAGCGAGGCACCCTGAAATTGTATCGTCATCTAATCGCGAGAGTCTAGTTCGAACGGCGGTGGCGCGGGACAATTATCACACTCAAACCTCGGCACATGTGCGTCGCCCGGTCCGAATTCGATGCGCGATAGTTTCGTGCGGCCTTGGCATTTTGGGCAAGGCGGTCGATTCAGCGGCATCAGAGGTTCGGAACGATCGGCCACAGCGAACTCCGCCGAAATTGAATACGTCAGATCGTTCACGGATTCGAGTAGACTTCAAATCACGTTACTCCAAACCGATCATCTGGCTGATGGCGGAGAAGTAGCGCAAAGGGGGCCACCATAATCAAGAAGGGTTTGATGCCTTCGCCGTGGTGCTCTTCAAATTCGCAATTGAGATCCAAGTGTAGAGTGTTGTGCACACTCGGAGAGCCCGCGCTCCGCCGGCGGTCCCGGCAATGCGTTGCTGCAGGCGCGTTTTCGAGCGGTAGACGGCCGCGCCGCTTGCCTCTTAACGATTTGTAAAGGCTTTGTAGGTGAACAATTCGGTGGGCAACGCCATTGGCTAAGGAGGAGAAAGCCCCCATGTCGACGTTCGGTATTGTGTTTGGGGGATGGCTCACGCTGAATGCTGTTTTTGGAGCAGCCATGCTTATTCGCCTTCCAAACCGAAGCCTGCGTCAGCGCCTGTTTCGGTGGGTGATCGGTGCCCCGCATCTCCATCGCCAGGGCGTTTCGCGCGCCCTAATCGTGGCGCACCGGCAGCATCGCTAGCGCAAAGCCTGGCGGGGATCGTTTAAATTGGCGTAGAAAAACCCAGCGCTTTTTCCACATTGGGGATGCTTGTTGGGGATTAGATGAAAGCCTGGCGGGCGAGGCTGCTCCAGATAAGGGTCTGAGTTCGAAGTCTTTGGTCAGCCGCGGGAGGTCTCGGCTTTCCTAGCAATCATCTATGGGATATTTGACCGGGCTGCCGGACGCCACCTGAGCATGGGTTAGCCTACGGCGTGTTGCGTGCAACAATAGCCGCGTCGCTGGGGGATTTCTCTGGTGCAGAAAAATACTGCCGTTGCAATAGATCTTTGCAGCGAGACTTAGATCACACCGATTGCCCAAAAGGCCGCTTTCGTCAACAGATAGATCCAGCCCGCCATCGAACAGACCATCAGTGCGATTAAGCAGGCTTTTGCTAAAACACGACGGGACATTCGTTGCGTCTCTGCGAGAAAATCGCTCGAGCCACGTATAAGAGCCCGGTGACAGTCCCTGCAACGAATGACCGACATTAAGCTAACCGCTCAACCTTAATTGTTACTCCTGCTGCGCTTCTTGACGACAGCGTATCGATTTGCCGCGCGCTCGACTGCAACAGTACGATTAGGGCGGCACAGCAAGATTGCAATCGTTAGCCGATCTAGAAGTGTGCGTGTGGACTCGAACGCGTTCAGTGAAGATTATCTCCGATTGGTAAAAGGGCGCCGTTCGGTTCATTCCTTCATTGATCTTGTGCGCGACAAGGAAGGCGCGCCGGATCAGCCTCCTGAACCTGAGCCACTGACCTTGAACCATGCTATAGTTTGTCGTGCGCTCGGCAATTTTGAAAACGATCAAAAATATGCTTGAGTGCGGCATCGGAGAATTAATTGGTCATTTCATCAACAAATCGGATCTCCGGCTTCGATGGGTTGCGGGCGATCGCCTTCCTGATCGTGTTCATCAGCCACAAGGCTCCCACGCCTTTTACAGATCGCTATGGTATGGGTGGCGTCTGGATCTTCTTCGTACTTAGCGGTTTCCTTATCACTCGGATCCTGGCCCGGTCACGAGAGAGGATGGAGGCGGCAAGCAGCACTTTCCGGGCGGAATTGTCTTCATTTTACGTTCGGCGAACGGCCCGTATTTTCCCCGTCTACTATGCTTTCCTCGCTGGTGTTACGCTTCTGAGCCTTGCCGGTCTCATCGAAGCCGGCGAACCAGCTCGCCAAGCCTCGAACTGGTTATATGTATCTAATCTATATATCGAACGATGGGGTTGGAGCACGGATCTCGGACACCTTTGGAGCCTCGCCGTAGAAGAGCAATTCTATTTGCTATTCGCTCCTCTTGCTCTCCTGTTATCGAGGCGGAGACTGCCGCAACTCTGCATCGCCCTTATAGGGTTGAGTGTCATGACCCACGCCATATTGCTGTCGCGGGAATCTTGGCACGTCAGCTTCGAGGTGAACTCCTTGGTCAATTTCGGCCTGTTGGCGATCGGTGGACTTGCCGGACTTGTTGCCGACCGTCCTCTGCCTGGGCTGCTCCAAGGAGACCTCGCCCTTGCCGTCACACTGGCGACAGTTTTTGTTGCTCCAGCATTGTTTGTTTCGGCAGATTCGTGGTCGCATTTCGGGCTTATCTCTGCGGCGCTAACGGCGCTTGCACTGATACAAATTTATCAAAGCCAGGATGGACGGATCACTGGCCTGTTTGGTGTATTTCCATTGCGCGAGCTCGGCGTTATCAGTTACGGAGCGTATCTCTTTCATCCGGTGATAAAGGGAGGGGCACTGCTGCATCTTCTCGGCTACGAAGCTGAGGTTCGACATTCCGTCGGAATGATGTTGGATTTATTTATCACCGTTGGTTTGGCCTTGGTGTCATGGAAGTTGTTGGAACGCCCCGTTCGAAATGCCGCAGCGGCAATTTTCTCTAACGGCAGCCAAAGCGTCAGCGATCCGTTGCCTGGCTAGCCGCTACCTTATGCCCAGTTATCGGATGCATTAAGGAGCCGTGCCATTTCTCTCAGTTGAACGCGCGTACGATGCAAGTGCTTCAAATCGTTCTTCCATGAGGCAAGCGTGCTGAGTTGGGGTAGCGACGCGCTTTGGTTGCACAAATAGGGGATTTGAAGTTCCGCGGCTCGGGAACAAAAACATCAAAATGTGCTGCGATTACCCGGGCCCTATGACTCCGAGGCGGCTAAAAAGAGCTTCAGCGCGTACTTCGCCGGAATGGCGAGCATATGGTAGACGAGATCGATCTCGTCTACTTCGATTACCCTCAAGCTACCCTCGGTGATCGTAAGCAGGTCGACCGGCACGTCTCGCGCAACAAATATTTCTCCGCGAAGCATCCCAAACGGAATCCTGTAATCCGGACCGAAGTAACGTCCGATCAGCTCAAAACGCTCCGGAGGTAAATAGTAGCCTATCTCTTCGTGAACTTCTCGAACAACGCAGTCCAGAAAACTCTCGTTGCCCTCACGTTGGCCGCCAAAAAAGCCAAGCTTGCCTGGATCTGAAATGTGCGGAAAATTATCGCGTATCTGCAAGATGAGGCGCCCGTCTGTACTGATGAGCACCGCAGATGTTCCTTCCCTGCCTCTGTCAGTCACTCTTATTCTCTCGCCTGCTCGAAGTTCTGTTACGGCCCCCGGACAGAGGGTCCCAAGGCGCTTGCGCCCTCAATTAAAAAATGGAATGGCCCGATCGGTTGGCAAAGCGAGGCCACCGCGGTTTTGGGGAGTAGTGCCTTGCGCAGTTCGGCGGCCGAGGTCTCGTAGAAGCCATGGTCAATCTTGCAGTCAGAGACGAGGTCGTCGCCTTGGCGGCGCCAACGTAGAGCCTGTCCCGCTTGCCATCGAGCGAGAACCCGGCGATGGTTAGTGTTTCCCGTGCGCAAGTCTTCACCCAGTCGTTGTTGCGTCCTTTCGGATAGGCCCGGCTGATTGTTTTAGCACGCGAAAATGAGTTAGGCGGAGCAGCGGCTGCTCGATCAAATAATAACAGCCGATGCCGAGGATGAGCGAAGCTACGCTTGCCGTGACGACAAACGCATACGGATGCGCATTGTTCTTTAAGATCGAAAGATGTTGCCAAAGCAGACCGATAACGCCTTGGGTGAAAAGATGTGTCAGATAGATGGAATAAGACGCATCGCCGAAAATTTTGAACGGAACATGCCAGATTGTCTTGCTGCGCAATTCCAAAGAAACCAGCCCATAGACAATCAAGGCGGCGGACGAACCGAAGAATATAAAATTACTATTTTCCGCGTAGCCGCCACTCGCGAAAGGCAGGATACATCCGCAAACAACCGCCAGCGCAGCCAATATTTTCGGCAGGACGCGACCAGACAGCGTCAGCGCGGCTACGATAAGGCCGTAAACGAATTCGAGCATCAACGGGTTTGTGTAAAATTTCGCGGTATCGCCCTCGGGTTTTACAATAAGCCCTATGATGCTCAGCGCAGATATGATCGGTATTGTCACAAGCAGTGATTTCTTTGCCGCGCCTAACGCCAAACCGGCGCCAAAAATGAGATAAAAAAACATCTCGTAATTGACCGTCCATCCCGGGCGGAGAACGGGGAAATTCGTATCCAGCGTCGGTGTATAATGGCCGCCGATAAAAAACAACGATGTGATCAGCTGCATGGGGTCGAGATTGCTGCTCCATCCGATCGTCTTGGACACAAGCGGCATGACGAACATCGCAAACGTCATCATCCAATAGAGCGGCACAATGCGCTGTATGCGCGCATTGTAAAAATCGAGCGGCCGGCGCGGTTTTTTCGCCGAGATATAATACATGATGAAACCGCTAATGACGAAAAACAGATCGACGCCCGCCTGGCCGAAATCGACCACAGGTATGGTCGTGTCGTTGAGGGTGTTATGGGCAAATAGGGTTGCGTGGTAGAGAACCACACCGAACGCCGCCACGCCGCGCAACAGCTGCAACGAACGTAGCTCCGTCAGCCGGGGAGGGGCTGCTTGTGGCGGGTGAGCGCTATATTCATTAAGATCGTCGTTATGCATGAGCCGGAACCTTATTGGGCGACCCTACGTGAGGGCGCTGATGACTACGTAAGCTGTATTGGGGATAATGGTCGCGACGCATTTTGGCGCGAGGGGATCGGATTGCCGTCTGACGGAGATGTCGGTCCAGGGGTCTCACGCTTCCTGAACGGGAAGGGGGCGCGCGGTAGCAGGTCCGCCTCATTTTCGCAGCCTGGATCGGTCGCCACGGGAACCAGATCCGGCATGTCCTGGTTAACGTCGGTGACCAAAGGAGGAACTAATGATTTCACGAACGCGAGCCTTTTGGTTGGTGCCGTTGGTGTCCGCTGCTTTGTTGGTCGGGAGTACTTTTTCCGCAACTGCCCAGGTGGACGACCGCGACGGGGCACGCGGTGTACCGGCTATCGGTGATGCGCCTCCGCCGGCAGTCGGGCAGACTGGCCTGCCTCCGGCCCCTAAGGCCGTACAAGGCGCCTCGGAAGAGCCGGCGCCCTCCACAGTCGGTCTTGCTAAATCTGGCCGCGACGGATCAACCGTAATCGTAGCGCCGCGGCCGTGTGGGGTCGTAGCGCACGAGACGGACGGTGTTACGACCTGCATCGGAATTCCAGCCCGGTGATATCGACATTTGCGCCCGCTCCGCTGCATACAATGGCGTAGCAGTTTGGCGTTGTCTCGGTAGAATTGGCTATGGCCGCTGGGGTCCACCCTTCGTGCCGGGCTTCATGGTCGCTAGCCATCGACGGTCCTTCATCCTCGATGGAGCAAAGGATTTGGCCGGTCCAGAACGAAATCGGCGATCAAACCGTCAAGGTGCAGACGGTGAACCGGGCCGATCGACGAACTCGGCGCCAGCGAAGTCACCTTCGCGCCAGACGAGCCTGCAGCGTTCAGCCGTTGTGAAGCCGTCTTCCGAAATCATGAATTTGACCGGCAGCAGGGGCAGACGCGAGTGTAGCCGTATACCGATGCCGCGCTCCGAAGCATCCCGGATTGTAAACGAGCAAATGTCATTCAGAATGCGGAGGAGAGCCCCGCAATTGGACGACGTTCGTTCGAACGCTCTCCTATCAATGTCGCCCAACGTGGTAATATCCAGATCGTACTCTCACCCGAGACCGCGCAAGATGTCGGGTCAAGACGCTAACCATGGCGCGGCGCACGTCGCAATCGAGATTTGCAGTTAAGATTGATAGACGTGAAAACGGTTAAATCGGGAACCAAGGATCACACACCTCTCGACGAAGAGGCCGTCGAAGCCGGGCGAAGAATGCTTAAGACGGACATTAGTGTTCTTCCGACAGCAAGGAGGCGCTGAGAGATTAGCGCATAACGAGCGACGTCAACGCGGCTAAGAGGCGCGCCAGCCATCCGGAAAACGGAATAAGCGGCCAAGCAACAGGCGAAATCGTGGGAGCTTCGCGCCGCGACAACGCTCGCGCGACTGCTGGCGAGCTGTGGCGACCGGGCTGAAGCACTGGCACTGCTGACGCCCATCCACAGCTGGTTCACGGAAGGCGGAGATACCAAGGATGTCAAAGAAGCCGCTAAACTTTTACTTGAGCTTCGAAATGTCCCGCGTGCGCAGGGAAAACCTTATCCCTGTTGATGACGTGATTTGGATCGCCGAGCTGGTGAAATGATCGAGTTGCTGGATATTTTAATCGCCCTTGTATCTTCCAAGCTTTTATCGGCTCAGCAAGCGACCACTTTGCCCTTACCGCAACGAAGCCCGATGAGGTCCCCCGCGGCGACGGTGCGCTACTGCCGAACGAAAAAGCCGAACCGCTCAGCGCATGTGCGCATCCTGGTCCGGCTTAGGTTTGGCGTCACTAAACCACCGCAAACCGCGGCAAATAGCGACTCGCGGTCGGCCGCGCACGCGCCTTGATGTGTCTCGGCAAAGATACCGTGCCGAGATTGAGATGGAGCCACGCCACTAATGGCCGGTAGCTTAGAGCTAAAAGCGTGCGCCTCGACCACAGTGTCCGCTACTAGCAGTTAGCTTACCCGATCGCTGCTCTGCGCGCTGTCCGCTGTTGAGAAAAGTCGACTTGGGCAGGGCGCTGTTCGACTTCCGCTTAGCGGACGTCAGTGCTGGTAAGTTTAGCGCGATCTGCGCGGCGGCAGGTGCTGCGAGGGATCCCGTTCAATTGAGGACTTTAGTTCTAGTAAGTCGATGAAAACGTCGGCTTGGCGCCGCAACTCATCAGAAATCATCGACAGGGGTGAGACCACAGTAACGTGGACGCCCCGCCGCTGCACCGCTTCCACAAGAGGCCGGAAGTCACCGTCGCCGGAAAATAACACGATGTGATCGATATGGTTCGACAACTCCAATGCGTCGACGGCGATCTCGACATTCATACTACGCTTTATCTTTCGCCGACCCTCGCCATCGTCGAACTCCTTTGCTTGTTTTGAAACGACCTCAAAGCCGTTATAATCGAGCCAGTCGATTAAGGGCTTGATCGACGAGGACTCCCGATCTTCGATCATCACCGTGTAGTAGTACGCGCGCACCAAGTTGCTGCGACTCTCGTATTCATTCAACAAGCGCTTGAAGTCGATCTCGAAACCTAGTGTCTTCGACGCTGCATGTAGACTGGCTCCATCGATGAACAATGCGAGCTTGTCAACCGAAGACGGCATTCACTACTCCTGAAAACTGGTCCGGAATTCGGCAACGGAACGCTGCGCCTGTTGTTTGAGGGCTCAAACGGCAGGCGAAGTGTTTTAGGAGTTAAATAATTGCCAGACCGTCAATGACAGTAGCCAAATATCGGAATTAAACCTCGGCCACTTGATGGGCTACAAAGAAGCCACCAAAATGCCATCAATGGTACCCGGGAGACGGACCGTGACGTCTGATCGATTTCAGATGTTCGAAATGAGTGTAGGAAAACGTCGCAGGTTTGGTTGTGGTCCGTTTCGACGGCCGAAGACGGGGCCGTCGTGGAGGGGTTCCAAGCAGTCGGCCAGCTGCCAAATAAAGGGCGAACCAAGCACTCTTCGTGTTGCTGCTTTCTGCGCCTTGGAAGTCACGACAGCGCAAGCCGCCCAGCCGAAGCGACGATGTTGCCCAGTATCACTTAACTGACGTTGTCGATCCGTCGACGAATGTGCGCTGTAGGGCTTAAGGTGGACGAAAGACAAACGCTATTTCCCCGGGGACAGGCCGATACCGATAACCGCGCGCTACGCTCGACCATAATCTCTAACCGAGCGTCGCCCTTCCTCGCTCGCGATAAGGACAACGTCGGTGTCCTATTAACTCCACCGCGGACCCTTATCCTTCACGACCACTCGGAGAGTTTGCGGCGCCATAGCGTCGTCAATGCGGCATGCGTCTCATTGCATTCCCAAGTTTTCGACTCAAATTTGCCAACCGACTCAACACAGTCTGGAAGAGGATCGGCGGATCGGATGACGTAGGATAAGTCCAGTGATTTGAATTGGAGTCATATTCATGAACCATCCGCCGCGAAACAAACAACGGCACATAGTGGCGCCTCCCTTTGCGCTGACGAACCTACCGCCGATGCTCTCCCGCTACTCAAGGGTGGCCTCCGAGAGGGTGAGCCGTCCCTTCGGGTTGATGAGCACGCGGACGACGTTCACTCGCTGCTTGAAGGGAACGCGCGACTTCGAGGAGTTTTGGTTCAACTATCGGACCTTATTCGCAGAAACGTCGTCCTTGTCAGATAGCGCGATATCATGACAGAGCCGTTCCGATTCGCGGCCCCGCGCGGGTCACAAAATGATCAGCCTGTCCCGGCGAGTAGCGTTGTAACTTCGCAGTTGCACGCATCATTGTTCGCGCCGGCATGCGGGGGAGTAGACGAGAAACAAGCGCAGATTCAAGAATTTTGCCGCTTCCTTGCTCGTGAGTGGAGGGGAGGCCGTCATCATTCTTATACCGTCCCTTCCAGAGGAAAACTGTCGGCATGGTCTCGAAGGATTGAGGGCAAATGGTCGACATATGGCCTGGCAGATGCGGTATCGAAATATGCATGGAACGGAAAAAACTTCCCTGAGAATAAGATCGAGTTAGACCGAATGGCGGCCGAGCTACAGTCCGCCATTCAGCGGAATTCCAATAACGATGTTTGCGAGACCATCCGCGCGGTAATGCATTGGGGCGGTGTCGATAACAAACATCGACAGAAGGGAACGTTTGAGTGGATTGAACGAAACGTGGATGAGCTCTCTGTCAAGCTATCCAACGCAGTCGATCTGATTAAAGACGTACAGGCGCCGCTGGATCCGTTTGACGGTGTAAATCTGATAATGAACTCGACGATGACGAAGATCGTGAGTCTTGCCGACCCCGAGCAGAAGGTTGCCATCTATGACGGTCGAATTGCCGGTGCGCTCGGTTTTTTCCTTGCACGATTTGCGGAAGAACTAGAAATTCACCAATATGACCTTGCCGAGCAATTGCTTTTTGCGGTGGACCGAGAGGCCAAACGGTCTCCCGAGACCAATCACATTCATTTTCCGGCATTGTTCGGCAAAGCCAGGGATCGTTGCCATGCCTCGATGGTACGGTCGGCTTCGCAAGTAATCTGGCAAGTCGCGAAAGACTGCCAAGCGAGTCCAAGAGAAATCGAAGCTGCTCTGTTCATGTGGGGATATAAAGTTGCGGAACAAGGTTTGCCGAATTCAGCAACGGTTTGTTGACCGCATTGGCCGACCTCGAGTCTGATAGGGCTCTGTTCGTGCCTCGACGCCGTCGCTTCGATTCCGGCGGTCGAAACCGAAATTCCGAGAGCGGCCGAAGATGTCTGTTCAGCGGGTCAGACCAAGTGAGCGGCAAAGCGTCAAAACGGCGCCAATGACCTACTCGTGACATTCGACCTAGCTGAAGACTATCGGCGTGGTTTGACGGAAAGTGTGAGCGCAGCGCGCTTCGAGCGGAGGTGGTTGTCCTTAGGGGGCGAGCGCCATAAACGATCGTATCGGTCCCCTAACCACTTCGGATGCCCCACGGTTATCTACGTTCAATTGAGCCGCCGATCGCAATCGTCTTGGGTGGGCGTTCGCGGTAGCGCCCCCCAACCCCACCCCGCTATCGCTGCCCTCCTTGGGCGTTTCCTCCCTAGACTTGGGTCGCTTTCGACAACGCCGGCGGCCTTCCTTTTTGTGTATACCGCCACGTCTGCAGCTATTCCGCGCCAGCTACGCGATGTTGGACGTGAGTCCGTT
>Ga0210387_10000197_pt1 | contig 44376 bp, 36 predicted proteins | sample IncBWC7OmetaG_FD_160108 | JGI IMG/M metagenome (GOLD analysis project Ga0210387, IMG submission 160108) | Forest soil microbial communities from Barre Woods Harvard Forest LTER site, Petersham, Massachusetts, United States - Inc-BW-C-7-O ... | reverse complement strand
AGACGCAAGTATTTTCGCTTTCTTCTAACGAGTGCGTCAGGCGACTGCGCACAGCGGCGTTTTTAGAAAGCGAAAATACTTGCGTCTTCTGTTGAAGTCTTCGAAATGCACTGGAATAGAGGATACGAGAACGGTCACTTGCGGCTTCAAGAGCAATTGGCAGGCTTCCCCGTGATGAGCTGTCGGGGCGCTCCGACGAAATAATTCGAGTGTATTCGTCGAACTTGCCTGATTTTGCTTTACGCATGACATTCACCACCGCATGACATCAGTTCATCATACACAGCGGGCGTCAAATTGCTGCATTGCAGCCAGTAGTCGTTACCATATAATGACGAGCAAATGCCATCTGCAAGAAAAGATTCATGCCGACGAGAAGTCGAAGCTCTCGTTCGGAAGTTTGATGCCGACGCACAGACGTACCGCTCCGCCGGATATCCGATGAAGGTATTCCTTAAATACGTTGAAAGCCTCTAACACGAATGGCGACGGCGATTGCTTATCAGCTGGATATCCTCGGTGGGCTACAGTTTGAAAGCCTAGTGCAGGAGCTGCTCTTGGCTGAGCTCGGTCTTGGTGTGGAGCTATGGGGAGGTACCGCAGATCACGGTAGAGACGCATATTGCGAGTCCGAACTCAACTTTCCCAATCGTCGCGTAACCAATGGCGGCCCTTTTGTTTTTCAGTGCAAGTTCATCGCGGGAGCTAATAGTGCCGGTGCGAGGTTTGATGGCGACCTCTTGGCAGCCATAAGGAAAGAAGCGGAACTGATTAAGGGGCGGATAAGCAAAAAGAAGTGGGTCAGTCCGCAGCATTATGGGTTCTTTTGCAATGCCCCGATATCTGCGGGTAAACGAACAAAGATCAAGGGTCTTCTCAGGAATGTTCTTCCAGAATCCACACTGACAATTCACGGCGCAACGGCAGTTTGTGCTCTTCTCGATGCCAACATTACAGTTGCCCGCGCTTTTCCACAATTATTGGGTCTCAGAGATCTTACTGAATTGCTCAGAACTGTGGTACGGAATGCTTCAATACAACGAAGTGAATCAATAATCAGGGAAGCAGAGTCGTTGACCAGGGTTTTCGTTCCGACTTCGTCTTACAAAGAGGCGTGGCAGGTTCTCGCCAAACATAATTTCGTTGTCTTTGAGGGCCCACCTGAAATGGGTAAAACCGTACTGGCATTGATGATAGCGGCCGTGCAGCTTACGGAAAGATGGGAGGCTATCGACTGCGATCGACCAGCCGATTTCTTTGAAAACTACTCACCTTCAAAAAAACAACTCTTCCTCGCTGACGATGCATTTGGAACTACCGAGTACGAGACCGAGCGCGGCAATGAGTGGGGAAGACACCTGCACAAAATCCTCCCGATGCTCAATTCAAAGCACTGGCTCATATGGACGAGTCGAATGCACATCCTGAAGAAAGCCCTTCAGGAGATGAATTTGCAGGTCCACGCGTCACGATTCCCGAAACCAGCGGAAGTCATTGTCAACGCTAGTAAGATCAGTTGGCAAGAACGAGCGCTAATCCTGTACCGACATGCTCGCGTCGCCGGTTTAGAGGAGTTGGCAAAGGCGATCGTGCGAAAAAATGTGGCTAATGTAATTAACAACGATCATTTCACACCCGAGCGCATTCGGCGATTCGTCAACGAAGAAATTCCAATTCTTGCAAAATCAGCGAACAGTAATATTCCTGATTGGACTATGTCGGAGTTGGTCGAGAAAGCAATTGAGAACCCGACAGAAAGAATGAAGAAGTCCTATTCAAAACTTGAGCCAAGACATAAATGGCTCTTAGCCGCGCTACTCGACTGTGAGCGAAAGCCAGACGGTGTACAGTTGGAGGCTAGTTATCGGCGTTTTTTCAATCCACAAAAACCGATAGAAGAAGAAGTACAACTGCTTGAGGAAGCATTTTTGCAGAAAACTGTGGATGCAGAAAAAATGGTCATTGATTGGATACACCCCAGCTATCGAGACCTGGTTATTCAAGAACTGCAAACTGACGAGGACATGGCCCTCCAGTTTCTGGAGAAATGCTCCATATCCGGCATCAAGCTGGCAACCTCCGTTGCCGGGGGGGCGAGCGGGGAAAAGCGCTTACCACTAATGTCTAGCAAGAAAAATTGGGAAACTCTAAGGAGGCGTCTGAAGTCACTGATTGCCGATAGTGGGGACGAAATTGTAAGTTGGCAGGTCTTAGGCATGTTGCGGAACGCGGTGAAGTCTGCGACTGCATCTTCTGAGGAATATTCCCAACTCTGTTCGATTTTGGCTGAATGCTGTGGTGTGATTAAGGACACACTCGACAAGCTAGGGAAATCGATTTACCCATTCGTTTTAGGGGTAATCTACGAATCGACAATGCTCCTGAATCCGCCACCACCCATGCCGGTTCTATATCCGTCATTAAATGACGTTGAAGGGCGATTCAACTACGAAATTACCCGCGCTAAGGAAGGCCATTTTCTGGAATCCGATCCGGTAGCTGATTGGGCGAGCGTTCTGCCCATAGTCGCGAAATGCGATCAGCGCCTACTGATAAAATCCGGCTTTCCTGAAAAACACCAGTTACAGGTCGAAGAACTATGCTCGTTGATTGGCGGGGAACTCAGGGAGCACCGATCCTACTCAGACAATGACGATCTTGGCTCGGACATCGGCCGGCTAAGAGAATTAGCGGCGGCACTGAATGATTTGCGAGGGCTAATTCCGAAATGCGATACAGCGCTCGAACAGATTCAGGTCAAGATAGAATCTCGTTGTCAACACTTGGCGGAAAAACAAGCCGAGAATGACTCGCCGATTGAGGTTTCCCATATTTCACAACAGCGGCAAACGTTGGACCTCGATCGGCTCTTTTCCGATCTATGAGAACGAGCCGTTCCCAACTCAGGAAATTCATTCCGGTAAAGACAAACCCACAAGTTGCGCAAGACTCGCCCAGTGCCTAGGATGTGGAACACACTGTCCTTTGTAAATTCTCCAGGCGTACGGCTCCGAGACAGCAAGCGTCTTGCGGATTGAAGGAACTCTCACCGCTGTTAAGCGTGGCTGAATCTGTTCGCGGTAGAACTTCTCGTCTAGCCAGTCCGGTTTTTCGCTGGGATTCCAGTTCTGCTGTGCTGCGGCTTGTCGCCGCTGGCTCTCAGAGCGTCGTGACTGTGCTATCGGGTCAAACCTGTCGAGTCTCCCGAACTTCGTAACACTGAAGGGGGATACAGCCGCACAACTGCTGGCTGGAATCGGTAGATTCGCTAGAGGTTGAGTTGGAATCCCTTTCGCTTCCCGCTTTCGATCTTGCGTCAAACGTGTAGCTGGAATTTCTATCCTTGAGGTACTTGAGTTGCTAGACCAAAGAGTACGCAACATCCATTCAGCGAAAGGTCCCAAAGCCTTCTTCCAAAGCTTGGAGGTTTCCGAGAGTTGGGCTGCGAACTCGCCGGTCAGCCGACAATTCCCGTCCCTCTCCTCGAAAAACCATCTTCGTTCTAGTGGACCGCTGCGCAACCAATCCAACAGGAAGGCGTCCACTAGCGGACGAATCGGTTCCATTAGATCGCAGGCCAAACTGTCTCGCGTCCGCGTGTCACTGTGAAGAACTCCAAGGCCGGGATCGAGGCCGAGTTCAGAGATTGCTAGTCGCGCCTCTGACTCCAGAATCGCGTACAAATAGTTGAGCATTGCATTTGCAGGATTGACCGCGAGCCGTGGCGATTTGGTGAGAGGCGAAATACGGCTTCCAAAAGCGCACCAATGCTGAGGAACACGCCGCGAGTCAGATCGTGGATACTGCAAGACAAGTGTGTGCCAGACGCGCCAGTATGCGAGAGCCGCGTGTGCTTCACATCGTCGGATTTCTTCCCTTGAGGTTGCCTTCATCAAGGCATGGCGCTGACTGGAGATTACTTCCGCCGATGCATCGTCCTGAAATTTATCTCGAACAAGCCGCTCTTGCGCGAGGAGCTTTCGCTTGATTAGTTCTATCGCAATGCGCAAAGCCACTCCCGAACTTTCAGCGAGCGATTGTGCACGCCGCAAACGAGCATCAGAAGGATGCACGGGACCAGTGGTGGCAAGAACCTCTCCCAGCCTGTCGAGCATGACAAACGCAGCGCCTTGATCGGCTAACCATCTAAGCGCAGCCAAAGAAACGAGCCCATCCGATCCGATTATGATCAGCCGCTTCAGTCCATGCCCGACACGAGAAAAGCGAGCGTAGCGTCTTTGCTTGCCGACCCCGTCTTCAATCGTGAGGTGACCACGGTCAACGCAAATGCTTGTTCCGTATCCAAACAGAGTCACAACCCCTTGTCTCGGTATGATCGGTTCAGAATTGCAGTGCTGAAGAGATTCGGGTACGGTCTGCGTAGCTGCCATTGGAGTGCATGCTCCTTGGTGGTCAGGGCATGCCCGGCTGCTAGTAACAGTCGGCATGCCCGCTTTGTTTTTTCCATATCGATTTTATCACTCTGGTGGTTTCTCGGCTGGCTGATTGGGAATTTCCGGGTGTTCGTCGCGCTTGTGCTTTGCCAAAGCCTCTAGCGCAATTTCGCGAGTTGAACCGAATATTGACGCGCCGCATTCACACTGAACGGCGTTTGGATTGGTCGCTACCGGAGCTTCCTGACGTGGTTGGGGCTGAATTTTCTTACGAATTCTTCTTTCTGTTTTGACTTCTTGAATTTCGAGCACCTCACCCGTCCAAAAGTCGAGCGATAACGGGGGTTGCGCTCCACATTTTCGACAGCCATCATTAAATGCAGGCCCCCGATATCCGCATGAGCACTCTATATAAAATTCTCGGCGAAGGATGCGATACGGGGACTTTCGCTTTTCGACTTGGTCGGCTTCCTCACAAATATCTCGTGACCTTCGAGAACTTAGGTTTGGCCAGCCGCCTAGTGAGCGCGCAAGGAATCTAGTTCGCGGAAGCGCACGCTTAGGGAAATCTGGATCATTGATCAGCGAAAGAATATCGGCAGAAAGCATTGGAACAAAGTCTCTGGCGCAAGACGCAGCGGATCGCTTGAATGCGTCAGTAACTTCATCTGCGGTCTTTGAACTTAACAGCGGCCCCTCCAATTCTTCCCAGACTTCGTTGAGTGCCCACTCATAGTTGAAGGCGCGGCCCGTTACGGTTGCCTGAGGCAACTTCCGAGGCCGCCCACGGTCGGTTTTTGGTTGATTTGCTGACCTCCTCGAAAACGCGTCAAGCTCTTTTTTGGCTGCCCCACCGAGAAATCGCCTTCGCTTCTTGGTCGATTTAGTTTTTGCTGATTTCACGGGAATGTACCCGAAACGAAATCTGGATTGTACGGGAAAATGGCTCAAAGCGGCAACATTTATGCGGAAAGATTTTTATCACAATGATAAAGCGGCACTTACACGCGTCGCCGAAATACCACTTCCCGCATAAATCAGGGTTAAAGTCACCTCGCGTCACAACATTTCGAAGCGAGGACCAAATGAAGAAAAAACACGTAAAGCGTTCCAAGAGGGTTCGACGTGCGAAACTGAAATCGTTCCCCTTTAAGAAACCTAATACAGCACGACAGTATTTCTTGCTCTCTCCCAAGAATCAGGAAACCTGGGATTCTCTCGGACATGTAATCTCCAAAATCAGACAGGGAATCACCCTTCCGAAGGCGGCCAAAGAGTACGGGCTCAAATCGAAAATGGTTATCGCTTTTGGTCGTCCAGCGCTCAGAAAGCAAAAGAACGGAAGATACGTTGCTAAGAAAACTGATCAGTTGCTACGCGTCGTGAATGCCTTAACAACTGAAGGCCGGAAGGAAATCGCAACCCGCGATTCGCGACAGGCCAGTCTCGTTGGCGGCCATTGGGCAGCGGTACAGAAGTTTCTTCAAACCGGAGATGATTCCGCGCTTCTGCAGTTTGCGAAAAAGAGGATTGTCGACACGCGTGGTAACCGCTATCGGTTGCTAACAGACCTGAACGAGTTGGAAAGACAAGGATCGGCTGGAGTACTGAGGTTTGAGTCGATGTATGCAGGCGGTACGCGATGAAAAAGAAACTGCCGCGCGATCCGATCGCGTCGTTCGAACGAGAGACGCGAGCCGCTCGGAGAGTCGGACAGAGCAAGTGCAAATGCGGCGAGGGGCGACCGCTAGCACTGATTCCTGGCTCTAATCCTCCAATCTGCATAGCTTGTCAGCGCATAAAAAAAGGTAAGTCGCCGTTCGACAATCATCACCCAGCGGGCCAAGCAAATAATCGCTTCACGGTCTCAATCAATTCGAGTGATCACCGAGCCGTTCTAAGTCCAAAACAATATGAGTGGCCCAAAGAAACCTGGACAAACCCGAAAGGAAGCCCGCTTCGAGCAGGCGCAGGTAATGTGCGTGGTTACTGCGAAACAGATGAGCACTGCGTAGATCGTCTATTGATTCCGTTGGCCGAATTGCTCGAAGTACTTGACCCCTTCCTAGAGAAACGGTTGGGATCGAATTGGTGGATTGGAACCGAGATGGAGCGCTTCGCGCCAAAACGCAATCCCAAGGGTTAGCATGGCACGGTGAATTCAGAGCCGGTTCCTCTACCGATAGCGGTTCGAGTGTTTCCATTGCTCGAACCCGACAATCCCAAGAATCGTACGGATAAAATCTGGCGTGCACCTCGTGCGATGCTTGTGGTGGACACAGAGACAACCACAGATTCAACTCAGCGATTGACCTTCGGGAGCTATCGATTTCTTGTTAATGGCGAGTTGCGGGAAGAAGGAATCTTCTATGCAGATGATATGTCAAAACAGAAGCGCAAATCGCTTGAGCGATATGTAGAAAGATGGAACAAGCGAGCTTTAAGGACCTCAGAAATTTCATTGTTGCTGCTGACTCGCCGCGAGTTCCTCAAGAAATTCTATAAAGCTGTCTATAAGAGCCGCGCTTTGTTGGTCGGGTTCAATCTGCCGTTCGACCTTTCCCGGCTCGCAATTGCTGCGCGTCCAGCACGAGGACGATTTGCGGGTGGATTTTCCTTAGCGCTGTGGTCGTACACAAAAAAAGGTGTGGAAAGACCCTCGACACGTCGTCCGAGCATAGGCATCAAGCATATTGATTCGAAACGAGCATTGAAGGGTTTTACTGCGCGTTTTGGCCCGGATGATTCCGATCTGATACCCGAAGATTCCGCGACAGGACAGCCACTAAAGGGTTACAAGTTTCGCGGCCACATGCTTGACCTGCGAACGCTAGCGTTTGCGATTACGGATCGAAGCTATTCGCTAGACACTGCGTGCAAAGCATTCCGGGTTGAGCATGGAAAGCAGCACGTGTCCCGCCACGGCGTCATCACAAACAAATACATCGACTACAATCGCCGAGACGTTCAAGCCACGTCGGAACTGGCGGTAAAGCTGCTCGCCGAGTACGTAAAGCACCCAATAAGTCTTCAACCTACAAAGGCATATTCCCCCGCTTCAATCGGCAAGGCATATCTTGGGGCAATGCGTGTTCTTCCCATTCTTGAGCGTCAACCGGATTTTCCAATGGAATATGTCGGTTTTGCGCAGACAGCTTTCTTTGGCGGTAGAACAAGCGCTCACATCCGCAATGTTCCAGTTCCTGTGGTCTTCGTGGATTTCCTTTCCATGTATCCCACCGTAAATGGACTGATGGACCTCTGGAAATTTGTGACCGCAAGAGAAATTTGTGTTATGACCAGATGCCAAAAAGAAATCGAGAGATTCTTACGCGGACTGACACCAGACAGATTACTCGACCGGAGAACTTGGAAAACATTTCCCGCTTTTGTAAAGGTCGTGCCAAACGGCGATATCCTGCCGTCACGCTCAAAATATAGCTCCGCAAGCAATGATTGGCAGGTAGCAGTTAACTATCTCCATGCCTCAGATCGCGCGGATTCGGAAGGTCTCTGGTACTCGCTGCCAGATGTAGCTATGTCAGTTCTACTTACGGGCAAGGTTCCCAAGATCACCGATGCGTTCAAACTAGTTCCAAAAGGAAAGCATTCCACTCTAAGGTCCGTCCTTCTGGGTGGTGAGGCACCGGTCAATCCTCGAACTCAGGATTTGTTTCGAACGGTTATCGAGCAGCGGAAACTGTTTTCAAAAAAGAAAAATGTGCCCCGAGAGGAAATGGATCGGCTAGATAAAGCTCTTAAAGTGTTCGCGAACGCCAGCAGTTATGGAATCTATGCAGAGATGAATCGTCAAGAGACAGAGAAGAGAGTAAAGCCGAAATGTCGGGGAATCGATCCGGAGCCGTACGAATGCTCAGTCATTCATCCCGAGAAACCCGGAGAATTCTGTTTTCCTCCATTGGCCGCTTTAATAACGGGAGCAGCGCGACTCATGCTTGCGCTTTTGGAGCATTGCATCAGGGAGTTGGGAGGAACCTATGCAATGGAAGATACCGACTCGATGGCAATCGTTGCCACAAAGAGCGGTGGATTTATTCCCTGCCCAGGCGGAAATCTCATCAAGAATGGCGTGGAAGGAATTAAAGTTCTTACTTGGAAACAAGTCGATCAGATCGTGAAGAAGTTTGAAGCGCTGAATCCCTACAACCGGCAAATCATTCCAGGTTCGGTGTTGAAAATCGAGGACGACAATTTCGATCCGAAGATAGGAAAGCAACGACAGATTCACTGTCTGGCAATTTCAGCGAAACGCTATGCCCTCTTCACACTTTCTAAAAATGGCAAACCAGAATTGCTGAGGGAATGTAAGAACAACAAGAAAGATCATTGGTCCCGGCATGGATTGGGGCATTTGCTAAACCCGACAGACCCCGAAGCTTCTGATCGCAATTGGACAGCTGCGGTCTGGGACTCGATTATTCGCAAAACATGCGGTCTCAAGGTAGAGAAGTTGCCTTTCTCACATCTACCGGCCATCGGACGAACGACTGTTAGCAGCCCCTTCCTAATGAAAAGTCTCGAATCGCTGAATGCCGGAAAACCATACGCGGAGCAGATCAAGCCGTTCAATTTTCTTTTGACTAGTCATGTACTCGCTTTTGGTCACCCCTTGGGAGTGAACCCGGAACGATTTCATCTCGTTTCGCCTTACGATTCCGATTCCCGTAAATGGCTAGAAAAAGAGTGGATTGACCAGCACTCTGGCAAACGGTATCGGGTGGCGACCAAGGGTGACCATGGAACGAGGTATGCAGCTCGCGTCAAAACATTCGGAGATGTTGTTACCGAATATGAATCTCACCCAGAAGCGAAATGTGCAGACTCGCGAGGAAATCCATGCGACCGACAAACAGTTGGACTCTTGCAACGACGGCGCATTAAAGTCGAGCAGATAAAATGCATCGGTAAGGAATCGAACAGTTTAGAGAGCGTGGAAGACGGCACGGCTCAATCCGAGCCTAATGTCTATACCGAATACGTCGACCCCAAGAGAACAGAATGGATCACAAAGATTCAACCCTCGCTGAAACAACTGCGCTTGCACTCGCTAGTGAAGGCATGTGGAACGCGAATCTCGCGACGAGAGCTAATCGAATTGAGAGCGGGTCGCAGCAAGCCTCACCGCAAGACCCAGGAAATGCTCACTGCTCTTCTCGGAGAACTACGCCTGCTTTGAAGCACTTACGCAATATGCATAAATATTTACGCAGAATGCGTAGGATGCCGCTTGTTATCGCTTTTCGGGCTGCCAGACAAACAGCGAAAGATTTGACGCAACCGATTTTGGAAATATCAGTTTGTGTGTGACTCCCTTGTTTGGGTTCCTTGAGCCGAGCAGCGCTGACAATTGAGGGCGAAATCTTTCCGGCAAGATTCGCAGGTATTTTTCAGACGCATTTAGCTTTGCTTGCCCCAAATATGCGGACAACGCGGGTAGCAAAACGCGCAGGTCCTTTCCCTGACGCAGCCAAGCCGACAGACTGTGCACTGCGAAAGTGTGTCGCAGGTCATGCAGGCGCGGCTTAACCTCGAAACTGTCGGTGCGCCGCACATGGGCTCTGCTCCTCAGCTTTTGAAACATTTTGTTTACGGTTATTGGGTTAAGAGGACTTCCAAGCTTATCGACAAAGAATGCCTGGGAACTCCTGTGCGATTCCGGCATTGATTTGCTGTATTCAAGCAAAGTTTTGCGAACGTGTTGGGCCAGAGGGAGAGTCCGTTGACTTGCGCCGTTTGTGCGTTGAAGCCGGATGACGTTGTTCGAAAAGTCGATGTCTTGTCTTTTGAGTTTAAGAGCTTCGCCGACACAAGCACCAGTGCCGTACAGAAATAAAATAAAAGCTCTGACGGTATTCGCGTCGATGACGCAATTGTAGGACTTTTGATTTTCATCGGTGGCCCTCAAAAGCAGCCTGATTTGGGAACGACTGTAAACATAAGGCAGCAAGCTAACCCGTCTTGTTGCCTTGGGTCTTGGCAATGGCACACGACGGAGTTGTCCTCGGTGCAGCCAGTGTCTAAAAAACTGGTTAAGCAAAAAGTATTTGCGCCGATACGTTTCGGCACGTCGGTGGCTTCCATGCATAAAGACGAGAGTGTTGTGATTTGAAATGTCATCCAATTCCAGGTTTCCGACTGAGCGGAAAAACATCATCAGAATCTGCTCGCCAGCAATATATGATCTACCGCAGAAATGCTTCCACTCTACAAACTGGCGAATTGCTATTTTAAGTTTCATAGATTTCGACACAAATCCACCGCAACAACCTTTTTGAGAGTCGCCGTGTCGTGCTTCGCATAAATACCAACGGACAGGCAATCATTGTGTCCGAGGAAATCAGCGATTTGCTGCAAGGACATTTCCTTGCTCAGGAGTCGAGTCGCACAGGCATGACGTAGTGAGCGCGGACCTTTACAGACACTCTTGATCCCGAGTCGGTTGAATCGTGAAGTCACAATCGCGCTGACTGAGCCAGAATCAAGCCGTCGATACGGCGGGTTTAACGTAACGATGAGGAATTGTGAATCGCATTTCGGTCTTCCGTCTTTCAAATACTTCTGAAGCACACGTTCGAATTGACTAATAATTGGAAAGGATTGAAGGCTATAATTTTTCGCACGCCTGAACGTGAACGTCTTTTCTTTCCAGTCAAGAGCGTTCAGCAACAAACCAGTCGCCTCGCTGGTTCTGAGGCCGTACAATGCGAACAAGATTAGAAATACTTGAGCGCGTATCGACGCTGGCGTATCAAGCTTTTCGGACAGCAATAAGCGTCTGACATCCGTCCAACTAGGCGCATTGCTGCCGATTTCGCGCCTCGGTGGAAGCGGCCCTCGTATGATTTCTGGAACGACCTTCGCACTCCAATTGCGTTCAATCCCAAATCTAAAGAACGTTCGAAGTGCACCGGCGCACGTTCTCAGTGTCCATGCAGTCCAGCAATTTCTCTTCGAGAGCAAATATGCATCGACCTCAACATTGGATACTTTCGAGAATGCGTGACCCTTCGTTGAAATCCAATTCAACAATCGAACTACATGCCATTCGTATCCGCTAATCGTTTCTGGGCTCAAACCCTTCTCAACTTTCAAGGCTCGGAGGTAGCTGTTCAGTTTTTGTAAGTGTGGCTGTTCAACTGGTGGGACATCGATAAAGCTGTTGTGGAACTGTAAGAATCTCTTCGCCAAACCCGTGAACCCATAGATTAAACTGCGGCTCGCTGTTTGCATTCTCTTTGGATCGTCGCGAGTAACCCATGCCGAGCCCGCTCTCTTAATCTCAGCGAATCCAATTGGGCGAAGGGAACCGAGTTTAAGAAACTCGATGATGTGGATTAGTCGCGTAGCATTTTGAAGGAGGGTCGCGTGAGAAGAGCCTCTCTTCTTTAGCGAAACTAGGAATTGTTCTCGCTCGCGAAGCAAGGGAGCGGTTCGATGCCGCAAGCGAGCAAGCTCGAAAGTAAAAAGCAAATCGAACATAGAACCTCGATTTAAATGGGGAGGGAGTATGCGCTATCCTGCGCTTCAAAGATAACAAAATGCTGTTTTGTCCTGTTTTCAGGACAGACGCAAAATTAATGACACCAAAATCCTTACGCGAATAGCCGCATACTGTTTCAATCCAGACAAAAAATGTAGCGTCACAAACAGGCGCAAATCTTCTTTCGAGCATCGAAAAGTAAACTCGAATGTATCTACTGGAACAGGCGTGTTTTCAGTGCTTTACGATTAGCGAAACAACCGCTACCTTGGCGGGAAGAGTGCACTTTGCAATAACGCAGCTTCGCGTGAAAACGGATTTGCACGAACGTAACAAAGATCGTGAATCGGTTTAAATGTGAATACACACGAAAACACGTCGCGTTTGTCTCGGCGTTAACGGCGAACACGCAAGAGGGCAGTTTCGCTCTCTCCTATCCCCTATCCCCCTCTTGCGTTGACAGGCGAACAAAAGGCGGCAATACTGACCTTCGATGATTGGCCAGCTTCGCGGACGCCTCGCCGAAAAACGCCCGAATCAAGTGCTCGTCGATGTCGGCGGGGTCGGCTATCTCGTTCAAGTCCCGCTCTCTTCTTTCGCCGCGCTCGGCGAACTCCACACTGAAGTTACCCTTCTCATTCACACTCACGTCCGCGAAGACGCCCTCGCACTCTACGGCTTTGTGTCTTCCCGCGAAAAACATCTCTTTGAGATGCTCCTCTCCGCATCGGGCGTCGGGCCTTCTCTCGCCCTGAAAATTCTTTCCGGCATGAGCGTCGAGGAACTCGTCCCTGCTATTCGCGGCAGCGATTTGGCGCGCTTGACAAAAATTCCTGGCGTCGGCCGCAAAACTGCGGAGCGCATGGTCGTCGAACTGAAAGACAAACTCGAAGCTGTCGTGTTGGAGGCCCAGAAGCCAGCCGCGGCCTCGCCCGCCGGCGCGGAAGCCGACGTAATCTCCGCGCTAGTCAATCTAGGCTACGATGCGCGAACTGCTGAGACAGCGGTAAGCGAAGCCAAGCGCGAAGTTGGCACAACAAATTTTGAGCGATTGCTGCGCGCCGCCTTGCAGTCATTGTCGGTGCCCAAAAGTCACACAACGCATGCCGGCGCATAATCGTGCAGTTGTAGGGGCCGACCTTGGTCGGCCAACGTTCTAAAGTAAAACGAAGTCGCAACAATGCCTGACGCTAGCGCAAAACGATCCATGGACCGAAGCGAACAACACCGAATCGTTTCTGGCGCCCCCTACGACGAAGACGCTCGCATTGAAGCGAGCGTTCGCCCAAAACGCCTCGACGAATACATCGGCCAAAAACGCGTCAAGGAGAACATTTCGATCGCCATCGAAGCCGCCCGCAGCCGCGGCGAAGCCCTCGACCACGTCCTGCTCTATGGCCCGCCCGGCCTCGGAAAAACCACCCTGGCCCAAATCATTGCCAACGAACTCCAGGTCCCCATCAAGACCAGCGCTGGACCGCTCCTTGAACGCAAAGGCGACCTCACCGCGATCCTCACCTCGCTCGAAGGCAAGGAAGTTTTCTTTCTAGATGAGATTCACCGCCTGCAGCCCGCCGTAGAAGAAATTCTCTATCCCGCGATGGAGGATTTTCGCGTGGATTTGATCATCGGCCAGGGCCCCGGCGCCCGTATCCATCCTTTTCAGCTGGGACACTTCACACTCATCGGCGCCACCACACGCGCCGGACTGATCACCGCGCCCTTGCGCTCCCGCTTCGGCATCGTCCATCGTCTCGATTTCTACGAGCCCGAAGATTTGCTTACCATCATTCATCGCTCGGCCAAAATTCTAAATATCCTGATGGACGATGGAGGCGCCGAAGAAATTGCCCGCCGCTGCCGAGGCACACCGCGCATCGCCAACCGCCTCCTCCGCCGCTCGCGCGATTTTGCCGAAGTGCGCGCCGCCGGCCGCATCACCCGTGCCGTCGCACAGGAAGCCCTGGCCATGCTCGGCGTGGACGAAAGCGGCCTCGACGAAGTCGACCGCAATCTAATGCTGGCTCTTCTCGATAAGTACGCCGGCGGTCCGGTAGGCCTAGGTACGCTAGCCGCCGCCCTCTCCGAAGAAGAAGACGCCATCGAAGAAATCTACGAGCCCTACCTCATGCAGATTGGATTGATTGACCGCACTCAGCGCGGCCGCGTAGCCACCGCGCGCGCCTACGAATACTTCGGCAAAGAACTACCCAGGCGCCAGCCTCGCCTCTTCTGAATTCTCTCAGATTTTCAATACCCATAGGTGTGCCGAATTCGAATCCAACTTTCACAATTTGCTAGAATGAATCGACTATGAGCGTAATCGACGAAGTTCTTCAAGCCAACGAACTCTACTCGCGCACTCACGAATTGCGACGCCTCACGCCGCGCCCCGAGCGCCATCTTGCCGTTCTCACTTGTATGGACACGCGTCTTTCCATTCGCACGCTGGGTCTGAAGACTGGCGACGCCCACATTATTCGAAACGCGGGCGGCATCGTCACCGAAGACAGCCTACGCTCCCTCGTCGTTTCACATTACCTGTTGGATACCCGCGAGTTCATGATCATCAACCACACGGATTGCGGCCTAATGCACACCACGGAACTGGATTTGCGCAACAGGGTCCAGAATCGCGCAGGGACCGCGGCGATCTCTCCCGCGTTCTTTTACGCCTTTCAGAACATCGACGAAAATGTCCGCCATCAATTGCAAAAGCTCCGCACGCACCCCTGGATTCCTAAGGAAGTCGCCGTCCGCGGATTTGTCTATGATGTGACCACCGGAAAGCTACGTGAAATCAGCGACAGCTAGATCGCGAAGCGATGCACAAGGTACGAAGGGCGACGCGCAATCAAAAGGGCTTGTCCCCCTTGCTCCAGTTATTCGTAACGCAGCGCAATAATCGGGTCCACTCGCATCGCGCGCCGCGCCGGAATGTAGCACGCGAGCAACGCGACGCCCGTCAGCAAAATCGCCACTCCGCCGAACGTGACCGGATCCGTCGCCCCGACGCCATAAATCATTTTCGCGATCAGCCGCGTTAATCCCAGCGCCGCCACGACGCCTATGCCCACGCCAACGATCGTAATCCTTATTCCTTCGCCCAGCACCAAACGCAGCACATCCCCGCTGGTCGCACCCATCGCCATGCGGACGCCGATCTCCTTCGTCCTCTGCCCGGCCAAATAAGAAATCACGCCATAAATCCCAATCGCCGAAAGCACAAGTGCCAGCACGGAAAACACGCTCAACAACATCATCGCCAGCCGCTGCGTGGCAATCGACTGCGCCACGATATCCCGCATGGGCCTCACTTCGTACACCACCGCGCTCTGATCGACCCTTTCTGCGGCTTCGCGAATCCCGCTCACCACTCCAAGCGGAGTGCCCGCCGTTCGTACAACGTATCCACCACCGTTCGCCAGCAGCGGCCAAAACTTATCCGGAACTTGCCACACGGAAAGATAAATCTGTGCCTGCAGATTCTCGTGTTCCCTTGATCCCAAGCCCCAACTCTCCACGTGTCCCACCACACCCACGATTTCCGCTTGCAAGTCCATCAATCCCAGGTTTAGACGTTTTCCAATCGGATCTTCCTTCGGGAAAAAGGTGCGCGCGAACGTAGCGTCTATCAAGACGACCGCCGGCGCGTGCTCGTCATCCTGCTCCGTAAACCCCCGGCCGCGCTGAACCGGAATGCGCATTACCTCCTGGTAATGCCGCGAAACCATCGTGAACATCGCAAATGGCATCTCTTGCTCCGTCGCCGGCTTGGGCCGCCCTTCTATCCAGAATGGCAGCTCCGAATCCCCGGACATCGGGAGCGTGCCTTCTATTAAGGAAACTGCCTCCACTCCAGGCACATTTTCCAACCCGCGAATCGTCTCGCGATACTTTGTACGCAGTTGTCCCGCGGTCGGATTCGGTCCGGATGTGGAAGAGATGTTGAAGGACAATGTGTTCCGCGGATCAAATCCCGGATCGATACTCCAGAGGGCCGCCAGGCTGCGGATCATCAATCCCGCCCCGATCAGCAGCACCACCGCCATCGCCATCTCCACCACAACGAATACGCTCTGCGTCCGATGCTGGGCTCCACTCGAGCCACGGCCCCCTTCCTTCAATGTCTCGTGCATATCCGGCCGCATCGTCTTCAGCGCTGGGACAAGTCCAAACACAATCCCCGTTACCACGGAAATCCCTAACGTGAAAAACAACACATGCCCATCGATCCCAATCTCTTCGGTTCGCGGAAGAGTTTCCGGCAGCGCTGCAAGAATTGCTCGCGTGCCCCACTTCGCCAGCAGCAGCCCTATGCCGCCGCCCACGATGCCCAGCATCACGCTCTCTGTCAAAAGCTGTCGAATCACTCGCCCAGGGCTAGCGCCCAGAGCTGACCGTATGGCGAATTCCCGCGAACGCCCCGTCGACCGTGCCAGCAACAGGTTCGCCACATTCGCGCAAGCGATCAGCAGCACAAAGCTCACCGCACCCAGCAGCACCAATAAGATCCCCCGCACCGACCCAACTACGTCGGTTTTCAAAGGCACCATCGCAATTCCTGAGCCTTTATTCGAATCTGGATACGCCGCAGCCAGATTCTTCGCCACTGAATCCATATCCGCTTTTGCCTGCTCAAACGTGACTCCCGGCTTCAATCGCCCAATCGCGTTTGTCCCCATGCCAATATGCCGGTCGCGAAACGACGTATCCGTCCACTGTCCGATCGGCAGATACACGTCTGTCGGGCTCAACCCGGTAATCCTCGAAGTTGCGACCCCGACCACCGTATACTGCTTCCCATTCAGCGTAAGGCTCTTGCCCAGAACGTCCTGTGACAATCCAAACTTCCGCTTCCAAAGCCCATCGCCAAGCATCACTACCGGCGCCCCGCCAGCCTGGTCCTCTTCGCCCAAAATATTCCGCCCAAGTATGGGGTGGATTCCCAGCGCCGAAAGAAAATCCGCCGAAACCATGTGTCCGTGCAGCCGTTCAGGCTCTCCAGCGCCGGTCAGGTTATATTCCTCAGTTCGGAACGCGCCCAAGGCAGAGAACGAATGGTTGTCCCGCCGCCAATCCTCAAAATTCGGGTAGCTAATCGAACCCATCCCGGACGAATCCGAGTTCGAATACACCGCCATTAGCCGCTCTGGTTCTGGATATGGCAGCGGATTCAGCAAGACACCGTTCACCACAGAAAACAGCGCCGTATTCGCACCAATCCCCAGCGCCAGAGTCAACACTGCGATTGCCGTAAATCCCGGGTTCTTCAGCAAAACTCGCAACCCGTACCGCACGTCTTGCCAAAAATTCGTCATGAGCCACCCCCATGCCACACTCGTCGCAGGTCTGTCTTCCGCCAAGAGATACGCCGTCCGCGCGCCTTTTGTTCCGCCAGGGTGGGATAGAGACTGCTGTCTGTCTGCTTGCCTCCCCAGTTTCGTCACCCTTCTATGGGCCCCTCACCAAGATGACGCCAACCAAAAGCAACTCTTAACTCTTAACGCCAGCCGCATGGAGCCCCTACTTGGATCTGCCGGTTGAATCCAGACGCCGGACAAACTAGAGTTCGCTAATGCACACGCCGCGATGGGTTCCAGGGGCGTGCACTCACAACCCGCCAATGCCCACAATTTATTTGTCGCTTGGTTCGAACGTTGGTGATCGGGAGGCCAATCTCCGCGCGGCAATCGCCGCACTCCGGCCGCTGAGGGTGCACGTCAATCAGTTGTCATCGATCTACGAAACCGAGCCGGTAGACTATCTCGACCAGGCCTGGTTTCTAAATTGTGCGGTGGAGGCAGAAACGGAATTGCAACCGCACGCGCTCCTGCAATCTTTGCGTGCCATCGAATCGCAATTGGGTAACCAAAAGGAATTCGCAAAGGGCCCGCGGAAAATCGACCTGGACATCCTTCTCTACGGCTCCGATACCATCGCCACGGTAGACTTACAAGTGCCCCATCCGCGCATGCATTTGCGCCGCTTCGTCCTAACCCCGCTAGCCGAAATCGCCCCCAGCCTCAAGCACCCGTCTTGGCCAGCAACGGCCGCAGTTCTCCTTGAGCGTCTAGCGGATCCAAGCCAAGTCCGCCGATTGTAAGAGCGCGGCACGCCGTGCCCGTCTTTTTCCTCTACAGTTCAGGAGCCGGGCTACGAAGTTCGGTGCAAAAGCAACCGGTGCAACGTCATTACTTTTGGCGAGATCGACTCAAGCTCAATCAATGAAAGCCTTCCCTCCGTAATCTCCCGCCACCGGTAAACCCCTGGCTCGCTCTCCACCACCTCTCTCCCATTCAAATTCCGCAAAAACTCCCTCGCCTCCGTAATCGCCGCCGTCTCCCGGTAACTCGGCCGCGCCAAGGCCTCCACCGCGTAACTCCGCAGCAGTTTGCTCCAGTAATGTTCAAACAAATCCCCGGACGCAAAAATGTCGCTCCAGGCCACATCGCCGCCATACGCCACGACCACGCCAACAACGCGCTCCCCCTTAAGTCCAAGAGTGGCCCGGTCAAACCGCCTCTTCAATTCTTCCACAAGACTATCAACGGAAGCCCCAACGCGCCCTCCTTCATAGATTTTGGCGTAAGCCTGAGTAGGTGCGGCCGTGGCAATCGCGTCCCCTATGGCCACCGAACTCAGGGGTGCTGGAGACGCAGCTGGCTGGCCTGCGGCTCCTCCGGCTGGTCTGGCCTTAGAAAGGGTCCCGGAGCGAACCGCATCCCAAACCTCGTTCTGATTCTGCGCTACCGCTGCCTGCTCCCGCACGCTAGGGTGGACAATCGTCTTCGAAGCTCCAAATTGCGAACTAGCTCCCGTCCACCTCCCGTGCTCCACGCAAAACACATCCAGCGGCAGCGGTTCCGATCCCACCGGCACGATCCGGTCCTTGCCGATAATTCGGTCCTGTTTTCCCCCGCTCACCAGTTCGCCCGCCAACAAAAGCAATGGGCGCTTGCTGCGATTGATCAACACCAGTTGGTTTACGCTCGCACCACCGTTGTACTGCGGCACGGCCACCGGCCGGCCATCTCGTGTCCGCGCCAGCCCTGCCGCCCCCTGCTCACTTACAATTACCTCCCCACTCGAAAGCCCCTCGTCCAAAGTTAAAAAAGGCGAAGTGTCCTGAGCGGAAGAGCTTACGACCGGAAAAATAGCGATGTTTTCGTACGTTACCGGATCCAGCAGCCGCCAATTGCCTTCCGGTTTCCCCGGCACAGGATTTGATGCCGCACCAATAAGCGCCAATCCCCCCAGCGCGCTCATTCCAAAAAAGCTCCCTAAAATAGCCCCCAGCATAGATCGATCCATAAAACCCTCCTTCGCGCGACCCTTCCAGGCGCGCCTTGGGCTTAGAACGACCATCCTTGATTTTCTTGCAGAATAAAATACAGGGAAGACTTGCAGAATTCAGGGTTGCGCGAGAGGGTGCTCCGCCGCGCTAGCTTCAATTCACGCGCTTCAGTTCAATTGAGCTGCTTCGTTTGACCGTCTCTCCAGCGCACGCTTCCATGCACCGCGCGCGATGCTAAGGTCCTCATCGCCGTTATGCCGTCGAATGGCCATTGCTGCCAAATGCGTCGCTCGCTGAATCAGCTTCAATTCAAATGCCGTAGGCGCGCGCGGAACGCAACAATACATTTCGAAAGACCCAAGCACGATTTCGTCCCGCAATGGAATGTCCGCCGACCAATAAAGATGCAGCCCAAACTGCAAAGCTCCTTTGGCGATCGATTTAAAATCACGCTCCGTGTCATCCGGCAAGAGCATGACCGACACGATGTTTCCTATCTGAAGATCGATGGCTGTGCACAAGTTGTTCAGAACCTCGGGGAGCGGCGCCCCCATCGAGATTAGTTCCAGAATGTTTTTTTCTCCCAGCAAATCCGTCTGTTTCCTGCCGGTGCCTCGCCCGTGTAACGGCAAATGTCTGCTGGTCCATTTGGTTCGGGGTCCGTCTTCTTTCATACGCCTTTTCTCCTAATCGTGCCTCGCAAGCCCAGCCTGGGTTCGTTACAGCTTGCCGCTTGCCTGCTGGGTGGACTTGCCATCTTCGCTTAGCTCCCCATTAGCGGTCGCCCGCCGTTTGAGCCCCATTGACACAAACCGTATTCGCTTGCCCTTTACCTCGTACAACGCGGCGTCCGCCGCATACAGCAGCGGTCCAACAGATTCCGCATCCCTGGGGTACGCGGCCACTCCCACGCTCACGGAAAGCTCTGGCTCCTCCGCGTCCTTCCCAAGAAGCTCGCAGATTCGCTCACCCACCAGCGCCGCATCGGCCGCTCCCGTTTCCGGCAGAATCAGCGCAAACTCATCTCCGCCTTGCCTCGCAGCCGTATCAATGGACCTGCAGCAGCTCCGCAATGCATCTGCCAGACGGCAAAGCGCACGGTCTCCCACCAGGTGGCCGTACTTGTCATTGATCTTTTTGAACTGGTCCACGTCCAGCAGCATCAGCGCGAATTCTCGCCCCGTACGCTTCGAACGGCTGATTTCCGTGTGCAGCACCTCGAAAAGACGCCGGTGATTCGCCAATCCCGTCAGTGAGTCTGTTTCCGCCTGCTCACGGAGCCGCCCCTCCCGCGCCTGCTGCTCTGTTACGTCTCCCACAATCATTTCGTAGCCGTCGAATGCCCCGCTCCCCGTGTAGACTCCGCGCCCGCTCAGTCGCACCTTCACCGTCGCACCATCTTTGCGCAGGCACTCCATCTCGAAGCCTTCAATTTCTCCGCCGTTCCGAAGACACTCGATCCAACGATCGCGCACCTCCGGATCTCGGATCACATCCCTCGCAAAGTCCGTCTCCAGAAATTCCTCTCTGGACGTATACCCCACCATGCTCAGGAACGCTGCATTGGCATAGCCAAATTTCCCCTTCGCATCCACACGGCAAATTCCGTAAGTAGGGTTGTCAACGAGTGCGCGATAGCGCGCCTCCGTACTCGCGCTCGTTTTTTCCGCTTGCGCCAGCTCTTCACGCAATTTCTTTTCTTCGAGCGCTCGTCGAGCTGCCATTGGCAAGTGCTCCATATGTTCCGGTTCGATAAAATCGTAAGCGCCGTTCGCCGCCAAAGCCGCCCTGGATTCTCTTCGCAAGCTGGCCGCCACGAAAACCAAGGGTACGCTCCGCACCACCTGCTGAAGAACTTGCAATGCCCGAGGTCCGCTCCAGTTGGGACTGGGATATTCCGCCACAATCAGGTCAAAACTCTCTTTGCGAAGTTGTTCGACACATTGCCCCAGTGTCAAGACGATGTCCGCATGAACTGCGAATTCCGCCCTCTTCAGCTCCTGCAGGCAAGAATCGACTTCGTCAGCATCTCGGTGAACGAAAAGGACCCGCAAGGACTGCCACCGATTTGCAGCTGCACGACGGCTGGCACCGTCGTGGTCATTTAGCCTGGGTTGACTTCCGGACGAGGGAAACATTGGCAATACCCTTCAAACCCCACTTGAGCCGCCTTCTCCTCCCAACGGAGACCTCGGCAAAAGTGATTGGCACCCCCAAACCTTAGTAGGAACTAATCTCTTAGTCTGTCCCCTTTTAGACAGTACCTTCCCTGGCTGCTTTGCTAAGTTTCGGAGTGTCTCCACCCGTCCACGCGCCAGTTCTTATGCGGCCCAAGTGCTGGCTTCGGCCGTGGTTTCAATAAGGAGGGCCATCATGTCCATGAACTGTCCTGTATGTCAGAGTCAGCGTATTCGTCGCTCCAGACGTCGCGGAGTTCTCGAATCACGTCTTCTCGCGCTGCTTTTCATCCATCCATTCCGTTGTCTGTCGTGCGATCATCGCTTTTTCCGCTGGTCTCTCAATCCCAATCCCAGCCGGCAACGCCCCGAAGCCTTGCGCATGCCCTAGCCAACCAGAACCACAACTCAGGGCTTCCCAGGTTCGCGCTTTAGCCTCTTGGTGCAGCTCCGAGCCGCCCTGTCGTCTCTGGGGCGTCATGACGGACGCTGCGGGTTGAAACTCGCTCTTCAAAATGATCTTATCCGGTGCTGGCAAACCTGGGGCGAAGTTACGTACACTGTCCACTTTTGCACACTTCGGCGGCGCTTACTTTTGCTATCGTAAGCATGAATTCTAAGCCGTCGACGACCACTAGCCTCTCCATCCAATATGGCAATTAAGAAATCCAAAGCCGCACCTCGACCCGAGGCCAAGAAACCGGCCGCCTTCGACCCGCAGGCCTTTCTCGATACCGCGGGTGTATCAAGAAAAGTTGCTGAATATCGGCGAGGCGAATCCATCTTCAGCCAAGGCGACGCCGCGAGCACAGTCATGTATATTCAGAGGGGTGGCATAAAACTCTCCGTTGTTAATGGCTCGGGCAAGGAAGCAGTTGTCGCGATGTTTGGTCCAACAGACTTTTTTGGCGAGGGCTGCATGGCAGGCCAAGCGCTCCGCATGGCAACGGCCACCGCCATTGCTCCCACCACCCTTCTTGTCATCAATAAGAACGAAATGCTTCGTGTGCTTCATGAAGAGCACGAGTTATCCGACCGTTTTATCGGGTACATGCTCGCTCACAATATTCGTGTGGAAGAAGATTTGGTCGATCAACTCTTTAACTCCAGCGAGAAGCGCTTGGCCCGAACTCTTCTGCTCCTCGCCCGCTATGGCAAGCAGGATCAGCCGGACCGCGCCCTCCCCAGAGTCTCCCAGGAGACCCTGGCCGAAATGATCGGCACCACACGTTCTCGCGTGAACTTCTTCATGAACAAATTCAGAAAACTTGGCTTCATCGAATACAACGGCAAAATCAAGGTCAACAAATCCCTGCTGACTGTTGTCCTCCACGAATAGGCCGCCAGCATCAAGTCACCTCGAAATCGGACCGGCCAGGCCTGTGTTCGCTCGCGCCCGGCTGCACGTCGCCTCTCGTTTCGTCACACCACCCTGCATTCGGGCAGTGGTATCCTTTCTGGGGTGCCCCTCGAAAAAATTAAAGAACGCGAGGTTGCTCCATTCGCTATCTATGCCAACTGAAAACACAGGGAAAATTCTGCAAGTAAACGGGATTGAGCTCTATTACGAAATACACGGCGCCGGAGAACCGCTCCTGCTTCTACATGGCGGCAGCGGCTGCCACGAGGACTGGGTCTATGCTGGCCGCGATGAATTCTTGCGCGAACACACTCTCATCACCCCGGACGCTCGCGGCCACGGTCGCTCTACAAACCCTGCTAAATCCATCACCCACCGCCAATGCGCTCTGGACACCCTCGCGCTACTCGACCATCTGGGCATCAAAAAATGTAAGGCTATCGGCATCAGTATGGGTGGGAACATCCTTCTTCACATGGCTACTCTGCAACCCAGCCGCATTGCAGCCATGGTCGTCGTCAGCCCCACCATGTATTTTCCCGAGCAGGCCCGGGCCATCATGCGACAGGTTCCCGTTGATACCCAGCCGCCCCAAGCATGGGAAACGATGCGCAAGCGCCACAAGCTCGGCGACGAGCAGATTAGAGCCATCTGGGAGTGGTCCCGTGGCATGGCGGAAAGCTATGACGACATGAACTTCACGCCGCCCACATTGTCCAAGATCACCGCTTCAACGTTGATTGTTTACGGGGATCGTGACTTTCTCTATCCCATTGAAATGGCGGTCGATATGTATCGCGCCATACCTCGATCCGCTCTCTGGGTCGTTCCAAACGGCGGCCACGGCCCCGTCTTCCTCGAAGCCGCTCCCCACTTCGCCAAAACTGCGCTCGCTTTCCTCCGTCAGTAGAGCCAACGCGCATCTTCGCATCGGCAGAATCGAACCCTGAGGATTAATCCACCCAGAGAATGCGAACGAGCAGCGTGTCAGATCAGACTATGGAGTCGGCGGATGCAACTCATACTCGTGCGGCGGCTCCGCTCCAAGCAGGTGGCGCACGAAGTAGTCCCACCGACGGCGTGTCATATAAAGCGTTGCGCTCCCATAGCCGTGATGCTGATTGGGCAAAAGCAACAGATCAAAATCCTTGTTTGCCTTGATAAGTTCGTCCACTACAAGCAGCGTGTTGTACGGCGGCACATTGTCGTCCAACGTCCCGTGCGCAAGCAGCAGATGTCCCTTCAGGTTTTTTGCAAGGTGCTGATTGGCCTGGTCATCGTAGTTGGTGGTCCCGTCGGCATTTTTTACCAGCAATCCCTGATACCGTTCGCCCCAATCATCCTCGTATTCGCGATTGTCGTGGTTGCCGGATTCCGATATCCCCACTTTGAAAAAATCGGGATAGCGAAACATGGCGTCGGCAGTAGCATACCCTCCGCCCGAGTGCCCGAAAATCCCAGCGCGTTCGATATCGATCCACGGATATTTCTGCGCCAGCTCTTTCATGCCGGCGATCTGATCGGGCAGAGTGTTGTCGCCCATATTGCCGTAGTAGAAGTCGTGGAATTTTTTCGAGCGCAGTGGATTGCCCATTCCTTCGATTTCCACCACCACAAAACCGAGTTCAGCCAGACACTGCGGATCGCCGCGCCCAGGCGCGAAACCCCAATAGCCGACGCTGCCGCCCTGCGGTCCCGGATAAATACGATTCACAATCGGATATCTTTTTGCAGGATCGACATTCGTTGGTTTGTACATTAATCCGTAGAGGTCGGTAACGCCGTCGCGCGCTTTCACGGTGATAGGAACCGGTGGCTGCCAGCCCACGGCGAGAAGCCGCGAGATGTCCGTCTTCGCAAGGATTGAGATCAATTTCCCCGCGTCGTCGCGCACCACCGCCACGGCAGGCACATCAGGTTTAGAATAGCTATCAAAGAAATAGCGGCCCGAAGTTGAGAAGCTGACTTCATGGTTTCCACTTTCGGGAGTCAGCAAAGTGAGATTCTTGCCGTCGAATCCAATTCGATAAAGATGTGCGAAATAAGGGTTCTCGCCTTTCTCGCGTCCGAGACCCAGAAAATAGAGCGCGCGATTTTTTTCGTCGACGCGCAGGAGTTGCGTGACGACCCAATCGCCGGAAGTGATTTGGTTTTTCAGCTTGCCCGTTGCGAGATCGTAAAGATACAAGTGGCCCCAATTCTCGCGCTCGGAAAACCAAATTACCTCGTTGGAGCCTGGCAGGTAGCGCCAGTTCACGCGGCCCCAGCCGGATTCGTATTGCGTAGCAGCGGTTTCCCCGAGAACGTCGCGCACGGCCCCGGTCGCGGCATCGGCCACACGAAATTGCTCATGCTTGTGGTCGCGCGAGGTTGAAACGAATGCGAGATGGGTCGCGTCAGCACTCCACTCAACGTCATCCCAGTCGCTGCCGCGGCATTCGACGTCGTCGCAGAGAGTCGTCCGATGCTGATCGGGAGGAAGCTGCAAACGAATCACTTTGTGCCCATCCAGATCAATCACCACACGCTGAATGGTAGTCACCACGTCATCGCCCGGCAGCGGATACTTCCACGATTGAAGCACCGGATGGCCGACTTTCGTTTCAACAAGATACATCTCACCGACGCCGCGCTGATCCTGCTGAAACGTCGCGATTTTCTTGGAGTCGGGCGACCACAGCAGAATCGGCCGGTCGCTGTGGACCCATCCAGCGTTGTCCGTGGCATAGCCGAAGTCCTTCACGCCGTCGGTTGTGAGCTGAGTCTCCTGGTTGGTTGCGACATCGCGCAGCCAGATGTTGTAATCGCGAATGAACGCCGCGCTCTTGCCGTCGGGCGAAATCTCTTCTTCAGGACGTTCGGCCGCGGTCTTTGCGGGCTTGGGTTCGGCGGCGCATTTACTTCCTTGTAAGTCGCAGGTCCACTGCTGGCCCTTCAAATGAAAGGAAATGGATTTTCCGTCGGCAGAAAATTCGAACGTCATAAACGGTAGGTGCGCCGCGTTGTAGGAAGCCCCGGCTGCCGCGGAAAGGGCAGCAGCAATTTTGGCCTGGTCAAATGCCGGCTGGCGCGAACCGCGCGCCGCGTCGAAGATCACGAACTCGCTGCCAACCGGTCCCGTGTCGCGGAACAGATAGCGATCCTCAGGCAGCCATTTGCCTCGCACGTCATGGAACACGAGCGGCCGCACGTTGTACGCCATGAATTTTTCGGCATGTTTGTAATCATCAGCGGTAAGAACCCGCCGGTCCGCGGAATTGGTTTGTTGCGCGGCAGATGGAAACATCAAGCACCCGGCAAAAGCCGCCAGCAAAGCAAATCGAAACATGGGATAAATTACTGTTGCTCGCAATCGCATTCGGTTCCTCGTTGATGTTGGCCAATCGCCAAGTTCGTATTCGACAGTTGGGACGCGGTAGCATCGCCCTTGCATGCCGCAGAAGTCAAGCAAGGCGCGCTTCTGGTAGCACAGGCGCTCCTGCCTGTGCGCTTTTGCAGTCCTGGCAAAACGGGCGCACAGCCAAGATTGGTTTGTGCCGCTGCCAACCAAGTCATGATTGCGCAGAATTTTTGTAAGTTGCAAACAAGCGGAACGGATGCGAGTTAAGGCTAATGGAGGGAAACTTCCTCAAATGCACGAGGGCTAGCGGTCGGTGCCGCCAAGGTTGGTGCGAGGTTTGCTTCTGCTGTTTTTGGAAGCTTCGCTTTCCTGTTTTTCGTACTCGGCGATTTCTTCGTCGCTGTAGGAATAGGAATCACGCGATGCAAACATAGAGTTAGAACGCCCGGCCATCTTCTTCTTCTTGCGTATGGCGCCAAACTCGTGGCGCACCTGGCGAATGGGTCCTTCGATCGCTTTCACTTCCACAAGCAGGTCGCTGACTTTCTCGAGAAAATCGTGCAGATGGAAAGGCCTCACCACGTAAGGCGCTCTGGCCAGCTCCAGCGCCGGGACGTACTGGCTGCCGGCCATTTCCGGCACCAGATAAAGGGCACGTATGCGCCCCCCCTCTTCATGAGAAACGCCGGCAAGTTCGCGCAGAGTGATGAAAATCGGAGTGTCCGTGCCGGCCAACGCGATGTTGGCGATAACCAGAGACCATTCGCCGGACTTGAGCTCTGTCAGAAGGAGCTTGGGGTCTTGCACCAAGCGGACGCGCCAGCCCTCCGAATCAAGGATTTGACGTAAGGCACCCTGGTTGTTGTCGTCGTCATCCAGGATAAGAATGCCGACCTGCTGCGGTTGCACAGGAGTAGGGGTCGCCATCAAATAAGTATAGCAACAGGCAGGAGACCCCCGGTCAGACAAGCAATGGCCTGCCGCGTATCGGCCAATGCCGGACTAAATCAGTCCTAAAGGTGTGGCGGGGCTTCTGGAACCGGAGAGGCCGGTGTTTGACCCTTCTTCGAGGTTGCCCGCGATAGAGCGAGATGGACTGGAGCAGGATTGGCAATATCGGGGATAGTCGCAGCCTTGACGAGAACGAAAAGGAGCTTTCCGTGCCCCATGATGCTGGCAGAAACCGCAAACGGAACTTTGGCCGTGGCTTTTGACGGGTCAAACTTCAACGCAAACAATATCGGGGCTTTGCGTCCGCCAATCGGCATTCTTTCCTCCGCGAGAACGGCAGCGGGATCATCCGCGTCATGGCTGGGATCCCTAAGTTGCACAATCAGGACGGCATCTGCGGGCAGGGTGGGAGTACTCCCGAAGGTTGCCGTGCCGTTTATTGAGCCGGCGGCAGGAGCGGCAGGCGGGTACGAACTTTGCAGGTGGCACTCTTCAGCCAGCATCTTCGGGTGCGAGGAGTCGGCGTTGTCCACGAGGAAGCTCTCTTCGCCGGTACTCGACCAGACCACCGTGCCCTCCGCGTATTCTGTGCCGGAGTCGGTTTCAACCTGCTTCATATTGTAGATCCGCCCGTTCAGGGTTAGCCGCGCAGCCTTGGTTTCAACCAGAATCACGATTCTGCCGCCGCCAGCGCAAAGATATTCGCGCCGCGGCAAAGCGAAGTGTATTGGCGAGCGGGATATCGCACGAGGCGGGGAAGCAGGGGTTTGCGGTGGGGGTTGAGACTGGGGTGCCGTCGGTGATTGAGCTGAATGGAATTCCTGTGCTCTCAGAAAGCGATCCTGCAGAACGGGTGACGCTGGGGCGGTGATAGCGAACAGAATGACCGACAAGCGGAATGCAGGCATGAACATACAAGCCATTCTAGCGCAGGAATCTGCTGGACGAGACTATTGGCCAATCACAAGGTCGTACCCGTCTTGCACTTTGAGCTGGGTGGTACCGTCCCAGAACATCTTGTAGATTGTCATCGTTTTGCCTGACGGATCGCGCCCTGTGAAAAAGATCTGAAGGCCGTCGCGAGACCACTCGGCGAAAGAAGACGTCAAGTTTGGTGGACTGAGAAGGACGCGGCGTTTGGATTTGATCTCGTAGAGAAAAAAGGCTTGTGCCGGCGGCGGCCCGGCATTCTTAGCGGCATCCTTATTCGTAGCTTGGGCATTCTTCAAGTAGGCTACCGCGGCCCCAGGCACCATTTCGGCGGAAACGAGTAGCAAATCCGGGTTGAGCGGGTGAACGCGCACGGTATTAGCGCTGGACAAATTGAATTGGTCCTTGCCATACAAGTCCGCACTGGAAAGTGTTTGCTTCAAGGTTCCGTCATCCCCAATCCAAGAGAGAGTTTGCAGGTCGCCTGCGACCAGCGTTTGCGCATCAGCCCAGCCTTGAAAGCTAATGGCTTCGCCCGGATAGACGAGAGTAGCTTTTTCCGGGGCATCCGCTGGCATCGTCCAAACCTGCCATTTGGCGCCGTCAAATTTCAAGAAAGCAATGCGCGTGTCGTCAGGCGACCAGAACGCCTGCTGGACCGAGCCCTTGAGCAACTCTGTTGACTTACCTGTCCCCCAGTCATAGAGCGAAATCGTTTGTTCGCCCGCTTTTTCGTCGTTCTTCTCGTTGCCCTTTTCATCCGTCGTGTGCAGTAGCCGCTTTCCATCATGAGAGAGATCTGGCTGGTAGCCGCCTTTTCCTGGAACCGTCCGGGCGACGGTGCCACGTTTGAGAATCAGCTTGCCTGCGGTATTGATATACGCCACCGCAACGGGCGCCTTGAAGTGCGTGATCGTCGGAGGAGCAGGCTTGTCTTTGGCGTCATCATCGTCATCCGTGGGTTGATTGTTGATCTTGGGGAAGAGCTCCGTGGCCACCCGCGCGCACCCTTGTGCCGATCCGATTTGGGCGTGCTCGAAGGTGGCGGTGAATGCGAACTTGGCTGTTGAAACTGGGTCGGTGCAGGCTTCACGGGTTAGATGGACCGAAACCGCGGCACCCGTCTGAGAATCCTTCGCATGGTAAGTCCAGGAATCGGTAGCGCCTTCGCGCACTACGTCGGCCGGTTCCAGGGGAATCGGCGGATAACCGTTCCGGTCCAACCGCTCCGGCCCCCTAAGGCCGATACGAAGGCTCCAGGATTGGTCGTTACCTTGAACCAGCAGAAGGATGGGGTAATGCGTGGATTGAGGAGCGGGTGGTCCGGCGGCAGGCTTTTTAGCTTGGGCTGATTGGCCAGCCTGTTGGGGGGCTGGCTGCGGAGACTGTTGCTTGGGAGGCTGTTGCGCTGGAGGTTGGGGTGGTTGCGGAGATTGACCAGAACACATATAGGCCGAGAAAAGGACCGCAGACGCACCAAAAAGCAACCGTGCTAGTGGGGACTGTCGCACGCAGATCCTCCCGAACAAGCAGGATACCTTGAGGCGTAGCAGCGCACAATCTGGACAAAGGGACGGTGTGAGTAGGGTGTACCAATGGCTCTTCGCATGCAAATACGAACGAACAAAAAGCGAAAATGACTTGACATAGCGAACAAAAGGCGAAATACTTGGCCGTGCTTCGAGGTGGGCTATGTCTCCAGTTCTTTCCTCCACGGCTAGGACCTTTGGTATCCGACGCCGCCACGCAAGACAATCCACGGCAACTCTCTTTCCTGTTAGCCCCTATGCGACAAGCCCAACACCAAGGGCCGGTGATTCGCCAGGCGGAATCCACACTGTCCATGACAAAGTCATCGACAAGGTGGAGACTGCGGCGGGCGCCGGCTTAGGCGGCAGCACTTCGGGTTACACCACGGCGGATTGCCCCCCGCCGACCTCGCGAGAGGCGGTCCCGCACGGCTTTCAAAGCCGCGCGGATCACCGGACCCAAGATGCGGCCGTACCGCTGGTGGGCATTGCCCGCCTCGCAGCATGTTCTCCCCCCGCGGAGAGCCATCGCAAGTCCGCCGAGCGGCCGGAGTATTTTCTGCTGCCGGTGAAGTCGATACTGAACCGGTGCGACTCGGCGCGCGTACCGTTCGATTGGACGATCAATCCCTACCGCGGATGCGAGTTCGGTTGCCTCTACTGCTATGCCCGCTACACCCACGAGTACATGGAGCTGGATGGTGGCGAATTCGAGCGAAAAATCTTTGTGAAAAAGGATGCAGCGCCGCTTCTGGCCTATGACGTAGCACACAAATATTCCTACGCATCAGAAAGCTCGGGCGGCGAAAAACCTGAACACATCGCGATTGGGACGGCAACGGATCCCTATCAACCCGCCGAGCGCGAATATGGAGTGACCCGCGCGTGCCTCGAAGAATTGTCCAAGCGCGAGGGGCTTAGCATTTCAGTGATCACCAAATCGAACCAGATCGTGCGCGACATCGATCTGTTCAAGAAGATTGCCGAGCGTTCTGAGCTTTCTCTGAACATCACTATCACCACGCTTCGCGCCCGGCTGGCGCGATTGCTCGAACCGCGCGCGCCGCGACCAGACTTGCGAATTGCTGCCGTGCGCCAGTTGCGCGAGGCCGGCCTTCGCGTAGGAGTGTCAGCCTCCCCACTAATCCCTGGCATCACCGACCGCGAGGGTGAGCTCGAAGCGGTAGCAGAAGCCGCTCACAAAGCAGGCGCTCAGTGGTTTTTTTCCGGGGTCCTCTTTCTAATGCCGTCTTCCGCCAAGCAATTTTTGCCGTTCATTCGCGAAAAATTTCCCCGCCTCACGAAACAATACGAAGAGTGGTACACAAAAGAAGCCTACGCCCCCGAAAAGTACCGAAAGCAGATCACCGAACGCGTCGCGCGCCTAAAACAAAAGTACGGCTTCGATTCGCGCCGCCAGCGCGACACTCAGCGCACAACGCCATGCTCCCAAATGAAGCTGGGTTGGGACGCCGCGACGGTCACCACGGAGTTGCACGGGATGCGGTCGTGCGCTGCGGGCTAGAACCGTGCATATCTAGCCTGTCTCTTAAAGCTGAGCTCTAAGGCATGTAGATTGCTTCCAGTGCTCCGTCATCCGGGAACAATCAGCTTCAGCGGCGATAGCGGTCGAGTTGGGATTCCTTGCTTTCTCGGCATTGTGCCATTGCGCAAGGGTTCGGCTACCTCTTGCCATTCCTCTTCGTAGATCGCGTACCCGGGTTTGTCTGTTCTGATTTTCTTCACGTGGGCGTCGTTGCGTTCGAGGATGTGGACCATCTCCCGGATGCGGGAGATGTGCTCGGCGGACCCGGTCTTGAACCAACAGATTCCGAGGCGAAGCTTGTTACGTCCAAAGGAGGTTGGCTTTTCCAGATTCTCGCTGAACCAAGTTCGCAGTTTTCGCCGGACGCAAGGCGAGAAGCTACTCCACGCGCTGAATAAAAATTCCGGCGAGGTGCTGCTTGTTGCGCGCAGCAAGAAGTGCCCAAAGCAAAACGACCACAATCGCCAGAGGAAGCCCTGCTGGCGCCATTAGAGCGTGAAAGAAAAAGATGTTCACAATCACCGGACCAAGAAGCACCAGCGCGAGAGGCACAAAACGGTTTGCCAAAAGTAGCAGGCCACCGAGGGTCTGAACGCCGAAAATAACCACCCAGTAGTGGGAAGCGAATATGGCGCCAAAGAATTGACCGGCGACGCCTGTCGGAGGCGGCATCGGAATAAAGTGCAGGAAGCCATTCAAGCCGAAGACCAGGAAGACGAGGCCCAGGAGTATACGAGCGATTAGCGATGCGATTTTCATATGATTCTCCTTGTGCGTGAATTGACGTGCTCAGAGACTGGCGTGGGTTTGTACCTTCTCAAGAAAGGGCGCCAAGAAGGATTGCGGATCTACTTTGCCGGTCATCAACTGGGCGGTGCCTTCCGCGGCGATGACGGTTAAGTCCGTTATGCCGATAAAGCCAAATACTGTTCGCAGATAGGGAGTCACAAAGTTCAAAGAGGCAAGAGCAGTGCCCGGGTTGTAAGTGCCGCCACTGGCGATAAGCAGCGTCGCCTTCTTGCCGGTCAGCAACCCAGTCGGGCCAGAGGACGAGTACGAGAAAGTCCTGCCCGCGCGGACCACCTGGTCGATCCAGAGCTTGAGGGTGGAAGGAATACTGAAATTGTGCATAGGAACGCCGAACACGTATTCGTCCGCCTGTTGCAACTCGGCGATGAGCGCATCAGAGACAGCCAGCAACTTTTTCTGCTCCGGAGTGAGGGATTCCTCAGGCGTGTGTGCTGCGCCGACCCAGGAGCCGTCCACGACTGGAATGGATAATGCAGCTAAGTCTCGCGTGATGACAATGCCGCCGGGATGGGCCTTCAGCCAGGAAACGGCGAATCGATCTGTCAGCTTGCGGGATATGGAACGCTCGCCCATAGGGCTAGAGTCAAGTTTGAGTAGAGTAGCCATCGGTAGAATCTCCTTAATCATCAGATGATGTGTAAGCGACATACGTTGTATACAATAACACGACATCTGTCGTGTAGTCAACGTCCAAGGACGTCTGCTATAATGGGCTTGGGGAGACTAGATGTTGGAAAGCGAGTGCGAACGGCTAGATCCGAGGATTCGGAGGACACGTCAACTCTTACAGGACGCCCTACGGCGGCTGCTGGAGCAAAAAGAGTTCGACAAGATCACGATCCAGGACATCACGGAGGCGGCCACACTGAACCGGGCGACCTTCTATGCCCACTATCCCGACAAGTTCAAACTCCTTGAAGAACTTATCCGGGTAAGCTTCCTTCAGTTGTTGGCCCAAAGAAATGTGAGCTTTGACGGCACGTGCTCCTCGGCATTTAAGGCGATTATTCTTGGGGTCTCCGACTATCTTACCGAAGTACAAAAGTCTTTCTCATCCAAGCAGCACCAATTCGAGCCGTTTGTACAGGCCACGGTTATCGACCAGATCCGCCAGATGTTGCTCTGTGGGTTTCGTTCTCATCCGACAGAGCGCCGCATATCTGAGGAACTGGTCGCCGCTACAGCAAGCTGGGCGATTTACGGCGCAGCGAAACAATGGGTAGACACCCCGAACCACGCTTCTGCCGAGGAGTTTGTTTCCGTAGCAGTGGACCTCGTGAAGCCGATACTGATGGGTGGAGTCGACCCGAGTGGCTGACTCTGTTATGGAGACACTCGATCGTGAGCCACTCACGCCGCGCGAGCGAAGACCACCACGCCATTTGCTGGGATCACTACATTGGCTGAGGCTTGGAATCCGTGCAGTGGGCCGCCGGAGGCAGAAATTCCTCCGCCGTTACCGGCTACTTCGAGATTGACCCAATTATCGTAGACGTCACTATTGAAAACTTCCGCCCACGATCCGGGATAGGGGAATCCAATCGCGTAGTTGTACCACGTCGTTTCGGAGAGAGTCGCAACTACGATTACGTCGTCTCCTGTGTCATCAAGCCATCTGTGAAAGGCCATGACGCGGTTTTGGTCGTGGACATGGAAGGTGTTTACGTTTTCGCCGCGCAGAGCGGGCTGATTCCAGCGTAGCCGGATCAAGTCTTGCGTGAAGCGCAGCTGATCCACCATCGCCTTGTCGCTTCCGGTATTGAGGCCGCTCCACCCAATCAGATGGGCCGAGTCTGCGGGATCACAGTTCCACTGCCTGTCTTCGAGAAACTCCTGGCCCATGAAGAATTGCGGGATTCCTGGGGCAGTCAGCAGAAGTCCCGTCGCAAATCGCGAGCGGCTGCGCGCGTACCACGAACGATGGTTCGAGCCGTCGGCCAGAGCCGGTAGGCGCAAGTCGCGGCCTACGTCTACGAGGTCGTGGTTCTCGACGCAGGTGACGGCCTGCCAGGCGTGCGGTAGGTCTGGAGGGAAGAGATTGGCAGCGACGGCGTCGAAGTCGACTGCGACACTTCGTCCGTGTGACGCTTGCTGGACGGCAGTGCGGATGGCCCCGCGCAAGCCATCGTGTTGCAGGACGTCGAACCCCGTGCCGCCGCTGCTTGTCGGGGCCACGATGGACGAGCGTGGCTGCGTATATTCGCCGGGCCAATACTCGGCATTTTGCAGGAGGCGCGGCTTAAGAAAACGAAGCGTGTCGGTGAGGCTCCCGCAAAAGCTCCAGCCGGAACCCTGATTCATGGAGAGCAGTGCGCTGATTTCGTCATAGCGAAACCCATCTACGTGGAATTCCTCGATATAGTAGCTGGCGCTATTAATGATGAACTCGCGAACGTCGGCATTCCAGAGCGCGAAGGATAGCCCGCCCGCGAGTCCCTGGTTCGTGAAGTAGAGACTTTGATTGTTGTCGCTGGTATCGGCAGCGCGATCCCAAAAATAGAGGCTTTGATCATCGCCCTGAAATCCGCCGGCATGGTTGTAGACCACGTCAAAGGCCACCGCGATGCCGTAGAGGTGGCAGAGGTCGACCATGGCTTTGAGTTGCGCCGGTCCTGGAGTGATGTCGCTGAGCGCCAGCGGAGAAAATCCTTTTGCAGCAAGCAGGCGATTTATCGTCGTAAGGTATCCGGACAGCGCAGCCTGCCCGGTTACGACGTAGGGAAAGTCCGGAGAAAAGTAGTCCGCGCCGTTGTAGCCCATGGAGGGATCGGTTTCGAGCTCGTCGATGGGCAGTGGCTGAAGCACATTCACGCCGAGCGCCTCGAGGTATTCGATCTTTCCGATCACATCGAGAAAAGTGGATGCCACACCTGGCGCACTCGGGGCGTAAGTTCCTACATGCAGCTGGTACGCGATCATGTTGGAAAAGTCTGGCGTGACAAACGTCGCGTCGTGCCAGGGGTACGCTGTCGCCGAACGAATCAGGCAGCTGCACCTCGGGAACGGAGCGTCCTCCGCCATTTCTCGCGCATACGGATCGCGCTTGTAGCCGCTCGTCGGGTTCGTGCCGACGACCCAAAAATGATAAGGGTCGCCGTCCTGTGCACCGGGAATAAATCCAGTCCAATATCCCTTGGCATCCTTGGCCATGAGCAAGTCGTCGGTCTGGCCGGTTCTTAGCTGGCCTCCAAAGGTGCCGTTGACGTAGACAGCAGCGGCGCGCGGCCCCCAGGCCCGAAACGCCGCTCCTCCATTTACCAAAGTTGCGCCCATGGGAGTTGTTGGCAGGATATTGGATTGAGAAATCATGACAGGTCTCCTCAGGGTTAGGAGTTAGAGCTGAGGCCTTCGATGCGTCAAAGGTTAATTCGAGAGTATCGTAGCGCGAGACTTATCCGCCGTCTCGCGCAATTTTTTGAACTGGCGGTACTTGGCTTTTCGATGCGAGTCGCCACATTGTGACTCCGGGATGTCCGGCAAATTGGAAACAATTTTGCTTCTTGGCGCGCGTCAGGGGACGATGATGCGGGATTCCTCGCGCTTAAGTTCGGGGGCGGCGGGAAATTGGCCGCGGAGGAACTCGATGTAGCGGCGGCCGCGGGGCCGGCCGTTCGTGCGCAGCAGACCCATGCGGTACAGGAAGACGAGCAGAGTGAAAATCTCGGAATCTTTTGCCGGCGGGTCGGCGGCTATTCCATCATTTTGCTGCCCAAATTCATTTAGGAATGCGGCGAGTGCAGCATACAACTCGCGTGGCAGCGTAGCATCCGGAGGCTTTTCGTAAAGGATGCCGGAGCCGAGCGTTTTGTAAGTTTCGGCGAGAGCGTGGAGCGCGGCGAGAACGTCTGCATCGGTTGTGGCTGCATGTGTGGCGGAAAATTTCGCCGCCGTGAACGCCAGCCCAGAAAGCACGTTTTGGTGAGTGTAGATCACGTCTTGCGGCACTTTGACGTCGAGGAGCGGTGTGTCCTCCGGCAGCGAACGCTGATGCTGATCCTCGTACCGATGCGCCGCGACTAGGTAGGAGCAGTCCGGCGGGCAGTCGATGGAGACTTCGCGCTCCTTGCCGCAACACACGGCGCAGATTTTCTCGCCCTTCGCCGGACAGAATCTTTCAGCTTTGCGCTTTTCACAGATCGGACAGGACACAGCGGCTCCCAGTGACTCACAGGCAAACCAGCAGAGTAACTCGCCCGAGGTTAAAAGACAAAATTCCTAAAAAACAGACCTGCGGCGCACCATGGTTTGATCGCCGGAGTGAATGGGCATGGAGTCGGGCGGACGCGGAGGGAAATTCGCACCAGGAATCGTGGGAAGGCCTGAAGAGCGATCGACCAACACGATGGTGACCGGCCCTGAAGCTTGTATGCGCAGCTGCACGTCGATGCCCTCGGCTGGCGGATTGGCGTAATCGAAGCCCCAGTGGCCTGCCTGATGCCAGCGCGCATCGGACGGCTTGCCAAGATCTTGTCCATTGACGCTGGCGTTGAGAACTTCCGCTTGCGCGACGCCGACGTGGAGCGTGCGCGCGTGGCGCGGCGTGGTGATGCGGAGATGAAGCGTGCGCGCTACACCATCACTAGAATTCTCGAGCAGCTCCGCTTGCGGAGGCGCTAGCGCGATGGATGGCGCTTCGTGCTGTAAAAATTCGATCGGATACCAGTCAGGAACAAAGTCGGGAAGTTTGCCCCGAAAGGGAGAGTTGCCCAGATATTGAGTGGTCCACGCGTCCATGCGGTTGGTGGAGCTTGTCCAGAGAGCTTTGCCCGTATCGGCGTCGAGGGCGTAAGAGAGCAGGCTCGGTTTCGGATGATTTGAAGAATAACGCGTCGTTTTTGTGGCGAATATACACAGAACGAGCGCGGCGGCAAACGCGAGGATTGCAAGTAGTTTGCCAGCGGATTCGAGTACGGAATCAAAATACGGGAACAAGAAAAAGAAAAACACGCCGAAAGTTACACTCAGCAGTTGAGTTCCGAGAGAAGTGAACCCGAGAGCGGTGTAGAAGCCCTGCAAAAGAGGGACATAGAAAACCAACGCAGGCAGACTCAACGCACAGAGAACCAAAACGGAGAGAAACGAAAGAGCACTCGGGCGAAAGGCCGCGGTCATGGTTGCCAGCAGGCCGGCGAGCAGCGGCCAGACGAAGAGATAGCTGCCGCCAGGGAGCCACTTCGTTGTCACAAGGAGGAAGACAAAAATCAAGAGGGCGCCACCAAGAAAAAACGCGGGCGGCGTGATTCTCTTGCGAAAAAGCGAGTAGAGCAAACTCAGCACGGCGGCCAGCAAAGCATATAGGCCGAAAACGTAGAGAGCGTTTTGTTCGAGCCCGCCCTCGGGAAGCGCGTGGAGGTGCAGCCACTGCACGCCGAGGATAAAGCCGAGTCCTATCATCAGCAACACAAGAAGGATGACGATGTGTATAAAAAAGCTGGCGAAAATCGACAACAGACTCGTTTGCCACGCGCCGTTGGCGTAAAAAATCGTCCCAAAGAGCAGGACGCCGGAGACAAGCACAAGCGGCCAGAGAAAGCGGCTCGAGTAGTGCACGAAGAAATTTCCGGGGAGCGAAAAGTACACGGAGTCGCGGTCCTCAAGCTGAGTGAGATCTGTGTTGCCGAGGCTGCGCGCGAGAGATAGCGCGTTTTCGCCGTGCTGCTGCAGGCTGCCGCGATCGAGCATTTGCGGATTGTCCTGCGGAGTGTGGTAGGCCTCCCAGTGACCAATAAACGCGAAGTTGAGTCCAGCGGCTTCGGATTTTTTGAACACGGTCATGTCCGTATCGTTCGGCATGTGCTTGTAGATCTCGTACGTGAGCGAAGAGCCAGAAGGATGCGGCGCCGCTTGCGCGAAAATTTGCACCAGCCGGCCGTTGCCCGCGCTGGTTTCAAACATTTGCGAGTCGCCAGCATTCCCGCGAGCCTCAAAGTTGACCACGACGCGCACATCTTTCGCCGCGGGGTTTTCGGCCATGAACGCCGAAGCGCCGAGCAGGCCATCCTCTTCGCCGTCGGTGATCACAAAGAGAATGTCGTTGCGCAGTGGAGGTCCGGCTCGCAAGGCGCGAAGCGTTTCGAGAAGAGCGGCAACACCTGCCCCGTCATCGCCCGCGCCAGGTCCGGCGGAAACAGAGTCGTAGTGCGCGACGAGGGCGACGGCATCCGACGTACCGCTTGTGCCCTTCAAACGCGCAACAATGTTTTCCACGGTCCCGGCAACTTCGTAGCGAGGTGTAACTCCAGTTGCGCGCTGTACTTCCGGGGCGAGCCCGAGCGCCGTGAGCTGCGAGACAAGATAATCGCGCACGCGATCATGCTCGGCAGATCTAATGGGATGAGGCGCGGTTGCGAAGGCGTTCAGATAAACCAGGGCGCGGTCTGCGGAGAAGACATCCTGCGATGCGGAAGCGGCCACCGGATCAGGCGTTCCCTTGTGCCCCGCGCACACGCCAGCGACAACCAAAATAAACAGAAAAATCATCCAACCAGATACACGATTTTCCACGAAAGATACCTCAGCTCTGGACCGGAACGCCGATAGTAGTGCGTGGCCGTTAAGAAGGGCAAGCCGAGATTCGCGTCTACGCCATAATGACTTTGTTGCGGAAGCGCCGGGCGGCGATGATCAAAAGAAGCGTGCCAATAATGAAAAGAGCGAGACCGTCGGTCCACAAATGTTTGATTCCAGCTCCGCGGAGGATGATCCCGCGCGTGATGTTGATGTAATACGTAGCAGGAATGAGATAGCTGATGGGGTAGAAAAGAGCAGGCATCGTCTCGCGCGGAAAAATATATCCCGAGAAGAAAACGCTCGGGAGAATGGGCAGAAAAGCGAGCTGCATGGCCTCGGCCTGCGATTTAGCCTTGCTCGAGATAAGGATTCCCAGCGAGAGAGCCGCGAAAAGATAAGGCACCGATAGAAACGCAAGAAGAAACACGCTGCCGTGAATGGGAACCAGAAAGACGAAGCGCATGAAGAAAAGAATAAGGCTCAGCTCGAAAAAACCGATGCCCAGGTAGGGCAGCAATTTACCCAAGAGAAGGCCAAAAGGACGTACCGGCGTAACGAAAAGCTGCTCGAGAGTACCGCGCTCTTTTTCGCGGACGATCGAAAAGGCCGTAAGAAATGTGGTGACGTTGAGGAGCATGATGGCGGTGAGCCCGGGAAGAAAAAAGTTCGCGGAGCGAGAGTCGGGATTGAAGAGCAGCTTGGGACGCATATCCACCGCGAACGCCGCGCGGTCTTGCAAAACGCGGCGAAGAGATTCATCCAGGCCGATGGCATTGGTCACGTTGATGGCCTGACCGGCGACGGAAGAATCCGAGCCGTCGATCAGAATGAGCACCTGCCCGCTCATGTTGTGGATGAGCCGGTCGGAATAATCCACGGGGATCTTCACCCCGACGCGAGCTTTGCCGGCGATGATCATATCGTTCAAATCGTAGTCGTTCTCGACGTAGCGGATGATATGGAAGGTGTCGGAGTTTTTCAGGCGGTCAAGCAGTTCGCGGCTTTCACGCCGGCCGTCCGCGTTGTAGACAACGGTATTAATCTGACGGATGTTTGTGTCGATCCCGAAACCGAGAAGAAACAATTGCAGCAGCGGCATGGTCAGCGAGAAAAACAGTGTTCCCGCATCCCGGCGAACGTGCAGAACCTCCTTATAGAACACAGCTCCGAAACCGCGGAACAGGTTAGGCACGCGACGCCTCAAGGATGGCCTGGTGCTTGTAAGTGAGCTCGACGAAAACATCTTCGAGACTCGGAGCGAGTGGGCGAATTTCGGCGACGGCAATCCCGTTCTTTAGAAGCTGCTCTTGAAGATCGTGAAGATTGAGGTCGTCATTGATAAGAGCATGGATGGACTGGCCAAAAATCGTCGCGCTGCGAATGCCGGCTATCTGGCGGGCGAAACGAAGCGCGCGCGTGACTTCAGGAGTCGTAATTTCCACGCGTATCGTTCCCGGCGGCTGAACGTCGGGAAGTTCGCGAAGCGAATTTGGCGTGCCGTCGGCAATGATCTTGCCGTAATAAATGTACGCGACGTGGCTGCAACGCTCGGCTTCGTCCATGTAGTGCGTGGTCACGAAAAAGGTGATGCCGTGTCCGGAAAGTTCGAAGAGAAGATCCCAGAGCTGGCGGCGCGCCACGGGATCGATTCCCGCGGTGGGCTCGTCAAGAAAAAGCAGCTTGGGCTCATGCAACATGGCGCAGCCGAGCGCCAGCCGTTGCTTCCAGCCGCCAGATAATTTTGCCGACAACCGATTCATGTACGGCCCTAGGCCGTTGCTCTCGACGACTTCCTCGATGCGCCGTTTCAGCCGGGCTGGTTCGAGGCTGTAGATGCGTCCATAAAACTGTAGATTTTCTGCGACTGTTAGATCTTGATACAGACTGTAGTTCTGCGACATATATCCGATCCGTTCGCGGACGACTTCGGAATCCACGCGCACGTCCAGTCCCTCCACGCGAGCGGATCCACTGGTGAGTGGCAGAAGCCCAGTCAGCATTTTGATGACGGTGGTCTTGCCGCTGCCGTTGGGGCCGAGAAAGCCGAAGATTTCGCCCTTCTCGACGCGAAAGCTCACGTCATTCACGGCAGTGACCTGGCCGAAGCGCCGGACGAGATGTTCGGCGGAGATGGCAGGTTCGACTGAATTTTGCGGAACAGTGGCCACGGACTAGTTTCCCGCCTTCAATTTTACGTCGGCGGCCATGCCTGCGAGAACGTGTCCAGCGGGATCATTGATGCGGATTTTCACGCCGAACACTTGATGAACCCGTTCCTCGCGCGTCTGGACGTTGCGCGGAAGAAATTCTGCTTGCTGATTGATCTGTTCGACGACCCCCTCAAAAACGGTTTTTGGAAAAGAATCAACGCGCACTTCCGCTTTTTGGCCCACTTGCACGCGGCCGAGCTCGGTCTCTGGAATGTAGATGCGCACATAAATCTGATCTTGTTCAAGTAGCGTAGCGACAGGCGTATTCGGCGCGATAATGTCTCCAGGGCGGACATCCAGAACTTCGACAGTAGCGGCCGAGGGTGCCGTCACCTCCCGCTCGCGGAAACGCGCTTCGTCATAGGAATACGCGGCTTTTGCGAGCTCAACATCTTCGCGGCGATTCCCGCTTTCAAATTTTTCGAGAGTTGCTTGAGTTTCGCGGTAATGCGCTTCCGCGGAAGCAATCTCCTCCGGGCGGTAACCGCGCCTCAGCACATCGAGCTTGTGCTGGTAGTTCTGCTGCTGCGCCAGCGCCATCTTCCAGTTGGCCTCGGCCGTGTCGCGCTGCTGTTTCGAGACGAGGTCCTTCTCCGCCAGCGCTTCGTAGCGCTGAAAATCCAGGCGCGCGCGAACTTCGTCAGCGGCAGCACGCTCGACATCGGACTGCGCTGCTTCGATATCTTCCTTTCGGTAGCCGTTCAGGCGCATTTCATAATCGGCTTTGGCTTGCGCGGCCGCGGCACGTGCCTCGGCGATTTCTTCCGGGCGGAAGCCGCGCTTTGCTTTTTCGGCTGCGGCCCGGGACTGATCGAGAGAGGCCAGCAATTCCTTGTCGTCGAACATGATCAAAGTCTGGCCAGGCTGCACGCGATCGCCTTCGCGCACCAGAACCTTGTCGATTCGACCTCCTACTTTCGAGCCCACACGAATATCGCGAGCTTCAACCGTGCCCGAGCCTTGCAGCGCGCTTTCGCGCCGGAACCACGTGGCGTAAACCGTCGTGCCGCCCAGGATGACGGCCACGAGGACTAGGATGAACACACGCTTACGAGTCATGAATCAATCTCCACAAGTAAATAAAGGAACTCCGGCTGCTGCGGTTTCGACCCGCGGAGTTTCAGGCTGCGAAACGCCCTCGTTACGCGGAGCCAGTCCGGACCAAAGCACGTTGAACGCGGATTCTATGCGCGCGTGCAAAGTCGCATCGCCATTCAGCGACCAGATCAACAGCGTTCCGAAAATAGTCTGCCGAAAAACGTGTGCGATCTCGCTCGCGGGCAGGTCCCGGCGGATCTCGCCGCGCTCCTGGCCGATGCGCACAATCTCCGTGTGCAGGGTGTGCACACGCTTCTGCAAATCAAGCATCGCCGCGCGGACAGGGGTAGTCGAGAGATAAGCCTGAAGAAGACTCCGGATGATGCCCGGGTGTCGAGTGGGCTCCTGCGTCATGCGGACCCCGAGCGAGCGCAGAAACTGGGGCATGGGCTCGCCAGTACGGCGGGCTTCCTCGACAGCGCATTCCAGTTTCGCTAGCTGCATTTCGCCAAAGGCGAGAAGGATGTGGTCCTTGCTGGGAAAGTAGTTGAAGAAGGTGCCTTTACCGACGTCCGCGGCTTCGGTGATATCCTCCACGGTCGTCTCCGTAAAGCCTTTTCTGGCAAAGAGATCCAAGGCTGCCCGAAACAGACGCTCGCGGGTTTCAACAGTGCGGCGCTCGCGGCGGCCCCGGGAAGGGGCAGCGGAAGAGCGGCGCGTTCTTGAGGCTTCCGGTTTTGCTTTCTTGACCATCGTTCATAAATGACTATAGGTCAGAAATTCCGCGATGTCAACACCATTCTGGTCCCTTTTTCCACTCCAAAAAACACGAAGGCCCCGGCAGTCACCGGAGCCTTCGCACCCCTTAGCCCTTAACGATTCTCTGGCGCTATTCCTTCAAGGAGTTGGGATCGGACATGTTCTTGGGAGATTTCCGATTGAGATAACTGACCAGTTTTTGAGCCGGCGGAGGCACTGCGACCGCGCCCTTAAAGATAATCTGCTCCGCATCCAACTTCTTGCCGTAAACGCGCTGGTTGGCATCATTGTCCGGGCGAACCGTTGAGCCCTCAAGAGAGATGCCTGCAAACAGTCCTCGCGAACGCGAATAGCTGAGCACCTCAGCCCGCAGCGTCGCGTCCGATTCGGCGCTAGCCGTTCGGCCCTTTGGCCCAGCCGCCACGGAAGCGTCCGCACCGAGCTTCACCTTGCTCTTGAGTATGGAGTGCGCTCCCCGCGGATTCATTACCAGCAGGACGAAATCGGTCGCTTGCCCGCCGATTTGGAGGCCGACGCTGCCGCCTTCCAATGCCATCATGGACGGTGCGCTCCAGGGGCCGGTGTAGTGTTCACCGGTGCGGCAAGTCATGGCACCGCGGCCGTAGCTGCCTCCGATGACAAAAGCAGCCTTTAATACCGATGGATAAATGATGACGCATTCGGTCTTGTCGATGAGATCCTGAGGGATGTCATCGGGTATGTCCATAATTTCCTTGATCACTGTGCCGCAATTTTCGAGCCGGTCTGCTTCTTTTTTGTCTACTTGTGAAAACAGCGGCGGGGCGACCATCGCCAGCGCCATGAGACACGAACTAATTCGCTTGATCAAATTTCACCTCGCTGAAATTTACAGGTCCGGGTAATGAAATGATAGGTTGTCCGGAGTCTGTACGCAACCGCCAGTTTATCAGGACTATTTGGGTGGGCCTGTTCCATTCGATACAGCTAATGAGTGGACGCTACTGAGTAGATACGGACCACGAAAGAAATGTTGTGCACTCTTTCGACTATACTTTCACCTGCGGAGATTTGGAGACAGAGGAACCATGGGTTTTCGAAGAGTGTGTGGATCGCCGGCCTTGGCATTGGCGCTGCTGACGGCCCTCTGGGTTTTGGCGGCGACCGGCGGCCACGCGCAGTCCAATCAGGCGCGAGAACAAGCTTGCTGCGCGACGAAGCACGACGGGAAGCGGGAAGAGCGCTCTCCCAAGCGGGCTGCTGCAGCGGCGCGATTTGGCGTGCGCGCGGACACATTGCTCGGAGCCGCGCCTTCCAGCAAAGGCGACTGGGGACTTCTGATCGTTGATGCGCAAACGGGAGAAACGCTCTTCGAGAAAAACGCTGACAGCTATTTTGTGCCGGCTTCGAACATGAAGCTTTTCACTACCGCGCTGGCGCTGGCCAAGCTGGGGCCGGACTACAAGTTTCACACTACACTCGAAACGCGCGGCACGATTTCGCCGGGCGGGATTCTCTCCGGCGACGTGGTGCTGGTGGGGCGCGGCGACCCCAATCTTTCGAACCGCAAATTTCCTTACGAACTAAAAGAAGAATTTGATGGGCCGTTGGAAAAAGCGCTTGTGGAGCTTGCCGATGCGCTGGTAGCGCGCGGCGTGAAAGAAATCTCCGGCGATGTGATCGGCGACGACAGTTACTTTCCGCGCGAGCGCTATCCGAATGGCTGGGAAATCGACGACATGGTCTGGGAATACGGCGCCGCGATTTCCGCAATCGTGGTGGACGACAACACCGTCGCGGTGACGCTGATACCGGGCGAAAAGACGGGAGATCCGGTGCAAGCATCGGTCGCACCGCTGACGCCCGACTTTGCGCTGCAGAACGATGTGACCACCTCGGCCGCGGAAGTGAAATCGGATTTGACGCTGACACGTGAGCCGGGTGCGAGTCTTGTGGTGGTGCGAGGCACGCTGCCGGCAAAGAGCGCGCCCAGGAAACTCGTGCTGGCGATCGAAGAACCGGCGCAACACGTGGCGTCGGTTTTG
>Ga0210387_10000194_pt1 | contig 44693 bp, 31 predicted proteins | sample IncBWC7OmetaG_FD_160108 | JGI IMG/M metagenome (GOLD analysis project Ga0210387, IMG submission 160108) | Forest soil microbial communities from Barre Woods Harvard Forest LTER site, Petersham, Massachusetts, United States - Inc-BW-C-7-O ... | reverse complement strand
GTCAGCAGATGACCATGATTAGCTGTCTAGAGAGACTTCCTGCTCGCCTTTTCGCGAGTGAGTCAGAGTTACCGGAAGCAATGGATTATCGGTCTTCGCCTTTGGAGTGGCATGGGGGAAACGGTTGGCTCCAATTGGCAATCATAGGATTCTTCGAGTGACCTTTGTCGAACCTGATTACGCTAGTCTACTTTGGACTGGTGAACTCTCTCTGAGACTTGCGCGGGAGTTGGGAGCTGCGACCGGTCCCAACCGCCGCCAAGAGCTTCGATCAATTGGACGGATGCGGTCATGGCTTCAGTGCGGAGAGAAGCGAGAGTTTGCTGATCGGAGAGCAGTGTAGTCTGCGCGACCAGAACGTTGAGATAGGTATCAACACCAGTGTAGTAACGGGCCTTTGCCAATTCGAGATAGCGCTCGGCGGATTGTTCAGCGGCCAGCTGTTCCTGAATTTGCTTGGACAAGATACGAACAGCAGCCATGGAATCCTCGACTTGCTGAAAAGCGGTAAGAACCGTCTGGCGGTAGCCCGCTACGTCCGCGTTATAGACAGCGACGAACTGTTGCACGCTGGCGCGGCGGAGGCCGGCGTCAAAGATCGTTTCGGAGAGCGATGTACCGACCGACCAAATACGGCTCGGCCAGGCAAGCAGAGTTTGGATAGCCGAGCTTGAGAAGCCTGCATCGCCAGTGAGAGTGAGGTTCGGATAGTAGGCGGCGACGCCGATTCCGATTTGCGCGTTGGCAGCGGCCATGGCGCGCTCGGACGCGGCGATGTCCGGGCGGCGTTCGAGCAGTTGCGAAGGCACGCCCACGGGGAGCGCGGGAGGGACGGCAGCCAGGGGCTTCACGGGAATGGAGAAGCTGGAAGGCGTGATGCCGATGAGAACGGCGATGGCATGTTCGAACTGGGCGCGCGCGATACCCAGATTGGTGCCTTCGGATTCGGCCGTCTCAAGCGCATTTTGGGCTTGGACCAGTGAGATCTGATCGTCGACGCCGGTTTCGTATCGGGCGCGAGTGAGGTCGACAGATTTCTTGTCCGCTTCAATGGTCTCGTCAAAGATTTTTTGCAAAGCGTCTTGGCCGCGGAGCTCGAAGAAAAAGACGGCAAGACTGGCCTGCTCGGTGAGGCGTACGTTTTCGAGGTCGGCGGCGCTAAGCTGCGCGTTGTATTGAGCTTCACTGATCGTGTTGCGGACTTTGCCCCACAGATCCGGCTCCCAGGAAGCGGAAACCGGAATAGAAAAAACCTGGGCCTGCAGGTTAGGTATGTTGGTTGTGCCGCCGCTCCCTGAACTTGAGCTTCCAGATTTGATGCTGAGGTTTGCAGACGTGCGCGTCCGCTGGTAAGAAGGCGCCGTGCCTACTGTCGGAAAAAGCTGCGAACGGGCCTGCGCAACAAGAGTTCGTGCGGCCATGAAGTTCTCGAAAGATTGCTTGATGTTTTGGTTGTTGACGATCAGTTGTTCTTCAAGCGCGTTCAGCTCGGGATCTTTGTAGATCTCCCACCATTTGCCGTGAAGCATCGCGTCCTGAGGCTGAGCGACCTTCCAGGCTTCTGCATCCGGGACCTGCGTGGGCAACTCTTTGTATGCGGCCGGAGGCGGCTGAACGGTGGCGGTTGGCGTGTGGTATTTCGGCCCGACTGTGCACCCAGTGAAGAAGAGTGCCGTGACTGCGGTGCCGAGCAAAGTTTTGAGTCGAATGTTATTCATGGTTTTGCCTTTGCCATCAATCCGCGGCGCTGGGGGAAGGAGCTCCCGCTGAAGGAACTGTGTCGCGCTCTTTGCCCAAGAGCCAGAGCCGGAGCTTATCGAGCGCGAGGTAAACGACTGGCGTGGTATAGAGCGTGAGTAGCTGGCTCATGATGAGGCCTCCAACAATAGTGATACCCAAGGGACGGCGAAGTTCGGAACCGGTGCCCGTTCCAAAGGCCAAAGGCAAAGCGCCGAAGAGGGCGGCCATGGTCGTCATGAGAATGGGACGGAAGCGCAGCATGCAGGCTTGGAAAATGGAGTCTTCGGTGCTCATGCCCTGTTCGCGTTCGGCTTGCAGAGCGAAATCAACCATCATAATGGCGTTCTTTTTTACGATCCCGATGAGCAAGACGATCCCAATAATGGAAATGACATTGAGATCCACTTTAAAGAGCATGAGAGCGAGAATGGCGCCGACGCTGGCGGAGGGCAGCGTGGAAATAATGGTGAGCGGATGAATGAGACTTTCGTAAAGGACGCCGAGAACAATGTAGACCGCGAGGAGGGCGGTGATGACGAGATATTTTTCGTTACTGAGAGAACTCTGGTAAGCCTGAAGCGTGCCGGCGAAAAATCCCCGGAGGCTGGATGGCGCACCGATACGCTGCTTCATCTTGTCAATCGCCAGCGTTGCGTCGCTTAAAGAGACACCCGGAGCAAGGTTGAAAGAGGTAGTGACCGAAGGCGAAAGCCCCGTGTGGTTGAGAGTGAGAGGGATGGTGTTGGTCTGGCTGCTGGCCATGGTAATGAGCGGGGTGTTGCCAGCGGCGGTAACGCTGCTGCTTTCGTTGGAGCGAAAATAGATATTCTTCAGCCCCTCGGGCGTTTGTGAATACTGGGGATCGACTTCCAGGACGACATAGTATTGGTTCAACTGCGTGTAGATGATCGAAACTTCGGATTGGCCAAAGGCGCTGTAGATGCCGCTATCGAGGGACTGTGCAGTTTGGCCAAGCTTGGCGGCGGTGACCCGATCATAGTGTAGAAGCACGTCGAGCCCGCCATTTTGCTGATCGGAGTTCACGTCCTGAAAGCCGGGAAGCTTTTTCATTTCCGCGAAGACGCGCGGTCCCCACGTGGCGAGGTCTGCGATGGTGTCGGTCTGAATCGTGTACTGATAGAGAGCAGCGCTGGAGCGGCCGCCGATTCGCAAATCCTGCGAAGCCTGAAGGAAGGCCGAAGCCACTGGCAGACGGTTCAATTGCGGGCGAAGCCGGTTGATGATTTCTGGCGCGCTTACTTTGCGCTCGTTAAGAGGCTTCAGCGCAATAAAAATGTTCCCAGTATTGGTCGCGCCGCCGCCGCCGGTGAAACCCATGACATTCTGAACGGCAGGATCCTTATTAATCACCGCCTCAATCTTCTGAATCGCGTCGTTCATGGCCGGAAAGGAAGAGTCCTGGGGACCTTGGATGGCGCCGCCAAGCGTGCCAGTGTCCTGCTGCGGGAAAAATCCTTTAGGTATTCTGTAAACCAGGACGACGTTGAGAATGATGGTTAGAAAAAGAAGGGTCAGTATAAGGGCGGGATTCTCCAAAACCCAGTGCAAGCTTTTCCGGTACCCGTTCAGGGCGCCATCAAAAAATCTCTCCGATGCCTGATAGAGGCGGCCGTGTTTCTGTGCGCGTTCGTTTCGCAGCAGGTAGGCGCACATCATGGGCGTTGTGCTGAGCGAAATTGCCATGGACACGAGAATGGCAGTGGAAAGAGTGATGGCAAACTCCCTAAAAAGCCGGCCAACAATTCCGCCCATCAGCAAAAGAGGAATGAAGACGGCGATCAGGGAAATACTGATGGACAGAACTGTGAAACCAATCTCTTTCGCGCCTTTCAGAGTCGCGGCGAACGGGTCCATGCCATCTTCAAGGTGACGGGTGATGTTCTCCATGACCACGATAGCGTCATCTACAACGAAGCCGGTGGAGATGGTCAGCGCCATCAGCGAAAGGTTGTCCAGGCTGTAGCCGCAGAGATACATGACGGCGAAGGTTCCGATTAGCGAAACGGGGACGGCGACGGCGGGAATCAGGGTCGCGCGGCCGTTCCGCAAAAAGATGAAGACTACGATGATTACCAGCACGATAGAAATCATCAACGTCCGCTCGACGTCACTAACCGAGGCGCGAATCGTGGTCGTTCGGTCCAGAACTAAGGTGGTCACAATTCCATTTGGAATAGAGGCTTGAATGGAAGGCAATTCCGAGCGGATGCGATCGACAGTCTCAATAATATTGGCGCCGGGCTGACGGAAAATGATGAGCAAAACCGCGCGTTTGCCATTCAAATACCCCGCGGCACGAACGTTTTGCACGGAGTCGATCACGGTAGCGACATCTTCGAGGTGAACGGCGGCGCCGTTGCTATGGCCGACGATGATGGGCTTGTAGTCTACGGCGTGGGAGATTTGGTCGTTCGCGAGAATGTCAGCGCTCGTGATGCCATCCGTAATCTGCCCTTTGGCGAGATCCGAGTTTTGGATGCGCAGGACAGACTGCAGATCGACCATGGTGAGACCATAGCTGGCCAGCTTCGTAGGATTAACTTCGACGCGAACGGAAGGCAACGCGCCGCCGCCTACGTTGACCTGACCCACGCCTTGAATTTGAGAAAGCTTTTGCTGAACGACCGTGGAGCCTTCGTCGTAGAGCTTGTCGGGACCATATTTGTCCGACGTAAGGCCAAGGATCATGATCGGAGAATCGGCCGGGTTGACCTTGCGGTAGGTGGGATTTGACGGCAAGTTCGCCGGCAAGTAAGTCCGCGCGGCATTGATAGCGGCTTCGACGTCCCGTGCAGCTCCGTCAATGTTGCGGCTGAGATCGAACTGGATCGTGACGTTGCACGTTCCCAGGCTGCTCGTGGAAGTCATCTCCGTTACACCAGCAATGTGGCCAAACTGGCGTTCCAGTGGAGTAGCGACGGAAGAAGCCATGATCTCCGCACTGGCGCCGGGCAAGCCGGCGCTGACTGAAATGGTGGGAAAGTCCACCTGCGGCAACGGAGAAACGGGCAGCACCTCGAACGCGATGGCGCCTGCGATGGCGATGGCAATCGTCAGCAAGGTGGTCGCAACCGGCCGGTGAATGAAAGGTTCTGATACGTTCATAAGGAGCCCGCGGGTTGTGGCTCGGCGCCGGAATCGGGTGCTTCCGACTTTCTTGAGAACGTGAACCGTTGCGCCAGTCTGTCAAAGAAAATATAGATGACGGGCGTGGTGTAGAGAGTAAGAACCTGGCTCACCAGAAGACCACCGACCATCGCAATGCCGAGCGGCCGGCGAAGTTCGGAGCCAATCCCGCTACCGAATGCAAGTGGCAGACCACCGAGCAGCGCGGCCATGGTGGTCATCATGATGGGACGGAAACGCAGCAAGCACGCCTCGTAGATGGCATCCGTGGAGCTTTTTCCGTGGTTGCGCTCCGCATCCAGCGCGAAATCGACCATCATAATGCCGTTCTTTTTGACAATGCCGATCAAAAGCACGAGACCGATGATGGCAACGACGCTGAGATCCTGGCCGAAAAGGATAAGCGCGAGAAAAGCCCCAACACCGGCAGACGGAAGCGTGGAAAGAATCGTGATCGGATGGATGAAGCTCTCATACAAGACGCCGAGGACGATGTAAACGGTAACGAGAGCGGCGAGGATGAGCAGCGGCATGTTGGACAGCGAATTTCGGAAGGATGCGGCGGTGCCTTGGAAATCGGCCTGCAAACTCGCAGGCATGTGCATATCCTTTTGCACTTTGGTGATGGCAGAAATTGCTCCGCCGAGCGCGGCGTTGGGGGCCAAATTGAAGGAAACCGTAATCGCCGGAAACTGTCCCTGATGGTTGATCGAGAGCTGTTCGGTTCTTGTTTCAAAATGCGAGAACGCCCCGAGAGGCACCGCATTGCTCGTTGCAGAACTGGTGGCTCCCGCGGATGACGCTCCTTTACTCGAAGTTGCACTCGAGGTGCTCGAGGTGAGGGCACTCGCAGGACTATTCAGCGTATTCGCCGAAGGTGTATATAGCGCGGAGCCGGTCAACGCATTGGATCCCGCCGACGTGGAGCCATTCCCGCTTGAGGATGCCGGCGCGCCAGTCGTGCTAGCAGCAGAGTTCGCCTGAATATAAAGTTTGTTCAGCTTATCCGGGTCGAGTTGAAACTGGGACTCCGCTTCTAAAATGACGTGGTATTGATTCAACTGCGTGTACATGGTGTTGATCTGCCGCTGACCGAAGGCGTCGTACAGAGTGTTGTCAATGGTCGTGGGAGCAATTCCTAGCCGCGATGCCGTAGAGCGGTCAATGAGGAGCGAGACAGCGAGTCCGCCAGGTTGCTGGTCGGTGGCAACATCTTCCAGTTCCGGCAATTTTTTCAAGTTGGCCACGAAGCGGTTGGTCCAGTCGTTCAGTTCATTCGCATCCGGGTCTTCCAGTGTGTATTGGTACTGTGTGCGGCTCACGCGATCGTCGATGGTGATGTTCTGCACGGGCTGCATAAAGAGCTGAATGCCCTGCACATTACTCAGCTTGCCCTGGAGCCGGCGGATGATATCGGATGCGTTCAGTTTGCGCTGCTCAAGCGGCTTCAGATTGATAGACATCCTTCCGCTATTGATCGTGATGTTCGTGCCGTCGGCGCCGATGAAAGAGGAAAGACTTTCGACCGCTGGATCGCTGAGAATAACGTCCGCGAGCTCCTGCTGTTTTTGTGCCATCGCCTTGGAGCCGATCGTGGGAGGTGCCTGCGAAATGCCTTGGATAATTCCAGTGTCCTGTACCGGAAAGAATCCCTTAGGAATAATGATATAAAGGAAGATGGTGAGCAGAAGTGTGCACAGAGCGATAAAAAGCGTGATGGTCTGGAATCGAAGAACGAATTTCAGCGTGCGGCCGTAGAACGCGATCATGGCCTCGAACGCGTGTTCGGTGACGCGGTAAAAGCCCCGCTGTTGGTCCTTCGGATGCTGTTTCAGAATGCGCGAGGCCATCATCGGCGTTAGCGTGAGCGAAACAATCGCCGAAACGACGATGGTAACGGCCAGTGTGACCGCGAACTCGCGGAAGAGTCGCCCCACGACATCGCCCATGAAAAGCAACGGAATCAGCACGGCGATAAGCGAGACCGTGAGGGAGACAATGGTGAAGCCAATCTGCTCGGCGCCTTTCAAGGCCGCTTCCATGGGCGGCTCGCCTTCTTCGATGTAACGGGAAATGTTTTCGACCATAACGATGGCGTCGTCGACAACGAATCCCGTGGAAATAGTTAGGGCCATGAGCGAGAGGTTGTCGAGGCTGTAGCCGAGGGCGTACATTGCGGCGAAGGTGCCCACCAGCGAAAGCGGCACAGCCACGCTGGGAATGATCGTCGCGTAGAAACTCCGCAAAAAAAGGAAAATCACCATAATCACGAGCGCAATCGTCAGCATCAATTCAAACTTGACGTCGGAAACCGAAGCCTGGATGGGCGTGGTGAGGTCGGTGAGCGTGGTGACATCAATTCCCTTCGGCAGGTTTGCTTCCAACTGCGGCAGCAGCGCTTTTATGCGCTCCACAACGCTGATGGTGTTTCCGCCCGGCTGGCGCTGTACATTCACGATCACCGCGGGGGTCTTATCCATCCACGCGGCCAGATTGCTGTTCTCCACGCCATCTACAATTTTTGCCACGTCGGTGAGCATGACTGGTCCGCCGTTGCGGTACGCGACGACGACATTCCTGTAGTCCTTGCTGGTAACGAGTTGATCGTTGGCGTCGATCTGATAATCCTGCCGGGGACCGTCAAAATTTCCTTTGGCGGCGTTCACGCTAGCTTGCGTTACGGCGGTCCGCAGGTCTTCGAGATTGATGCCATAGGAAGAAAGCGCCGCGGGGTTGACCTGAATGCGGACAGCAGGCTTCTGACCTCCGCTAATGCTCACGAGACCGACGTCGCTCAACTGCGAAATCTTGGGGGCGAGCCGCGTGTCAACCAAGTCTTCCACTTGGGGGAGCGGGATAGTGCTCGATGTGACAGCTAGGGTGATGACCGGAGCATCGGCTGGATTTGTCTTGCTGTAGATCGGTGGTGAAGGCAAGTTTGCGGGAAGAAAACTCTGTGAGGCATTGATGGCCGACTGCACTTCTTCTTCCGCGATATCGATATTCAGACTGAGGTTGAACTGAAGGACGACGACCGAACAGCCGCCTGAACTGCTGGAAGTCATCTGACTTAGGCCTTGAAGCTGTCCGAATTGACGCTCGAGCGGAGCCGTAACGGTCGTTGCCACCACATCCGGACTTGCCCCCGGATAGAACGTGAGGATTTGAATGGTCGGATAATCGACCTGCGGCAAGGCAGACACCGGCAGTTGCGTATAGCAGACAATCCCCACGAGGAGAATCGCCGCCATCAGCAGCGCCGTCGCCACTGGTCTCAAAATAAAGGGGCGTGACGGGCTCAAGGGGCGGCGCTCCCGGCAGAGTTTCCAGATGCAGGCTTTCCGGCGACGACAACCTTCGCATTGTCCTGCAGTTTATCGAAACTGCTATTCGCCAGCACGTCCCCAGGGTTGATACCGGTGACCTGGGTCATTCCCGCATCCGTCACACCGGCCTTGACGCTGCGCATGTGTGCGGTGTTGTCCTGCAGAACATAAACGAAGTCAGCTTGACCGTTGTGTTGAATAGCAGACGCGGGGATTAGTGTGGCTCCGTGGAGTGTATCCACCAGCAGGCGGACATTCACAAACTCATTCGGGAACAGCATCAAGTCTTTGTTCTCGAAAGCCCCCCGCGCTTTTACCGTTCCCGTGGTTGTGTCGATCAGGTTGTCAAGGGTCAGAAGCTTTCCCGTGGCTATCTTCTTTTGGCCAGAACGATCAAACGCATCCACCGTGAGTATGGCATTCGCGCGAAGACGCGGTTGCACCTGCCCAAGATTGTCCTCGGAAATCGTGAAGATTACAGTGATCGGCTGCATTTGTGTGATGACAGCAAGCGTCAGTGTCCCGGAGGACTGCACAACGTTGCCGGGATCCACCAGCCGCAAACCTACCTTCCCGGTGATGGGAGCGATGATGTGGCAATATTCGACCTGAATCTGGTCAAATTGCACGACACCTTGGTCCAGTTTTACCGTGCCCTGGTTTTGCAGCACTATTTTTTCCTGATCATCCAGAGTTTGCTTTGGGATGGCGTTTCTAGCCCAGGCCTCTTTGTAGCGTTCCAGGTCCATCTTCGCCTGGGCTAAAACATTTTCATCGCGGTCGAGCGTGCCTTGCGCCTGCAGCAGAGTGGCTTGATACGTCCGAGGGTCGATATCAATGAGCGGATCGCCCTTTTTGACGATTTGCCCTTCTGTATAGTGGACCGCCGTGACGATTCCATTCACCTGGCTGGTAATCGAAGCAGTATAAACAGGCGTGACTGTCCCGATCGAGTCAAGGTAGACGCCGATATCGCCCTTCTGCGCGGTCGTGGTCGTCAGCGTGACTGGCCCGCCACCTCCTTTTGGCGCTTTCGCGGCAGTCGTAGTGTCATCGTGGTGACGCAAGATCAGCACGAAGGCCACCGCGAAGATCAAGAGCATAACAATCCACGCGAGGACCTTGCCACCTTTGCGCTTCGGTGACGAGGAATCGGGTAGTTGCTGTTCCGGCCCAATGATTGGGCGTTCATTTTGATCGGCGGGCAAGGCGTTTCCTTGTTAAAAGCGTAAGTTCGGACCCTGGCACAATCATCCGTAACCTTTTGACGATTGTCGACCCGTTTCTGGATACAGCTAGGGGTAAAGATTGACGAGCTATTTAGTCGGATGGCTTGGAACTCGAGGCAAATGTAGGGGGTGATTAACGCCCCCGCATGATTGAGAACGCGGCGAGTTGGAACCCATCATCGCGTAAGTGGTTGATTTAATTAGGTTTTAGGTAGTAATAGGTGGCGGTCTCCGGCGGTGTCAGGAGAGTTCTGTCCTTGAATACGTCGGCCATTAGAATTCTTTTACCAGCGAACATATTTAGAAATGCAATTAACCGAGTGAAATCACGCATCTAGCAGTCAGCGAAAACCGACTCAAGCTTCGACAATATTGTTTCGAATGGCGTAGCGCACGAGTGCAGCTGTCGAGTGGAGGTCAAGCTTGAGCATGATGCGAGCTCGGTAAAACTCCACAGTCCTTGTGCTGATATGCAGAATGAAGCCGATCTCTTTACTGGATTTGCCATCGGCCAAGAGGCGGAGGACTTGCCGTTCGCGCGGACTTGGACTGCCTGCGAGCGGATCCGTCTCATTCGGCGTGCCTGGTGAGGGCTTCGGTTCGGGGTCGGAATCTACGCGCAACACAGTCGGAGTGAGCTCCGTCTCGTACACTCGGTTTGCGGTCATATACAACTCGTGGCGTCCCAAAGCGGTCTCAAGTTGCGTCTCAGAAGTATAAAACCGTAGAGACAAGGAGCTCTTGAGAAGCGCTACGGAGCGATTCACCAGCTCGAATGTTTGCGCTGATACCTCGGAAAATTCCTCTTCGAGAAGATTGGGTTGACGCAGAACATGGGATTGAAATTTGTCCCTAAGACGAGACAGCTTCACTTCCACACCGCGGCCCTTGGTTACCTCACAAAGGGTGATGGCAACCAGCCGAATTTGTCCTGATTCGTCGGTTATGGGATAGAAGTTCATCAGCCAGTGACGAGGGTCCGTGCCGGCACGCAACTGAGCTGTCAATTCAAGGTTTGACACTGAGTTACCTGTGGTCCAAACCTGCCCGAAAGCAATTTCCAATTTGGGAGCACCGGCGGGAAATACTTGATGCAACTGTTTGCCGATGTGCCTTTTTGGCGGCCCACCAATTGTTCTGCGCAGGGCCCCGTTTAACGCTCTGCAATGTAAATTCCCATCGAAGAGGGCGACTCCGATCGTGGAATTGCGCAAAAGACTGGTCACAGAGCTCAGAGTTCCGGCCAACGGCCCACGCAGCTTCCCGCTTGTAACCCCACCGAAGAATTCCCTGTGGGTTGCTTCTCCATGACGAATGCCGGCCATACGATACCTCCGAAATGTTTCCAGGCTCATCAAAATCTGTCGATTCTCTTCACCTATCAAATTCCTCCGAGCAGCTGTCTTCCAAAGCATGTCGGACCGGTCCGAAATAGCGCGGGACGCTGCGCCTCAATCGCTGTATGCTTTGTTGTGAAGGCGCGTCAATCTTGCATGCTTTCCCATGCGCTTTTAAATGCGGAAGACCTGGACCCCGGGGACAATCGTTTGAAGTATAGTCATGGCGTTAATACAATGTAAAGCTAATACTTCATGATGGAAGACTGTGTTTGGATAGAGCAGGCCGGCCCTGGCAGAGCCGTGGCCCGTAAAAAGATTAGCTCTTCGCGCTGGTTTTATCGGGGGCGATGTCTACGATGGTGATCACCACTCCCTCAATCTTGTTATCGAGCGTCCGATAAGGAAGAATCTTGAACTGATAATGAACTCCCATCCGGTCCGTTAGCTCTCTCTCAAGCGGCCGGAAATCCGATACAACCTGAACGACCATCGACTGCAGATCTGCGATTTCGATGGTGGGATTGATGTTGGCGAGCGGCCTGCCAATGTCGCCGGCGATAAGTCCAAGAAATTTCTGGGCCTTGGGAGTGAATCGCCGAATGGTGAGATCGCTGCCGAGCATGATCACCGCGATATCGATGCTGGAGAGCAAATTGATCAAATCATTGTTGATTTGCGTGACCTCCAGATTGCGGCTTCGAAGCTCATCGTTCACGGTAGTCAGTTCCTCGTTGGCGGACTGCAACTCCTCCTTGGCGGTTTCCATTTCTTCGTTTGTACTCTGCAATTCCTCGTTGCTGGAGAGAATTTCCTCGTTGGCGGACTGCAGCTCCTCGTTCGTGGCTTCCTGAGTCTCGATGACGGATTGCAGGTATTCTTTCGTCGCGGCCAATTCCTGTTCGAGTTTTGCCGTTCGTTTGGAGGCCGAGGCGGTTTCTTCGCCGGGCCGGGTTCGGCGCGGCGCGGCTTCACGTGACGGTTCGATGGCCGCTTCTTGAAACACAATCATGAAGCACAGCTCACTCGTATTTCCCAGCGTGACCGGAATTACATCGAAGTTTACCAACCTCGTTGAATTCGTTGCCTCGGGCTTTTCGCCATTCGCGTTTCCATTCTTGATTCGCAGATTTCTCTTTTCGACAACGGCGTTACCTTTCTTCGCACGATTAATCGCGTTACGCAATTCAACGAGGAGCCCTTCCCGTGCCATCTTCATGAGACTCAGGCTGGCCCGGCCGGGCGCGAGCTTGAGATATAGATTTACATTTCCGCGCGTGTGCAGGATCTCCATTTCCTCGTTCACGAAGACCGTCGCGGGAGCGTATTGCGTCAGAAGCCGCCGGTCGAATTCCTTCTGCGCTTCCGCATAGTTCCATATGGAATCCGGTTGCTTCTCGGCGCCCCGGATTGGTCCATATTCTCTGCGATCCGATTGTGCATCGAGTGATAGAGCGCCGCTCTGGCGTACTCCCCCGCCCTTTCTCGAAAAGACCTTTTGCGTACGGTCTTCCACGGCGAATAACCCCGTCGTTGCGCCCAATCCTTCGGAACTCCCCAGAACCAGAAATCCGTGGGGTTTCAATGCATAGTGAAACAAGGAGATCGCTTTATTTTGGAGCACGGGCTCAAGATAAATGAGCAGGTTTCGGCAGCAGATGAGGTCCATTCTGGAAAAAGGAGGATCGTTCACCACATTATGCTGCGCAAAAATACACATATCCCGGATCATCTTGCTGACCCGGTAGCCGTTTTCCCCCTTCGTAAAAAATCGCCGAAGCCGCTCTGGCGATACATCGCCCTGAATGTTCTCCGGATAGAGGCCGTTGCGAGCCTTGGTCACGCTCAGATCACTCACGTCCGTACCGAAAAACTGAATCGGAAATTGCGCCCCTTTGTCGCCCAGGAATTCGAGCAGGGCTATGGCAACCGAATACGTTTCTTCGCCGGAAGCGCACCCGGGAGTCCATACGCGGATACCACGCTCCCGCGAGAGGCTCTTCTGGATCGCGGGGAAAACGGTTGATTTCAAGGCATCGAAGAGGCGGGGACTGCGAAAAAAGCTCGTGACGTTGATGAGCATGTCTTGGTAGAGAGCCTTGACTTCTGCGGGATGTCCTTGCACAAACTTGGCGTAGTCCTCAATTCTGTCGATTTTGTGAACCACCATGCGTCTCTGGATGCGGCGCGAGATAGTTGTTTGCCGGTAATGCGTAAAGTCCACTCCCGTAGCCCTTCGCAGAACCTGGAAAATGGAGCTGAGACCCGCGCTGCCGGTGGGGACCGCTTCTATCGCGTGGGGCAATGGGTCGCGCGCAACATACGGGTGACGAGCGATCCGTGCCAGTTCCTTGGCGATTCCTGTGGGAGAAAGCACGTAATCCACATAGCCCGCAACGACTGCGCTTCGCGGCATCCCGTCATACTTGGCGGATGCTTCGTCTTGCGCAAAAGTAACGCCGCCGTGGGCTTGAATTTCCGACATGCCCAGAGTTCCGTCCGTGCCCGATCCCGACAAAATAACGCCGATGGCACGATTTCCCTTCTGTTCCGCGAGCGCCCGCATGAAGTGGTCAACCGACATGTGCATTCCACGCGATTCTTCGCGTGGGCTGAGGTGCAGCGTTTGGCCGGAAATGGACATCATGGCATTGGGCGGAATCACATACACTTGATTGGGCTCTACGGAAATGCCTTCGGACACTTCCGTCACCGGCATCGCCGTCTTCCTCGCAAGCAACTCCGTAAGAATGCTGTGATGTTTGGGGTCGAGATGTTGCACAAGCACAAACGCCATTCCCGTGTCGGATTGAAGGTGAGTCATTAAATCCGTAAGAGCTTCGATGCCGCCTGCGGAGGCACCAATGGCCACTATCGTAATGTCGTTCTCCGACGCTGACGGCAATGTGTTCTCCGCCTTCGCCATATCTTGCTGGCTGTTATTGCGCACGGATTTTGGGCTCATAGATTCCCTTCGGTCTTCGGCGCCAAGTGCGCCGGCCTGTAGGAAATTGACAAGGTCACGACTGGTTCCAGAAAGAGCAGCGGGCCGATGAGTGTATTCCCTGTTCCCCAAGTCACCAGGAAACCCACTTGCGCCAGATTCTAGTCCATTTCCATTACTCGCGACAATAGTTTCTTATCGCTACTCAGTACTATTATTACTTAGTACGAGCGAAAGCCCTCCCCTTATAGCCCCGCCTGAAAATGGAATTTTTCCGACACCCGACGTTGCGGACCCGAACCACTTAGGAAGGGTGAGGAGGTGCTAACACGATATGCTTAAGTTCTTCGCGACCATTCGCCGCCCCGCTCTCCTCTTCTAGCTAACTGAATGGCAATCCCTAGAATTCAAACCTGAGCCCGAGCTGCCCTGTGCGGTTGCCGCTGTTCTCCGCAGTCTGCACGCTCTGGACGATTCCAAAGGACGACGAAGTCACATTTGTTGGCGGCGGAGCGAAGTTCGGATGGTTGAGAAGATTCGTAAAAGTCCCCTCGAACCGAAAGCGCATCCGCTCGTTCAAACGAAATGTCTTGGAAAGTCCTGCCGCAATCGTGCTCGTGCCGGGCCCCTCCAGAATACCCACTCCGCAGTTTCCAACAGGTCCCACCGGAATCGCATTGAAGGCGCCGAGATTGAACATACTACCGGTCGCGGCACTCGCGACGTTGCTATTGCCAATGCAATCAGGTCGCTGAAACGCCCCACGATACGAGAGGTTCAGATTTCCTGGATCGTAGCTCGAACTCGTGATGGGCGTGAGGTAGGGACCTGTTTCCCATAGGCTGACAGTGCTGATGGACCATCCGCCGAACGCGAGTTCGCTAGCCCGGTTCATGTGCGAAAGGAATTTGCGATTCTGGCCCACGGGCAAATCGTAAACGGCGGAAAGCAGAAACCGGTTGCGGCGCGTGTCTGCCATATTTCCTCGGTTGGCCGAAAGATTGAACCGATTTGCGACCGGTGTACCGTAGATAATCTCCGGATTGAACGTCGTGGGGTCATCGCCCCCAATGTTGCCCAGGCTCTTGGCCCACACGTGGCTGGCCTGGAATGTGAGGCCGCTGCGCGCGTGCATATTGAGCTCGGATTGCAATCCGTTGTAATTTACGTGGCCCGAATTAGTGGTCGAGAGAATTCGCCCCCAATTGAGATAGGGCTTGGGGTTGGGGTTCGGAGAAACCGCGCTCGGTTCGACTTGATTTAAGTCGACCGTCTGGCTCATCCGGTAGGAACTCATGCCCAGGTAGCTTTCGCGAAGAGTGATAGCCGGAGCAAGCTCGCGCTCCACGGTGAGATTCCACTGCGCCGATTGCGGATCGCGGTAATTTGTCAGCGTGTTTTGGTAGAAATCACCTGTGCCTGCGATAGTCGACGGATCATCCGGCGTCCGCGCGCTCGGAAATTGATACGCTGGCTGCCCTTTGGAGAAAGCATTGGCTGTTGTACGAACGACGGACACGTCGATGTTCGTGGTGTTGAAGGAAAGCTGGCCGAGGTTGGTCATCGTAAATATGCCAAATCCTCCCCGCACAACTGTCTTGTTGTTCCCAAAAGGCCGATATGCGAAGCCCAGCCGCGGCTGAAAATTCTTCCAGTAGAACTCACGGAGACCTGGCCCGAGGCCAACTCTGTTAGCGTATTCGACGGGGGCACAAGGCATGCTCGGGTTAGCGCCCAGCACTGGATCGCAACCGAGCGCGATGTCGGTAGCAGTCGGCGTGCCGCATGGATCATCCGAGTTGTTTGGATCGGCGGAGTTGCAAGCGTTAATGCTCGCAAGAAAGCCCGCCCGCGGTTGATTCCCCACGGGAATGATTACTCCGCCATTCTGAACGTTAAACGCCGTCAGATTCCCCCGATCGCTCACGAACGCCGGAAGCGCCTGCCACCTCACACCGAACGTGACCGTGAGCCGGTCATTCCACCGGAATTCATCTTGCGCATAGATGCCGGTTTGAATGGTATGCGCGTGCACGTCAGGGCCGGACTGCGCAACATAAGTCTTCGTCGGTAAGCCCAACAGCAAATTGGCGAACGCGTTTCCCGTAAAAATTCCCTGGTCAAACGTAAACGCGCCAAAATCGTCGGCGCCACCGAAACTCTCGAGGTCTTGGTAGCGCACATGACGCACGTCCACCCCAAATTTCATGGTGTGGCGACCCTTGATCCAGCTCAAATTGTCGGCGAACTGTATGGTCTGCGATTTGGTGGTGCCGTCTTTGTCGCGGCCAATTGGCGAATAATTGCCCGAATCATCGCTGAAATTAAAGATAGGAAAAGCTCCCGCGTTGGGATGATCGCTAAGGTCCAGCCCGGTAAGTCCAAGGGTCGAGATCGCTGCAGCGCCTTCGATTGGGAAAAACACCTGGAATTGCCATAACGAGATCCCGAAGCGCGCCTCGTTCACCAGATTGTTCGTGATGAGGTAGTTGTGCGAGACGATGAGATTGTTGTTGTGTTCGGAGTCTTGGTCAGCCGGCAGGTAGTTGTTCACCGTATTCAAGGCCATATCCGTGAGCGATTGTGCGCTGATGTCTTTCCAGCTCCATCGCACGAACATGGACTGCTTCGGAGTTATGGTGCGGTCGAGCCGAACATCAAAACCATTGGTATTGCTTGGCGTCGGAGTCTGTTGCAGATAGTTGGCTGCCGAACCAAAATTGGCTGCGCTCACATTTATATTGGGCGCTGGAAGATAGTTGTTGAGCAAGCTAATGGCAACGGGATTGATGCAATCCTGCGAGTTAGCGCACGCGCTGCCGCTTGGGATTATGTTTCCAGCGTATGGCTTGCCGGTAAAAGGATCCATAAGCGGGGTCGAAAGTGCGGAAAAATTGCCCTGACGCATGGCGTTCGTTGGAACAAAGAGAAAAAGATCGGTAGTAAATCGCCTTCGATTGGCTTCGAAGTCGGCAAAGAAAAAAGTCTTGCCCCTGGAAATTTTGGGAAGCGAAAACGGTCCGCCGAGGCTCCCGCCAAATGTATTGTAAGCCTTGTGCGGCTTATCCCCGGAGTTCCACACCTCCGCGTCAAACGCATCATTCTGCAAATACTCAAAAGCGCTCCCGTGGAATTGATCGCCGCCGCTCTTCGTGGAAATCGTGACGTCGCCGATTTGCGCGAACTCGGCGTTGTTGTTGAACTGTGTCACTTTGAATTCGCTGATGAGTTCGGAGGACGGGTTCATATTGCCAAGCGCCCCGTTCTGGCGAATGTTCACCGTGGAGGAACCGTCGACGGAATACTGCACCTGCGAAGGCAGCCCGCCACCTACAGATACATTGCCATTCGCGTCTTGCTGCGCGCCCGGAACGGTAGCCAGCATCGCCAGCGGACTCGTCGTAGCCCCTCGATAATTCACGGGAAGACCAGTTAGTTGCTTGAAATCTTTCGTGTCGCCAATCGTGCCGTTTTCCGTATTGATCACCGGCCCGCCTTCGCTCATGACTTCCACCGTTTGCGTCGCGCTTGCCAGCTTGAGCGCGACATCCAGCCGAAGACTCTGCCGCGCCTCTAGTAGCAACGAAGCGACTTTATAGTCCGCGAAACCATCCGCGTGCACCGCTAGTTCGTACCGCCCCGCTTTTAAATTGATGAATTCAAACTCTCCGTTGCCATCCGTGCTCGCGGCACGCTGCGTGCGGTCATCCAGGCTCGTAAGCGTGACGTGTGCACTCCCAATAGCCTCTTGGCTCGGATCTTTTACAACGCCAACGATTCCGCCGAACATTGATTGCCCGATGGCCCACTGCGCCGCTAATAAGACGGCGAATAAAAGTGTCGATATTTTGGCTGACATTTGAGGTCCCCCCTGCTCTTTCGCGCGTGACTCGCGCGCGCACTGCACTGAGACCAACGTAGAGGGACCCCCATAAAGAAACCGTGAGGGTTTCACCAAAGAGTCGTAAGCAATCTCGTTAAAAAACTGATGCCTTGCATGTGTTTCTTGAATTCGGCGGGCGACCCGATCACGCGGAGGAGAGGAAGTAAATCCGCGTGCCCACACACGTCGGTTGTTTTACGAGTGGGGCTTTTGACTTAGTCGGCTTCGCGCGCCGCGCAGACGATTATCGTTGATTCGCACTACTTATTGGTTTGCGTTGTTGCTTATAGTTGTCTCGTTGAACTTTTTCGGTTCGAACAGGGCAGGTTCACACTTCGCGTTTGCCTTGAACTGTTTCGATTTCAAATCCCCTTTTAGCGCGCCAACCACGTACGCATCCTGCCCTTCCCACTTCTCGGCATGAATTTTTGTCAAATCGAAACCCTGGCCCTTAACTTGGTCGATTGTCGTCTTTGCGTCTTGCCGGTACACATCAAACCCAAGCACCAGCAACATGTGCACGTAGGGGCGTGTCCCCGAGGCCTTTCCCTTTTGAAACGTCGTCAACGCGCCATCGACAAAAACGAAGCCGTTCCCTTCGCTGGACGGTCCCTTGTTAATGCGCAGCTTTCCTGGCAGCTGCAGGGCTTCATCCCAAATTTCTGTCTTGCTGGTGCCGTCAGGATTCAGCGTTATCGTTTTTTCCTTGAAGACGACCGAGTCGTACCACGAGTCCTTGTAACGCTCGTGCATCGCGGCCAACAACGCTTGCCCGTCGCGGATTTCCTGGGACCTTGCTGGCGCCGCGGCGGACAAGCAAACTACAAAACAAACAAAGCTCACGACTAATTTCACACTCACCTCGTAATTCTTCCTCGATCCGGATCTCTGGATGTGCTGGGGGTTCGAAGAACCGAGCGGCGAACAGGGATTAGGAGCCCCTCGCCACAGCGAAAAGGGATTTCTCTCACGAACGCGTTTGGTGCGCCCCGAATTGTGCAGCGGGACCACCATCGGGAGCTAGCGACAACAGTTCTATACTAGGGTGCAACCTTGAAAACGAAGTTGATCGCTCGCGATTCGCCACCGGTGATGCTAATGTCCTGACTCTGCGTCCCGTAGGTTTCATGCCAGGCGGTCACCGTGTATTTGCCCGGTCGAAGCTCTGGCAGCCTGAATTCTCCGTCCTGTCCAGTAACCGCAAAGTGCCCGGTTTTCAGAACGACAAAGTAGGCCTGCATCCAAGCGTGAATATTGCACTTTACAAGGATAAACTCTTCCTTGTCATAAGAATAAGAGAAGGGCGGCGTGCCGGCAGGTTGAATCCTGTTCCACTCGCGGTTGGTTTTCGGTATCGGGTGAATGTTGTGGGAAAAAGGATCGCTGTTGGAAATATTCACGTCCTGCCCCGTGCGGAATGCAAGCACATGCGTGGCGTAACGGCAATTCTGCTGGTCAAAATTTACGGGCGCCGCTGGCGCCGGAGAGACCTCTGTTTCGCCCGCGGATATATAAACGACGACATTCTGCAGCGCATTTCCCGACCCGACGACGACCTTTTCCGTCATCAGCGGCTTGGAATACAATTTGACGCATTCGGGCTGCTTGGACATATTTACCGGTTCGGGTTTCAGCGGCGTACCCGAGTAAGTCACTCTTCCAGTGATGGACCCGCCACCAGGACCGGCCATCGCTGGCAGGGACATAATCGTGAGCGCTGCTATGCACAGTTTTTCCAATCGCATTCTCGACGCGACCTCCTCTTTAACGTTGGAAATTCAACTGAAACTGACCTGGATGAAACTGTGTACCCGGTTCCGGGCGAGGAATGGATGCTCTTTGGGCTCCCACACTTACTCAGAACTTCCGCCTGAATAGATTTTACTGTCCGAGTTCTGGCCAGCTCTGGGGAAAACTCGTTGCTATTCTCAAAGAACTATTAACCTTTTGGGGAGCACGTGTATGCCGATGCGCTCGGCGAGCCTTGTACGCGAGCTTGTGGAGAGAAATCGTTCACCTGACGGAGAGTTGGTCCGCGTCGCCGTCAGACCTCCGCGTGGTCCCGCGACGCTGAATCGAGTTCTTCGCCAAGGCAATAGAGTCGACCAAGACGTGCGGATGCAAGTGTTCGCTGGAATACTCCTTTACACGAGTGCTACGGCTTGGAGGGAGCAGGGGTCAATCAGGGAGGCACGGGAACGTGGCTAGATTTGGATCGAAACGCCCGCGCCGGGAGGCTTTTTAATGCGGTTCAGGGCTCGCGACGGCGAGCGTTTCGATGGTTCTGGGACTACGGGCTAATTTTCTAGTCCTAGGCCTCCTATCAGCCTACTAGTAGGTTGCAGCGATGACGGGTGTCGTTCAGCCTGTGCACCACTGCGGACTCCGTCTACTGGACTAACTGAAGTTGGGTACCTGGTCAAACGAACTGCGCCTGAAAATACTATGACCTCATAAATCTATTTTTATGAATACGATATGAGGTCACATGAACTAGACTCTGGTTGCCACATTGGACTTATGTTACAGTATCGGCCGATCTCACAGGGGGTTGGCTTTGCCTGGACCCGAGATTTCATCAGCCAGCAGGATACGATTTGGACTGTTTGAGGCGGACCTTGGACGCGGGACGCTAAGTCGCCAAGGGACACGTCTCAAGCTCCAAGTCCAACCCTTCCGAATTTTAGCGTTGCTTTTGCAACAGCCTGGCGAGATCGTGACACGGGAGCAATGTCGTCAAGCCCTCTGGCCGGAAGGAACCCACGTCAATTTCGACGGCAGCCTGAACGCCGCCCTGAAGAAACTCCGCGCGGCGTTGCAGGACGAGGCGGAAAACCCTCGTTTTATCGAAACTGTCCCTCGGCAAGGCTATCGCTTCCTAGTCCCTATCCAGGTAATTAATGATGCCGTGGCATCCGTCCAGGAAGGCCGGCTCTCGCGGCTAGGAAATGGCGATCAATCCATCGAGGTACGCCTGCACCTGCGGCCGGAGATCGCGCAGGGATTCGCTACTCCGCCTGATTGGGATCGCGAAAGGGCGGAACGCACCCAGAAACGGTTCGACCTAATGCTACTTTCCATCGCGATTCTGTTCGGATCGTGGCTTCTCTTCTTCATCGTCTACCCCGTGCCGCATCCCAGCATGCAACACATGGCCCGAATCACGAATGCCAGCCGTATTGATGAGTGGGGCGGAATCGTCTCCGACGGGACGCGAATTTTCTTTCTGGAACGCAACGATGGCCACTGGAGTTTGATGCAGACCTCCGTGGAAGGCGGCAACGCGGAGAAGATGGCAACGCCTTTCGAAAACACCCGCCTCTTTGCAATCTCTCCCGACCATTCGCAGTTCTTAATCGGACAATTCACCGGCCGCGACGAGGAGATGCCACTCTGGCTCTGGCCGGTTCAAGGAGGAGAGCCTCGAAGGCTGGGACAAGTCACCGGCGCAGATCCGGCGTGGTCTCCCGATGGGTCCCAGATCGTATTCGTGCGGGGCCAAAACCTATACACGATCCATCGCGATGGCACGCAAATCCGGCAGCTGGCTCGCGTGGATGGCCATCCACGATCACCGGCCTGGTCGCCCGACGGAGGTAGCATCCGGTTCACGCTTGATCTTGGAGAGTTCGGCACCCAATCGATCTGGGAAATGACGTCGGATGGCAATGGGCTGCACGCAATTCTGTCAAAGACGGATCATCCCTCACGCCAATCCTCTGGGAATTGGACAGCAGACGGAAAATACTTCCTGTTTTCCGGGTGCGAAGAGTACGACTGCAATTTATGGGGCATACGTAATGCATGGTCTTGGTTCCGGCGTTCGCACCACGCGCCATTCGCTTTGACCAGCGGCCCCGACTCCCTGCACGTTACAATTCCAGCTCAAATGGGTTCACGCATTTTTGCCTTTAGTTTTCGCTCGCACCGGGAATTGGAAAAAATCGAACCGCAAACGCAGCACATGTCCACGCTGAGCCTGGATACATCCATCGCACAAGCAGGCTTCTCGCCCGACGATGAAATGGTCGTTTATTCAGATCGCCCAGATGATTCCCTTTGGCGCAGCCGGACCAATGGCGAAGCGCGCGTCCCGTTGACAATAGCGCCCCTGCACGGCAGCTATGCCCGATGGTCTCCCAACGGCAAGCAGATTCTCTTTACAGGCGCTCGACAGAACCAGCCGCGCAACATTTATGTTATTTCGCCGGACGGGGGGTCGCTTCATCCGGTTCTTCCCGGAGGATGGGAAGCCTCTGAAGCGGATTGGTCCCCAGACGGCTACCGCATCGTGGTATCCATGCGAAATCAAAAGGCGCAATCAGAGTATGGTCTCTATACGCTTGAACCGACGACTGGAACACTTAAGGATTTGCCGGGATCGAAGGGCCTGACGGAGCCCCGATGGTCGCCTGACGGCCGGTACGTTGCGGCCCTCGATGACGCCAAACGCAGACTGCTTCTTTACGACATGCAAAAATCCAACTGGGCTCAGCTCGCTTCTGGGGGACTTCTCGAGTCACTTCACTGGGCGCACGACGGCTCGACGATCTATTTCCAGGATCAAATCGACGAGCAGGAATCTATTTTCCGGGCAAGCGTGGCATCTCGGAAGGTGGAACGCGTGTTTGGATTCGGAGAACTGCTCCGCGGAAGCGCCACGCACTGCTACTTTACCGGATTGAACCGGACTGGTTCCTTTTACGTGATGATCGAGCGGGGCCTGACGGACATCTATGCTCTGGATCTCGATCTTCCGTGATCGAACTACTCTTCGTGGAACTGATTGCGCTTTCTGTAAGCCATGACGGCGAGCCCTATGCAGATCAGCATTGGCGGGAAAACCAGGATAAGAATGCCGCTGCGCAGCGCCTGAATCAAGCGAGTTCCCGAGCCAGCCGCTTGCGAATAGCAGAGCGAGCAGCTTTGGGCAAAGGTCAGCGCCGGCGTCATCAAGGCGGTCGACAATGCCACGCCACGTATTAATAGACGCCCAACGATGTGTTGCCTCTTCATAGTGAATATCCTGCTCGCGCCCGATAGTAAAAGCCAGAGTGGCTGCTTCGCCGAATTTCTCCCGGAATGATTCCCATTCCCTGCCCAAGGACAATACGTTCAGTGCGCGAAAGGCTTCATGTGCAGCAGGCGAAAACTGTCAGACCACACCATGTTCATCATTATTAAAACGAAAATAACCGCAGGGATCAACGTCAAAAAAAGGCTACGGCGTTCCTCGTTGAGGTGCATGAAGTACATAACTGCCAGTGCTCCGCCACAGAGCGCCAGCGCCAGGAGAATGGCAAGGAGCGCTCCTGGAGAAAAACCCTGATACGCCAGCACAATCTCCAGGCCCGCAATGGCGAGCAAAACAAAATACACAGGGAGATATTTTACGATTACGTTTCCAGATTTTTTTGGCGCTGCCATTTTTACCTCGTTTTCAGTCCGAGTGAGTTACCGGGCAAGGTTCAACAGATAGACCAAGGGAACGACGAACATCCACACCAAATCCACAAAATGCCAGTACAAGCCCGTGGCTTCCACATGGCCTGCAGTCAGGCTGCCACGCGAAAAGCCGCGGGACACGACCGCAATGGCCACAACGCCGCCCGTGACGTGAAGCAAATGCAAACCGGTTATGCTGAAGAAGGTGGCACCAAACAGCGGCGAACCCCAGGGGTTTTGGAACAGACTCACACCCTCATCGATGAGCCCTATCCATTCCCGGATGTGAAGCCCTGCAAAGATCACGCCCAACAAAATCGTGGACCAGAGGAATCGCCTGGCCTTCGCCTTGTCGCCGGCTTTAGCGGCGTCAACAGCACCAAGCATAGTGAGACTGCTTGTGAGCAAAATGAAGGTCATGAACATGACGTTCAAAATGCTTGGATTGAACCGGAAGGGAGTAGGCCAATCGCTACTCGCTGTGCGCAAGTAGCCGTATCCAAAAAGCAGAGCTCCGAACGTGATGGCGTCGGAGATTATGAACAGCCACATCGTCAATTTTCTGGAAGGGATACCGTAGGGAGATTCTTCCAGAAAAGGGCCGCCCGTCCCGTGCATGGTCATGCCAGACTCGCTCACAGTTTTTCTTCCCCCTTTGCGATTACAGTCGTACGCAGATGACGACGAGCAGAAAAAGCCAGAGTGCAGCCATGAAATGCCAGTAGATGACCACCCCATTCACAAGGTTTCGCCGGACAGATCCGCGAGCGGCAAGCTGTGTAAGCAGATAAGCCAAAGCCGCAATTCCACCGAGGACATGTAGGGCGTGGACACCGGTGAGAAGATAGAAAAAGGAGCTATTCGGATTTGTGGCCAGGTAAAACCCTTGGGCAGCGAGCTGTCTCCATGCCAAGTACTGCCCGCCCACAAACGCCAAACCTAGAAACAGTGAGGCTAGTAGAAGCACCAGTCCCTTACTGTGTTCTTTTATTTGTGCGCTCGATTTTCCGTCGAATCCACGCCGAGCTATCTCTATCATAAGACTGCTGGCGAGCAAGACAGCGGTGCCGACGAACAAGATCGGAGGCGCAGCGAGATGTATCCAATCCGCGGAAGCCTGCCGGATGAAGAGTGCGCTGGTAAACGCGGCAAACGACATGGTGATCGCAAACAGCGCGATCCAAATTCCGCTTTCAGAACCCTTCCCTTGGTCCGCGCGGCGAGGCAGAGTCATTGGGGTATGTATTGTCGATGACATGAGATCCTTTTACCGCAAATTTACCTTTGTAAAGCGCTCGTCACGTCCCAGATGGCATCGCGCCGCTTTATTCGTTCAAGATCTGTTCCGGAGAAGTTTGCATCACAAAGTCGCCGGTTGATCCCTTCAAGCCGTATTGATACGGGTCGTGATAAACAACCGGATGATCCCCACCGAAATTGTTCCAGGGTGGAGGCGACGGAACGCTCCATTCAAGAGAAGTTCCCCTCCACGGATTCGCCGAGGCCTGCTTTCCACGAAACCGGCTGTGAATCAGGTTGAAAAAGAAAATGAATTGCGCCGCACCAGTCGTAAGGGCGGCAATGGTAATGAATTTGTGCAAAGGCATCAACGCGGGCATGAAATCATCCACGAACGACGCGTACCGCCGCACGTTGCCGACAAGCCCCAGATAGTGGAATGGCATAAAAATGCAGTAGGTACCGACGAAAGTAATCCAGAAATGCAACATGCCAAGAGTTTCGTTCATCATTCGTCCGGTCATTTTAGGGAACCAAAAATATGTTCCGGAGAAGATAGCAAATATGGCTGCGACTCCCATGACCATGTGGAAGTGGCCTACCACGAAATATGTGGCGTGGAGAACGATATCAATCGAGGGCTGCGCAAGAAAGAATCCGCTCACACCGCCGCTGACGAACATGGAGACGAATCCAAGGGCAAAAAGAGACGCGGCATTGATTTGAATATTGGCGCCATACAGACTGCCGAGCCAGATTAGGGTAATAATCGTGGCGGGTATGGTGATAGTGAGGGTCGGGAAAGAGAAAAGCAGCGACGAAAAGGGATTCATGCCGCTAACAAACATGTGGTGCCCCCACACCATCCAGCTCAGAAATCCGATGGACATCATCGAGTAGATGATGACTTTCGCACTCAAGAGGGGCTTGCGCAGGCTGTTGGTGAGCACGTGCGAGACAATCCCGACTGCCGGCAAGATGGCTATGTACACTTCCGGGTGTCCGAAGAACCAGAACAAGTGCTGCCATAAAAGGGGCGAGCCACCGGCGTGATTCTGCAGTCGATCGCTCACCACGAGTCCGGACGGGATAAAGAAACTTGTCCCGGCCATGCGATCGAGCAGCAAAAGCAAGCACGCCGGCAAGAGCACAGCGAACGCAAGCAATCCGATGCACGAGGTGATGAACCACGCCCATGTGGATATCGGCATGCGCATGAGCGTCATTCCCTTGGCGCGCAAATCTAAGGTAGTGGCGATAAAATTCAGCGATCCAAGCAATTGCCCGATACAAAAAATGGCAATGGAGATGACCCAGAGATTCTGTCCCCAGCCGAGACCGGGCCCCGCATCTTTTCCAATCGCACTGAGAGGGGCATACGCCGTCCAGCCGGAAATCGGCGGGCCATCGGGGATGAAAAATGCGGTTACCAAAACAACGAAGGCCACAAAGGTCGTCCAGAAGGACATCATGTTAAAGCGGGGAAAGGCCATATCTTCCGCGCCGATCTGGATGGGCAGAAAATAGTTGCCGAAGCCAGCAAACGGCGCGTTGGTGAGGACAAAAAACACCATGAGCGTACCGTGCATGGTGAGCAGGGAGAGATAGTATTCGGGAGTGATGATGCCGCCGGGCGCGCCGGTTTTGGCGATAAGCTCGAGGCCCGGAATTTTCGCGTTGGGCCAAACAAGATGAAAACGCATCAGCCAGGACAACACCATGCCGATAAAGACGGCGACCAAAGCGAGCGCGTAGTACTGTTTGCCGATCACTTTGTGATCGAGACTGAACACATATTTCCAGAGAAAGCCTTCCGCCGGTGCGTGCGCGTGAGCCTGAGATTTCAGCGCTTCTTCCAAATGTTCACCTCGCTCCGTGAGAAAATGCCAACCGATCCAGACATTAGAAACCTCAGCTGTCTTGCTAGAGCTATTGCTCCGACGCTTTCTGCTTCATCCACTTGTCAAAATCCTCTTGAGATAGAACGTTGAGATACGCCTTCATGTTGTAATGACCAAGCCCGCAGAGCTGCGTGCATAGAATCTCGAAATGTCCCGTCTGTGTGGCTGTGAAATGAAGCGAGAGGTCCAGCCCCGGCACAAAATCCTGCTGAATTCTGAGTTCGCGGACATAGAAGGAATGTCCGACGTCTTTCGCATGCATCAGAAGATGAATCTCTCGATTCACCGGAATAGCAAGCTCGGCGGTGACGATGTCATCGCGAGCTTCCACGTCATTTGCGGGATCAAGCCCGAAATAGTTTTGATTTCCTTCGTCTATCTTGTCGGGATGAAGCGGACCGAATTTTCCGTCCTGCCCAGGGTATCGAAAATAGAAAGCAAACTGCCCCGCCTGTGCCTGAATCTGCAGAGCGTCCGGTTTGGGCGCCGTAAAATACACCTCGGCCCACGCTTTTTGTCCGAGGACACCCAAGGCAAGGACTTCCGTGCCAACTAGAATGAATGCGCCGACGACCATCAACCTCGCGCCGCCCCACAAGTGAAAAACCTTGGCGCCTTCCTTGCGGTTGGAAAACTTCCAAACGCAAAATGCCAAGAGAAGCTGAGCCAGCACGAACGCGAGCCCGGCTTCAGCCATCGTGTCGGCGAGCTGCTCATCGATGGCGTGGCCGTGGGTGGAGATGTCCACGGGCTGAACGTACATGTGGGTCACGATAGGGTACGCGGAAGCAAGCGCAATGATCGCGAGAATGACTCCAAAAAGTTTTCCCATAGCACCTCGACTATGCCTTAACGCACCTCAAGCGAATTCTGTGTCCATAGCCATACGTTTTTGTTACACCTGCGATTCCACAACTCCAACCACGATCTCCTAATACGGTTTTGCTTTAAAGACAAAGCTGACGGTTTTGGCCTCGCTTCCGGAGATCGTAACTTCTTGAGATTGATCACCGTAAGACTCGTGGAACGCCGTAATGGTGTATTTTCCCGGCGGCAGGTTGGGCAGCGCAAAGCCTCCGTCCTCGCCCGAAATCGAGTAGTGAGAATTCTTCAACACCGCGAACGTGCCGTGCATCCAAGGATGGATATTGCACTTCACGGCGATCATTTCGGGCTTGTCATACTTGTCGACAATCGGAGGCGCGCCAGGGGGCTGCGACTTGTTCCACTCGCGATTGATCTTGGCTAGCGGATGGATATTGTGAGACGTCTGATCCTCATTCAACACGTTCAGTTCCTGGTTCACCTGGAAGACAAGCACGTGCGGGAGATAACGGCATCCCTTTTGCGTGAAGACAGCTGCTTTTGAGGGAGCAGCCTCATCCGGAGCTCCCGCAGAAATATAAACCACGACATTCTCGAGAGCATTGTTTGGACCGGTTACGACAGTTTCTGTCGTGGGAGGAGTCGTATATTGTTTTGCGCAACTCGGCTCCTTGGACATGTCGATTGGCTTCTGTTTGGCTGGAGTTCCCTCGTAGGTGATCTTGCCGCTTACGGTGCCGCCGCTAGGCCGAGCAGGGGCCATCATCGACGCCGAGATGACAACAACTACTGCCAGTAGTAGGTTCTTGCCTTGCATTCGAATATTCCTCCTGTGCCCTCGTGTATCCGTTGCAGGTTATTGATTGACGCCAGAACCCGTCGGGGTCCCGCGGACTTTCTGGGCTTTGACGATCTCGGCCCCTTCCTTCGTTCCTTCCCAAAGCGCAAGTTCCGGGCTCTTGTGGTACACCTGCAAAGTGCGCAAGTAATGCACGAGATCCCAGGCCTCTTCGGGCTTGATGACATCAGCAAAGGACGGCATGGGTGTACCATCCAACCCGGTCATGAATATCTTGTAGAGGTCTTGGTCTGTGCTGCCGCACTTGAAACGCGAACCCGCCTCGAAATTGTAGGGCCGTATCGGCTCATCATTGCTGTCCGTGAGTGTAGAAGCCGAAGGTCCATCTCCGCGCCCCTCCGGACCGTGGCATTTCCAGCATTCCAGTTTGGTGAATAGTTCCTTCCCGTGCTGGATGCTTTGGACTGTAAGCGCGGGTTCTGGCGGTACGGTGATAGGCGTTCCGGCTTTCTCAGTCTTCCACCGGTCTGAGAACGTTTTGATAAAGGCCACTAAGTCGGCGCGATTTTGGGTGGTTAACGTGATCCATGACGGCATGTTGGAATTGGCAAGCCCGCGCACAAGCGAGTTGTAGAGATCGTTGTCCGTCGGCAAAGTTCCCGTCGGCGTGGAGCGGCACTTAAAAGTGGCGGCCACGAAATTTCGCGGTTGAACATTCAGGTTCGGCATATCAGGGAACGAGCCCGTCGGGAGCCAATTCTCGCCGGTCCCGTTACCGTGAAAGCCATGGCAACCCCAGCAATATCGAAAATAAAGCTGTCTGCCGGCGTCCGGGTGCCCGGTGACTTTTCCGATGTGAGATTCAACCTGCTGCGCCGAAACGAGCAGCGGCGCGGCCAGGAGGACGGCGATTCCTGCAAGACATTTTGATATGTTTATTTTTCTCATCGTCTTCCTCCTTAAAACGCAAAGTCAAAGCCGAAGAGCAAGCTGCTGAAATCAAGGTTCTGGCCGGTTGTCGGCGATGTGCCTGTCTGATGGCTGAAGGCATATTCTCCGTGGAAAGCGAAACCAGCGCGGCTCGAGATGAACGGATAGTAGCGACCGCCGAACGTGACCACGTCCTCGTTGCCGAAGCTCGAAGACGGAACGCTTACGCCAGGCGTATAGGGAGTTCCGGGTACAATCGGAAGAGCTTGCTGCGACATGCGCACGAGCTCGACACGTTGGATCAAAATAAATTGCGGGCTTGGCGTGTAGTGGCTTTCAAACAGCGCCCCATTCCATATGGCATTCTGAGCGCCCACGGGGAGCGTTCCATAGGCGGGATTCGCAGGGGTGCCTGTCGCCAGGTACTTATTGTCGGAACTATGGAAGTACATCGCAGTCAGGTCATATTTCTTGAGGTAGAACTGGCCGATCAAGCCTGCTCTGTAGAAGGGCTCATTGCCAATGCCCGTGCCTGCGACACCGAATGCCGCATTACCAGGAATGCCGCTGGTGTTGCCCTCGGTAAACTGAAAATACGTTGGAGCTTGGCCGATATAGGCGAATGCACCAACGCGCTGTAGGCCGAGACTTCCGGCTTGAAATGCCTGACTGAAGGTGAAATAGCCGTCGTATGCTCGGCTTGTCGGCAAACCGGGATTGCCGTCAGTGGAGCTTAGTAACGAGGCAGAGTAACGAGTACGATCGTCCTTGGAATGCCCCATTATCTCGAGTCCGACTTGATTGTCGCCAATTCCGAATGTAAACGCGGGGAACGCAGGATTTACACCATTGTTCTCCGTGGCGGGTTGAAAATGGTAATTGGTATAGGTGCCAGCGACGCTCGTCAGCGTAAGGATGCGTTTTTCGGACAGCAGGTTATCGAGCTCGAATTTGCCGAGCTTGATATTCAACCAACTGCTGCCGGCAAGATTATCGAGACGCGCAAAGACAGTTTCAAAGTGGAAAGCACCCGTATTGTCCGAGGACGGCAGCACGTAGAACGAAACGTTCTTTGCGAGCGTGCCGCCGGTGTGGAAATCAAGACCGCTCCAATCGAATCCGTGGGTCGTAACGTTTGCCTGCATTTGTCCGCCCGTCGTACTCGTGGGGTCATCCACTTGAGCACGATTTTCGTTCTCCCGATGCCAAAATGAGGTCATACGAAATGTGACGGGCCAGTAGGCCGGGTTTTGATATATGGGGGCATCTCGCTCGTTACCCATTTGATAGCCGTTGTCCTTGAACGCTTGTCCAAACGGGCTCAACATCGGCCATGCCTGGTGACACGAAGAGCACGGCATTCCGTACTTGCGCGCGAATGCCGGTAGGGCCCGCATCGAGCCTCCCGGAATGGGGAGCGCAGAAACCGGCCGGGTATCGGCAAGCAAAATGGTGAGAGCCAGAATCGCAGTCAGAATAGAGAATGCGCTGAACCGCATTCTCCTTTTCAGCAGAGTGGAATCCCAATGGGACATGTCGCCTCCTCAGCATGAACCTCAATTTGCGCTATTGAACCGTACGAGCAAATTTCGCGGAGCACAGCTTGGAAGGGAGAAGGCGCAAATACACACAGCCCGTTGGCTATTTGAGATAGCCAAGTGTCGTCAACAAATTGCGTCGGAGCAGTTAGCAAGACGCCCATAGAGAATCGCGGCCCTGCTTCTCAAAGAGAAAAGCGCGCCGAGTCCTCAAGTCCCTGAACCGCGCGCATCCTACCCCCACAAAAAATCGAATGCAAGAGTTTTCTTATTTTAATTTTATTTATTTTTCAACGCCTGGTTCTGGTACTTGGCTTTTTTCCGGCTCCGGCGCTCGGAGGACCGAAAATTGGTTCTGAGAGACTATCCAGCCTCACATAAATATCCGCCGCGAGGTTCGCCCGAGCCAATCTCAGCATCCTACTGGACTGCAACGAGCGAGTTCGGGCATTCGACTCTGGATTTGACACATCTCTGGGAATTGCAGTAGTAAGGTAGCGGAGCACCGATGGTGCAACAAAACCCGAGGAGCAGGGTTTCACGCAGAACGACCCTGGGCCGAAAGCAAATGGGTGCAAACAGAGGAGCAATGCTAGAGCGAGTGTTCTTGAAAAGGAGAGGCGATCCTCGAATAAGAATTGGCTTCCTCCTTTTTGGATTGCTGTTGCTCACCTGTTTGAGTTCCCGATCTTTGTTTGCCGGCACGCCTCACAAAGAGCCACCGTTGGGACCTGGTGTAACGAGGGAGTTTTCAGCGACGATCGAGGATGTCCTGCAGGCGGTGCACGAAGTTCTCGAAGACCAGACTATTCATGGCACATGGGTTTATGACAAACAACCAGTTCTAACTGGCGCAACCGTCGTGGATTCCACCCCTCTGTTCGAACCGTGGAATCAGCCCGCCAAAGTTTTCTACAAGGTTCGCAAGGATGCTATTGCGCCTCGCCACTTTTTGGACACCGCCGACCAAGGCACCATCGCAGTCCGTTATATCGTGACCAGCATCAGTCAGGAGCGCATCCGGCTGCATATCGATGCGATCTATGTCGAAAACACGCATCGAACCCCGCACATCTCCGATGGCACGGTGGAAGCCAGCGAGGCGAAAGCCATTGAGGACCACCTGCACGCCATTCAAACGACGGAGCAGGAAACCGCCGAAGCCCTGCGCCGCCGTGAGAGCGCGGACTTGGTGAGAGCGACTGAACTGCGCCAGCGCGAGGACGAAAGAGCACTCTTGGCTGCCGCTCAGTCCTCCGCTCAGGATCTGGAGCAGCAAATAAAAGCATTGCGCCACGATGTGGAGCGTCGCGTCAAAGCGCCGGGAGTGGAGCTTAAAGCGGCGCCATTTCACTCTTCCGCCAACATTGCGGCGCTTGCCGCTTATACGGAAGTAATCGTTGTGATTGTGACTCCGCACTGGTATGGCGTGGAACTGCACAATGGCCAACACGGCTGGATTCATGTGGACAACTTGGAACTCCTTCCGTGAAAGACTGGAGAACAATACGACCCAAGTTCTTCTTCTTTAGCCTCTCGTTATTGGGAGCCCTGCAGCTTTCGCCGCCTCCTCCGGCCGGGGCGCAGGCGATTCCGTATGCCCGGACATACTCGAAATCAAGAGAAGATGTTGAAGCAGTGTTGAAGGAAATCCAAGTCTACGCCGGTCAAAAACTCCCAATCGTTGATGGGTTTGTCGCCATGGGGCAACAGCCGCTGGACCGCTATGAGCGCGCCTTCTACCAATTTTCCGTTGAGCTCATTCCAGAAACTCCTCAGAGCACCGTCGTTAAACTCACAGCGAAAATCACGGCATGGTATGCCGATCCTGACCCTGCGAAATCCGGCTATCAAGCGCTCCCGTCCAACGGCAGGCTGGAACTCGACTTACTGGATCGCCTCAGTGAAAAATTGGGGGGCAAACTCTCCGTTCAAATTCCGCGGTCAAGTTTGCAGGCTCCACGTCCCAAAATCGATTCTTCAGGAAACCCTTTGCCGCAATTTTCGTCGACTGCCAGCGTGACTTCCAGTTCTTATGGCGGAGCGCCGGCTGAAGCCACGTCTCCTGGCCCTGCGTCCAATGAAACGGCCGCCCTCAAAGTACAGCGTGAAAACGAGCAAAAACGCATGCTGCAGCTCAAATCAGATCTCGACGCTCTAAAGGAAATTCAACACAACCAAGCCCATCCCCGCAATCTCCTCATCGTAAAAAAATCCGGCTCCGCAGTGCTCGCGCGCCCTGCGGAAGCATCAAAGGTCTTATTCACCGCATCTGCGGATGATGAGTTCGAATTCATCGACGCCGAAGGAGAGTGGTTTCACATACAAATTGCCGGAGCTTCGCGTGGCTACATTCGCCGTTCCCAGGTCGAGTCCATGGATCCTCGCTGGAACGCTCCTACGGAGCTAGCAAAAGCGGAAACGGCAAGCGCTTCCATTTTCAAAGTGACGCGCGAAGAGAGCGGGCCATTCCCAGGCACGTGGGCACCACTAAAAGATAGGATAGTTAAGATTTTTTGGGTCCAGCCCGTCGATTCGCCGGCAACTTCAACCATGCCTGACGAAAAGCGCGAATTCGCGGAATCGCTTTTTAAGCGCGCATGGAACGATTCGAAACAGACTCAGAACACGAATGCGGGCGTGGTAGTACTCTTTGATACTCCGGATGGAGGACAGGTTTCCGCGACTATGGTCCAATTGCAAGGCTGGGTGGAAGGCAAAATTACCGAACCTCTCTTCTGGAAGCAGTCCACAATCGATCCTCCCGAATTGTTTACCGTGCCTTCCAAACATTAGTCACAATCGACCGTTAGCTACCAGGCTCGAACGGAACGAACTGGCGCCTGTAGCTAGGGAACGTCTACTTCCCGCTGCCTGTCACAATCAGATCGAAGTCCGAATTTCCGCACATGCCGTAGATTGAGCCAGGATTGCAGGCGCCGACCGTGTACTTGTAGCAACCGGGTGTTTTCGTCTGGACGGTGACGGGACGATCGGAACCTCCCATAATCAATCCTGAGGGATCGAAGGGAGACGAGCCGCCGAAGTTGACCATGATGCCGGTATTCTTTCCCTCTCCTTTCCACGTCACGCTTGTGCCTGGCGCGATGCAAATCGCCGGTGGCTCTTTCGGGAAGTTCGGAATGTTGGGAGTCACAGACGCGTCGTACCCACCGCCTGTGCGCCTAACCTCCAGAACGCATGGTGAGCTGCTCGACCCACAGGTATTGGCCGCCGTACAGAGCTGTTCAGGATGTGGATTTGCGCAAACCGACGGCTTGGTTTTCTTATCATTCGCTGCGATATTGCCATCCATCAGCAAAAGCCCAAGCGCTACCAGCATCAAACTGCATCCAATCGCCAGGATCGGATTGCTTTTCATGCGTCACCTCTCTCCAACTTAGAGTTCTGTATCGTAAAACCTTTTTTTTGCTCCCAAAAACACCCAAGGGGCAATTACCGTGCTCTGTCGGACGCACTGGCAGAATTCGAACGTATTAGTTGACGCCGGGAGTGCCCTTCCAATCGAGCACGTCTACCAGGTTCCAGGCGTTTTGATTGAGTTCGATTTGAAGTTGGCCTTGCTTGTCGATGGCAAGCTGGCACGCGGGATACAGCACTCCCGTGCTCTTGCTCCTGTCCGTATCGTTCAGATCGAACTCACCGCCCGTAAGATTGAAGGCTGTTGACTGAGTGTCTGCCCAGACCTCTCCGAATCTTAGCAGACGATTGGTGACGAAACGAATTTTGCGGCCTGTCGGCGTTGGTATCATCCGAATGTAAGCTAGGTCATACCCCAACGTGCCGGTGATGGAAATGTGACCAACGGCGTGCATTTTGGACAAAGCGTTGACGAGACCCTGGTTCTGTCCAGTTGCGAATGCCTGAACGAGAACTTGCTTGTCCGCGGGCGTCGAGTAGTCGTAGATTTCGACCGAAATACCGACCATCTGGCCCATTTGGGTGCTGGTACCCATGGCGGTTGCTTCGATAGTCTCGTCCTTAACACCCCTGGCCGAAAGGGCCGGAAAAGCGGCCAGGAGGAGCAACCCGAATACCATCAAACCCGCTAGGGCCCACTTGTAAGGCTTATTGCTCATTTTGTTAGTCTGCGGCATACGGTACTTTCTCCTTAGCGACGGTCGGGAACCGATTTCCCACCCGGAGCTTGCATTCTTGAGCAATCGAATAATCGAAGGGTATTGTCAAAATGAACAGAGGGGACCCGAACGAGTTCGGAATCCTTGCTCAATCCGAGTCCCTAGCAATGCTCGTCTACATAATAGAGGCCGGGCCAGCGGTAAACCTTCAGCATCAAATCCTACCTGTCATTTTTGACAGTACCCGGCGACGCGTCCAACGCCCAAAGTCAGCTTGGACCGCGCAATTCGCCCTTCTCAGCAACCAAGGGGTTTGGACAACTCCCGGGGCGGGCACCCGGTGGCGAAGTGCTGTTGGCTGCTAAAGGAAGACTTTTCGGCCTCAGCAGGCGTGAATAGTTCGTCGCGGAAAATGAGTATTGATTCACTTGTCCGGCGCTAACTGTTGACCTCTATTGCCGCGCATCAATGATCAACCTCTTCGCAAATCTCAAACTCCGCCGAAAACTGCTAATCGCTATGGTCCCCTTGGCGCTGATGGTGGTCGTGGCAGGGGCGTATTCATCGTTCGAAAGTAAGACGATAGACACCTGGTACAGCAATTTAATAGACACGGAAGTCAAAGGATTACGCAGCCTCACGGAAGCACGAAGCCACACGAATCGATACGGTTTGTTTCTGTACCAGCTTGTCGCAGAGACGGACCCCGATCGCAAACAAATAATCGACGGAGAACTGGAGAAGACTCGCGCCGACTACCAGGCGGTGAGTTCGGCAGCGCTCCGGGAGAGCCCCGAGCGCGCTGATAAAATCAAAGCTGCGGCGGCTCTCTTTGATAAAACGGTAGCTGACGCACGCCCTGTACGTGCGGCGGCCTTGGCCGGCAACAATGAGAAAGCCCTCAGCCTGCTGCATGGAGGGGTGAGTCAAGAATTGCAGCAAGCACGACAGGCCGCTATCGAAATTGTAGAGGAACTGCAGAAGGATATTGACCGGCGGTCGGACGAGCTGACCAGCAACACGTATCACGCGATCTTCGTCACTTGGTTAGTGATTGGCTTTGGCCTCATTGCATCCTTGGCCGCCGCCTTCTATATCGTGCAAACGGAAGTGGTGGCGGAATTGTCGTCTCTGCAGGGCAGCATCCGAGAACTCGCCGACGGGAAACTAGATCAACCCATCCTGTTTCTCGATCGCAGAAACGAAATTGGCGAGATCAGTCGCGCTCTGCGAACCCTTCAAGGCGCGGCGCGCGAACGCGAGATTCAGGGCTGGGTGAAGAGTGAGGTTGCCGCAACGCTCACGCGGATTCAAGCGGCCGAGGATTTCGAACCCTTCGCACAGGCTTTGTTGTCGCGCATCTCGCAGTGTATTCCTCTGGTTTATGGATGCCTCTATCTGGCCGATAAAAGCAACTCACATTTCACGCGCGTAGGTGCTTTTGCGATTGATGATTCGGCAAGCCCTCGAGAGTTCGCTCTGGGCGAAGGACTTGTGGGACAGGCGGCGGTGGAACGGCGCGCGCTGAGCGTTGGGGCCAGCGAGCATCTGCAAATTGCCGCCGGAGTCGCCAGAGTAAAGCCCGGACGTTTGCTATTTCTTCCGGTAGTCAACCAAGACGCCGTCACGGCGGTGCTGGAGTTGGCACCGGTTTCACCCCTGGCCGATCGTCAGGAAGCCTTGCTCGAAGCGATTTTGCCGTCGATCGGGCTGAGTGCGGAAATCTTATCCGGCAACATCGAGACCCGAGAGCTTCTGAAGAAGACCCGCGCTCAGGCAGAAGCGCTGGCCGCCTCGGAACAACAGATCACCGCACGCAAAGAGGAATTGGAGAGCATTAACCAGGCACTCGAAGCATCTGAGGTTGAACTCCGGCGCGCCAAGGACGTGGCCGAGGAAGCCACAAAGATCAAAGCAGATTTCCTCGCCAATATGAGCCACGAAATCCGTACGCCCATGAATGCAATTATCGGCATGTCGCATTTGACGTTGCGGACCGAACTCAATCCCAGACAAAGAGATTACGTCCGGAAGATTCAAATGTCGGGACAGCACTTGCTCGGGATCATCAATGACATTTTGGATTTTTCGAAGATCGAGGCCGGTAAGTTGTCAGTCGAAAACATCGATTTCGATCTGGAAAAGGTCTTGGAGAACGTCAGCAACCTGATCTCTGAGAAAGCTTCGGCCAAAGGCCTGGAACTCATCTTCGATATCGAAGCTTCGGTTTCCACCCAACTTAAAGGCGACCCACTTCGATTGGGACAAATACTGATCAACTTCTGCAACAACGCCGTCAAATTTACCGAGACTGGCGAGATAGTCGTAAGGGCGCGAGTGCAGGAGAAAAATGAAGAGGGCCAATTGGTTTGCTTTTCGGTCAGCGACACCGGCATAGGCCTTACCCAAGAACAAATGGGACGTCTGTTTCAAGCATTTGAACAGGCCGACGCTTCGACGACTCGTCAGCACGGTGGTACCGGGCTGGGGCTGGCTATTTCGAAGCGATTGGCGCAGTTGATGGGCGGCGATGTTGGCGTCACCAGCGAAGTCGGCAAGGGCAGCACGTTCTGGTTTACCGCACGCCTCGGCAAAGGTACCTTGTCAGCGCGCCGAACTTCCAGGCCCGAACTGCGGGGCCGTCGCGTCCTGATCATCGACGATAATCCGCAGGCTCGCGCTGTACTTTCGAGCATGCTCACCAGCCTGACATTTGTTGTGCACGAGGCTCCCTCGGGCTTGGAAGGCATCGAGATGGTGCGGCAGGCGGCCGAAATCGGCGAGCCCTATGAAATAGCTTTTGTTGACTGGCAGATGCCTGGGCTGGATGGAATAGAGACCGGCAAGCGTATCAGTGCTCTACCCAATCTCGCCGTCCGGCCGCATTTGGTTATGGTTACTGCCTATGGCCGCGAGGAGGTCCTCAAGCAAGCCGAGGAGAACGCCTTCGCCAACATTTTGATCAAGCCGGTTACCCCATCCATGTTGTTCGACTCAGCCATCGCAGTCCTCGGTGCCGATCAGGAGAAAGTTCAGGATGCCCGGGCTGGCCCTACTCCTGAACTTTCCCGCCTGCGTGGCGCGCGGGTGTTGCTCGTCGAAGACAATGAACTCAATCGGGAAGTTGCGTTAGGGCTGCTCTCGGACGCCAATCTTTCCATCGACGTGGCTGAGAACGGACAAGTTGCCGTGGAGATGACCGCTACGGACAAATACGACCTTGTCCTCATGGACATGCAAATGCCTGTGATGGATGGAATCGCGGCGACACGCGCGATCCGGTCCAACCCGCAACTTCACGGCCTACCCATCATTGCGATGACTGCCAACGTGATGGCGCACGACATCGAACAGTGCGTCGATGCTGGCATGAACGACCATGTCGCCAAGCCTATTGATCCTGATGCATTGTTCGCTGCCCTGCTCCGCTGGATTAGGCCGCTCAATGCGGAAAGTCTTTCGCAGGAGGCTGCGCCTGCGATATCGAGCCAGCCCGCGCCACTCACAGCTTCTGATTCCGATCCGTTGGAAATCCCTGGGGTCGACACAAAGTCGGCGCTTCGGCGGACGGGCGGGAATCGCAAACGCTACGAGTCACTGTTGCGCAGATTCGCGGAGCCCTCTGCGGGAGCGGTGGAGGAAATTCGTGCTGCTCTAGCCGCGGGCGATACTTCAACGGCCGCGCGAGCCGCTCATTCGTTGAAAGGCGCGGCAGCCAATCTTGGCGCAGGCGCACTGGCAGAGTTTGCCGCGAAGGCGGAAACAGCGGTCACGACGGGACAGGGCTTCGACGAGGCGCTCCATTCGCTTGCAATTTCCTATGAAGCTGTAGCCAGAGCAATTAACTCGGCTCTGCCCGCCGAACAATTCGTCGCCGCAGCTGCGGCTCCGACAGATCTTGCCACCGTGGTCGAACCCCTGACGCGCCTGAAGATATTGCTGAAGAATGACGACGGCGACGCAGCCGATTACATACTCGAAGCTCGGCCTAGCTTGTCGAAGGTCTTGACCGAAGCAGAGATCAACACTCTTACCGGATTAGTCGGCAATTTTAATTTCGAGGCTGCACTAATTTCTCTTTCAGATATTGCCGATCGTCTCTCTCTCACACTGGAGTGAAGATATGTCCGAATCATCGACACAAAAGTCCATCTTGATTGTGGATGACACGCCCATCAATATCGGCGTAATTTCCGGAGCATTAAAAGACTCTTTCAAGACCAAGGTCGCCACTAACGGCGAGAAGGCTTTGGCCATTGCCTCGGGCGAGGATAAGCCAGACTTGATTTTGCTCGACGTCATGATGCCCGTCATGGACGGCTACGAAGTCTGCCGCCGTTTAAAAGCGAATCCGGAAACGCAAAATATCCCCGTAATTTTCCTTACTGGGCAGACTGGGACCGAGGACGAGACAAAAGGATTCGAAGTAGGGGCCGTGGACTATATTCATAAGCCGTTCTCCGAAGCAGTTGTAAAAGCGCGCGTGCGGACTCACCTCATGCTCCGGGCAGCCCATGAACAAATTGCGAAACAACTATTGGCAATAAATATTGAGCTGGAAATGGCGCGGCAGATTCAATTGTCTATCCTGCCGCGCAGCACTCCGAAGATTGCGGGTCTCAATATCGTAGCCAGCTACATTCCCATGACTTCGGTGGCTGGTGACTTTTACGACTTCATTATCGTAGACGACAAGCATGTGGGGATTCTTGTCGCCGACGTATCCGGACACGGCCTCCCATCCGCATTAATCGCCTCAATGCTGCAGGTTGCCCTGACGGCCCAAGCCGCCCACGCTTCAGACCCTGCACGAGTGCTGTCAGGCTTGAATCAGGCGCTGTGCGGAAAGTTCGAACAAAATTTCGTAACGGCAGCGTATGTGTTCGTCGACATGAAAAAGAATGTGATGACCTACGCCGGCGCCGGACATCCTCCCCTCCTGTTCAGGAGCAACTCCAGCGGGAAAGTCAGCGAAGTGCTGGAAAACGGTTTATTTCTCGGCCAATTTCCTGAAGCTACCTACGCTTCTTTAACCCTGCCTGTCGAGGTCGGCGATCGGAGTGTGCTTTACACGGACGGAATTCCGGAAACAAAGAACCCATCGGAAGTGGAATTTGGCACGGCACGATTCATGCGCTTCATCGAAAACAACCCTAGCCTGCCTGTGGATAAGTTCGCTGATGGATTGCTCGACGAACTGTCGAGTTGGTCCCAGCAACCGCGTGGCCAGGGCCAACAGGACGACATCACCATCCTGACGATAGACTTCAACACTCTGTGATGATCCATCATCCTGATCGCGGTCGAATGGGTCTTAAGTGGGACAGCCAATCCCGGCTGTCCTCTTCCAACCTCTAGGGTTCAGTGCGAGCCAGCGGCAGGTAGGGTTTGCGGGGCCGTTTCACTGAAGACCTGTTTGGCGGCAGGTGGAAGATCACTCATGTGCGTGAGAAAAGTCACCATTTGCCAAAGCTGCTGTTCGTTCAGCACATTTTTCCAGCCGGGCATGGCGGTCCACCGAATCCCGTGCTGTAGTATAAAAAAATTTTGATTTTCCGCCATGTCCGCCTTGTCGTCCATAAACTGCGGAGCAGGGGGATTGAGCGAATCACTTAGCGGGGCCTTGGGATGGGCGGGATCGCCGTGGCACAACGCGCAGTGCTCGCGATAAAGACGAGCCCCGGCGAGCAAGTTAGCTTCGTCGGCGGTGACGGGATTGGTTAGTTTGGTGGCGGCACGCCTGACGCTGGCGTCCATGGAGTGGCCGGCGATGGCGGCCTCAAGATGGGATGGCGGATTGTCCGCGCGCATATTGACAAAGCCTAGCAGCGCGAAAAGCACGCCTACGGCGAGAATGAGAATCATCGTCAGAATGCCGAAGAGGAAGTTTTTCATGACGCGCTCCTGTGGTCCACAGACCGGGAAGGCGGCAGGGCCGCGTTCGCCCTGTCACTTGCCGTGACTTGCGGAATCAATTACGGTTTCGATCCTCGACAGCTAGATTCAGGTCCGGAATTGCGCCCATATTACTACGGCTTGAGCATCGTTACAGTCATGACGGCGGAGCCGGCCGTTGTCTTTGTAGATGTGGGCGCCTGTCTCCACCTGAAGGCCGGCAAGCTTCTTAAGCGTTCAGGAATAGATGTTCGCAACCATCCGTAAAAAAGATGTGGGAGTAGCGGAGAGAGGACGAACTACTGGGAACGTTGAAGGCGCGCAAATCATTGATTCTGCAAAAACGGCCTAGGGAGACGAACTGCAATGACGCTCGACAATCGCACACGGCGCGCACCCAGAATAGTTCGCACGCCGTATTTCTAACTGAACTCGTGCTGATTCAAAACGCTAAACCAAATGTTTTTTGGTTCGAGTGGTTTCTCAAACCGAATTCTTGGAACGGCGAGGAAATGAGAAGAACTCGGCCCAGCCCTGCTTTCCGGTTCCTGCCATTCTCCCCCGCCGTTTATGCAGCCAAGGTATAGGCACCGAAAAACTCCGTCTGTTCAATTTTGCACAGTTCAACCTTAAGACCGACAAGGGAGACCGGACGAAGGTGAGGCAGGCGATCCGTTGCGCCAACGTCAAATTAAGATAGCGGCGGCATTCTGAGTGGAAGATTTGGAATGCTGGCTCCAAGCTGCCTTCTCTTGCACACCACTGTTCACTGTTGCACAGTCCATTTGGGAAGAGCTTGTTAAGCTCGCACCAGTGTGTGTTTTCAGGAGTCAAGCAACCATGAAAAGCTTGAAGAAGATGACGGCTTCTCTTGCCGGATTTGCTTCCGGGGCGAGCCTGGGCGGCAAGATTTCGCACTATCGGAACAAACAGAATATCTACAAACAAGGTACGCCTGCTTACACGCTTTTCTATATTCAAGAAGGCGGCGTGCGGCTCAGCACGCGAACGAAACATCAAGCCTCGGCAGTTACCGCCATCCTGGGCGTGCATGATTTTTTTGGCGAGCTTTGCCTTGCAGGCTATCCGCTTCGAATGTCCACGGCCGTCGCGTTGACCGCCAGCTCCATTCGTACCATCCAGAAAGCAAAAATGCTTCAGATGCTGCGAAAAAAGAATAAAACATCAAACGCCCTGGTGGCCTATCTGCTGTCAAGCGTCAAAAACTACAGCGATCACGTGGCGAATCTGCTGACTTCTTCCGCGGAACAACGGCTGGCGCGTGTGCTGCTGCGGCTGGCGCACCTTGATAAGAACGGCCGCGCGGTTGCTGAAATCCCCGTGCTAAGTCACCAGGTTCTGGCGGAGATGGTCGGGACCACGCGCTCGCGCGTGAATCTGTTTATGAATCGGTTCCGCAGGAAGGGATACATTGATTACGATGGCGGGCTGGAAGTGCGCCAATCGCTGCGCAAGGCACTCCGGGGCTAGGATTCGTCAGTAATTGCTTGAATCATTAGACTTTATTGGAATTAAGCTGAAGCTTGTCGAGGCTTAGCGCTAGGCGCGGAGTGTGCAATATTGAACACTCTCGAAAACCTCGCTATATGGTATTCTGGCGCATGGTGTCTTCCGCAGCCCGTCGTGTTTCTACTCCGTTCCCGCGTTCTCCCCAAAAAGCGCACTCGCGAATCGCTGCCTTTGATCTGAAATTGTTTCTGGACTCCGCAGGCCTGGGAAGAACGGTGGTCGGGTTTAAAGCAAAAGAAACCATTTTCGCGCAAGGCGATTCGGCAAAGACTGTCATTTACATTCAAGAAGGTAGCGTGAAGCTCACTGTTGTCAATGAGACCGGCAAGGAAGCCGTGGTAGCGATCCTGGGACCTGGAGACTTTTTTGGGGAAGGCTGCCTAGCTGGTCAGGGTATTTGCATGGCCACGGCGACGACAATTACATCGGCCACTGTGCTGGTTATTGAGAAAGACAAAATGATTCGTGCGCTCCACGACGAACACGAGTTCTCCGACCGCTTCATCGCTTTTATGTTGGCGCGTAATCTCCGTGTCGAAGAGGACCTGATCGACCAACTCTTCAACTCCAGCGAGAAGCGCCTTGCACGTACTCTGCTGCTGCTGGCGCGTTATGGCGCCCCGGGCAAGCCTGAAGCGATACTTCCCAAAGTATCCCAAGAGACGCTGGCGGAGATGATTGGCACGACTCGGTCACGGGTAAACTTTTTTATGAACAAATTCAGGAAACTGGGCTTCATTCAATATAATAACAACCGCAAGATTTATATCGATCATTCGCTTCTCAGTGTCGTCCTGCACGACTGAGTCAATACAGCCGTTCCGCATCGACATCAGCGTGATCCCGTTCCATCGCAAACGCGTAGACGAATGTGATTCCGGATTGACCAACCATCCCCCACGATCACATGCAGCTTCGACAGGGGACTCACCGCAAGCTTCGACACAAAGCAAACGGACGTGAGGGATTGGCTTCCATGACCCGGAACTGTGGTGAGGCCAACGATTCACTTGATTCCAAAACAATGTCTGCTCCCTCGACCCGAGTAGACTGGGAGGAAGGAGCGAACATGCTTATTATAGGCGTGGATTATCACTCGAGTTTTCAGCAAATCGCTTTTTTAGATCAGGGAACAGCTGAGTGCGGCGAACGGCGGTTGAACCACAGTGATGGAGAAGCAGTGAGGTTCTATCGGGAGCTGCAGCGGAGAAGAGTTAGCGTGCGCGTGGGGATGGCCGAGGGCCGTACTTAAGGCAACTCAGTTGCACCCTGACCTGGTTATTCTCGATCATTCAATGCCGATTCTGATGGGCTTGGCGACGACCGGTGAGATTCATCGGCTTATACCAAAGGTGCCGATACTGATGCTTTCAATGCGCAGTGGAAAGGCTCTGATCCGCGCCTTGGGAGCGGCTACCACAGAATGCGCTGACAAGTTGCTTGAGGCAGACGCGGTTATGCGCGGTGAAGCTTTCTTTAACGCAGAGTCTAGTCCCCTCACCCCTGTCTCACACTCTCGGCTCACGTGTACCTGCGAAGGTGAATGAGTGGGAAATTCGAGAGTGCATCCGGCAGTTAGGCGAAATGCTCTAAGCGCTCCCCCGTCCATCCTGTTTGCAGCTCAAAAAAACAAAGACCCCGCTCGCTGGGTGTGGTGTGCGAGCGGGGTAAGTTGCCTACTCCCGGGGTGTGGCTAGAAGTAGATCTTTCCTCCAAGCTGGAGGACTCTCGGATCAAAGGCAGAGGTCACTGCGCCGAAGTTCGAAGAGCCAAGGCCAGTGCTTACGTTGTTAAACTGCGTATGGTTCCAGGTGTTGAAGGTTTCCAGACGCAGTTCCAAATAGCTGCCGCGAGATTCCCAGAGGTTGAACCTCTTGAAGAGCGACAGGTTCCAGTTGTCGCGTCCAGGTCCACGCAGGTCGTTGTGGGGAATAGTTCCCCAAGCGCCGATGGCTGGAGCCGAGAACGCACCAGGGCTAAACCACTCATTGACCGTGTGAGGAGTCGTGAGTGTGCCAGTCAGATTTGGCCGGTTATTACCGCCACCTACGCCGTTGGTCTGCTGACTGCCGGTGAGGGTGATGTTAATTGGCAGGCCGGACTCCATGGTGACGATGCCGGAGACTTGCCAGCCACCGACTGCAGTCTTCAACAGGCGGTTCTCACTGTGGCGGAAGACCGGGACGTCGTAGATGAAGTCCACGACAGCCACATTCAAGCGGTCATATCCGCTCGATCCCACGTCATATAGCCAGCCTGCCCAGGGGTTGGACACGGTTTGCAAGTCTTGGCCGCCATTGCCATTGGTGGGGTCGACTGCGTGCGAAAGCGTGTAGAAGGCGCGAAGGGTCAGGTCATGACTGAGCTGCGAATTCAGGTCCATTTGCAGGCCATTGTAGTGCGTATTGGCTTCGTTTTCCGAAAGGGTAATGGAGTTGAAGCCCGGATAGGGCAGGCCTGGAGCAATGTTGTAGTTGAGAGACGGCTGGCCGGGGATTAAACCAGCGACTTCCGGAATCTCCGACTCGTTAAACAGGTTGACGTTCCGATAGTCGTTCTGGTGACGGCCCACGTTGCCCACGTAACTCACCGTGAACACCGACCTGGTTCCGATGGCGTGTTGTACGCCAACGCTCCACTGGTAGCTGACTGGCGGCTTGTAATCGCTAATATCCAAGCCTGTGATGCCGGCAGCGTTAATCGGTAGAGTGACCGGGGTACCGTTAGCCAGAGCGATGCTTGGATTGAGCATTGTCACCTGCGGAGTGTTGACCTGGAGACTGAATGGAATATTGGGACCGGCGTTGTACATGTCGTTGCCCTGAACGCGCTCGTACATGATGCCGAATCCGCCGCGGACAACGGTCTTGCCGCTTCCCGTTAGG
>Ga0210387_10000193_pt1 | contig 44804 bp, 66 predicted proteins | sample IncBWC7OmetaG_FD_160108 | JGI IMG/M metagenome (GOLD analysis project Ga0210387, IMG submission 160108) | Forest soil microbial communities from Barre Woods Harvard Forest LTER site, Petersham, Massachusetts, United States - Inc-BW-C-7-O ... | reverse complement strand
CCGCCGCCTCCACCCTTGGATGAGAGGCAAGCAGCCATCAACAAGCTCAAGGAAATGATGAAGTGAGCACCCTATTCACTGACACTGGCCTCCACGTAATGGCGGGAGGCCAGTATGGCTCCGAAGGCAAGGGGTTGCTCGCCTCTTGGCTCGCCAAGCGCGCCATCGAGGAGAACGTTCCGTTCAATGGCGTCATCACAAGCGCGGGGCCGAATAGCGGACATACCAGCTATTTCGGCGATCGTAAAATCGTGCTGAAACAACTGCCCACATTCGCAGTTCACATGAGCCTGCGGAACCGGAACATACCGGTGTACTTTTCGGCGGGGTCGGTGATAGACGCCGAAATCTTGGTTGAAGAGCACCTAACGTTCCCAGACATCCCTATATTTATTCACCCGTGCGCGACGGTAATCCTTGAAAAGGATAGGGTGGCAGAAAATGATGCCTCTGGCAGTATATTCGCTGTTGCTGGAACACGTTCAGGAACCGGCGCGGCAATTTCTAGAAAGATTCTCCGCGATCCTTCTGCCATTTATTACAATCACTCCCATCGCCTTTTTCCATACTTTGAGAATATTGTCGACCTGGAATATCACCCGTATTTTATGGAGATTTCTCAGGGGTTCTCGTTGGGATTAAACGAGGCCAAATTTTATCCACACGTAACCAGCCGTGAGTGTACGTTCATGCAGGGAATGGCCGACGCCCGCCTCCCGCCGACATACTATAAAAGGGGCTATCTGTGTTTTCGAACCTACCCGATTCGAGTCGGGAATGCGGACGGGTTCAGCAGCGGCAATTGGTATACGGATCAACATGAAATCACGTGGGAGGATATAGGACTTCCCGCCGAATATACAACCGTAACCAAGCGGGTGCGCCGCGTCGCTACGTTTAGCTGGAACCAGTTCAAGGATTCGGTGACGGCGAATGATCCGACGCACGTGTTCTTGAACTATATGAACTACTTTGGCACCGTGGATCAACTTAGATTTTATGAGAAGCATAGAGAAGTGAGGGACAATGAACTCGGAGAGAATTACAAGTTTATCTTCGGGCATGGGCCTAGAGTGGAGCAAGTTGGTGATCAAGATTCCCCCCGAATTGAGGGCGTACGAACATGATATGAGGCGCATGTTCGATGCGATGATCTACAAGCTGCGCAAGAATGCCCACAAGGGAAAGTGGGAACATGGGCGGGTCGTCGAATACATGAATCATCTTCGGGAAGAAGTAGTGGAACTCGCCAACGCCATTGAGGAGGGGAAGAATACCGTTGAGATAGTTCTTGAAGCTGCCGACGTGGCGAATATGGCGCTCATTCTGTGTGCAATGGCGATCGATGGGAGGGACTAATGGATGAACCGACCTATATCTGTACAGATTGTAGCTCCGAGGTTTACGACGCTCTCGGCATCGTTCGCAAGAGATGCCTAACCTGCCAATGGATCGCAGACCAAGACGATCCGAATGATAAAGAGGAGCTACGGGATTGGCTGAGGAGAACCGGGGCAGAAGATGAATAAATACGAGCAAGAAACAATAGATCTTGGTGTGGAGGCAGCTAAATTGATGATAAGAGCGGCGGTTCAAACTATCGGCGATGTTGATGATGAGACGCGCAACATAGCGCTTACGATAGCTTTAGGGATAGCCTTAACCACTTCTAAAATAATCGATGAGTCGATTCCTCGCATAGCTGCGACTACTTATCTGGCGAACAATGAGCACTCTTGATCCAGTCCAGATCGCCGCGCTCGAGGCTTCGAAGGGTAGGCATGGATTCGGATTCTTCATGGAGATGGGCTTAGGGAAGACGTTAACAGCGTTAACCGAGTTCCAAAGGGGGACTGCAGATGGCACTACTAGAATGGTCGCGGTATGTCCCAATACCTTCAAAGGCGGATGGGCCGAAGAAGTCGAAAAGCACGGCTTTGACTTTGAAACTCACATCTTCCAGAGCGGTACGTTTGACAGCGACCGCTTTCTTGGACGACGTTATGAGCGTCCGCCTTTACTTATTATCAACTACGAAGCAATCCGTAGTCCAGCCATTCATACTAAGCTTCTCGATTGGATGGCTAGGAAGCCCACCTACATCGCACTTGACGAAAGCATCCAGATTAAGACTCATGACGCGATACAGAGTAAGGCGGCTATATCCTTATCGCGGCAGGCAGTTGTCAGACGTATCCTCACCGGAAAGCCGACGGCTCAGGGGCCTCATGACTTATGGGCTCAAATGCGAGCTATCGGCCAACTGGATGGACGCAATTTTTACGCGTTCCGTGGTATGTTCTGTCGGATGGGCGGGTTCAAAAATAAGCAAGTCATAGGTTCCCAGAATGAGGATATCCTCGCGGGGCTTATCGAACCACATGTATTCCGAGCTACCAAAGAGGATTGGCTGTTCAGCATCCCCAAGGTATACACGACCCGCGAATACGAGATGACGAAAGAGCAGCGCGCCCAATATCGGAGCATGGAAAAGGATTTCGTTCTCTGGATGAACGAGGACGAATTCGTCACAGTGGACGCGGCGATTACGAAATATGGGAAGCTGGCCCAAATTCAGTGTGGGTTCATCATCGATACTGACAACGAATCGAAGGTGACAGTCATCTGTGAACCGCACAAGAATCCCCGCGTCCTGACGTTGCTGGACATTCTGCGCGACGAGGTTCCCGGCAAGGCTATCGTCGTCTATATTCACCGATATACGTTCGAAATCTTGAGTGAAGCGTTAAAGGAGTTTAACCCCGCCCGAATCACAGGGGGCATGAAACCCGATGAAATCGATGAACAAAAGCGAAAATTCAACGAGGACTCATCCTGTCGTATCATTCTGGTACAAGAGCGAGCCGGAAAGTACGGCCACACACTTTTGGGTAGTCCGGGTCCTGGAAATCGATGCTCCACCACCATCTTCTTTGAGAATAGCTATTCTCTCGACGATCGCTCGCAAGTTGAGGACCGGAATCATCGTCGCGGACAGGATGCTAATTCGGTCAACTATATCGATCTTTGTGGGACTAGCATGGATCGAAATGTCATTCGAGCGCTTCAGCGTAAAGAATCCATTTTCAAAGCGATCTTCGCCCACATAAGAAAGGCGGTCCCAGCGTGACGGAGCAGCATGACGATCATATTTGGCTCACGGCAGGCGGAAGCGCGTGGGCCATTGAGTGGATTTGTGGCGACATAATCGGGTTATGGCGAGGCCACTGGCCGAATTTGGAATTCAGCCTTCTCAATGTAAGCAAAGTTAACTGGGAATCCTACTGTAAAAAATGTGCAGAGATGAACCATGCAAGATACGGTTTGGGTAACCAAGGACGGGAGGAGAATACCAGTGCGTCGAATGGAACGCAGACATCTATTGAACTGCATCGATAAGATTTAGCGTTCCAAGAAAGGCTGGCGGCGGGAATACTTAGATCGCCTAGTACTAGAATTGCAAATTCGCGACCACTTAGGAGAGCAGCATTGAAGAAAGGTAAAGGCAAGTCTCTCGGGGGAACCGGGAAGTGGGCTCCCAAGCTGAGCTTCGAAGAAAGATGTGGGTTTTATTATGCCTCGATTATAGGCATCGAGAAAGGAGTGATAGTTCTAGCATCAAAGCTAGATCGAGGAACTATAACACGCCTAATTAGCAGGCGTTATAAAGCCTATTCCTCAGTTCATCAGAGATTCGATGAATTGGGATTAGATAAATTCCGTGAGGCATATTGGACCCCAACAATTCAGCAGCGGGTGGTAGCGGCCCAGGCACAGGCGGCCCCTGCTGCGGGCGGTGTATGACTGGGGAGGCGTACACTGTACGAGGCACAGCGGCGGCCTGTACTGGACCAGCTTCAATACCACCGTCCAGTACACCTGCTGGTGACAAATGGCTAACCATCGTAGGAGATTCCACTATAAATGAGGGTTGACAGTCTATCAGGAGTGTGGTATGATGTATAGACCGACAGGAGACTGGGATGAACTTCAACCAACTGTTCAACACGATAGTTCGCGCCGCGATTTGGCGGCTCATGTGGAGAATGCCAGTCTGGTTCTTGTGGGCTGTTGTTGGAGCTGGCTTTATTTACGCCGCGCTGTTGCATCGCTGAGTGAATTCAGTGAATACGCAGTGGCGTATTGGGTAACCTGCTCACCAAGCAAAGCGTGGGCAATGACACAGAGGAGACATAGATGGATTCCGAAGTAGTGTTCTGGCTGTTTCTCATCGGCCTCGTCGCCATGGGAATATTTAACTGGTCACTAGTTCTGTTATTGATTTAGCGTTCGATTAAACATCAACGCCTGCAGCGCCTGTTTAGAATTCGGCGAATTTAGGGCATCCTGCAAGCTGCTGGTAGTCTGAACCGGAATCCCCGCTATCTTATACTTCGCTGCGTTTAGGGCCGCTTGCTGAGCCGCCGCTTGGCGAATCACCGGTAAATAAGCAGCGGCGACATGGCCGCCAATACCCATCGATTCGGTTGCCATCGCCTCAGCTATATTCCCGTGCAACCCCAAAGCCATCGCTGGTAATTCGGTGACCGCGCCAACAGCCCCTTGAGTGATTCGCGGATGCGCCACCATTCCGCTTGCAATTGGGGCTGCTTTGGGAACAGCCTTCAGGGCATCGGATTGAGCATCGGTCAAATTCATAGCATCGGCGGGGGCCGCTCCAGTTAACGGATTCTTGTCAAACAATGACTTAATCTGATTCCCTAGAGTTCCGGTGCCGAGCTTGGCATTCGCTTCTAAATTCTCAAGTACGCTGAGATTGCTAGAAGCCAACTTGTCGGCGTTGGACGGGAACGCATATCCTCCATATCGACGCGGATCAACAACAGAACTGGATGTTGGAACATCGGGGGGCGCAGGAGGCCCACCAATAGATTCTGGAATCTTCCCGGCAATTTTGCTCGCGGCGGCAGTCACAACAGGGGCTGCAACAGCGGTGGGGCCTCCAATAAGCGCCCCTTTCTCCATCGCCGGGACAACCGACTGCTGATTCGCTGCTGCGTTCACACCTGCGTAAGTAGAGCCCTCCGCTGCTCCGCCGCCGAGGCGCGTCAATAATCTGTTGACAAACCCAGGTGCTTGGGCAGCGGCATTTTCGGTTTGTGCCAGTTTTCCGGGGCCAGTTAGCATTCCGGCTCCTTCTAGCGCGATCGAAGCCCCCGGACCCATTTGAGCTTCGCCGCTAGCAGTTTGGGCGCGTTCCTGTGCCGGGGAACCAGCACCGAATAGTGATTTTACCTCGCCAACAGCGGGGTCCCATAATCCCCCTGTTAGGCCCTTATTAAACGCCCTCAGCGGTTTTGCCAATTGACCGACTAATTGCGACGCATAAGAAGGCTGGTCCGCCGTCGCGTTCGGCGAACCAGCTGCCGGAGAGGGTGTTGCCCCTCCAGTTTTCTGACTACCAAGCGCCGTGTTTATTTCATCAGGCGTGGCATCATCAGGAAACTGGTGGACAGTTCCGTCTTCATCAGTTACTGTTTGCATTATTGTGGCACCAGTTGGCCGTTAACACGCTTCCATTGTTTCGGAGGCGCAGTTTGTCCACTTAGTTGGGCATCGAGTTCTTTAGGCATCGGCATTCCAGCTTTATCGTAAACAGTGCGTAATTGAGCAGCGATCTTGTTCCGATAATCCATGATAGCCGCCTTATAATCTCCCGCGTTTTGAGTCTGGTCATGCAATCGGCTCTGCGCTTCGGTTCCAGCGGCGAATTCGGTGCCTAGAATTCGACCAACGCCCTTAAGCGATTCTACTGCCGACACACCAGCTGAACCAGCTAACTGGTCAATCTTAGCTTGCAGCGCCGCTCCCTGCGTTCCAGGCAAAGCGTTGATGACCTTCCCAACGCTAGTTCCGCCCCATCCAGTGAGGCTCTCCAAACTCTTGTTGTTGATGATATCGTCTGCCAACTTAAGCTGATCGGTGATCTTTTGAGTAGCATCGGGTAGCTGATTCTGAGCACTCATCTTTTGTTGCGTCTGTAGCAACGCTGATTGAGTCATAGCCTCCTTCATCCCTGCGTTCTTTGCGTTCCACTCATCGAATGAGGGCTTCGGCTGCCCCTCTGGAACCTGAGTCATTGCAAGGCGATAATCTTTCATTCCTTCGGTTGGACTTGTTCCACCCGACGCCAGCCAATCGCTGAACGAAACTGGCTGACGCTTACCATTGAGTTCGCCGTTAGCATAATACGCGTAATTCTTGATCGCGTCGGTCGGGAGTTGGGTATCTTGTTGCGTCTTCTGGGTCTGTGCCTGAATGGCCGCGACGTCGGCCTGTGTCTTTGGAATAGTGGCGAGAGCCGCCTGCGTATCCGCAACCGTCTTAGCGACAGTGGCTGGAATAGCCGCCGTTTCAGCCTGCGTTTTCGCAACGGTGGCGGGAACCGCACCCGTTTGAGCATTGGCGAGATTCGTATCCGCAACTGTCTTAGCGACGGTGGCCGGAATAGCCCCCGTCTCGGCTGTTGTCTTGCCAGTGGCCGCCACAGCTTCCCCAGTTTGAGCTTGATGCAAAGGATCGGCCAATTGGAGCTTATTCGCCTGGGAAGTGCTGATCAATTCGGGCAACTTGCCAGACATAATAGCGGCCTGAACCTGCTCGATCGGCATATTCAGCTGCTTAGCATACGTCCCGGCATTCCCAAGCTGTTGCATCAACGCTTGGCGCTGGAATGCAGTCTGCTGCAATTGTGCAATTGCGCTTATCTGCTCGGCAGGATTTCCTTGCTGCTGGTTCAGTCCCTGCATCGCCTGCATCATATTGGTGCGATCGGTCTGATCGTGGCTAAATGCCCCGGCAATGAGCCCCAACCCAGTGTTTATTCCTGCATTCGCCTGCTGGCGTTGCATAAGTTGGAGATATAATTGCCCCATGTCAGGAGGCGTCTGATAAGCCTGCGGCTGAGGAGGAGATTGTTGCTGCTGAGGAGGCGGAGGGGGCGAATTTGCGCCACCGCCCTGTTGAGCAAGCCCAGGAGCAGCGGCTCCCGCACCGGAGCCCGGAACAGGGCCAGAGCGTGAACCGGATTGGCCGGGGAACTGCCCCAACGATTGAGCGAGTTGCTGTTGGGGATTCGGCTGCCCCATCAAGCTGAATAGCAGGTCACCGATGGCCATTGATTACCCCGTCTTCAACCCTTGCAACGCAGACATGAACGACGGGTTGCCAGCCATCGTTACACCGGAGGAACCCCCACCGATACCTGGAGCAGCGGGCTGGTTCATCCCACTCATCTGGCCACTCTGTAGGAAGTTGTTAAGAACACTCTGTCCTACCTGTTGGTTCGCCAACCCCGTCTGTGTCATCGGGTTGTAGCCAGCCCCTGTCATTGCGGGGGTCCCCGGATTCGCCAACGCATTCAGCGCGTTTTGATATCCGCTTGGCTGAGTAGCGGAACCCATCGGCGATGGTTGTGGCGATTGCTGCGCCGCCGCATAAGCCGGGTTAATCTGATAGCCCGGATTAAAATTGGTTCCACCAGTTGCGCCGCCCATTCCAGCATTTTCGCCGCCCGCCGCCCCTCCAGTTGCTTGTCCGCCACCGGTCGGCAAGAATTGAGGGATATTTGGCCGCGATTGCGGCATCGAATTCAGGGTAGTTCCCATCGATTGAAGCGCAGGAGGCTGATAACCAGCAATTGGGTTGCCGGTCGCAGCTTGAACCGGCGTTCCAGAATACTGCGTCGGCCATCCCGGCATTTGGCCGCTCGCATTGAACGACGAATACGGATTCGTCCATTGGCTAGGGTCGGGATAAAGCCCCGCCTGAGCTAAGCCATATTGCGGGAATGTTGAGGCGTTCGATCCATCAACCATAGCTGTATCCTTGCGTGTCGCCGAATGGGCCGCCTCCTCCCGGCGATCCCGGTCGTTGCTGTTGCTGCATAAGCGCCTGCATCATCTGGGGGTTCGCTTGGTGAGACTGCACATTCGGCGTTGGCATGGCCGACATTTGTGCGGGATGAGGGGCCAACGCGCCCGCGATTTGACCGATCCCCTTCCCAACGCCGCCCATGTTCATATTGCCGCCCGTCAACGGATTCTGGATTCCACCTTGAGCCGGTTGTTGCCCCGGCATCGGGCTTGCCGCAGGAGGCGGAGCCCCCATCGAATTCAGAGTAGTTCCCGGAGGCTGAGTGAATGGAGTGGTCGGAGCCTGTTGTTGGCCCTGTTGACCCATCCCGCCCATCATTGCTTGAATTTGTGCCAACAACTGCGGGTTCATGACATCATTCCCATCATTCCGTAAGGATACAATCCGGCCATCATCCCCATCCCTTGCTGGCCCAAAGCGCCGATAGGAGCGCCGGGGTGTTGTCCGGCGACGGGAGCAGCCTGTTGCTGCGCCAAGGAAGCCAACAATGACGCCGCCTGAGGATTAGGCTGGTGAACCCCCAAATTCGGTGCTTGCATCGGCGTGATCTGCTGTTGTTGAGGTTTAATCGCATCCCCAAGTGTTTTCAGGTCGCCCTGCTTAAACATCGTTTGCAGCCCGCCTCCAAGATTTCCCTGAGCGAACTGGCTCGCGGCGGACGGCGGAGGAGTTGTACTCGCGGGAGTTGTACTAGAGGAAGCGACGGGGCTGGAGTTCAGCGTTGTTCCGGGAGGGGTCGGATTGGGCGCGGTGCCCGCTTTCCCCGGAACAAATTCGCCGTCGGAGTTGACGGAACCGACTTGGGAACCTCCGGCGTAACGTTGCTGCCAATTGTTGACGAGGGGAGCCTCGTATTGCGTCGTCCAGATATTAGTCGCATCAGCAGCTGTCTTCGCTCCTTGCAGCCCTTGCAGGACATGAGAATATGGCCCCACTAGTTCGGATTTCATAAACTGCCACTGAGTGTTGGGATCGGTATTGCTCGTCCCCAACGTGCTCGCCATCTGATTTAGGCCAGCCTTGCGAGAGCCGACCCATTGAGCGACGCCGAAATCACCGCCTGCGCCAACAGCCCCGGTATCTAAATTATAATGGCTTTCCCCTCCCAACGAATACAGAACTCCCAGGGCAGCTTGGGGCGGTAGACCCAATTCGCCAGTCAGCTTATTGTAAAAGAACTGCCTGTTGTCGGTTGCGTTATCTGCCAAGGCTCAGCGCTCCTGGAATGCCACGCTTTTTAGGCTTATGTAACATAGACGCCAAGGCCCCCGCCCCCGGCGCAATCGCCTTGCTTCCTGCGATGCTGACAACCTTCGTCGGGTCCATTTTTTGGATATCTTGAGCCATCGGCCCGACAACTTTCGGATACGTCTTCGGATCACCCTTGTAGCGATAGGCGTACATTGGGACGCCGCCCTGCTTGCCGAGCTTCTTAATATCCGTCTTTTCCTCGCGATCGGAGCTAAACAAGCTACCCATGATGGTCCCGACGCCGAGGAGGGCCTGCATTGGGTCTGTAGAAGTCTGGACGTTCTGAGTGCCAGAGGTAGTTTGCGTCTGACCATAAGGTGTCATTCCCAACGAAGCCAGGAGAGTATTCATCTGGGTGGTTGGGTAATTCCACGCCTGATTGAACTGATTCATATCAGCAGTGATCTGGTTTTGCTGCTGAGTTTGCTCTGTCTGGCCCGCTCCAGACAACGCCATGTATTGCTGGAGCGCCCCGGTGTTCTCTAAGTTGGCCATGTTGGCCAGCCCGCTCGCGCCAGCGATCTGATTCTGTTGACCAGCAAGGGTCGCCGATTGGTTGCCCTGAGCAGCCGTAAGTTGACGGTTGAGATCGCCCGTCGCCCCGGCTTGCGCCTGAGTGAAGTTGGCTTGGTTAAGTTGTGAAGCCATGTTACCGATGTTGAGAGCGCCCTGCGCTTGAGCGACACCCTGCTGAACACCCTGCCGGGAACCGCCGTAAGCGTTGGCCGAATTGGCAGCATTCTGTTGCTGATTCTGCGTCAGCGCATTCTGTTGTTGCATCAACGGCAGCGTCGTATTAATGACGCTTTGGGTGAACGGGTTCATATAAGGCGACAGATTGGTGTTCGCCAATGCCCCGGCCGTTACCTGAGGAGCGCCTTGTCCCATCGCGCTGAGGTATCCAGCGTTCGCCTCGCCGAATTGGGTGGCATTCGCCCCCGGCATATTCGCCGCAAGCTGTTCGGATTGCGTCTGCTGCGGCGCGACACTGGCGACCTGTTGCCCTTGATATTGCTGGAGGGGGCGGTTCGCGACATCCTGAGCGAACGCATAGTTCTGTTGCGCCGCCTGATTGACCCATGGAGGAAGCTGGGTCTGCGAGACCTGATTGGTGGTCTGGGTAGTTCCGCTACCGCCCATTTACATGTTCCTCTGATATACGAATGAGCGGGATTTCACCGTCCAGCCGCGTCTCTTCGCATCTGGAAGCCATCCCTTCCTCCCATAAGAATTAATGACTCCAACATTCATGTCCCTAGCATACTCCAAGATCTTGTCGTGCAATTCTCTTAGATCATCTAAATCACCGACCACTGCGACAATTTCCAATACTCTGGCCTTGGGATATTCCGCGATCTGAGTTATTGCCCAACTATTCTTCTCGACGAATGACTGCATCTTTCCCACAGCAATCGCCGACAAGATGTCTTGAACTGTATATAATCCCCCCATTCGGTCCAGAACCCGCTCCAGCTTGCGGTGGTAGATTGCGCCGTTCATGGCGAATTCGGATTTCCTAGAGGTACTTGGACGGCGGTAATATTCCCATCTTGGTCTACTTGGAGCATGTAGACATTGGGGGTAACCCCCGACGGAGCATTGGTGGATTGCAACAAAATCCCCGGAATAGCCACATCGTTGCGGATTTGGTTACTAAAATTCTTCCGGCACCAGAGCGAGAACTGCATCAAGTAGTTACTCAGCGCGTTGCTCATCTTAGGGTCGTTTGGAAGAGGCGGCGGAGGAGTCGTCGCAACTTGCGCCGTGGGGGACCCTTGGGAAACAGCCATTAACGATCTCCTCGCGGCACAGAATCTACCAAATGCTGGCCTACCGTAACTGGATTAACAGCCGGACCGGAGAGCTGAATCATAAGGCGAAGATCGCGAGCCGTCGTCCGGAAATCGATGTAACCATCCGAGCGAACCGGCTTAGCAGCCGTCTGCGCCTCTGGCGCTAAAGCCCCGTTGGCAACGCTGCGGCTCATCCGATATATCAACGAATACAGAAGATTGTTAACGTCGCCCCCGATATCCGGAATCATCTGCTTCAGAGTGGTTAGTCTGGAACCCGCCGCTAAATTCAAATCGAACGTCTGCGCCCAAGGCAGCGGAACATTCGCCGGGTACACGTTCCCAGCCTCATGCTGGAAGGCTACCGTCCCATCCGCCATAACGGTGTTCACCGTATAAGCGGCGGAGACGCCAGCTGAACGCGGCATCTGTCCTTGCGACCACCAACCCTCTTTATAATTGTAAATGACGCAGCGGGTGTTGTATGGTTGGCCATTCTGGGGAAAGAACCACCAGAATTCGTTGAAATCCGAGACGTGAACCGCGCAAGATTGCCATCGCACGTTCAGCAAATCGACGTCATCATCGATCCAAGGTCGCACTTGGCACTGGATCGGAACAATATAGGACCCGTTATAAGAGAACATCCCCTGTTTGGAGAACCACAGAACCATCGACGAGGTAGCGATGACACTCTTCGGCGACCATGGCGTGCAATTATTCCCTAAAGGAACGTAGTTGTAGACGTAGGGAATCCCCAGGAAATTGCTAATGTATGAGATAGCCCCGGTCCAGAACAATACTCCAAGAGGCGTAGCGAGCGCCGTCACAATGGGGGAGGCTGGTTCGATATCGAGATATCCCGATTGGGACACCACATTGGTATAATCCCAAGCACCGAAATTCTCTTGATCACACCAAGCGAAGCGCCGGAACCCGCCTCCGTTCACATTGTCATACGCGCCGAATATCATTACGAAGCGTTCGTTGGTGACAACGAAGCATCGACCTTGCGGGACAACTCCGCGACCAGTGTCAGCAACCACTGGAGTTGCTACATTCCCGAATTGCAGGATATCGTTGGGCATGCCAAGGTTAAGTGCCCCAGCTGTCAAAGTCAATAGCCCAGCATTGCTATAGCTCGACACCGTACCGATTTCCAAACCGCTGGTGGTGTTGAATACATCCATTCCCGGAGCAACAGTTCCTGGATTGGCGTCGGTCATGTTGATGGTAGTTGCGCCTGCGGCGAATGCGTTGTAAACCGGATTGGTGAACACCACCCCCGGCGAACCGTTAGCGGGGTCCCACTGCAAGAGTCTCTGATCGGGGGAAGTCATTGCCAATAGAATCCCACCGAAATTATCCAAGCTCCAAGCATCAGGAAGGCGTTCCAAAGCTTGAATGGTGGATTCCGGTCGCGGCGTTCCATAAGTACCGGCGCTATAAGGGCCTTCGCCATATCCGCCCTCGGTTGGCGGTTGCGGGGGTAAGATGCCTCCTCCTGGGGTTATGTCAGTGAGAGTTCCACCAATGTCAACGTACAAATTGGATTCACACAGATAAGCAATATTGAGAACACTGTTCAGGTCGTACCAACCGTGAATAGCTCGACAGCGGGAAGCGAACGAATAGGTATACTGAGCTTGCCCGCCAATCGGCGACAATTGACCTTCCACCCAACGCATCAGATTAACCTCCGACCAATTACTGGAGGCCATCTGCTTCGTCGGGTTAGTGACGACGCCAGGAGGAATCTGGATTGGTTTAAACTGCGTGCTCATTGATACCGAATGATGAACGGAATAGCTATGAAAGGCGGAGTGACAGTGAGGTTCTGACCGCCGCCAACCGCGCCCTCGGTGATTCCAGTTGCAGCGCCATAAAGAGCAACCCCCGTCCCAGCGGGATTGATGTTAGCGTTTATGGGGTTGACGCTGATTCCGGTCCCGGACACCCCTGAGGTTCCCTGTACAATTTCTGGAGGCTGAGCCGCGAGTGAATAATAACCGCCGCTGCCGACCGGAACCATAACGCCGCCGTGAGCGTGACCAGGATCATTTATGGTGTGACCGTGCGGCGATTGGCTGTGGTTGTGAGTCGGGTCATAAACAGTGTGAACATGGGTAGGATCGTTGATCGGGTGTGAGTGTGAAGGAAGTTGAGCCACACCAATAGCGTAGCTAAAAGCTCCTCCGGTAGAACCGGGGGGAGTGCTGGCGTTCGCACCGATCGGGAAAACCTGCTCCACATTCGGCACGTTGAAATTCGCACCCGAACCGCCCCAAGTGTAACCGATGGCGGCGAACAGCTTGGCATAAGTTCCGGTGGTCGGATAGGAGCTTCCGTCGCACAGAATCCAATTGGTTGGCGGGGTCATGCCGCCGCCCCATTGCACAATCATGCCGATAAGCACCGACGCCTGCTCGTTGGCGAACACCTGAGCGTCGATCAGCGCCAAATCGTTATTGAGGGTGGTTCCCCAAGTGGTCGCATCCCCGCCGACTGCGGGCTGAACCCACCCATAATTCGGCGTTAGTGTATCAGCCATTGGGCGGGCCTTTCTTGTGCTGGCCAAGCCAATAAGCGACAACTGCACCGAATGCAGCCACTAAGCCGCCAATAGCTCCGCTCGTGATTTCGTCGGTTGGGATAGTGAAAAATGCGCAGAAAGTGACTAGCCCGAGGAAGGCCAATATAACTAGAAGTGATATTGTAAGCGTTCCGCCAGTTGGGTCGAATTTGCCAGAGACAATCAGAAGAACGGCCGTCAACGCAACAGCGATCACAATGCCAATTGATGCCGGGTAATCCATCAGCTTCGGTGTCGGAGGCGGGATTATTAGCCCATTGTCAGCCATTCGGCGGCTCCGGCATTACATGGTGCTCAGGCAATCCAGGCAACTGCGCCTCCAACGATTCGGGCGGCAAAGCAGGGATTTGTTTCAACGCGTTCTTGAACTTCCAATAGTAGCCCGCGATGGTCTGCGCCTTATCAGTTCCATTGACGATCCGGCGCGCGTTCACTGGGTCCTCGATGCCCTTCGATTTCGACAGATACTTTGGCAATCCAACGCCAGTGAACCACCCATAAACCATGCCGTCGTAGGAAATCAACGCCGACACTTCTGGGTCCAGCATGTTGCTGGCATCAGGGTAGATACTAGACTTCGGGTGGGTGTCCGGCACCATGCCGTATCTATCTTTCAAGTATTGCTGGCCATTCTTGTAGTTCGTGTCCCAAGTTAGCTGAACGTGGCCGCGTCCGTAGTAACATTGGCCATAAGGACCAGCAGGCTTGCCGTAGCTCTTACCCGAACCTTTACCATATTCTTCGATCGGCTGCATTGTATAAGCCGTCTCATGATAGAAGGTCGCCAAGGCGTAGGCAAGCCACATCGTGCCATCGTTGGGATTGTTGGCCTCAAACCCCCACTCCCAAACTTGCAGCAGATAGTTCATACCATCCACTTGGCTCTGAGTAAGCGTGCCGCTGAACAGATCTCTACGCACGGTGTCAAAAAAGTGCTTGCGATCGTATGGCATTATACATTACCGCCCTTCTTCACCACTTTGACACTATTCTGCAAGCTATCGGGCGACGTTGCGACTTTCGGGCTATTGCCCTCGTCGAGCCACGCCAGATAATCTTGGCAATCGATGTTGTCGGGGTCCATCGGAATGAACGCACCGTCTTCATCACGCACAATAATACCATCATGAGGCTGGTTGCGAATTGGGTCCCAAACTTGAGTGTAAGTCATGATCAAAGCTCCGCGCTCAGTGGCGCTCTATAGCCAGAAAGCAAACAATCACCAGCCGCAGCTGCTTGTATATAAACACCGACGCCATATGATAATGTATATTGAGGTCCGCTGCCCATAAAATTCCTAGTAAGTGGAGTAGCATTCGGGTCAACCACAGATGCCCCCATCGTTGGCGCGGCTCGCATAGAAAGCGGAATAGATTGCATCATGTAGTTCCCAGCAGCCCCAGCTTGCCACTCCATATTAAAGATAATCCAACGGAAGTACCGTTCGCAGTCAGCTTGGCTCTTGGCCAGCGACTGCCGATTATAGGGTGTTGCTACGGAGCCGATCTCCAGCTTGACGCCGGTAACGACGAAGCTCGCGCCGTTCGTCGCCACCGGATTAACTGAACCATTTGCACCAAGAAGCGGGCTAGACGCCCACACCCCGGCAGGCCCACGAACATTTGCCCCGCTACCAAGATCAAACGTCAAAACGAGGCCGCTAGAATTGCCGCTCAACGTCCATGTTCCGCCCGTGTCGCCGGGAATAGTGACGGTGATCTTCGTCCAAGTATTTGCCGCCGGGACCGAATAAGCGAACGGGCATCCGCGATTGTTCGCCGCCCCGTTGCGCAACGAGCCACCAAACTGACCTGCAAGGCTAGAGTAAACCCAAAACGACAACGTGACCAGCTGCGCTTGTGGCGTGCCAAAGGCGAAGTCACTAACCATGTCGGCTTCGATGGGCTGCGTGATGACAAAGTAATCTGCGGCCAATGGCGTATAAGCAGAGCTTGTATTAAAACCAAGTTGATAAGGAAACCCCGGTGCAACGCCAGTTCCACGCTGCCATGTTAATTTACTGGCTTGAGAGGCTACATAATACCATCGATCAGCCGTATAAGCACCCGCTGTTCCCGCCGCGCCGTTGTTGCGCTGATCAATCCGCATATCGCCGTTAATGATACGGTTATCGTTGACCCCCGGCACGACGGTGGGCGCAAGACCGCTCGGCAACCACTTCACCCCGTCCCAAATCCAGACGACGCCTGCAGCGCTGAATTGTTGGCCGACAGTGGGGCTGGCGGGGAAGTCGATCATATCTCCGCGCTCGCAAATACGTTTCGATCAAACGCCGTAGTTGTAAGAGCATTGGCGACCGAAGTGCCATAAGCTCTAAAACTAGTGGGAAAAGAATTGTCGATAGTGAAACCACTTATATTAGTATCGGCATTTATATTTGAGCTTGTCACCGTTGGCGACGCACGCATCTGAACTGGCCAAAAACCGCTCGCTGATAAATAATAATTTGCCCCCGCTAAGTTAGCGACTGCGTGAATTGCTGTGACAGCGTAATACCTCTGACAATCGGCCAAGGTCTTAGCGAGCGATTGTCGGTTAAACGGCGTGGCAACGCTGCCAATCTCCAACTTGACGCCAGTAAAGTTGAATTGTCCCGTCGCAGAACCAACGACATTAGTTGTACCGGTTGCACCCAAATAATAGTTCGACGACCATGCTCCTGCTGGACCGGCGTAAGTCGTACCGACACCAAAGCAGAACATGACTCTCACGCTTGCCGCGTTGCCCGCCATCACCCACGTTCCGCCAGTATCGCCGGGAATCGTGATCGCGACCTTGGTCCATGTATTTGCGACCAGCGAGTAAGTAAACACATAGCTTCGGTTCGCTGCCGCGTTGGTGAGCGAACCAGAAAACGTCCCACTCAAATTAGAGACGACCCAAAATGACAAAGTGACCGGCTGCGCATTGGCTGTGCCCCACGCGAAGTCCGAAATCATATCGGCTTCGAGAGCTTGAAGAAAGCCGAAATAGTCGGCGGCGACGGGGGCGTAAGCCGAGTTCGATGCAAACGCGAGGAATTTACCAAAACCTGGAGGGCCGTTTGCAATGCCTTGTTGCCACGTTCCCTTAGTCGCCAGCGAAGCAGCGAACATCCAGCGGTCAATTGTATAACCAATAGCCGTTCCGGTCGCACCACCGTTGCGTTGGTCAATCCGCATGTCACCATTAATAATGCGGTTATCACCCATGAAAATAGGGGCTGAGATTGTTCCATCAGCCGCCGCTTTGATGGTCGTCCCGTCAACCTTAACCGCGCCCAAGCTGGTCATAGAGGCGGGCGGGAGAAGGCTGGCGGCATTTACCGCGACAACCCACTGCGACGAATTGGCGTCTGCATACCAGACGTACAATTGACCGCCAACACTATCCCACCACAAAGCCCCAACGGTGGGAGATGCTGGAGGCGTATCGCTAACGGTTATCGAAGCACCGCCGCCTCCGCTGGGCGTTGCCCAGGACAAAATACCAGCGCCGTTGGTCGACAGGAACTGCCCCGCAGTTCCGCCATAGATCGCCAGGTTATTCGGGCTGGATAAAGCAAGGAGCCCATTAACGGCAAGGCCGCCCTGAACAGTTACGCCCGACCCATTGAAGGTTGTTGACCCGTCAGCCCGCGCAATGGTCAGCCAATTGCCAAGAAACGCGCCGGTTGTGCTGTAAGCCGATAGGCTAAAATTAGACCCGGTGTTGTTCAGCCCCTCCGTTGTGCCATCACCAAGCGTCAACACCCATCGGGCAAGATTCGACGTCATGCCGAGGATAGAACGCTGATTGCCCATCGGAGCATTCAGCACCATCGAATTTGAACCCTGAACGGTCACAACTTGATTGACCGTCAGGTTGCCGGTAATGGTGCCGCCCGTAAGCGGGAGCGCTGCATTCCAGGCCCCGTTCGCTATACGACCGTAGGTCTGGCCATCTTGCGGCGCATCGGTCTGAATTGGCACTGCCGCCCAAGTGGAATTAAAACGGCCAAAAATCTGTCCCGGAGGCGCATCCGGAATGATCTGCGGAAGCAGGACCCAAGCTTCGCTGTTGCGGACGTAGGATGAACCATTATCCGGTGCATCTTCGATACCGCCAACGGTGCTGTCAACATATTCCTTGGTCGCCGCTTCAAGATCCTCAATCGGATCGCGGCTCAGCATCACCGGATAATCAAAATAAACATCGGTTGGCGTAATCTCTGCCGCTGTTGATAGGATATTGCCCTTACCATCCAGTTGGTTAATTTGGAAATTCGGCGGCGTCGATCCATCGTTAAGGTTTACCTGCCAATAAAACGAACTAACGGTGGCCGGAACACCTGTTATAACGATTCCCTCGGTGAGCGATGGGCCACCGGGAGGGCAACAGCCAGAAGTTGGATTCCAAGTGTTCTGTGGAACCACCCCAGGAGATGGCGGCGGCAACACTACGGGAGGAGCAGGGACCCAAGTATCCGTCATCCGAAGCTCCTTGTTCGAGTTCGGGTGACGCGGGAACCAGAAGACCGCGCCAGACGCCAATCATTATTCAGTTTGGTAATAAGAGCGTCTGCAAGCTGGGAGAAATTACCTGCTTGAGCCTCCTCACCAACCGCATGTAATGCCGCATTACCCAACGCCGCCCACAAATATAGATTCGGATATTTCGTGTAAACCCAACTATCCGTCGCGTCATTCAGCGGCGGGACTTCCGCGAAGTAGACGATCTGATACTGAATGCCTTCAGTAGCATTAGGAGGGCCGCCAAAATACAAAGCGCGCCCAACAATAGTGTAATAGCCGTACGCGTGCCAATCGCTGAGATTGAAAAACTCATCGTTGGACTTGTAGCGAATTGGTGCCCAACCACTCGGATTAACCGTCGTCTGAACGTTGACAAGAAACATCTCTAGCCAATTGTCGGGGAGGGTGGAACATCTATTGGTGACTGTGTTCACGGAGGGATTCAACATCCGATCGACCCGAAGATCGGAATTCATCTTCTGCTCAGCCATCGTAATGAATGACTGGATAAGCCCGGAAGTATTGACCCAATCTTGTCGGTTCGCCCAATCCATCAACTGGTTGGACAGAGTAGTCAGCTGCAGAGGCATCAGACCCGTCCCTTCCAGATCCTAAACGGGGCAGCGTCACTCGAATTGAGATAACGCTTCCAATCGCCCTCGTCCCATCCCTGTGCTATCGCCGTCTCGTAGACAGTCATTGGAATGCGGGCGAGCAATTTGTTGGTTGTGCGCTCCCGGTGATTCTCCGTATCGCGCTTAATGCTTTCAAGTACTTCATCAACATTCTGCTCAGTAATAATATGGAACCGAGCAGGGTCTTCGGAATCAGTCATCAAGGTACGACGAATACCATCCTCGTCCTTGATGACTGACTTCCGCTCCACGTCCTTGTCCTTTTACGCCGTGATACCATTGAACAGAATGTGCGCGAGAGAGTTGCGCATTTCGACGCCCCACTCCACGACAATCATTCGGTTTTCCGCATCACCGATGCGGGCCATCAGGTACTGGCGGAACGCACGGAAGAACGCAACTGCCGCGTAATCCGGGTCAATGAGGAGGCCGATATCCGGCGCAACCCAACGAGACGGGAGCGACTTCACTCTGCCGAAATCCGTCGCGAAGATATCGACGGTAGACACAACCTCGGTCTTCCCGACCAAGACTTGGGTGGTGGAGCGGCCGACAAAGGTCGAAGCCGTCCGCTTCGGCCCCGGCGGCAGAATCCACATCGTGGGCGACGCACCGTTGGTGTATGCTTGCTGCATCGCGTCGTTCAGCATCTCCTCGGTCAGCTGAACCGGAGTAGCTGGAGCCACAAATGGATCCGTCTGCAAGACCGGCAAACCAGTGACCGAAGTTCCCGGCGCAATCGCAGCGGCAGGGTTGCTATTCTTGTCAATAGCTCGCGCCAACCAGTGAGAGATGCCTTCGGTGATGCGCGGAACAGGCGTGGTCGCGTCCGACCCGTCGTTACGCGCTTGCCGCGAGCACATCATGACTTCCATGTCCGACTTTAGGACCTTGGCAGCCATTGCCATCTGGTGGGCCATTTCGGAGCCCTTGCCCGCCGCGTCCGACTCCTCCTGAGTCCCTGACACGGTGGCATCGCGTTCCGAAATCTGCGTGCAGTTATTGACGCGGACAGTCGGCGTTCCAACGGAAGGAGAAAGTTGGAAACCTTCGACCTGGGCGTTAGCGGCGTTGACTAGCGGAAGATGTTCGGTTTGCCAGTCGAATATTCGGTTCTTAACGTTCCTGCGCCGAATCGCAGACATAACAGGCGTGTCGAACGGATCGATGTTGTAGATAGCGTTCGACAAATCTTCGCGGTTCGCCGTAGCCTGATACGTCGTAAACGCGTTCGTAACCTTTGGCATGGTGACTCCTCATCGGATTATCTTCTCGAAGACCGAGGCCGCGTCATCAATGCGACCTGATTTAGCCAATCGGCTCTGGGCTTCGTCGATATTCCGACGTCCCGCGTTCCCTATTCGGGGTGCGGAACCGGGTGTCAACGCTCTGCCTTTACCGGGGACGACCGCTCTGGGTTTTGCCGCCATCAACCGGTCATATTTGCTCGCCTTCCTCAAAACACTGAGCATCCGCGCATCGTAAACGGTCGCGACCTCTTGTTCCGAGAAACCCGCCGTCATTGCGGTTCGCCGCATTGAGTTGAGTTCTTTTCGGAGAGCACCTTCGTCAGGGATCTTATTGTCCATGACGAACCTAGCGAATTGATCCTTCGCATAGGTTTCCGTAGATCGGGCCTGTTCCGCAGCCCTCTCTTGCATCGCCGCGCCTCTTGCCTGTCGAAGCGCTTGCAGTTTCTGATCCACCGCCTCGTATTGCTTCCTCAATGAATAGGCGGATTTCGGATCTCTCTGGAACTCCGCTTCCCAATCAGGTTGCTGCGGAAGGAGCGTCATAATCTCCTGCTCCAGCGCTGCGTTCTGATTGATGTAGTGGTCACGGACCTGCGCAACACGCTGTGCCTCGGCCATGACTGTTTGAGAAGCTTCGTTTACTTTATTCATCCGCTGGTGGAAAGTTTCTGTGCGGATGTAACCTTCGAGCGCCTGCTTTAGGGTAACCTCCATCGGTTTCCCGTCAACAGTTACCTCATACCTCTGGTCAGACCCCTCCCCGCCTTCGCCTTCGGCGTCTTCGCCGGCGTCCCCGTCGGGCAACTCCCGCTCGTCGTCGGTCTGCTCGTCGTCGTCTGATAGAGCCCCTTGATCTTGTGACTCGGACTCGTCGTCACCTTGTTCTTCCCGCCGCTCATCCCCGAAGGCTTCGTGTCTTTCGTCGGCGGGGGCATTGACGCGTCCCTCGCCGTCGGATTCATCACGTTGGCGACCCTGCCTTTCAGCTTGGGAGGTCGTTTTGCGGGATCGTGTGGCAGGGGCTCCATCTTCGAACGGGTCACCATTTGCTCTCGCTTCCTGGCGACGCCTACGAACATCCTCCCCGCCATCGCGGGTATCGCCAAACGCGTCGCCTTCAGTTTGGCGCTCAGCAAATAAAGGCTCAGGACGTGGCGCATTCTCACGGAATCGACCAGAAGTATCCCGCGCGGGAGCCCGTTCGGGGCCTCCTACCGCGTCACGGAAAGCATTGGCAGCTTGATCAATTCCCTCGGGCATTTCTTGCCATCATTTTGTAATCATTTATCTGAACAGCAAGTTCAGTAGCAAGGGCTTCCAGCGCGTTTATCCTAGCACACAGGCGGGCACCTGTCAAGTCCCCCGCCCCGTTGTCCATGAGTTCCTGGAACCACTGCTTGCGTAGTTTCATCAGAGCGTATTGGAATGCTTTGTTCTCAAGCAATTCCTTAGATATGCGAGCGCGCTCCTTTATGTCCTCCGGATCAGAACTGTGATCCATTATTCACCCCCACCTTGGGGCTTAGCAGCTTCCATCGCGATGCGCTCTCGCTCGATCTGCATCTTCTCCAATTCCTGCTGGTTCTGGAGTTCCATCTTCTGGCGCTCAAGCTCGATGCGCTTATTATCGTACCCGCTCTTCTGAAGCAGCTGCTCCTGCTGAATTTCGGCGGTAGCCTTATTCTTCTGCGCTTCAAGGCCTTGCTGACCAATCTTCGCGGCGGCGTCGGCTTTAACCTTCTCGTACTGAGCCTTGGACGCAACCGTCATTGGATCGGGTTCCTTCGGCGCAGACTGCATCGCTTGCAGCGTCTGCGGGTCGGGCATCTTGAAATACCGACTGACATTTTTAATGTTGAGCATCTCCAGCATATCAGTAACGGTGTTCAACATTTCTGGAATACCGCAGATGGGATTATTGAGGCCCATCTGACTAACGAGAGTTTGCTGATCCTGCTTGATCTGCGTAAGAGCCATCATCCGCGTAACATCGGTGCCCTTGCCGAGGGTCGGATTTACCTCCACGCCCATCGTGGCGTCGAAGGTGCTCGGATCGAATTGCTGAAAAGTTCCGTTGACCCGGAGAATACGCGGCGGGTTCGGATTCTCGCATATTTCGTTATAAAGACCTTGGAAGAGATCCTTAAAGCCGGTTTCCGCGAGAACCCTTGCCACCAACTCGATGCGTTCTTGGGCTCCGGAAATGATTGCATCGACGCCAATCATAGTCGACGATTGCAATGCTTTAGGATCAAGGCCCTTCGCCGCATCGGATAGTCCTGTCCGCCGCTGCAACACTTCGTTGAGCATCTGGATCACCGGAAGGGCGTCCTGACCAACGAATGGGGTACGGGAATAGGCTACGGCGGTGTTCGGATCGCCTCGCGTGCGAATGATGGCCCCAAGATCATCGTTCATCGCGTCGTCGAGATTCGTCATCAATTCGTTGACGACGGTCTTCGGGTTGATCGATTCCGCTAGCGAATCAAGAACACCCCGGAACATATTGGTCTTGATGCGCTGGATATCGAGGGTGAGATCGGCGATAGAATCGCCAACAATAGTGTGAGAAATGGGATCAACAGAAAAACAGGCGAACTTAGCTCGATTCGCTGTCTCATCGTTGACGATTGCGTGATCCTCTCCCATCGTGCAAATATATCGGAGCTGAGTTGACCCAGTTCCATCCTTATCCACCCAGATGTACCATTCTCCATACATCACTCCATCGCCAATACGAGTCGACATTCCACGACCCTCATTGCGGAGTTGGGCCTCCATTGTAAAGTTATGAATATCTTGCGTCTGAACATAATTGGCGCATAAGTCGCGGTCATAACCCATTGACACCAATTCGTCGATGTAGACAATACGCTCGTGCCCGATAATGCGGGAACGAGAGAAACTTCGCGCGTATCGATCAAGGCGCATCTCCTCCGGAGGAACCCCGGCGACCTTAATTACCGGTTTGCTGATCTGATACTCGATAACCACTTCAGGAAAGAGACCAGTCTGCTGATCCACCGGGGCTGCTTGAACCACCCTCGACCCCTGCGACTCTTGCAGGAGAAGTTGGATCTGCATTTGGTTGCAATTGACGAATGTCTTGTAAGCTGTCTGAACATTGTCATCAGTCCACCATTTCACGAAGCCTGTCTTAACCGTCATCGCGTCTTTGAAGGCACCGTATAGAATAAGAAAGCCTGGATTATCCTGCCAGAACGTATAGTTCACGTAGTTTGTCGCCTGTTCGGCGGTTGCAATTTCCTGCTGCGTTCTAGGAACAATCGTTATAACATTCTCTGACGCAGCGAATATGCGAACGAGAGAGGGCAGCATCTGGAGAACGGCGTCGCGAACATCGGTGGACACGAAAGTCGATTTGTTCAACGACTTTGTGTTATATTCGCCGCCAAGAATATCGCCGAATGTAAGACTGGGGTCCGTAAGGACACTGGAAGTCTCCTCAGGAGGCTGCCCCTCCATGCTCGGAAGCATTCCGTAATAAAACTTCTGCGCCTCGTCGCGATATTTGGCAAGCACAGAGTTCTCATAATCCCTGCAATCATTAATGAGGGAATCAATGAATTGCGCATACGACTCCGGATCAGCGGGATCGTATTGCGTGGCGGTTCCGGAATCCTTAAAAGAATAGAAGAGGCGTTCCATGCCTCCGCCAGCTTGCTGCGTGTAAGACATTTAGTAACCCCATAACGAAGGATCAACGCCGCTGCTCGGTCTATTGGGACCCGTCTGCTGGCCGCTCCCCATCACCTTCTGCTGATATGGCCCCATGTTCCACGGGGCGACCCCGGAAGTATCCGTGGAACCATCGAAGGTATTGTTGGGGAGGTTCTGGAACATCTTGCCTACGTCGAATCCACCCGAGAGGGCGCCTGCGGGCGGCGTTGCGGACGGATGCCCCGGCGGAGTCTGTTGCGGACTGCCTCCGAACATGCTACCAAGGTTGGCAGCTGTGTAAATGGGAGCACGACCGCCCACCGAATTAGGGGTCTGATATTGGACGGTGCCGAAGTTGGGGTTCATCGGCGGGTTGTTCGCGGTGCGGTTCGCGCCCTGTGGAGCGGGAATACCTGGAGAGGGTGCGCCGCCAACGTTGGAAGGGTTAGGAACAGGCGGAGCGTATGGATGGCGAACCCCACCGACCGGAATGGGGATATTCCCCAATGACCCTGGGGCCATTCCGGTGTTCATATTCATCGCCGAATCAGCCGCGCGGGGGTCTCCTCCAGGCGGAGTGTAACCACCAGAGCCTGGAATAATCGGTCCAGTTGGCGTCCCGCCCGCGTGCGCCTGCATTACGTTGGGAAAAGCAGACATATCGGTGGCATTGCCGGGGTAAGTCTGCGCCAACAACGCGTCGAGCCAAGCGGGATTCTTCTGCGAGGTAGCCATTATCCTCTCCAGGTTATAGCCTTCACCGCCCACATCTGTGCAGTCTGCGCCTCGGTGATCGCGACGCTATAAAGACGCTTGTGCTCGCCGTCCGAAGTACTGGAACGAGCGTCGTTGAGAGCATCGATAATCTCGGCGAATAGTCGCTTACAGTCGTGAACATCGTCGCTGCCCGACGGGTTGAACGACAAGCCAACTGCGGATTCCCCATAACTCATTGCGCGATCTCCTTAAACTATACCTCTTATCCTTCGCCTAAGAGGGCCTTGATGTCTAGCGGAACCGGCATATCCGGCAACCAAGTGGAAGCTGGTGGCGAGCGTTCGAAAAGCGTCAGCCGGATGAGACGCCCAATCATGAACGGGGCGTCCGAGACGGCTGCGCTTGTAGGCACGAAGGCCAGACATTCCTTTCTCGGTGGTATCCTTGTTGAACCAGGACATTCCCAGAATTCCCCGAACTGCAGCGATCCCGTCCTCGGGAGATGCAAGCGGAGCTGTAATAACTGGCTCGTCAAGAAGCTCACTAAGAACTTGTCGTCTTGATTGGCCCGTTGCAAGCTCGCGCGCTTCAACGTCATGAGGTAAACAATGCGCCTTATATTGGAATCGAATCGACCCCGACGAGCCAACTTTTTTAGAGTTGATAACTCCAGCGTAATGTGATAAAGGCTGCCCGTAGCTCTGATAGTAATCAATGACGTGGATTTCTCTCCCGCAAATCTGATAAAACCAAATACACATGGCGTCGTGAATGCCCAAGTCCCACGCGGTAATCACCGGCGCATTGAGGTCCCAAGATACGCGATCAATTCGGCCCTCCGCCATCATCATATTCAATGTTTCTGCGTAGTAAGACCCCTCGATTGGTGCCTCGAAGCTGCAGAGCATCTCGCGAGCGTATTCCTCGGGAGACATGTCGATCTGCATCTGTTGGACTTCAGAAGGGGAAAGTGCGTCGGTGCTTGTCACCGGAATAATGTGGATGTCCCAATCTGGATTGTCTTGGTTTTTCTTGAGGAGTGCGTGAAAGTGATCGTCCCCGTTGGACGTCCCTGATATAATGCCGAATCCACGATAATCAGCCAGACATGGCCGCACGACGCTAGAAAACACAGCAGGATTAAGTAGAGGGTATTCATCGAGTACGATCCCGTCGAAGTAGACGCCGCGCATCCTCTCATAAGCAGCCGAGCCGCCATATAACCGAATTGAGGCCCCATTCGGGAGCACTGTCATCAAATCCCCTTCATAAAACCTGACGTTGGGGATGGGTTCAGCGTAATGCTTGGCATACCCCCAGACGAGATCTTTTGTTTGATCAAATGACGGCCCAACATAAGCATACCGAGGAGGCGGGTCTTTTCGTCTGAGCTTGAGGCTCGCCCGTAACAGGTGGTTATATTCCGCAACAGTTTTTCCAGCGCGTCGGTGAGCGCATACGAATTGGAACCTCTTAATAGAGGCGTGTAGGGGCCTAAAGTGGACTCGCGGGACATACGGAATATTTACCCTGCGGGGTTCCGCCCGATCGATAGGATCAGGTATATCCGGTAGTTCGCCGTCCATTATCGGCCGCGCAATACGTCATGCCGCGCGGGGACGCAGGTGCAATGCGCCAATCCTGCGAACCCCGAATCAAGCTGGCTCCCAATTATGCCCTGTTGCAGATGGTTATAATACTGCTGGGCTTGCGCCTGATACTGCTGCGCTTGAGCCTGCTGAGCCAACGCATGTTGGTGATATTGGTGGGAGTGGTCGTAATACCCTCCCAGCTGGGATAGCCCTTGAGCTTGCGACTCAGCAGCGAATTGGCTGTAGTGTTGCGTGCGCAGCGTTTCCAACCGCCCGTTCTGAACCACCAGTTCCTGCACTTGCGCGCGCAAGGCTGCGCATTCCAGCGTCGATTCCGCCAGCGCCAATCCAAGCTGCGAATTGGTGCGGGTGAGATCCGCTATCTTTATGTCTGCTTCTTCTAGTTCCCGCGCCGAATTGAGAACGTCCGCGTCATGCTTCATTTTTCTCTCCCTCGATAATAACCCCGTCGTCGTTCTCGGGCGTCTGAATGGCGGTTCCATCTGCCCATTGAATCAATATGTTCCCGCCCTCGCTGTTAATATTTATCTGCTTGCCAGGGCCTTGGCCGTATCCGCGCCCCCTGCCCAAGCTGGAGAGCACATATTTGGACATGCTATCGCGACGGGCAGCGTCTTTGTCATCCCACAACGCGTCCTTGACGTTCTCCTCAGCTTTGTCAGCCAATTGCTCCCGAGCTTCGTTTTGTTCAGCGAGCAGGCGCGGCGACGAATTGATAAAACGCCGGAGGCGGGACGCCAAGACTTTGAGCCTAATTGCGGCCTTTGGAATGCTGCCGGACTCCAACCAAAGGGCGGTGCGAACTTCCTCAACATTAAGAGGCAGCGAATCTGGACGCTCATCCCATGGTTGCGTGGGTATGGGTTGCAGGTCTTGGGGAAAATCGACCACAGCAACTCCTGATCAAGCGCCCGGAGTGGACCCCTGCGATAAGGTAACGTTCGATTAGCCTCGATGGACTGAAGACACCATCTCTACAAGCTAACGTACGCCTTACCAACGCATAACGCTCTCCGAATCAGCTTCTAGTTTATGAACTCACCTATCGGGGACATGACCATTTTAGCACACCTGCAGGTGTGTGTCAAGTCTGGCACGGAACCACATGGGGTTCGAGCATAGTGGCAGTATATTATGAACCTCGTTCCGAGCGCGCCGGGTCCCGCGCGCCTTTCACCAGCCACAATCCGGGGTTGTGGGGGGTTTCGAAAATATGATACGTTATAACATTGCAAGGAACTCCACAATTGGCGATTGCTGTTATGTTATAACATTCCGCCTGCGCTTGATGGACGTTATAACATAACAGTTAACACCGTACACCCGCGATGGGTTGACCTCGTGCTCGGAGCGTGGTAGAGTGCGGGCAGATCGGAGCGCAGGGCGGATTGGCTGCCCTGGCCCGGTCTGGAGAACCACCATGACAAAGCGCACACACAAAGGCGGACGCGTGCTCGAAATCGAGGCCGAAGCGCCCGCAACCGCACCCACAACCACGCAACCCGCGCTGCAACTCGAGCCGCAACCAGCGGCTGTTGACGACGTGTACGGCGAATACCCGGCTGAAATGCCCAAGGCACTCGCGCCCAAGACGGTAGTGAAGACGGCGTACAAGCACCGCTATCAGGACCGCGCAAAGGCGCGCGGGCTCACGGATAAGGCCAGCCGCCGTGGCAACGGCGATTGGCTGCAGAGGGAGCTGCAGGCGGAGTGCAACGATGCCAAGGGAAACTTTGACCTCGGGCGCTTCGAGCGCATCCTCGACGCGAACGGCGTCGACTACAGCCGCTGGAACCGCACCAGCAATGGCTGGCAAGGGCGGGTGCGAATGAGCGGTTCGCTGGTCCTGCGCGGCGTGGTCGGGAAATCGGGCGTGTTCCGAACCCCAGACGGCGAGCAGAACCTAGTGGAACTCGCGGCGCAAGGCGACCACGACGCCGCCGAATTCCTCAGCAAATGGGCGAACTAGCCCAAGCGGCGGCTTGGGGGGTGGCGTTCGCCGCCCTCCTCGCAGCCCTAGCGAACAGCTGGGTCTAACCGCAACGCCCGGAACTCGCGTTCCGGGCGTAAACGTATGTGCGCGGCGGTGTTCCGCTTGCGCTTATCCTTATACTTCCGCCTGCGCCTCTGTGTACGCAGCGAATTCCGCTTCTGGGAATTCAATGCCTCAGGGGACTTAGAAGCGGAATCGGAACGTACACAGGCAAGCGGAACACCGAAACCCAGCTTACGGTACACAACATACTGCGCCCCCGTGCTGGGTATGGGATTCTCTAGCCACCTGCGCATGCCCGGGTGGCCGCCGCCCAAGAAGTCACCCACGCAGGCCCAAGCCTCCAAGCCACTATTGACCCTCCCGATTTTTAATCCCGCACAGCGACCTATACTTCTTTAAAAAGAAAATAGTACACACAGTACAGAAAGAAGTACCGTAAGTCGCTTACGGTGTCCGTTGGGAAATGGGGATTGACGCCGGACCCCCGTCCGTGGTATAATTGGCCTGTGCCGCAATCAGGCGGCGGAGACGCGTAACATGGAAGGGCCACGAGGATGAAGTTCTTTGTATGGGACGAGGGCACCGAACTAGAATCCCGCGACCCCGCAGAAGTGATGCTCCGCAACGCGGAGAATGGAGCGACGACAGATTCGTTCTATACCGAGCAGGGATTCGTTGACGCGGAGGAGGGCATCGTCCCCGTAAATCCACAATGGGCCGTCGAAATCCGCGACTTCGGCCGCATGATTGGACTTGAGACATGGGCCGAAACTCAGGAAGAGGCCCACCGGCGCTTCATGTTGCACAAGGTCTACCGGGACTACATGGAAGGATAAATTCGATGAAGATAGCTTACTTAGCAGACATAGAATCCTCCGAGAACGGCATTGGGTACATCCAAACCGGAGCAACTAATGAGGAGGCCATCGCGAATCTCAAGGAGGAGTGGGAAGCTCCGGGCAACGAAAACAACTGGGAAACGCTCGAACAGGATGGAATGCACTTGCACGTGCAGACCTTCCATGACGCCCATTTAAACGCGCTCTTAGCGTGGGCGGCGGAAGTAATCGAAAAGCCAAAAAACTTCACCCCGTCAGCGCGCAAATTGCTCGTAAATAAGCTAAAGGAGATGATGAAATGAGCCGAATCAGCCCGCACCCGTTATTCGACATTTGGACTGCAGACGAGGCCGCTGAATGCCTTGATGGCCTGCCGAATTCGGTTCAAGAATACCTGTGGAACCACATCGTGCCGTTGATGCCATCACTTTACCTCCCCGATGGCGAAGCACGGTACGAAGAGCCCGTCCACGGTCTCAATTCGCTGCGGAAATTCTGGTCGCGGCTCCCCAAGGAATACCAGCGGCAACTCAACGCAGCGGCCATTCGTAACGACGAACATATTGCTAGCCTAAAGGACTCTTGACAGGTGCTGCGCCCTGTGTTATCATGGGGCGCACCCCTCAAGGAGTCTGCAATGACGCACAAAGACAGGCTGCAGCTTTACGCTGCTTATTTATATTTTGATAGAAAGTGCCCCTTCCCAGCATTGGCTCACGTCTGGGGAGTTCCCACCAGCACCGCAGAGAAGATTTGCAACCCGGCCAGCACTTATGTCCCGGTTCATAGAGAACGCGAAAGCATGACTAGGGACGAATTCGTGTATAAGTATACTAATTCGGACAAGTTAAACCTCGTGCGGCAATGGATGAGGAATCATCCACACTCGTTAGTGATTTCCAACGCCGTCAAGAAGTCGAATAAACAAGCCAATCGTAAACGCATAGTCTGGGAGAGATAAGCCATGGCCGTTCAAAGCAACCCATTCGCGTCGAAGCTCACGTTCACATTCCGCTGCGCCATCTTTGCTGATCACGTTCATCGCGGCACAAGCTATCCTATCCTCGCCAAGGCATTCGCTGTGAACGAACAGACCGTATCCAAAATCTGCCGGTCGAAGAACTCGCGTCTTTATCATTCTGTATTCGCTGAGTTTCAACGCCTAGGAATCGAACAGATGTGGAGGCAACACGTGGAGGAGGGCGGCGTTCTGCCTCGTATTGATGACGCTGCTTGGCAGCGCAAAGTAGGCACGAATGCGCCTCTTAACTCATACGTTGACTCCGGCCCGGGCCGTTATTGGGTCAAGGACTCCCGTGGCGGAACAATGGAAATTAGGATAAAAGCGTACGACGAAATCAAGGAGGAAATCAAGGAGGAATTCGGCGCAGAGATGAAACGGGGGTTCTGGGTATTTCATCCTCAATTCGGCTGGACCGTGTTTATAGGCCAACCATTCGATAGCGTTGCCGAAGCGCTTCGCTATTTTGCTGAATTCCCGCCGATGGCCTGAAATGAATCTTGACAGCGCCCGCGCGACGTGCTAAGATGGCGAGTTCACATAGGAGCGTAACATGCCACGATCTTACTACGACGACAACTTCGGCCATTATGACATCGAGGATGAAAGCGATGTCGAGTTCTATCAGGACGTGCAACGTCGCAGCGTTCTCAAGAAATGCGAGGGATGCGGGAACAAGGTAAGACTGCTTCCAGACTACGGCTACTGCAACAGCTGCGCCGAAAAGCGGGAGCGCGGTCAAGATTTGGAATATTGAGATGGCTAAAGGTGACGAATACGCCGTCCACTACAAAGGCAAGAAACTGCTGGACGACTTCCGAGGCGATCGCATAACGGGCGACGAATACGTAGTGACCAAATTCGGCAAGATGGGCGACGAGGATGTTTACTTCGTTACCCAGTCCACATTCGGCGACGAGTGCACTTGCAAAGCAAGCAATCGGCACTCTTGCCGTCACAGGCAGATGGTGTACATCTTTAGAACAGCCAAACGGCTCAACACCAACTGGCGTTACAACTTCGACGAGAAAATAGAGGCGCGCAAATGGCGGAGTATCGAATCATGAACACAAAAGAATTCAGCGTAACCCAATTCTTTAAAACTGGCGGGTACGAGAAAGTGCGTCAATTCGTCTCAGCAGAAGAGGCGGCTGCTGCGTTCTGGCATTACACCAACAATGTGGCGACCAAGATCGGGCTGGTGGTTCGCGTCATCGTAACTGATGGCGGTGATTGCATCAACATGGAGTGGGAGCGGGGCAAGGGCATAACCTACCCGCCACCCGAGGAAGACCCCGAATTGACAAACATCATCAAGGACTACCACACCGGAACTGAAGGCGAGTAGAAAAACATATTGACACGAACCCACCGACGTGCTAGAATTAACACGTTCAACCAACGAGGCACCCAATGGCAGCCAACAGTAGGATTCACCACACTCACGTAAAGCAGGCCCAGCAATTGGGCGTTGTTCTGGAACCAGCCGAAATCGGCGTGAAGGCGATATGGTCGGAACACAACCGTTCCATCACAGGCCCCGACGCAAAGGAGGCGTTGGCTCGCATCAAGGCAGTTCAAGCCGAGTACCGCAAGGAAGAGGCCGCTATGGGCCACAATCCGTGGGACAACCCGAAACCTGCTTCATTCGCTGAGGACCCACCCCCGACAGTGAATAACATCCCCACAAATGGGCGTGCTGCTCACCGCGCAGGGTTCCACATCAACGACAATCCGTTCCCAGCAGAGGGCGATGAATGGGCTCGATGGGACGAGCAGTGGGAAGCGAGCGCCGAGGACGCAATGGGCGAGCCCGCACCAGTTGAGGAGGAGGAAAAGAAGCCCGCCAGCGTCGTCAAGACCAAGTATCGTGCAATCTACGCCGAATTGGGACACCCAACCACCTGCGGCGATGAACTGGCGAACAAACTCGACAACCTCGTCAAGAACGCCAAGGGTACGAACATGGAGTACTTCGACCTCATCATGGAGGCGAACGGCGTCGATATGTCAAAGTACAGCCGAACCACGCCGGGATGGCAAGGCCGATACCGAATGACGGGTCGCAACATGCTTGCTAAGCGGGTCCACGCCAACGGCGGCATATTTGTAATGCCCACAGCTTGGGGCGTCGAAGATATGCGAATGAGCGCCGATTGGATGTCAAGCCAGCGCTTCCAGAAGTAATGGCGCAACTGAATATTGACAGCGTGCACGGTCCGTGTTTTAATGGGCCGTGCATCCGCACCGGAGAACCACTATGGCTCACATGTCAGAGAAGGAATGGCAGGGATTCGCTGCCAGCAAGAATCTCGATCCCGCAACAGGCGGCGTTAAGCCTGAACCCACCGAATTAGCTGGAATGGATGATTGGGACTTCCGCCAGATCATGGCGGCGCTCTCGCGAATACGCGCTCAAAGCGAGCGTACTCAAATCTTCGTTGCTGTCGGGATCGCAATCCTGATCCTGCTTCACTTCGTCTAGGAGAACCGCATGCCCGAACTTAGCAAAGACGCGATTGACAATCTGGAGAAGATTGTCGACCATTACGGCATCGAAAATATCGTGCGAGCGCTGTCTTACATCTGCAGCGAAAAATCAACGCACATCGCTGAAACTTGGCAAGACACCGCGCTGGCCAAAGATTGGATGAATTGCTCCGTCGCGCTCGATGGCGTAGTCAAAAAGCTGGAGGGCAAATAATGGCTGGGTTCACCTACAAGTCTTACAACTTCGTAGACAAAGACCCAATCATAGACGAAATCCGCACGGTATTCGACGAGGCTCAAGTCACCTATAAGTGGGTCGAGGACGAGAGCGGCGTCACCGCGAAAACTCTCTCTAAGTGGTTCGACGGCAAGACCAAGCGCCCGCAAGCCGCAACAATCAACGCGGTTCTGCGGGCGCTCGGCTACAAGCTTGGGGTGGTCCCGCATTCGGTGCCGGTGCGATTCCGGCCCACGGCTGAGCAGCCGCCGCATTCAGTGAGGCACGTAGTGCAAATGGCAAAGTACAAGAGAGGCAAGCATGGTTAAGTACGAGATTAAGATACTCATCGGTTCTGAGGAGTTCTTCAAACTGGTGGCTCCACACCTGCCGTTCGAGATCACCGGGGTCGAAGAGATGGTGGACTTACCGGCCCCAAAGCCGCCGCCAGCCGTTGTTGCTCCTCATCAGCAGATCAGGGCGAAGTACGCAGCGAGACAAGCCTCTTTGGAGCAGCCAAAGCAGCCAAAGCAGCGGAAATCCGGATTCAACCCCAATCGGGGCATGAACGCTGTAATTATCGCTGCCCTCCGCAAAGGACCGCACACAACCAACGAATTAAGAAAGGTACTGGTTGCGGCGGGTTACAAGGACGCCTCGCTTACTTCGCAGATGGAGAAGCTGGCCCGATTTAGAAGAGCCGTCAGGACCGGCAAGGGAATATGGGAGTCAACAGATGTTCCGAACACCGAAGAAGCCCACGGAATCACGGACGGAATTGATCGCATCGATTCTGCAGACGTCGGCAACATTGAAGTGGACTGACGTTGAGCTACTTAATTTTTTGCTGGCTTATTTCACCAACGTCGATTTGCTACTAATTCGGGATTCGATGATGGAGTTCCCGAACCTAAGAAAGCAGACTTGACAGGCGCACACGGGCATGCTAAGATGGGCATACGCCGTGAGGCGTGCTCTATGTCCTTGGGAGCTTGAGGCGGGCTTGAGGGGCTAAAACCCGACGGGGTTCCCTTGGCCCGCCTCTACGAGGGCGGCCAAGGATTCCCATGACAGAACAGTTGAGCCTGTTATCGCCCGACGATTGGGTGGGGATAAACGAGCAAAGGGCTATTACGACTCTCGTTAACCGCGATATTGTAAAGGTAGGGGCGGTTTACCTCCGCCCAACTTCAAAGGTTCCCGTCAACGACAATTGGTCCGCAAGCAAGTACCTCGACACCGACTTGCGGGATTGGATTGACAATGAACTCTACCGGTTCTCCAACGTTGGGTTCAACCTGCAGCAGGGTTGGGTTGACATTGACGTTGACGGCGACGACACCGAATACAATAAGTGCATACATTTGGCCATGCAACACGTAGGCGTAGATTGTCGCCTCGCGTTTGGCCGTAAGAGCGCCGGTGTGCCTCGTCACTTTCTGGTGCAGCTATCGGAAGAAGAATCAAGATCGTTCGATGAATTTAAGCAGTTCGAGCCCAAGGCTATCCGCATTCGGAACCAGCGGTTCTACACTGACATTCGCTCCGGCACAGAATCGTCTGATGACGCAAAACAGACCGTAGTTCCTGGTTCACTCTATGGAGATAGAGATGGAGTGGATGTTTCAGTCTGGTGGACCGATAGGGGACGAATCGCTAAGTCTCTCGGAGAACTTACTCAAACAAGTCCAAGAGCTACACCGTTTAATTGGCTTATTAGAGCAATTGCTTTCGGAACCATCCTCTACCTCATCAAGCCACAATGGGTTCCCGGCATCCGGCAAGACACAGCCCTCAAATTCAACGGATGGTTAGCCCGCATCGTTGATGAAAGCTTCGCAATCAACAATAGTGAGCAGCTGTCTCAGGAAGTTCACTGCCCCATTGATCATGATGATATTGCTCAGTCCCTCCTCGACTTCATTTGTCGCGAGACTAGCGACGACGAAGCCTACATGCGCAAGCGCACCTACAAGGATGCGCGCGACAAACTGAGCCGAAATCCCGATGCCCGCATTCCGGGTTGGCCGTCGATGAAGGCTCTATTCGGTGAGGAGATTGTGGCCGCGCTGCGGGCCATCTGTGCTCCCGGAACTGATACGAACGTATTGATGCAACTAGTTGAGCAATACGTCTACGACGATTCCAACGGGCTTTATATTGACAGATACCGCCATAAACGGGGGGATTGGCCTTATGCCCACTCCGCAGAGGATTTGTACCGCCGCCATAAGTCGGACGTAATCATGCTAGGGGGTAAGCCTAAAGAGGCCTTCAAATCGTTCGAAATGAGCAAGATGCGCGTCCGAGTTGGCAGCGCCGATCTCTACCCGCAACAAGAACCCCTCAGCATATTCCGTGTAACTCGATCCGGCAAATTCGTCGGGGAGGATTATGAGGGGGAAGCTCGCTTAATTTACAACCACTGGACTGATTGGGACCACAAGCCGCCGACCACGGTAAATATACCGAAGCTTAAGCAATGTGAGGAGAAGCTTGATAAAGTTCTGGCGTGGCTCACATGCAACAATCGCGAGCAGGCTCAGTGGATCAAAGAGTGGTTCGGATGGACAATCCAACACCCAGGCGAGAAACAACAAATCGCTTGGGTAGTTGTAGGTGGACAGGGCGTCGGTAAATCATTCATCGGCACTGCTTTCGCCAAGTCTCTGTTTGGACGATCTTACGGGATGGTCAACGGTAAGCAGATTGGTGAGAGATTTAGTGTATCACCATTCATGGGCAAGATGTTTGTGTTCGCTGACGAAGTTAAATTTAAAAGTCATAACGCTATCGACGAATTGAAGCTGCTCATTCGAAACGTTCAGACCCACGGCGAGCAAAAAGGGCTGGATTCGCGCGACTACAACATCTACGCGCGGCTCATGTTTGCCAGCAACAATATGGACGTTCGCATCAGTGAATCGAACACAGTGGATCGAGCGCTATTCTTCACCAAAGCTTACACCCCCGAATTTATGGGGACGAGCCAGCAAGAATTTAACAGATGGACGCTCACCCACAAGACGTTCTTCGACGAATTCGCTGACTTCCTTACCGAGGATTCGACGCGGGAGCATTACCAGCAGATATTTCAGCATATCCCCGTAAACCGACATAATCTTGAAAGTCTGAAGCTATCATCTTCAAGCGATCCAGATATCGTGGCCAGCAATATGAGCAACCCCCGCAAGGTAGCTAAGTTTATTGTTGAAAACGGGGCGATATTGGAAGATTTAGACATATCCACGCCATTTGTTGATGTAGATTTCATGCGATCCGTTAGCGAGTTGATTAAGACACTTAATATCAATACTAATCCTAGATCTGTTCTCACCGAATTTGATACTTTAGGCATGTTGGAATTGGTTACTATAAAGGGCAAGGGTATACAGAGGAGATTCAAGTGGCATATCGGCACTCTTACCGAGAAATTCGGCGAGGCAATAGGAGTCGACATTGCCCCAAGGTTCGAGTTCGGCCCCGGCGATTTTGGGCCTAACACCCATGATGGGACTAAGGTTGCTAAGTGGAAGGGATCGAGCAGGTTCGGATCGAAGTTCTGAATGCTCGTGTATCGAGCACGGCGGAAGGGGTACTTGACAGCAACCTCACCGTGTGGTAGGATGGTCCCGACGCTAGTCAACCAAAGGAGTGAGCGTTATGAGTGAAGCCAACCAGACTGAAACAACCGAGACCGAAACCGAGCCCAAGACGTCGAAGTCGATCGTCCCGTCCAAGTATGCTGGCAGGTATGCCAACGGCGGCAACGACGACCTTGCGAAGTTCATCAACGAGCAGTGCAAGGGAAAGGAGGGATTCGACTACGCCAAGTTCTTCACGCTGTGCCGTGAAAACGGCCTCCCCGAGGAGAAAGTGGCGATGTATGAAGGCCAGGTCGAATCCAAGCGCCTGGGTTCTCAGGGGCGGGCGCGGATGACCCTCCGCAACATGCTCGCAACGCTGGTTCGCAAGAACGGCGTCTTGAGGGACCTCGAAGGCGATGACGTAGAAATCGAACTGCCGAAGACCGTTCTGGCCGGTGCTGCAGCCAGCGCCAAGGCTAAGCAGGAGGCTGCGAACGAGCCGACGGCGGAGAGAAAGTTCTAAGACTCCCGTCGAGGGACTTTCTTGTAGGGGAGGGCGTAGTGTCCCTCCCCTATTTTTCTAGGGAGGCGGTTATGAATCTGAAAGAATTCAAGGATAAGCTGGAGTCCCTTATCGAAGATGCGAAGGGACAGACTAGCTTAAGAGACATCGCTGAGGCGTTGGATGATGCCAAAGACGATGTAGAAACCGAAGCCGACGAGGCTGAGGAAAGCACCGAGGAAGAGGACGACGCGTAATGGCAACCACCCCACAGACACCGCAGCGATCCGCTTCTGCTTCTCAACAGCAGAGGCCAGAGCACGACCCACAATCGCATACCCCCAAGGATGCGCCTCACGACTTGGGCATGGCGGACAAGGATTCGCGTAGACGCCCCGACCGCGAAGCAATGCGGAGGGAGCGGATGGACCGATTGGATAACGAAGATTCAATCGTAAACGAGCAGATGCAGCGATCCCGCGAAATCGAAACAATCGGGGTCGAGGCGTGGAAGCAAGAGCAGGACCAACGACCCGAAGAAGAGCGTCCGGTTATCGTTCGCGGCTATATCGCCGCTGGCGACGTTCTCAACACTCCTCTAGACGCCGGCAAGCGAGTTCCTGGCATCTCGCACCCGACAACCGAGACCCCGCAACGCGCGCCTGTTCGCAATCCGGACGGTTCACTGCCGCCGAATTCGCCTCAGCGCTAAAATATGGGGGCGCAAGCCCCCACTCTTTCCAGGGACGGAGAGCAGCATGTCGTACGATTTGGGCACATTCCAGGACAAAGCGTCTCTGGTGATGAAACAATATGCGAACTACGCGAATCTGAAAACCGAGACGCAGGCAATCGCAACCGCTCTCGGCACTGACACAACTACCCATGATGCAACCATCAAGACCGCTCCGGTTGTCGGGTTGCAGCCGGGGCAGGCTTCCCATTCGCCGTTCACCAACGATCTACTGATCGTTATCAATCGCGGCAAGGCCGGGAATCTCAGCAATTCAGCGATGGCAGCGGAGCTTCAAGCAGTGCTTCCGCCAACGCCCCCGGTAATCGCGCCGAATCAGAACTTTAACCTGACTCTACCAGCGAGTGCCAACCAAATCATTGGCGCGGTTAGCGCGCTTGGCAACCCAACCAGCTTCGCCATAAGCGCTGCCAGTAACCCGAATGGTTACTTCGCCATCAGTAATAGCGGCCAGCTTACCGTGACAGCGGCAGGAGCCACAGGAATTGTCGCTGGCAACGACATCCTCGGCGTTTCCGCTACCAACGCGGGCGGAGAGAGCCCGATCGTAAACGTTACCGTGAGCGCAGCATAATAGGAGCGAATTATGCCGTCCAGCGAGGTAATGAGTAAGTGGGGAAAAGGCAAGCTCCACTCTGGCTCCAAGAAGGGGCCGGTCGTTAAGAGCCAGAAACAAGCCGTCGCCATCATGCTTAGCGAGAAGGCGACAGAGAAGAAACATGGCGGTAAGTACCCTGAGAAGGGTCGCCGCCGCAAGTAATCCGCCGAATTCGGCGGTGTCTAGGAGAGAAGCAATGCCCAGATCAGGTTATCTAGCATACATTACCCCGGTTGAACGGCCGGGATTCGGTGGCGGAGGAGGGGGTGACCCCGATTACGGCGTCGACGAAGGCGCAGGCCCCGATCAAGGGCTGCCTGGATTTCCGGGTTCACCGGGACACCCAGGCCATCTTCCGGCTCGTCCAGGCCGTCCGGTCGACCCCGGATTCGGTCAAGGTCGTCCTCCTCGCCCCGGCCATCTTCCATCCCGCCCCGGTCGCCCAACCGATCCGGATTACGGCGTCGGTGAAGAGCAGCCGGGACAGCTTCCGGTTTGGCCAATCGGTCCGGATCAAGGACTTCCCCCAATCGCGGGACATCCTCTTCCCCCGACCGATCCGCCCCCCGGCACAGTTTGGCCGCCTCTTCCTCCCGGAGCCGCGCCGACTGGCAAAGCGTTAGTTCTCGCCGCTATTCAAGGCGTCGGGTATCGTTACATCGTGATCCAAATCTCTCCGCCTGCGCCTGATCAAGGCTTGCCCCCGGAAGAAGGGAGTGAGCATCCCGATCAGGAGCTTCCGCAGCCGCCAACACCCCAGCCGAAGTCTCGTCTGGGCCGATAATTCGGGCAGGCCGCCTCCCGGCCCGAGTCGGAGCCCCGCGCAAGCTTCCCACAGGCCCTCTGCGCGGGGTTTCGTTATAGTAGTAAAGGGGACTTGACAGCGTACGCGTGATGTGTTATAATTTGGCGCTAACATGGAGCTAGTCACATGAAAAGTATACTGTTGGGCGCGACGATCTTAGCTGCGATCGGCGCGAATCCAGTAAGAGCAGCAACCCTTATTGACGTTCAGGACGTCGGTTCGATTCTCAACGAGAGCCTCGCGCTCCCCGCCGAATCGTCACCGGGTTCCGGTATCGGGTTCTCGGAATTCTTCGAGTTCACGTTGCCGACCACCGAAACCGTCAGCGTTTCGATGAGTGATAGCGCTTTCAGCAACAGCCTCAAAATTGTTGATGGCGTGCTTTCGCTCAACACCGAAACCTCGATCGGGCCTGGGCCTTTGTTCATTCCGGCTGGCGCGCTCCTCGAAAGCACGCCTCTTGTCAACACGTTGGGAGGCCAAAGCGCCGAGCTTAATCCCGACGTGCTTGCAGCGGGCACCTACTTCACCGAACTTGCGGGCATGAGCGGCTCATCGCCGATTCATCTCGCTATCGATGGAACGGTGACAGGAGTGAGCGGGGTCGGTGCAACGGCAACTCCCGAGCTTTCGACTTGGGCGATGCTGATTGCAGGGTTCGGGATGCTCAGTATGTTCGGCTCTAGCCGACGTAGAACCGATCTGAACTTGGGCTAACCGAACGTCGCGGGAACACCGCTCGCGACGGAGGCCGAATCCCACACCCCCTGGGGTTCGGCCTCACTATTCCTGAGTAGAAGGGGGACTTGACACCAACCTCATGGCGTGGTACACTGATCGGACGGGCGTGAAGAGCGCCCGGAACGAGGTGCAACATGCAAGCAATGACGCAATTAGTACTCAGCCAAGTAGTCCTCTCCTTGGAAGAGGCGACGAGGCGCGTAATCGCCGACACCCAACAATTCGTCGGCGCGGGTGATTTGATCCCTCTGATCAAGCACTACGCAGAACTTCGTGGGGTCACCGAAAACATCAAGAAAGCACGTAAGGCACTGGACGACCTAGAAGATCATTTGTCCCACGAAGATGTACCCGATGCGTTCAAGCGCTCCGGCATCAAGACAGTAACCGTGGATGGTGTCGGGCGTGTCAATGTTGCGTATAAATGGGGCTGCTCGATAGTCGACGGCAAGAAGCCGGAGAGTTTCGAATGGCTCCGAGACACCGGAAACGGTGGCATTATCATCGAAACGATCAACGCACAAACCCTGGCCTCATTCGCTAAGAGCGAGGTCGAAACGCACGCACGCGAACTGCCGACTGACTTGTTCACTACTACTCTGCGTCCATACACGTCAATCACAAAGGTGTAGTCATGGCCGACGTAATCCCATTCCGAAGCAACGCCCTACCGGAATATCTGGTTGGTAAGGTCAAGACCGAGCGATTCGGTAATTTCGACCGCTCCGATCTGGTCATTCCACGCATCAAACTCCTCGCCTCCGTCTCCCCAGAAGTCGAGGAAAACGAGAATGCCAAGGCAGGGGAGTTCTGGCACACAATCCTCAACGAATCGATGGGTAAGGAACTCATCGGAATTCCTCTGGTTCTCCGCAAGACCTACGTATTGTGGGCACCAAGAGGAGACGAGCGCGGCATTCTGGCGCGGTCGCGCGACGGCATCAAGTGGGACCCGCCCGAGGGCGAATTCCAGGTAAAGTTCTCCAAGAATCCGCGAACCTATACTTGGAGGCTTGCCCCAACCGTCGCCGAATCAAAACTCGACCAGTTCGGCACGCAGAGGGATGACGACCCCAATTCGCCCCCTGCCGCCGCACTCACATACGAAATCCTCTGGCTATTCCCAGAGAGAATGGACCTCGGCCCCTCCATTATCCTCAATTCGCGGGGGTCGGTGAAGCAGTGCCAGCGGCTCTTGTCGCTGATCGACGCTAAGCCTGTGGACCACTTCTTCCAACTGTATTCGATAGGGGTGGTTACCGACAAGGGTCCCGAGAATAACTCGTACTTCAACTTTAACTACAAGAGTCTGGGATACGCAGACGAGAGCGACGGCGAAGTCGCCCGCTCGATGTTCGAGCAGTACAAAGACGTGGCATTCCGCGCCAACGACGAGCGGACAGGAGACGACCCGCCCTCAACGAATGGGAGGGCACAACCAGTGCACCGAGACGCGAATACAAAGTTCTAGCGCCGTAAATCGTAGATCACGTTGGTAGCTAGATAGGTGAGCGGCTTTGTTGGTGGTTCTTCGGGCCGCTCACCACAATCTCTAAGGGTCAAATGGACAAGCCTACCATGCGAAGCTGCGGCAACGATGTTAACCGCTATAAGCGTGAATGGCAACGATGGGCAAGATTTGATAATCGCCATTTAAAATACCACAAAGAGCGCCGCGAGAGAAAGAAACTAAGCTACAAAGAATATCGGGGCACGTTAACATGTCAGAAGTGCGGGACACCCGATAACATCGAGTTCCATCATCGTGATCCCTCTACCGTTAAACGCAGAGCCGATGGTGACCGAGTTACTTCGGCGAGTGTGGCGGTGCGAAGCGTCAAACAATGGCAACAACATCTACAGGATTGTGATATCCTGTGCAATACGTGTCATGGGGGAACGCATTAATGTATCAGGGAATTGATCCGCAACGCGCCATCGATATGGTGCAACACTCTTCTGTAATAGCGTTCGATACAGAAACAACGGGATTGACAATTCATGATACTGTTGTGGGTTGGGTGTTTACAGACCGCTATGCGAGCGTGTACGTTCCCACCAACCATGCTGGTGGAGGAAACATACTTCATTCAGGGGAGTTCGAGAGAGTTTTGGGTCTCGCATTCAAGACTCGCGCTCGGCGCGGCTTCCTTACGGTCGGTCACGCTCTGGGTTTCGACCTGCGCATGGCGGGAAAACACGCCGTATTTCCGGAGTACCCCCTGGAAGACACCATGATAAATGAGGGGCTTATCAGCGATGTCACTTCTGGATATGGACTCGATGATTGTAGCCAACGCCATGGTGTTACTGCTAAGCTTGGCGATGCTCTTTATCGGGCAATCGCAGCGAAATTTGGCGGTATGCCAAACCGCAAGACAATGGCTAACTTTTACAAGATGGCTGGCGATCATCCTGACGTTGTGGATTATGCTACGGGTGATGGGATATCTACTTTAGAGCTGTGGGAGGCGCAGCAGAAGCTGCTAGACGAACACGAATTGAGGGCTCCTTGGAAGCTGGAATGTCAGCTGATTCATCGAGTGGCGCGTCTCCATCGACGCGGAATGAAAGTGGATGGCGAATATGGTCAACAACTCAGAGGACCGAACGGAATCATTGAGACCAAAATTGCCGCGATCCAATCGACGTTTCCATATGGTTTCAATACCAACTCACCGAAAGACGTTGAGAGTCTTTATCGTCGTGAGGGGTTCGGGGACGATGATTTCGCACGCACCCAGAATGGGGCCGTATCCTTCACCGAAGGATGGCTGAAAAATAACGAAATCGGCGAGAGAATTATCGGCATAAGGCAGATGAAAAAAGCCCGGGATTCGTTCGTCACGCCGCTTGTGGAGACGCATAATGTTAAGGGACGAGTTCATCCTGTACTCAATCAATCTAAATCTGACGACTACGGTGCAATCGGAGCGCGATTTAGCTGTTCTGAGCCGAATCTTCAAGCGTTCCCAAAACGAAATAAAGAAGTCGGGAAAACCGTCAGAAGACTCATCATTGCTGATGACGGTTTCGAGATTCAGGAAGGCGACGCCAAACAGCAAGAGCCTAGATTGTTTGCATATTTCTCAGAAGATGAGCGATTACTTCAGGGATACCGCTCCGGAACTATGGACATCCACGACATCACTTCCGCTGGTCTGGGATTGCACCGAGATATCGCTAAACGAATGGCCATGGGAATCCTAACAGGCATGTCGGCGAAGGCTCTCGCAGGACACATGGGTTGGGACTACAATCGAGCGCTGAACTATCATCAGGCGTGGTTGAAAGGCCAATTCCCCGCCATTCTCAAGTTCCAAAAAGAAGCGAAGGGCATATTCTTATCGAGCGGCTACGTCAGGTCGATCACGGGCCGCAAGGCTCGTCTAGAGGATAAAGCATACGCTTATCGAGCGGTGAGCCGAATCATACAGAATTCCGGTGGCGACTTGATGAAGACGACTCTCCTGCGCGCCTCCGAATACGAAGAAGCTCACCCGCAGGTACAGTTGCTGATGACCATCCATGATTCGTTGATTTGGCAACGCGAGATTGGATTCGACACCACCGAATTGATAAAGGTCTGCGAGGCGGTCCCGGATGAATTTAAACTCGGTCTACCTATTCCTTATGAGGTCGGAACTGGAACTAATTGGGCGGAGGCTTCCTATGGCTAGAATTGAATCGTTTATAGGACCTGAGTGTTTATGTCCTAATTGTAATAAACCCACGGATGCGGCGATGGACGTAACCAATGGAAAGAGCCGCCCCCCGGAGGATGGGGATATAGCGATATGCTTTTATTGCTCACATGTCGCAATTTATGAAGGTGATAAATTGCGAAACCCTAATGATAAAGAGATGGAAGACATCGCGGGCGATGTTGACGTAGTTCATGCTATAAACATGATTGGGTTAGCACGAGGCGCAAAAAATAGTTGACAGCCGGTGCACGGCGTGTTATAATGGAGGTCACGATGGCAGATCAAGTTGGCGACGAGCTTCAGGAAATAGAGTGCAAGGTAGAGCACTCGACAGCAAAGGCGTGGTTGGTGATCGATAATATGTCCGGCAACCAAGCTTGGCTACCTAAGTCGATAGGCAACATTGTGCGGGACGTTGATCCCGAAGGCAACACTATATTCAACGCACCAACATGGTGGTGCAAGAAAAACAGGTTCATCTGATGGAACATGAAGACGGGGCACCATTCGAAGACCCAAACGACGCGCCGACAGCCATCGCAACGAGCTACTACAAGTGCGGGGGATGCGATAACTTGCACGTGATGCTTGTCGACGAAAACGATGACACATGGGCAAAATGTGTAATAGGTCGCGACATGTTGTTGCACATGTTGGAGACGATCGATGGCGAACCAGCGAAGGACATGCCAGTCCATTGAGCGAAGAATCCATCCTCAAGACCGAGCTTGTGAAACAATGTAAGGCAAGGGGTTGGTATGCTCGACGAATAGAAGATGGATACGGCGTAGGCATTCTGGATATCACCATCGTGCCGACTGGTTATCCCACCCTATTTGTCGAGGGCAAAGTGACGGATGGTCTCAAATTCGCCCCGTCCGAGAGACAATACGTGGAAGGCATCCGAGTCATCGAGGCAAAAGGTATAGCGTTCCCGGTGTTGATAGGATGGCGCAGCCAAGTAATGTACATCGCGGATTGGGGCAGAGAGGCATTCATCACCAAGGCGTTTAAGCAGCCAAGTGGTGCGAATTACGCCGGAACAATAGAGGAGTGGTTACGTGGGAAACACAACAGCAGTTGATATCCTGGAAGACGCAAGTCAGGCGGTCGGTGGAGGCCGAGACATTCACGGCGACGTAGACAACTCGTATTCGATGGTGGCGCAGATGTGGGAGGTTTACCTCCGCCACGCGAACTATTCGAGGCACAAGAACCCCTCAATTCTGCTGCAAATCGATGCAGTTGACGTATTGGAGATGATGTCCCTGCTCAAGAAGGCCCGGTTTGTCTACGCAATCGATGTCAATCGCGACAATTTCGCAGACGACGCAGGTTACACCGCGCTCGCGGGAATGGTAGCCGCGCCTAAGCAAGAGATAATGAAGCCAACCGGCGGCTTATTCGACGAAATTCGATCACGAAAGGCCGCCGAATGAAAAGACTAGCCGGATTGGCCTTAATAACGCTGATAACCACCCCGGCAGAGGCATGTCATCGATTCCACACGTGGAAATACCCATGGCCTCAACAATGCGGGTCTGCCAACCGATTTATAATCAAAGCGGCGGTGCCAGTTGCGCCGCCGCCTCCACCCTTGG